>Ga0210056_1002363_pt1 | contig 15926 bp, 15 predicted proteins | sample CryGeyCG2014_080_2_FD_183965 | JGI IMG/M metagenome (GOLD analysis project Ga0210056, IMG submission 183965) | Groundwater microbial communities from aquifer - Crystal Geyser CG07_land_8/20/14_0.80 (SPAdes) (version 2) | ecosystem: Environmental > Aquatic > Deep subsurface > Groundwater | place... | reverse complement strand
AGGCAGCCCCTTCTATTAAATAAGGGCCAGGGGTATCGTCTCTGGGATTCCGAAGGCCGGGAGTATCTCGATTTTATAGGCGGAATCGCCGTGTGCAGCCTGGGACATGCCCACCCGAGAATCGCCAAAGTCCTCTGCGCCCAGGCAAACACGCTGGTTCACGTTTCCAACCTGTACTATACTCAACCTCAGGTGGAACTGGCTTCCCGACTGGTCCAAAACAGCTTCGCCGATCGGGTCTTTTTCTGTAATAGCGGGGCCGAAGCCAATGAGGCGGCCATTAAGCTGGCCCGGCGGTACTTTAAACAAAAGGGGGAGCCCCACCGGTATCGCATTATCACCATGGAACAATCCTTCCATGGCCGTACCATGGCGACCCTTTCAGCCACCGGCCAGAAAAAGGTGAGAGACGGCTTTGAACCCTTGTTGGACGGGTTTGATTTCGTACCTTTCAACGACTTCGATACCCTGTCCCAGGCGGTAGGTCCCAATACCTGTGCCGTGATGCTGGAGCCTGTTCAGGGAGAGGGAGGCGTCCGCTGTGCGGATCCGGCCTATCTTCTGGCGGTCAGGAACCTGTGCGATCAGATGAACCTGCTGCTGATTTTCGATGAAATTCAGACCGGGATGGGGCGTACGGGAAAGCTCTTTGCCTATGAACACTTTGGGATGGTACCGGATATCATGACGTTGGCCAAGGCCCTGGCCAACGGTCTTCCCATAGGTGCCATGCTGGCCAAAGAGAGTGTGGCAAAAGGATTCGGTCCAGGCTCCCATGCCTCCACCTTCGGAGGGACTCCATTGATTTGCGCTGCGGCCCTGGAGGTCATGAAGATATTTGAAGAAGATAAGATCCTTGAAAAGTGCACAGCCACAGGCGCCTATTTTCGAAAAGCCCTCATGGAATTGAAATCACGCCATACATCGGTGATCGACGTTCGGGGGATGGGGCTTCTGCTGGGAGTAGAAATTGCCGGAGAGGGTGACGCCATAGTGGCGGGATGTCGGGAAAGGGGGTTTTTAATCAACTGTATCCAGGAAAAGGTGTTGCGATTTGCCCCGCCGCTGATCATCGATACGGAAGCCATCGATGCCCTCATCCGCTGCCTGGATGAATTGCTCTAGACGAGCACCGGTATCGAGATGAAACGCCTTAAGGGAGAAACGCCCATGAAAAAAGACATCTTGACACTTTTGGGTCTTTCCGCCCGGGAAATGGAGGATCTTTTTCGAATGGCAATCCGGTTGAAGGAGGAAAAAAAGGCCGGCATCACTTCTTCGGCGCTTTCCGGAAAATCTTTGGGTCTTCTTTTCGACAAACCCTCCACCCGAACCCGAATCAGTTTCGAAGCGGCCATGATTCAGCTTGGGGGAACGTCGGTTTTCATCGGCGCCTCGGACAGCCAGATTTCACGGGGCGAACCGGCCAGGGACACGGCGAGGGTGCTATCCCGCTACCTGAACGCTCTGGCCATCCGTACTTTTTCCCAGGACCTGCTCGATGAGTTTGCCGAGTTTTCCACCATCCCTGTAATCAACGCCCTGACGGACCGCTACCATCCCTGCCAGGTACTGAGTGATTTGATGACGGTGATCGAAAAAAAAGGGGGATATCGTGAGATCAAGATCGTATGGGTGGGAGATGGAAACAATGTGGCGCATTCCTGGATCAACGCCGCGGCGGTGTTGGGCTTCGATCTGACGCTGGCATGCCCTCAGGCCTATATGCCCGATGCCCAGGTGATTCAGGATGCCCGGAAACGGGGAAAGACAAATATCGTCCTAACCGATGACCCGGTGAAGGCTGTTGCGGGGGCCGATGTCATCTATACGGATGTGTGGGCCAGCATGGGACAAGAAAGGGAGCATAGTATCCGAAAGACGATTTTCAAACCTTTTTGCGTGAACGAAGCCCTCTTGGAAAAAGCCGAAAGTGATGTGATCGTCATGCATTGCCTCCCGGCACACCGGGGAGAGGAGATCAGCGAGTCGGTCCTGGAAGGGCCGCACTCCGTGGTATGGGATCAATCGGAAAACAAACTGCACATGCACAAGGCCATCTTGTTGAAATGCATCGGATGAAAATGATGCGCCGCGGGCGCAGCCTAGAATTTACGGACAGAAGGATCGATTTGGCGATATGAAGGGAAAAATCCATAAAGTGGTGTTGGCCTATTCCGGGGGGCTCGATACCTCCGTAATCTTGAAGTGGCTTATCGAGACTTATGCTTGCGACGTGATCACCTTTTCAGCGGACATCGGCCAGGAAGAAGAACTGGAGTCTATCCCCCAAAAAGCCAAAGCCACCGGCGCATCCAAAGTTTTCGTGGAGGATTTGAAAGAGACCTTCGTCAAGGATTTTGTCTTTCCCGCTTTCCGGGCCAACGCCTTATATGAAGGGCAGTATTTACTGGGGACTTCCCTGGCCCGACCCTTGATTGCAAAGCGCCAGGTGGAGATTGCACGAATGGAAGGGGCGGATGCCGTGAGCCACGGGGCTACAGGCAAAGGGAACGATCAGGTCCGGTTTGAGCTGACCTATCTGGCCTTGGAGCCCGGAATCCGGATCATCGCGCCATGGCGGGAATGGTCTTTCAAATCGAGAAGCGACTTGATGACTTTCGCCAAGATGCACAATATCCCGGTTCCGACAAGCCAGGCCAAGCCTTACAGCGTAGACCGCAACCTGCTGCATATCAGCTATGAAGGAGGTATTCTGGAAGACCCCTGGCAGGCTCCTCCGGAAGATTTATTCACGCTCACCGTGCCTCCTGAAAAGGCGCCGGATAGGCCTGAGGTCACCGAGATTGCCTTTGAAAAGGGTAACCCTGTGGCAGTCGATGGAGAGCGACTTTCTCCTGCATTGCTTTTGGCACGTGTCAACCGCATGGCCGGAAAGCACGGCATCGGACGTGCTGATGTCGTTGAAAACCGATTCGTGGGCATGAAATCCCGGGGGGTCTATGAAACACCGGGCGGAACCCTCCTCAGGGCTGCGCACATCGCCATGGAATCCATCACCATGGACCGGGAAGTGATGCATTTGCGGGATTCTCTTATTACTAAATACAGCGAGATGGTCTATTATGGGTTCTGGTTTTCTCCGGAGATGCAAATACTTCAAAAAGTCATGGATGAGGCCCAGACGGATATCTCGGGTGTCGTCCGTATGAAGCTTTACAAAGGAAACTGCACCGTTTTGGGAAGACGGTCGGACGCTTCTCTTTACCGGGGGGATTTTGCCACATTCGAGGACGATACGGTATATAGCCAGAAAGATGCCGAAGGGTTCATCCGCCTCAATGCGCTTCGGTTGCGCATCCGCAAGATGCTTCAGGAGAAACGATAAGGGCGAAGATATACTATCGCGAGGAAAAAAATGACGGAAAAGCTTTGGGGAGGACGATTCTCGGAACGTACCGATCGGATCGCGGAAGCCTTCACCGCATCCATTGATGTGGACCGACGCCTTTATGCTTATGACATTGAAGGGAGCATTGCCCATTGCAAGACTTTGGCCAAGGCCGGAGTGATCACCCAGCAAGAGGCGGATACCCTGATCCAGGGGCTGATCCGGATTAAAAAGGATATCGAATACCGTAAGTTCGAACTGGATGAAAGTCTGGAAGACATCCACATGAACATTGAGGCCAGGCTCATTCATGATTTGGGAAAAGTCGCCCAGAAGCTGCATACTGCCCGGAGTCGAAACGATCAAATCGTTCTGGACGTAAGGATGTTTCTCAGGGATGAAAGCCTTGCCATCATCCAGGACCTTTTACGTTTGCGGAAAACCGTCGTTAATCTTGCCGAAGCCAACATCGATGCCTTTCTTCCCGGATATACCCACCTGCAGAGGGCGCAGCCGGTTCTATTGTCTCATCACCTTATGGCTTATTATGAGATGTTTACCCGAGATTTCGAACGATTTCAAGAAACGCTGCGCCGCATCGACGTGATGCCTTTGGGAAGCGCCGCGCTGGCCGGAACCACATATCCCATCGATCGTCATTACACCGCAACCCTTCTGCATTTTCCGAAAATCGCTCCCAACAGCATCGACGCGGTTTCGGACCGCGATTTCATCCTGGAGTTTTTATCCGATGCCGCTATAGCCATGGTCCACCTGAGCCGAATGTCGGAAGAGCTGGTTCTCTGGTCTTCTTCGGAGTTTCATTTCATCGAAATTCCGGATGCCTTTGCCACGGGAAGCAGCATCATGCCTCAGAAGAAAAATCCGGATGTTCCCGAACTGACCAGAGGAAAAACCGGGATTGTTTTTGGAAACCTAATGGCGATGCTGACCCTCATGAAGGGCCTTCCCCTCTCCTATAACCGGGATATGCAGGAGGACAAGGTATTGTTGTTCCAGGGGACCGATACCCTCAAGGCTTGCCTGGGAGTCTTCGTTGCGATGCTGCCCAAGATCAAATTCAACGCGGATGTCATGGGACGGGCCACGGCTTCCGGATTCCTCAATGCCACAGACCTGGCCGATTATCTTGTGGCCAAGGGGGTGGTCTTCCGGGACGCTCATCAATGCGTTGGAGAGGCTGTGAAATACGCCTTGTCTCAGGGAAAGGAACTCCAAGAGCTTTCCCTCGATGAGCTCAAATCCTTTTCTTCATCCATCGAAAAGGATATTTACGCGATTCTGGAAACCGAAGCCATGATCAATCGTCGGACCTCTTTTGGAGGGACGGCCAAACGATGTGTTTTATCCGCCATCGAAACAGCCAAAACCGTCCTTGAAAAAGAGGATAAGGATGGGGTTGCCGGCATGCGGAAGGTGCAGAAAGGAGATCCCCTCCCTTAGGGAAGGCTCATGAGAAAATCGGTTCAAGAACGCATGCCCTTTTTTTTAATTTTCGTTTCCGCGATTTTTTTGATACAGGGGTGCGGCATCAAACAGCCTCCGGTCGTTCCGCAGCAGGGTCCTTTGCCGGCCGTCAATGATTTGCGCCTGACCCGGGGACCCCAAGGAATCTGGCTGACCTGGTCCATGCCCGAAACACCGCCGGTGGATCCTTTTAACCTGGCCGGGTTTATAATCCATCGCTCCAAAACGGAAGCAGGAGGCATGGTGTGCCAAGATTGCCCGATCCTGTTCGAGCGCCTAACGCGGGTGCCGATGGAAACTCGGAATGATCCAACAACAGGTGCATTAGTCTTTGTTTTTGAAGACCGGCCGGCAGCGGGTTTCAATTATATATACAAAGTCACTCTGTTGGATAAAGAAGGGCGGGAAGGCCCGGATTCCAATAGAGTGGAAGTGTCTTTTTAGAGTCTATGTTTTTTTAGGTTCATCAAAGTTTTCAAAGCGAGAATAGGATGCATCATTTCAACTACCGAAACGGGGAGCTTTTTTGTGAAGACGTGCCGGTAAAGGCCGTTGTCGAGGCGTCGGGAACTCCATGTTATCTTTACAGTCACGCCACCCTGACGCGCCATTTTCAGGAGTTTTCGAACGCCTTTCAAGGAATGGATCGCCTGGTTTGCTATTCCGCCAAGGCCAACACCAACCTGGCGATCCTGCGGCTTTTTGAAAAGATGGGGGGCGGCCTGGACATCGTCTCGGGAGGCGAGCTGTATCGAGGCCTTGCTGCCGGCTTTTCGGCGGAGTGTATTGTTTACAGTGGTGTGGGAAAGATGGTGGACGAAATCGACTTTGCCCTTGAAGAAGGGATCCTCATGTTCAATGTGGAGTCCATTGAAGAACTCAAGCTTTTAAACGAAAGGGCCAAAACCCTTGGGAAGACGGCGCCCGTTGCATTGCGGGTGAATCCGGATGTGGATCCCAAGACACATCCGTATATTTCCACCGGGCTGAATAAGAACAAGTTCGGCATCGACACGGAAGGAGCCATGGAGGGGTACCGACTGGCCCAGACGCTTTCCAATATTCGTGTTCGGGGAATCGATTGCCACATCGGCTCCCAGATTACCGAATCCACGCCTTTCAAGGATGCCTTGAAGAGCCTGGTGGGACTCGTCCGGAAATTGAAGGATATGGATATCCTCTTGGAGCATATCGACGTGGGGGGGGGCTTAGGGATCATCTACGACGACGAGTCGCCTCCCCTCCCCGTTGAATACGCCCGCGCCATCGTGGGTGCCCTCAAAGGGACCTCCCTGAAGCTGATTTTGGAGCCGGGCCGGGTGATTGTGGGGAATGCCGGTACCTTGATCACCCGGGTGCTTTACCGGAAGAAGGGAAAGGCAAAGGAGTTCGTCATCGTGGATGCCGCCATGAACGACCTCATCCGTCCCTCTTTGTATCACGCATATCATGCCGTGTGGCCGGTGGTTAGAACGCGACGAAAAAAGATCCGTGCCGACGTGGTGGGACCTATTTGTGAAAGCGGGGATTTCCTGGCCGAAGACCGGGAAATGACGGATGCAAAAAAGGGGGAATTGCTGGCCGTGATGAGCGCCGGCGCCTATGGTTTTTCCATGGCGTCCAACTATTGCTCCAGGCCCAGGGTTGCCGAGGTCATGGTGAAGGGCGACCGATTCCATATAGTGCGGGCACGAGAGACTTACGAGGATCTCATCCGGGGGGAATCGATTCCCGCGTTTATCGGAGCGCAATAGCGGTACCGAAAGGGAACTCACCCTTTACCTAACCGAAAAGAGACGATTGAGGCCATGAAAAAAATCTCTTTTTTCAAGATGAGCGGCAGCGGAAACGACTTTATCGTTATCGACAACCAGGGCCCTGTGATTGACGAGGCTTTTCTGACCCGGTTTATCACAGGGGTTTGTCGCAGAAGACTTTCTGCAGGGGCCGACGGTTTAATCCTGGTGGAGCGATCCGGGTGCGCGGATTTCAGGTGGCGCTATTATAATTCCGACGGGAGCCGGGCAGAAATGTGCGGCAACGGGGCCCGATGTGTATCCCGATTTGCCTATTTGAAAGGGATTGCCGGAGCCTCCATGTCTTTTGAGTCGGATACCGGTCTTATGGAGGCCAAAATAATCGGGGACCGCGTGAAAGTCAGAATGCCCATGCCTCATGATATGATCCTGGATGAATCCGTTAAGACAACGGAAGGACTAGTCCGGCTGAGCAGCATCAACACGGGAGTTCCCCACGCCGTGGTGGAGGTTCAGGACCTGGAAGCAGTGGATGTGCGGGCCAGGGGTCGGGAACTGCGGTTTCATCGGCATTTTGCTCCGGCCGGAACCAACGTCAACTTCATTGTTCCCGAAAAGGACGGAGCAATTGCCATAAGGACCTATGAGCGGGGAGTTGAAGATGAAACTTTGGCATGCGGGACCGGCGCCATCGCCAGTGCTTTGTTGACAGCGGTCAAGCAGGGGACGAATTCTCCCATTCGGGTTCTGCCGAAGGGAGGCGGACATTTGACCATCCATTTCAATCGTGAAAAGACCGGTTTTGACGAAGTGTTTCTCGAGGGGGATGCCCGAGTCATTTACGAGGGAACCATGTGGGACGAAGCCTGGAATGAGAAAGGGACAACGAACCAATGATCGCCATCGAAAAGGCGGAACGGATCAAGAGCCTGCCGCCGTATCTGTTCAAGGAACTCGACCGCCAAAAAGAAGAGGTCCACAGTCAGGGAGTCGATATCATCGACCTAGGAGTGGGTGACCCGGACATTCCCACTCCCGGACACATCATCAAAGCACTCAACCGCGCAGCCGCCGACCCGGCCAACCATCGATACCCGTCGTATACGGGGATGGAAGCCTTCAATGCCGCTGCAGCAAGATGGTATCAGAAACGATTCAATGTGGACTTGGATCCTAAGAGGGAAATCGTGACCCTCATCGGTTCCAAGGAGGGGATTGCCCATCTTCCCCTGGCTTTCATTGATCCGGGGGATGTGGCCCTGGTGCCGAATCCGGCGTATCCGGTGTACAATATCGGAGTCCGATTTGCCGGAGGGCATTCCTATTTTATGGATCTGACCCTGCAAAACGAATTCTTGCCCGACCTTGCGGCGATTTCTCCGGAAGTCGCTGAAAAGGCCAAGCTCATGTTCATCAATTACCCCAACAACCCCACCGCGGCCGTTGCTTCCAAGAGTTTTTTTGAAAAAGTGGTGGATTTTGCCCGGATGCATCAAATCATCGTGTGTCACGATGCCGCATATACCGAAATGGCCTTTGACGGGTATCGCCCTGCAAGCTTTCTGGAGGTTCCCGGGGCCAAGGAGATAGGGATCGAGTTTCACAGCCTCTCCAAGACGTATGCGATGACAGGATGGCGGATCGGTTTTGCGGTGGGACGGGCAGAAGTGATCGAGGGTCTGGGGCAGGTGAAGAGCAACATCGACTCCGGCGCATTTCAGGCGATACAACTGGCCGGGATCGTGGCCTTGGAAGGAGATCAGACATGCGTGAATAAAATGAACGCAGAATACCAGGCCCGCAGAGATATTCTGGTAGACGGCCTTTCAAAACTGGGTCTGGCGGTCCAAAAACCGAAGGCGACTTTTTATGTCTGGGTCGGAATTCCTAAAGGTTTTTCATCGACCGCATTTGCCGGCCGTTTGTTGAAAGAAGCGGGCGTGGTGGCAACGCCAGGCAACGGTTTCGGCGGTGCCGGAGAAGGGTATATCCGGATGGCCCTCACCGTGAGCCAAAAACGGATGCGGGAGGCCGTAGAGAGGCTCGGCGCCATCGACTGGTCGCATGCCTCCTGAAGCGGATGTCTTTCTTTCGGTCGGTTCCAACATGGGGGATCGGCTCGAAAACTGCAAACGCGGCATCGGCGGGCTTACCGAATACAGGTCTACGCAACTGATCGGGCAATCCCGGTTTTACTTGACCGAGCCGGTGAACTATGTAACCCAGGACTGGTTTGTCAATGCGGTGATTCGGATCCGGACCGATTTGGGTCCGCACGAATTGTTAAAAGCCATACGATCGATCCAGCATTGCGCAGGCAGAACATCAGACCCGATAAGGTTCGGGCCCCGGATCCTGGATCTGGATATTTTGATTTATGGAAATTACGTGGGAAAGGACGATGATCTCATCATCCCGCACCCGCGGATGCATGAAAGGCGATTTGTACTGCAACCCATGTGTGATATTGACCCGAACATCGTACATCCGATATTCAAAAAAAGCATGCGGTCCTTGTTGGATGCCTTGCCTGAAGGGTCCCAGCGGGTGAAGCTTTATCCATGAAAATTCTGGTTCTGATCGCTGCCGTATACCTGGGATATCGGTTCCTTCGTCACTGGATGGGCCATGGCACCATAACAAACCGAAAATATTCAGGTCGTGAAAATCGGGAAATCGATGATTTGATGGTCAAAGATCCGGTCTGCGAAGTCTACATTCCCAAGAATGAAGGGATCCGGCTGGTTGCAGACGGCAAGGAGTATTATTTTTGCAGTTCCAGATGCAAAGATACGTTTCTGGAGAATCGGCGGCGGCATTGAAGTTTGATGAACGCATCAACAAGAAAAGAAACGGCATTGGCGGATAAATCCGGTATATTAAGCCCGCCGAATCGGCTGACCCTTTTGCGCATCATCGCGATTCCCGGGATTATCATTCTGTTACATTTTCCGGGGAAGATGACGACGCTTATAGCAGCAATTCTTTTCAGTATTGCGGCCATCACGGACTGGCTGGACGGATACTGGGCACGGCGCTACGGCATGGTTTCGAACTTGGGGAAGGTCATGGATCCGGTGGCGGATAAGCTCCTGATGTCGTCGAGTTTCATCATGCTCACCTACCATGGATGGGTTCCCGCCTGGGTGGTGTGTGCGATCATCGGCAGGGAACTGGCGGTGACGGGATTGCGCAACGTCATTGCGGAAAAAGGGGAGGACCTTTCCGCTTCCATGCTGGGAAAGTATAAAACCGGATTCCAGATTGCTGCCATCATTCCCCTTCTTTTACATTTTCCATATTTAGGCATCCGTTTTCACGCCATCGGAACGGTCTTTCTATGGCTGGCCCTATTTTTCACCATCTGGTCGGGAGCGGACTATTTTATAAGATTTCGAAAATTGCTCAGGGGATGAAGAAAATGGGGTTGACAAAGGGTGCCGGATTGATTACTTAATCCGAAAAAGAGCGGGAATAACTCAGTGGTAGAGTGCGACCTTGCCAAGGTCGAAGTCGCGGGTTCAAATCCCGTTTCCCGCTCCATTTTTTTTGAGGCGGCATAGCCAAGTGGTAAGGCAGCGGTCTGCAAAACCGCTATACTCCGGTTCAAATCCGGATGCCGCCTCCATCCCTCAGAAAGAGCCCCTCGCTTCTGTATAGCCGATGCGTTATGTTATATTTCCCGGATAAAGACAATAATTCATCCCATCTCCGGGAGAAAACGCGGGATATTTTTCCTTTTCCAAGGGCGCGGTAAATCCAATCTTTCTGAAAATATCGATCCGGTTCAAGAAGAGTCATAAACCACTTGCCAAGGAGGCTTGCCATGAATCAAACCAGGGAACAAGCTGCTTTTATTTGTTCGAGGGACACTATCGACGGTGCATACCCCAGCCTGATTTTGGGTATCAATGCCGCCCGGCTGGGAATGGAGGCAAAGGTCTTTTACACTTTCATGGGGTTGCGCTTGCTCCTTAGAGGCGGATTTGAACGTGCCAAGTTCATTCCACCCGGCATTCTCGGGGCTATTCCGGGGATGGCCAGCATCGCCACGGCGATGATGAAAAGCAAGATCGACAAGGCCAACATTCCAAGCCTCGCCGAACTTCAAGAAATGGCACAGATCGAGGGAGTCGAGTTGATCGCCTGCCGGATGAGCGTGGACATGATGGAGCTTAAGGAAGAAGACCTCATCGACGGCGCCCTGATCTGGTCGGCCCAGGACTTCATGAAATACGCCAAGGATGCCAAGCTGTGTCTGTTCACCTGATGGGTAATGGCTATGAAAAACGGCCTGATGTCTAATCCGGAGCATCGCATGAGGCTGGGTCGACGCAGGGAGGACCGGATCCTCCTGGATCAGTTGAAGCGTTACCACCAGCTTTATCAAGTGGGACAGGTGCTCACCTCGGAGATGAACCTCGAGACCCTATTCGAGGTGATTATCAACGAAACCAATGAGGTCATGGATACCCAGCGGGGTACGGTGTTTCTCTTTGATGAGCAGAGTAATACCCTGTGGTCCCTGGTCGCCTCCGGAATGGAAAAGGAACTGATCCGGATTCCGGCCGATAAAGGGGTGGCGGGATGGGTCTTTCGAGAAGGCAAAGCTGCCCTGATCAATGACGCATACGCCGATCCCCGCTTCTACCCCGACATCGACCGTAAATCCGGATTTCACACCCGAAATATCCTTTGTATCCCGCTGGTCAACCGCAGCAATCACCGCATCGGAGCCCTCCAGGCGCTGAATAAAAAAGACGGCGATTTTTCTTATGCGGATTTGGAGCTTTTAACATCGATTTCCCATTATGTGGTCATTGCTCTGGAAAACGCTAAACTCTATGAGGATTTAAAACTCATGGAGAAAGCCCTGGAGAGGGTCATCAACCACCTGTCCCATGAACTCAAGACCTCTCTTGCAGTCATCAGCGCGGCATTGCACCAGATGGGAAAGAAACTCCATAAAAGCCATGTCGAAGGTTATGAGTCCATCCTGAAACGGGGGAAACGAAGCATCGAGCGGCTCTTGAATCTTCAGGAGAAGATCGATGATATTTTGAATCGAAAAGTGGTGCTGGAAAAGGATACCCTTACCAAAATCATCGAAGATGCCGCCTTTCTGGTAGAAGAGTCGATGGAAGAAAACGGCGGTACGCTGCGTCGAAGTCTCGAGGCGGTGCTGCAGAAGATACAGGCCATCTATGCCATCGATCCGATGATCATGGAAGACCTGGATCTGGGGAGCGTTATAACCGAAGTTTTTAAACGTGTTCAGGCCCAAAGCCATAACAGAAACCTGAAATTCAGAAGCACAATAGAAGAAAATCTTCGCGTCCGAGTGGATCGGAAGGTGTTGTCCAAGGTGCTGGAGGGGATCCTGAGAAACGCCGTGGAAAACATGCCCGATGAAGGTTGTATCGAAATATCGGCGGGTCGCAAGCAGGATGCAATCCGGGTGGAGATTCGCGATTCCGGCATCGGGATATCCCCCCAGAACCAAAAGCTGATATTTCAAGGTTTTATTCACATGACCGATACCACGATTTATTCATCGAAGAATCCCTATGATTTCGGAGCCGGCGGAACCGGTTCGGACCTTTTACGGATCAAATTGTTTTCTGAACGCCTGGGCTTTGACGTTTCTTTTAAAAGTGCCCGTTGCCCCTTCATTCCTATGGATCGAGATCAGTGCCCGGGCCGGATTTCGATCTGCCATCATATATCAATGCCGACGTTCAATGCCAAAAATCCGGCGGAACGGCCTTCACCCTTCTCTTTTCCCCCGAGGCACCATTGAAACTGCAAAAAGATCTAGGTGCCATGGGGCTTCTTGCCTGATTCCCGGACTAACTCTGATGGCTTCGTAAAAAGTCCAATTTCTGCGTTGCGCTTCATCCCGTTGCGCTTTCGACGTACGATAAGTACGCCTCATCACACGGGATTCGCGACGCCTTGAACTTGAACTTTTTACTTTGCCATCTGATTTTCGACTTTTTACGAGACCATCAAACTCTGACGTTTGGGTAAAATCCATTTTCTTTATTGATATGAATCACTTGCAGACTGTATATCGCAGCAGGTATCGGGGTGAGGCGAGATCGGAATTGACCCGGCTTGAGCCCTGGGGTATGGAAAAAGGGAAACAGGACGCGAGGTTTTTACATGAAATCGAAAATCGCACGGTGGGTACTGGGGTTTTTACTCATCTTTGGGATCGGGGGATACCTATGGCATGCCACCCGCTCCAAACCGATTGAAATCGTTGTTCATCCGGTCGAGCAGGGTTTGGTGGAAAAAACGGTTTCCAATACCCGTGCCGGGACAGTCAAAGCCTGCCGCCGGGCGAAGCTTTCGCCGGGAATCGGCGGACAAATCGTGAAACTGAATGTTCGTGAGGGGGATTGGGCAAAAAAGGGCCAGCTTCTCCTGGAGCTGTGGAACAAAGATCTCACCGCAGAGCTGACTTTGGCCGAACGGGAATCCGGGGCGGCCTTGGCGAAAAAGAAGGCGGTTTGCCTGAGGGCGGAAGTGGCCCAGCGGGATGCAGAACGGCTTTTAAGTCTCAGAAAAAGCGGGGCGGCCTCCGAGGAGCGTGCGGATCGGGCCGTCACCGAAGCCAAGGCCCTGCAAGCGGAATGTACGGCAGCCGAAGCGGCTATCTCCATCAGTCAGGCGCGAACTGCTGCGATCCTGGCGACTTTGGAACGCACCCGCCTTTTCGCCCCTTTTGACGGCGTTATCGCAGAAATCAACGGAGAGCTTAACGAATACGTCACACCGTCGCCCATCGGCATTCCGACCCCTCCGGCTGTTGATATCATCGACACCTCCTGTTTCTATGTGGTAGCTCCCATCGATGAGGTGGACGCTCCCCAGGTATCCGTAGGTATGACGGCAAGGGTCAGCCTCGATGCCTTCCGAGAGCGTCGCATCATGGGAAAAGTGGAACGAATCGATGCTTATGTCCTGGATCGGGAACGGCAGGCCCGGACGGTGGACGTGGAAGTTCGCTTCGCTCCACCGGAAAATGTTATCCGCCTTTTGGCCGGATACAGCGCAGACATCGATATCATACTGGAAGTTCACGCAGACACCCTTCGCGTCCCCTCGGAATCGATTCTGGGAAAAAAGAGCGTGTTTATCTTTGACCCGGCGACAAAAAAAATTGTGAGACGATCCGTGGAAATCGGAATTTCCAACTGGGATTTCACCGAAATCCGATCCGGGCTTAAAAAAGGGGAACTGGTGGTTCTCAATGTGGATGAAGCCGGTGTCAAAGACGGGGCTGCCGCCGTACGCGTCGAGAAACGCTCATGATTCGACTGACGGATGTGGACCGGATATTCGAGGTGGGAAGTGAGAAGGTCTACGGACTGAACCGGGTTAACTTATCGGTTGCCCCCGGAGAGTATGTCGCTGTGATGGGGCCGTCCGGGTCCGGCAAATCCACTCTTTTGAATATCATCGGTCTCCTCGATCGCCCCACACAGGGGATTTACCGCCTCGATGATGAGAATACCACCGACCTTTCGGATCATGAACGGGCCCTGGTCCGAAGGGATAAGATCGGATTTGTGTTCCAGTTTTTCCATCTGATTCCCCGGTTGACGGCTGCCGAAAATATCGAACTGCCGCTCATCCTGGCCGGCATGGATGCGAAAGATCGAAAGCGTCGCGTCATGGAAGCCCTCAACGCCCTGGGGATCCGGGACCGATCCAGACATCGTCCCGATCAGCTTTCAGGAGGCCAACGCCAGAGGGTGGCCATCGCCCGAGCCACGGTGATGCGGCCCCGCATCATCCTTGCGGATGAACCGACCGGAAACCTCGACCGGGCCTCCGGAACTGAAGTGATTCAGATCCTGGAGGGGTTGAACCGCATCGGCATTTCGCTGATTATAGTCACTCACGACCCGGCCCTTGGAGAGCGGGCGTTGCGGAAGATCGTCATGGAAGACGGAAAGATCATCTCAGATACCCGAAAGGCTTAAAGGAAATGCTATGAAATACGGGGACACGCTTCGATTCGCTATTCAAGCCCTTTTCGGGTATCCGGCACGCACGCTCCTCGTTCTTTTGGCCATGGCGATGGGAGTGGCCTCCGTCATCGTATTGACGGCCCTGGGGGAGGGCGCGCGAAGATACGTGACGCAAGAGTTCACCTCTCTGGGCACCCATCTCCTCTTCGTCATCCCGGGACGATCGGAGACCGTGGGGGGTCCACCCCCTTTTCTGGCTGCAACACCCAGGGACCTGACCCTGCAGGATGCCATGGCTTTAACCCGGATCGCGTCGGTGGTGCGCGTGGCTCCGGTATCGGTGGGGTCGGCCCCGGTATCCTGGCGTCAGAGGGATCGGGAGGTCACCATCCTCGGTTCTACCTCCGATCTCCTCGAGATTCGTCAGCTATCCATGGCACAGGGTGAATTTCTACCGGCACGGGATCCCTTTCAGGGAGAAGCGGTTGCCGTCTTGGGATCCAGGGTGAAAGAAGAGCTTTTCGCAAACGAAAACGCCCTGGGTGAGTGGATCCGTATCCAGGACCGCCGTTTCAGGGTCATCGGAATCCTGTCAAAGAAGGGTCAGTCCCTCGGAATGGACATGAGCGATGTGGTCGTGATACCCGTGGCCTCCTCACAATCCCTTTTCAATACGTTTACCTTGTTTCGGATCATGCTCCAGGCCAAAAGCCGTCAATCGGTGATTTCGGCCAAGGCGTCCGTCATTGAGATCATCCGGGAAAGGCATGACGGGGAAGATGACATCACCGTCGTCACCCAGGACGCGATCTTGTCCACATTTGACCGAATACTTGTCACCATGACCTTGACGGTTGCCGGTATAGCCGCCATCAGTCTGGTGGTGGCCGGGATTCTGATCATGAATGTGATGTTGATTTCCGTTTCCCAACGGCAGACCGAGATCGGCCTCCTCAAGGCCGTTGGCGCTCGGTCTCCTCAGGTATTGAGCTTATTTTTAACGGAAGCCTCCATATTGTCCTTTGCCGGCGCCTGTCTGGGTGTGGCCATCGGTTATGGCGGAAAATGGGTTTTAGCCGGGATGTTTCCATCTTTTCCGCTTCACATACCCCAGTGGTCCCTGATTGCGGCGGTCTGCGTGGCAGTTTCCAACGGGCTGATTTTTGGTGTACTGCCGGCCCGGCGCGCCTCGCGTTTAGACCCGGTGCTGGCCCTGGCCAAACGATGAGAAGGGTGTCATGAAGTTCAAGGATGCCGTCGTGTTGGGTTTCAATTCCATGTATGCCCATCGAATGCGCAGTATTTTGACCGCCTTGGGAATCGCCGTTGGTATTGCTTCGGTGGTCC
>Ga0210056_1002362_pt1 | contig 15935 bp, 15 predicted proteins | sample CryGeyCG2014_080_2_FD_183965 | JGI IMG/M metagenome (GOLD analysis project Ga0210056, IMG submission 183965) | Groundwater microbial communities from aquifer - Crystal Geyser CG07_land_8/20/14_0.80 (SPAdes) (version 2) | ecosystem: Environmental > Aquatic > Deep subsurface > Groundwater | place... | reverse complement strand
ATCCTGTCCAGAAGGACTGGGGGGTGTGTAGTAATTGCGGTCTATCATTGGAAGTTGTTTGCCCCAAATGTGGCAAAACAACTTTCTTTGGAGATTATTGTGAGCACTGCGACGCACGTTTGGTGGTCGTCTGTCCAAATCCAAAATGCAAAACCGAGCAACCGCCGATCGGTGAGAAATGTATAAAATGTGGAAAACCATTAAAATAGGGATAGAATAAGGAGGAGGTAAGAAATGGCTGAAGGAAAACTTATGGGCTTTACCGACAATTTCGCGGATAACAGCACCGAAGCAGGTTTCCAATTCACGTTTTATTGCGACATTTGCCGTGAAGGTTACAAGACCAGATTCGCAGAGTCGAAAACCTACAAGAAGGGCAGGTTCTTTAAATTTCTTGGGGATACGGCAAGTGCCGTTGCTCAGGTGACAGGGAAATACAACGTTGGATACGGAGTTGAAAGAGGCACCGATGCTATTAGTGAAAGATTCAGGGGTATGTCTCCTGCCTGGCACAAGGAGCATGAAGAGGCCTTTGAGTCGGCACAAAACGAAGCAAAAGAGCACTTTCACCGCTGTTCAAAGTGTACCAAATGGGTTTGCGAAAACGATTGGAATGAGCAAGTAGGACTGTGCGTGCAATGTGCCCCCCGCGTTGGCATTGAAGTTGCCGCTGCCAGGGCTCAAAAGGCGGTTCAGGATATACAGGAAAAAGCCGCCCAGACGCAGGTCTTTACTGGTGAGATTGAAACCAAACAGACCATCTGTCCCAAATGCGGTAAACCTGCGGGTGAAGGCAAGTTCTGCAACAACTGCGGTGCGCCACTTAATTTGATAAAATGTCCAAAGTGTGGAGCAAAAAATCCGGCAGGGACAAGATTCTGTGGTGAGTGCGGCACAAAACTTGGGTAGAGAGGGTCGCCTGCTTGGGTGTCTGCGCCGCATGACTGGGGACTCCTCTTCCTGCGCAATACGTTAGGCAAAACCCGATAGGATTTCATCCAGAGTTGCGCATAAACGAAGTGCCCCGCAGAATGTGCCAATTTGGCAGGATAAACGAAATACTTCGTCTATCCTCCCGTTTTGGGAGCATAGACGAACCAGTTCGGTTATTTTAAGTTATACGAAAGATTTTGCCCAAAATTATATCAAAAATTTTCCTTGTCGGTTACCCGAAAACAGGAGTGTAGAAAATGATGACGAAAAATAATGCAATTCTGTTACTTTCCTGCCCGGACCAGAAAGGGATAATTGCCGAGGTTTGTAATTTCATCTTTCTCAAGAACGGAAATATTGAACATTCCGATAATCATCTGGATGAGCAAAAAGGAACATTCTTTATGCGTGTTGAGTGGTCGCTTGAAGGGTTTGGCATCCCGAAAGAGAAAATAAAAGACGCGTTCTTGCCTCTGGCGGAGAAATTCCAGATGGATTACCAACTCTATTTTACTGCCGAACCAATACGGATAGCAATTTTCGTTTCACGGCATGAGCATTGTCTTTATGACCTTCTTCTTGGCCATAAGTCAGGGGAACTCCAGGCAGAGATTCCGTTGATTATCAGTAACCATCAGGATTTGAAACAAGTTGCTGAGTATTTTGGGGTTCCGTTCCATTGTTTCCAGGTGACTCCTGAAAGCAAGCAGGAACAGGAACGCAAACAGCTTACGCTATTGGAGCAACACAATGTAGAACTCGTAGTTCTCGCACGCTATATGCAGATTCTTACTCCTCAATTTGTCAGCGTTTTTCCTAACCGGATAATTAACGTCCATCACTCTTTTTTACCAGCTTTCAAAGGTGCAAAAGCACACGAGCAGGCATACGCAAGCGGGGTGAAAGTTATCGGAGCAACAAGTCATTATGCGGTTGAAAAATTGGATGCAGGCCCGATTATAGAGCAGGACGTAGTTAAAGTAAGCCATCGCGATACTCTGGGGGATTTTATTCGCAAAGGGAAAGATTTGGAAAAATCGGTTCTAAGACGTGCAGTTTCTCTGTATCTTGGAAGAAAAATCCTGGTTTACGATAACAAGACCGTAATTTTTGATTGACAACCACTTCATTTCAAACAACGCTCATTTCCAGAATTCTATCTATCCGGAAAGTTCTTTTTTCGTTTCTCAAAAAGCAATATGCTTCAATGCCCAGGTATTTTTTCCCGCGATATTCCATTTCTCCAATTCTTTCAGGCAAAATCGTTCTTTGCGATTTCTCGTCCGTATTTTTAAGATAAATAATTTTTAGTTTTCTTCTATTCTTAATTGCTTCTTCAATAATTTCTATCTTTCTCTTTTCAGGACAATTCCTTTCAGATAGACCATACTGATAATTTGTCATAAATCTGACTATTCTCCAATCCGTAAAAATGTTTGTTTTCTTTATTTTTGTTTTTAGAATCATCCCTTCCAGCGTTCTGCACCGGCTTAATGCAACGTACGTCTGACCACAGGCAAAAGTACCTCCACTCAGGTCTATAACAGCTCTATCAAAGGTTTTTCCCTGACTTTTGTGAATAGTAATTGCCCATGCAAGCCGGATTGGATACTGGATGAAAGAACCCAAAAGATGCTTGTCAAGGACTCTATCTTCTTTGTTAAAATAGGTTTCAAAAATATCCCAGCTGTAAGGAGAAACCGAAACGGTTTTTCCATTTTGTAATTTTATATTAATTTTGTCTTCTTCAAAATCAATAATTTCTCCGATGGTGCCGTTAATCCACCTTCCGCGAGAATCATTGTTCAGAAGCATTATTTGAGCGCTTTCCTTAACCTCCAGCTCAGTCTCGGTTGGCAGGTATCTCTTATCAAATTCTCCTGTAATTTCACCTTCAAATACATATTTTCTTCCAGGTAACTCTTCCATGTTTATTCTGTTAATCTGGTCAGCCAACCTATTAATAGTAGTTAAGTAAACATATTCATGTCCTAAATCCTTGAGGTCTATATCTTCATTGACTCTTTGATTGATGGTTTCTAATTGCGCATCAGTAATAGTGTTGTTGCGAATGCTATTCAAAATTTCAATAAATTTCTTATCTTTCTGGCGATAAACCTTTTCCAGTTCTATAAACTCCACCTGGAAATTATTCATTGCTTTTGCGTCAAAGAAATACGGAGTTTTATAATTGGTCTTAAAAACATTTCTTTCCTTCCCTATAACGACAGGCGGCAGTTGATATAAATCACCGAAAAATATCATCTGGATTCCTGCGAATTGCAACTGATTTTTCAGAATTGTTCTTAAGAATATATCTACGCAATCCAATAAATCCGCTCTTGCCATAGAGATTTCGTCAATCACAATTGCATCCAGTTTCTTGAATAGCTCTTTCCTTTTACTCCGCATCTTTTTTGCAATTTTTTCTGCATCATTCAGCGTAGTATCTGGCTTGAATCCAAAGAATGAGTGGATTGTTTGGCCACTTACGTTGACAGCACCTACTCCTGTTGGGGCAAGAACTACCAGCGGCTTCTTTGTGTGCTCGCAGAAATAACTCAACAAAGTGGACTTACCTGTTCCGGCTTTTCCGGTTATAAAGACACTCTTGTTTGTTTTCTCTAACAAATAGAGTGCTTTCCTGAACTGTTCGTTCAATTCTATGTTTTTCACATGGTCCATTTTTGTACCTGCTTTTTCTTTTTTATCACGCATAAGCGGTGTACACCTCGTGCCTTTCGGCACTCGGCGACAATTTGCCTCGCTTTATCCTCCACAGGAGGCGCGAGACAAATTGTAGGATTAGACCCGACCGGTAGCCGCAGGCTGTAGTCGCAACCTTTAGGTTGCGTCCTACAGGCGCAGGCTAAAGCCTGCGCCTACCGAAGCCTGCGAAGGTTCTGACGCATAGCGTCAGGTTCTTATAGTTATAACAAACTTTTGTGCAGGAAACAATACATTCCTACCGTTGTTTATGTGTCGCTTGCCTTGTCGCTTCAAATCTTGTAAGATATTTATGTAAAAATAACGCTATTTTTGATTTTGATCCTGTTTGAAGAAATCTAAAGAGGGGGGGGTGAAGAAGATGGAAACGGCATTCGTATTGGTAAATGTGGCAGGCGGGAAGGTGCAGGGGGTTGTCGACGGGTTAAACAAAATTCCACAGGTGACCGAAGTCTATTCAATTGCCGGGGAGTATGACATACTTGCGAAACTTAAATTTGCCGACATCAAGTCGCTTGGTGAAATAGTTCCCAAGAAACTTCAGACCATACCCGGGATTACCCGGACAGTGACTCTTTTGACTTTCGAGACCCATAAATATGTGGACTTTGACCTTGCAGCAGGGCACAAATTAGAAGAAAAGTAAGGGAGAAAGCAGATGGAAAAAAATGAAGAAATTATCAAGACAGTAATGCGTAAACTTACGGAAAAAGAGGAGTTGACCGAAGTAGAAATTAGAGGAGTAATTGAAGGAATTAGGGACGATAAGATTTCATCAGTTCAAATCGGAGGATTCCAGGTCGCTCTTCTTATGAAGGGTCAGACAGTTCCGGAAATTGCAGCAATAGCTAAAGCTATGCGGGATGTTGCAATCCCTTTAAACCCAAAAGTTCCAGGGGAACTGGTTGATACTTGCGGTACTGGTGGGGGGATGCCAACTTTTAACATCTCTACGGCCAACGCAATTCTGGCCTCAGCAGGAGGATTGTATGTAGCAAAGCATGGTTCGCGTTCAATTTCTCACCTTTCTGGTAGTGCGGATGCTTTTGAAGCATTAGGAGTAAACATTGAACTTACGCCTGAGCAGGCAGAGAAGTTGATTGAAAAAGCTGGAATTGCATTTGTCAATGCAGGACTTTTTCATCCCGTGATGGGTAAAGTATGGGGGCCTGAAAGTGAATTGGGAATCAAGACGATTTTCTTTACAATCATTGGCCCACTGATTAGTCCGGCTCGCGCAAGGTGCCATATCAACGGTGTATATAGACCGGAATTAGTCCGTAAAATAGCAGAAGTCTGGGCAATGCTCGACCACAAGCATATTCTGGTTGTTCATGGAATGGATGGGCTGGATGAAATTTCGCTTATTGGTGAAACCAGAATTGCTGAAGTAAAAGAAGGTAAGATAAATGAATGGACAATCACTCCCGAGGAATTAGGGCTCAAGAGATGTAAGATTGAGGATATCGCTCCAGGAGACCCCAGGTATAATGCCAATGTAATCCGTAGTATTTTTGAAGGCAAAGAAAGAGGCCCTAAACGGGATGCGGTATGCTTGAACGCCGCAGGAGCATTTGTTGCCGGAGACAAGGTATCCAACCTGAAAGAAGGAGTCGAATACGCTCAAAAAGTCATTGACGAAGGGAAAGCTCTTGCAAAACTTGAGGAATTAGTCAAAACTTCTCAATTGATGAAAAAAGAATAACCAGCAACGAGATTAGAATGAAGCTGACTTCTGCAATAAAGAGGGCAAAAAGGGATAAGAAGATTCCGCTTATTGCTGAAGTAAAAGTGCATTCTCCAAAAGACGGCGACCTGCTTAAAGGTAGAGAGCCGGTTGAAATTGTCCGTGAATATGAGAGAGCCGGTGCATGCGCAATTTCTGTAGTTACAGAGCCAGAGCATTTTAAGGGCAATTTACAAATTTTAGAGACCGTACGGAAGAGCACAAATCTTCCCGTTTTAAGAAAAGATTTTATCCAGAACACAGCTCAGATAAAGGAATCTAAAAAGTTTGGTGCAGATGCAGTCCTTCTTATCGCTTCAATGCTTTCCCGCCAGCAGCTTGCCAGACTAAATAAATTTTCCCATCAATCAGGTCTTGAAACCGTGGTTGAAATTCACAATAAAAGAGACTTAAAGAAAATCGAAAATCTGGAAGTGGATATTATCGGGATAAATAACAAAGATATTCTGGATTTAGAGAGAGGAAAAGACCAGATTCAACCTACATTGGAATTAATTGACAGAGTCCCAAAGCACGCGATTATCATTAGCGAGAGTGGAATCCGGAACCTTCAAGACCTTAAAAAAGTAATGACAGCAGGTTCCGACGCCGTGTTGATTGGAACATGCTTGTTAAAAGCAAAAAATGTCGGTCAAAAAGTCAGGCAAATCGTAATTGCAAGACCTAAAAATGACTAAAGTAAAAATATGTGGCACAACGAATCTAAAAGATGCTGAATTGTGTATAGAAGCAGGCGCGGACTTTCTGGGCTTTGTTACCGAATTTCCTGTAGATGTCCCCTGGAATTTAACAAGAGAAGAAGCAAAAAACCTGATAGATAAAATTCGTGATAGAATTGCCACGGTAGTGGTCACTTCAGGCACTGTTGAAAAGATTTCCGATATTGTCGAGCTTATCCATTCTGAATTTGTTCAATTACATGGCCGGGAAACACTAAACGATATTAGAAGACTTGTAGATAGATTTACTCCTGCTGGTATAAAAATCATAAAAGCTTTGCCTATTGAACTTGATACCGGCAAGGCGTTCTTTGAGATAGAGGAACCAAAAGAAGCCGCACTTGCCATTCAGTCTACAGGTGTTTGGGCAATAACCCTGGATTCAAAAACATCGTCAATGCCGGCAGGAACAGGCAAGGTTCTTGACTGGACTTTGGCCAGAGAATTGAGAGAAACAGTCGCTCTTCCCGTGTTTTTGGCAGGTGGGCTTACCTGTGACAATGTAGCAAGCGCAGTAAGAGATGTTCGGCCGTTTGCAGTAGACGTAATAACAGGGGTGGAAGGGGTTTCGCGCTATAAAGACCCCGAAAAAATAAAACTATTTATCGGGCAAGTTCAAAGTCAGTAAGAAGTGATACAAATCATAACGAAAAATGGAAATGGAAGAATTTGAGGCAACAGTGCGTGCCTGTTTGGCAGGAATTCCTGAAAAATTCAGGACAATCCTCGAGAAAGAACAGATTCAGGTAATCCCACGCGAGAAAGCCCCTCAGGCAGTAGAAGAGAAATTTCCATCCAGTTATGTATTTGGCGTGTTTGCCGGAGTTCCTTATGGAAAAAGAAAAGCAAGCATAGTTCAGTATGAGCCAACAAGAATTGAACTCTACAAAGAGACATTTGAGAGAGTTTTTGGAAATAGAAATGAGAGCAAAGTCAGAGACCAAATTGCACGAACCGTTATCCACGAAATAGCACATTATTTTGGTTACTCCGAGAAAGCTATCCGTGATAGGGGCTATTAGCATCTGCTCCGGAACGTAAGATAGATGCGAGTGCGCTGTTCCGCTTGATTTTCTTGTAAGTAGTGGTTAAAATAGTCACTGAAGATAACCCGTTGGTAATGCCACTGCCCCTGGGAAATACGCTGGGAAAGAAAAATGACGGTCAAATTGCCAGGTAACGGGAGGATTGAAATAATTGGACTGGAAGATTTGGTACGGAGCAAGAAAACGCAAAGAGACAAGGATTGGCTCATGCTCGACCGGCTCATCGCAAATGATATGCTAACTACGAAGTATCCACGACTTGAGAAGGTCAAATGGTGGTTGTCTCAGTGCAGGGACGCAGGGCAACTCATTAAGTTGGCAGCCACTGAGGAAAGAGCTTGAATTGTTGAGACACAAAAAAAGTTCGGTGCACTGACGGCCGGTGTTTTGACTTCTGCACCTATGAAGAGTAGAGTACCGACTGGCTTGACTTGGCCGGAGTGGCGGAATTGGCAGACGCGTATGGTTCAGGTCCATATGGGCTTTATGCCTTTCGGGGTTCAAATCCCCGCTCCGGCATCTTTTGTAGCCATCATCCCTTGCTAAGCCGAAGAAGCGCCCATGGTGTACTGTTACACCAACCATGGTAGTCCTAAATCAGTTGGACGCCATGCTCCGGCACCATCAATATGACAACAGAGACCACTTCCCAGGTTCAGATAAATAGGTAACACTTGATGAAACCTACAGCTTGTTGTATAATGCGATAAGGATCATTTTCATATGATTTTTCAGTCAAGCCCCACTCTTGAAATCCCGCGGTATATAAATTCTATAAAGAGCAATACCTCTAAAGAAATACAGAGGAACTTCCCGGAAGTAAAGAAAAAACTCTGGAAGGGGGTATTCTGGAGCCCCTCATATTTCTTAGCCACCACAGGACAAGTGACTCTGGATGTATTGAAAAGATACGTAGAAAATCAAGATAAAAACTATGCTTAAAACCTTCAAATACCGACTTTATCCAACACCCCAACAAGAAAAGAAAATGACTTCTATTCTTGACTCTTGTCGGATACTCTACAACTCCGCTTTGATTGACAGGCAGAGGCATTATCAACGGACGGGGAGAGAGCTGACTCTTACTCGGCAAGAATCTCAGTTGCTCAAAGATAAAGTCAATTATCCTATCTTGAATACAGTTCATTCTCAGGTTTTGCAGGATGTTTTGTTTAGAGTGAAAAAAGCTTACAGCAATTTCTTTAGAAGAGTTAAAGAGAAAAACGGCAAGCACGGATATCCCCGCTTCAAGTTTGGTAAACGATACGATAGTTTCACTTATCCACAATATGGTTATGCGTTTAAGATAGTGAATCGCAAAACGTTGTTTCTCTCTAAAATAGGAGATGTTCCAATCCGGATGCACAGACCTGTTAATGGAACGATTAAAACCTGTGTTGTGAAACGTATATCTGATGGGTGGTATGCTTCTATCTCTGCCGAGATAAACACTCCTGCTGTTGTTACAGATGTCAGTCGTCCTGTCGGCATAGATGTCGGGTTGACTCCGCTGGTTACTTTGTCTGACGGCAAAACAGTAGAACACCCTCATTACTTTAGGGGAATGGAGAAGAAACTTGCCAGGGCACAACGATTGCTTTCCCGTAAAGTTAAGGGTTCTAAAAACTATAAGAAGCAACAGATGAAAGTAGGAATAATCCATAAAAAGATTTCTGACAGCCGCAACGATTTTCTGCATAAACTTTCCCGTTCTGTCGTAGATACATTTACTTTTATCGCTGGCGATTCTATAAAAATCACCAACCTTGTTAAAAATAATCATCTTTCCAAGGGCATATATGATGCTGGTTGGAGTAAAATGCTCAACTATATCGCTTACAAAGCGGAAGAAGCTGGTAAGCGATATGTAGAACCTCCAACAGCAGGCAGCACACAAGAATGTTGTCTTTGTGGAACTCAAGCTCACAAAGACTTGAGTGACAGAATGCATATTTGTAGCAACATTATGTGTGGTTTGATATTGCCTCGTGATCGTAACTCCGCCCTTGTAGCATTAAAAAGGGCGCTAAATACCGCGGGAACCGCGGGAATCAACGCCTGGGGAGATTTGGCCTCTACACTCCGAGCTCGTATCGGGATGCAAGCCGAGTCATTGAACCAGGAAAAATACTCGGGTTGCATCATTACCGAGAAGCCCCGTCCGTAAGGTCGGGGTAGTTCACGTAACAACCCGCTACCACGGCATCTGCTGTTTCATAAAAAAGTATTACAGGCGGCTTGCGCAATATGGTGCAACCACCTGATTGCTTTGCTCTCCTGAAAACGCTACAATAGTCCATACCTGTATGAATTTACTTTCTCACTTACTTTCACGTGTTATAGAGGAAGATAACTGTGTGCTGCTCTGTGGAGCGGGGTGGGGCAACCAGCCGCGGCTTTTCCTTAAGCCCACGAAGGTTATAACGTGCAACTCCGGGCGAGAAATTGGCAAGTTCCTGCGAGAGTTAGACTGGGAGATAGCACGCGGATATTATACTTGTGGCTACATTGCGTATGAGGCAGGATACTTTTTTGAGCAAGCACTTGAGAAATATTATACCGGAAATACAGGGGGCAGTGCACGCTCAGACATACCACTTGCATGGTTTGGGATTTATAAGCACCCGGAATCAGAGAGTGCAGTCAGCGCAGACCCAGTTACCCACCCTGTCATTCTGACCCCGAATGGAATGAAGGGGAAGAATCTTGCACCTCCGCAGGCGCCACCTCCAGCAGTATATTCTCTTCACCCTTCAGTAACTCGCAATCGATATGAACGTGCTATCAAACGCATAAAGCACTACATCTCACGTGGCGAAACATACCAGGTAAACTATACCTTTAACTTCCACGGAAAATTTCAGGGTGCACCGGAAGCGCTGTTCCAAAAACTCGTCACAACACAGCCGGTTCCGTATGCAGCGCTTATCAAATTCGGTCAGCACGCAGTACTTTCCCTTTCGCCTGAACTGTTTTTTGCAATAGATGGTGAGCGTATTACTGTAAAGCCAATGAAAGGAACGATAGCGCGTGGTGTAACACCTCGTAAGGACTGCCACAATCGTAGCACACTTTCAAATTCCCTCAAGGACCGTGCAGAGAATCTTATGATTGTTGACCTCCTGAGAAACGATATCGGCAGGATTTGCAAACCGGGGACGGTACGGGTACGCAAACTTTTTGAAATAGAGAAATACAGGACTGTCTATCAGATGACTTCAACGATTAATGGAGAGCTAAAGCCCGGTACAAGCTCGTCACAGATAATCGCAAAGATTTTCCCGTCTGGTTCTGTGGCTGGCGCGCCAAAAATCCGCACAATGCAGATTATCTCAGAACTGGAGAAAGAACCACGCAGTGTCTATACAGGTGCGGTCGGTTTTATCGGGCCAGGCCCAAACCGCACAGGGACATTCAATGTAGCGATAAGGACGGTAATTCTTGACTCTGCCGGCCGTACGGTGCAAGCGGGAGTTGGCGGTGGAATTGTGTGGGATTCAACACCGGAGAAAGAATATGCTGAATGTGAAGTCAAAGCAAAATTTCTCACATCGTCCGTCAGGGACTTTCACCTCATAGAGACGCTTGCCTGGCACCCTCGCAGCGGATATTTCTTGCTGGGCCGCCATCTTAGACGGCTTGAAGACACAGCACATTTTTTCGGATTCAAGTATGACAGAACCGCAGTCATTCGCAAATTAAAGCACGTTTCGGCTCGCATCAATCCTGGCAATTCATGCCGCGTGCGTTTGCTACTCAAGCGCGACGGAACAGCGTCAATCTCAACGCAGCAACTAAAAGAGGACCGCTCTCGCAAACGTGTGGCAATAAGCAAAGAACGTACTGACTCTCACAACATATTCCTGTATCACAAGACGACAAACCGCAAACTGTATGACCAGGAATACGAGGTCTACCGACGTCTCGGCTACTACGATGTGCTTTTCTCAAATGAGCGTGGAGAGATAACAGAAGGCGCAATATCAAACGTTCTCATACGAATTGGCGAACACTACTACACGCCTCCGGTGAAGTGCGGGCTCCTAAACGGAGTGTACCGTCAGTACCTGCTTGAGAAACAGCCGCTTAAGTATCGTGCGGGAGAGAGAATTATCAGACTGGGTGACCTTGCACGTGCAGACGAAATTCTACTTGTAAATTCTGTTCGTGGCACAGCACGCTGCATTCTACCGAATCTATCTTAACACACGGTGGGAAACTTGACAATTCGCAAAATTTGTGTATAATGCACAGTATAGTAAGCAGAAATCCTAAATTTTGCGTAACAGGAGATAAATAAATGAACAGGAGTGAAATTCTCTCAATCTTGTCTGATTGGAATTTCTGGACTAAAGACCAACCAACCGGAATTAAGAGACACCACTACATAGTCCGGCTTGAAAATCTCCTTGGAACAGGGCAGGTTGTAGTGATATCCGGGGTTAGAAGAAGTGGAAAATCATTTCTTATGAGACAAGTTATTCAAGCGCTTATGTCAAAGGGTGTTCCCAAGAATCAGATTCTTATGGTTAACTTTGATGACCCAAGGTTTGCAACTCTGGATACTGCAGCATTAGAGCAGCTTTTTCAAACATACATGGAATCCTTGCAACCATCGGACACTCCTTATATCTTTCTGGACGAAATCCAGGAAGTAACCGGGTGGGAAAAATGGGTTAGGATGATGCACGAACTGAGAAAAGCGAAAATAGTCATCTCTGGTTCAAATGCACGGCTGTTGAGCGGTGAACTTGCGACTTTGTTGACTGGAAGGCATATGGACTTGAACGTATTTCCTCTCTCATTTGAGGAGTTTCTCGAGTTCAATAATATGAGCACGCAAAACCTCGACGAAATCACGCTTGTTTCCAGAATGACCCGGATAAGGGCACTGCTGTATGACTATCTTGAGTTTGGTGGTTTTCCGGAGGTTACTCTGACTGACCAGAAAAAACCACTTCTACTCTCGTACTATGATGACATATTGAACAGGGATTTGATAAGGAGATTCCATTTAAGACGACCTGAATCACTCAAGGCAATCGGTAAGTTTTGCATGAGTAATGTCGCTTCTCAAATGACATTCCGTTCGCTTGGCAGATTTGCTCAAGCTACTGGCAACACCGCTGAGAAATTTTCATCCTATCTTGAGAGTGCGTACCTATTATTCTTCTTGAAACGATTTTCATTTGCTGTCAGAGAACAGGAAAAAAGTCCACGTAAAGTGTATTCAATAGATATAGGACTCTCCAATGCCGTGGGATTTAGGTTCAGCCAGAATGTGGGGCGGGTCGCTGAGAATGTAGTTTTTCTGACACTAAGACGGCACGCTGCGAGTAATCCTAACCTTGAACTTTTCTACTGGAAGGACGCAATGCAGCATGAAGTGGACTTTGTGGTTAAGGATGGGTTGAAGGTCAGAGAGTTGATTCAGGTCTCGTGGAATGTTAGTGACCCCCGTACGAGACAGAGGGAAATAAACGCGCTTGTGCGTGCTATGAAGGAACTCGGCGTGAATGAGGCATTGGTTGTTACTGAGGATGAGGACAAGACAGAGGAATTTGACAAGAGCAAAATTAAATTCGCCCCACTCTGGAAGTGGCTACTTAAATATGAGCGCGGATGAAAGAAGTAGTTGCAAGAAATCGCAAAGCATATTATAATTATCAGATTTTGGAAGAGATAGAAGCAGGGATTGTGCTAGAGGGGTGCGAGGTGAAGTCACTCCGTGCTCACGAGGTATCTCTCGCAGAAGGTAGGGCGCAGTTTGAAGGGGGCGAAATATTTTTGTATGGTGTAAACATTTCACCGTACCCGCAGGCAACTATAGAGATTCCTGACCCCCTGAGGCCAAGGAAATTGCTCTTACATCGCAGGGAAGTAAACCAGCTTGCTGGGAAAGTAAATGAAAAACGCCTTACGTTGATTCCACTTGAGGTATACTTCAAGCGCGGCATAGCAAAGGTGAAACTTGGCCTTGCACGTGGTTTGAAGAAGTATGATAAACGCGAAGCACTGAAAAGGCGCGCAATGAAACGGGAAATAGCACAAGAGAAAACACGGAGAACAAAAGCCTAAAAAGATGAACGAGATACTTGAGAAAACGCGTCTATCGCAGGAAGTTATAAGAATTGTCGTAAGTAATCCTGAAATTGCAACTCATGCGAAACCAGGACAGTTCGCTGTCTTGCGCGTAAGAGAACAGGGTGAAAGAATTCCGCTTACACTCTCTGAGTGGGATGCTGATAAAGGTACGGTAACCCTTATATTCCAAGAAATTGGTTTAAGCACAAAGCTGCTCGGCAGGTTGAATGTCGGTGATAAAATTCAGGACCTGCTTGGTCCACTTGGCAGGCCGAGTGAAATAGAGAAAAAGGGACTTGTTGTAGGCGTCGGTGGTGGAGTTGGTGTCGCACCTCTACTGCCAGTTCTTCGTGGCTGGCACAATGCCGGTAATGAGACAGTAGCGATACTCGGTGCCAGACGCAAGGACCTTATAATTCTTGAAGATGAATTCAGGAAATTTTGTGCGAGAGTGGAAATTTGTACTGATGATGGTTCATATGGAAGAAAAAGTTTCGTGAGTAATGTGTTGGAAGATTTGCTAACCGAAAGAAAGCCGGATGTCGTTTTTGTAGTCGGTCCAGCAATTATGATGAAAGTATGTTCTGACATTACGAAAGGATCTAGAGTAAAAACGATTGCTAGTTTGAACCCGCTAATGGTTGATGCAAGCGGTATGTGCGGCGCGTGTAGATGTGAAGTAGACGGAAAAACAAAGTTTGGTTGCGTTGATGGACCGGAATTTGATGCTTATCTCGTAAATTTTGATTTACTGATCAAAAGACAGAACATGTATCGCAAACAAGAAAAACAAGCAATTGAAAATGCCTAAACCAGATATATCTCGCCAGGAAGTAAAAAAACAGCCAGCCGAAATCCGGCGGCACAACTTTGATGAGGTAGCGCTCGGATTTACTGAAGAGCAGGCGCGCATCGAAGCATCCCGTTGCATTCAGTGCCCAAAGCCATTCTGCGTTGACGGTTGCCCTGTCGGAATAGACATTCCGGGATTCATAAAGGAAATAAGAGAAGGAAATTTTAAACGCTCGTTTGAAATCTTACATGACCGGAACTTGTTACCTGCTATATGTGGCCGTGTTTGCCCACAGGAAGACCAGTGCGAAAAATTGTGTATTCTCGGTAAGAGAAAACAGCCAGTGAATATCGGGAAACTTGAGAGATTTGTTGCTGACTGGGCTCAAGAGCATAGCGCAGAAGGTTCTGCCATTACAAGTCATTCTGAGCGTAGCGAAGAATCACGTATCGTAAAAGAACCAGATGTTTCACCAGAGTCTGTACTTGAGCGTAGCGAAGGGGTTCAGCGTGATAGGGCTGGAATAGGCCCCACAATCTCTAATCCTGTCATTCCCGGGACAAATGTTGCCGTCATTGGTTCTGGCCCCGGTGGTCTCACGTGTGCATCAGAGCTTGCAAAACTCGGGTACAGGGTAACGATTTTTGAAGGCCTTCACAAACCAGGCGGGGTTCTTATCTATGGTATCCCTGAATTTCGGCTTCCAAAAAAAGTTGTTGAAAAAGAGATAAATGCGCTTGAAAAGCTCGGCGTAGAAATCCGCACAAACGTTCTTGTCGGCAGGACGGTAACGATAGACGAGCTGTTTGACCGTGGTTACAAAGCGGTATTCATTGCAAGCGGGGCAGGCCTACCTAAATTTCTTGGAATACCTGGAGAGAATCTGAGCGGTGTCTATTCAGCAAATGAATTCCTTACCAGATCTAATCTTATGAAAGCATACCTTTTTCCTGAGTCTGATACGCCAATAATCCGCGGCAAGAGAGTAGCAGTGGTCGGCGGCGGGAACGTTGCTATGGATTCTGCACGTACAGCTCTCCGGCTCGGTGCCCAGAAAGTATACGATGTCTATCGCCGCTCGCGAGTTGAAATGCCAGCACGTAATGAGGAGATTGAAAATGCAATAGAAGAAGGCGTGGAACTCATGTTTCTTGCACTGCCGATACGAGTCGTTGGTGACGAGAATGGATGGGTTAGAGGACTGATATGCCAGCGTATGGAACTTGGTGAGCCAGATGAATCCGGCAGGAGGCGGCCAGTGCCCATCCCGGATAGCGAGTTTGAGTTGCAAGTTGATGTGCTTGTGGTTGCTATAAGTACTGGCGCAAATCCACTTATTATGCAGACGACGCCAGGCCTCAAAACAAACAAATGGGGATATATCATCGCAGATGCTGATACAGGCGCGACTTCGCATCCCGGCATTTTTGCAGGTGGCGATATTGTTAGCGGTTCAGCGACCGTTATTCTTGCAATGGGCACTGGCCGCCGTGCTGCCTCCACCATCCACCGTTATATCCAATCAGGCGCCAAATCCTGGCCACCAGAAAAAGAGTAAGCACTCTTTGATAATATAGAACTGTAATATAGGGCTGTTTTTCTTGCAAATTGTCCCTTTCTATACTATAATTAGTTCATGGGGGTGAATGGTCTCGACAGGGGTATAAGGAAGCGACAGGCTGCAGGCCGTGGTTGGTCGTAGCCACGTTAAAATTCGGCCAAAACACAAACGCTGATTACAATATGGCGTACGCTACCTGCTAAGTAGGTAACGGCTCGTCCCCTTTTGTCCGTTGGAGAGGTAACGGGTTAATATAGACGGAATAGTCCATCCGGTTGCCCTAACCGGAATGGGCGAAACTTTAAGGGATATGCCTGGTGACAGC
>Ga0210056_1002361_pt1 | contig 15942 bp, 21 predicted proteins | sample CryGeyCG2014_080_2_FD_183965 | JGI IMG/M metagenome (GOLD analysis project Ga0210056, IMG submission 183965) | Groundwater microbial communities from aquifer - Crystal Geyser CG07_land_8/20/14_0.80 (SPAdes) (version 2) | ecosystem: Environmental > Aquatic > Deep subsurface > Groundwater | place... | reverse complement strand
CCATAACAATTCTGCCTACCTCGGTTTTGACAATTGATCGAGTAGGGTCTAGCCTAGAATTATCCTGAAGTGAAGTATGAAGTTCGTTGGGAAGAGGGATGACAAGGCAAAATTTATGATAAATCCTAAGCACGAAATTCGAAATACCAAACAATATCAAAGCACTAATGACAAAAATTCAAAACAAAATGGGTTTTGGTATTTGAATTTGGGATTTGTTTAGGATTTAGATATTAGGATTTAGAATTTCCATTGATGGACGAGGGACGTGAGGTGGGCGAAGTTGCCGAAAACGAAGGTTGGATTGGCTCTGGGTGGCGGCGCCGCTCGAGGATTGGCTCATATCGGAGTACTGGAAGTCCTGCAAAAAGAAGGGATTCCTATTGACATGATTGCCGGCACCAGTGCCGGGGCAGCCATTGGTGCCATTTATGCTCAGAGCAAGGATGCTACTCTAATAAAGAACCTCGTTCTCAACCTCGACTGGAAGGCCGCAACCTCCCTGGTGGACCTTGCCCTCCCCAAGGATGGTTTTATCAAGGGAAAGAAGATTACAGACTACTTGCGGACAATTATCGGCGGTGACATCGAATTTGCAGACTTGAAGATACCTTTGGCTTGTGTTGCTACTGACATTCTTGCTTGCGAGGAGGTAGTAATCAAGGAAGGTTCTGTAGTGGAGGGGGTAAGAGCCAGCATTTCAATTCCGGCAGTATTTACTCTGGTCCGATGGAAAGGCAGATATTTGACTGATGGTGGGCTGGTGAACCCGGTACCGGTGAGTGTCGTTAGAGGCATGGGAGCGGACTTTATTATAGCGGTGAATGTAATGCCCGACATGCGTGAGAGAGCTCTTCAGGCGCGCAGGAAGGAGATGAGAAAACTCAAAAGACCCGATATCTTTAATGTCATCATGCAATCCATGCAAATAGCGAGTTGCCTGTTGGTGAGGTCTTGCTTGGAAGGCGCAGATATAGTGATTGCACCTAGAGTAGAGCACATTGGCCGTACCGAGTTCCAAAAGGCCCAAGAGTGTATCCTTACAGGGTGAAATAGCTGCTCAAGACCGTGTCGTAGAAATAAAAAAGAGGCTGAAGATGGGGGAGGCTATATTATGATTCTTGGCTTTATTTCGATTTTCCTATTGACTAGCTTCTTCCCCAATTCAAGTTGGGGTTTGCTCACCACCTCCTGCCGCCACGCTGAGGAATGCCTAACTCGATTTGCCTCTCCCTCGACGGGAGAGGTTAGGTGAGGGTGAATCCCCCTCTACAAACGTGGCATAAGCAAGCTCTTTTGCCTTCGGGGGACTATTGACTAAGATGCTGGCTGTCATCGTAGATACATAGTAGAGACGCTGGCAGACAAAGGAATCAAGACAATTCCGTTAACACACACAGCAATTTGGTTAGGCCCCAAAGCGCCGCGCAGAGGAATGCTTGGCAGCAGCAAAAGTTCAAGGGTTAGCAACAGTAAGAATTGACAACGTCCATCTTCTGCGAAGCCAATGCTGACATAAGGAGGTAATGATGGCAGTTTCATGGAGGTGGTATACGCGCTACAGCTACTTACTAGGGACACTCCCTAAAACCATTCTAAAAAGCAAAAATGAAAAGCAAAGGCCCGTAAGTGCACATAATGACGATTTGTTACCCTGAGCAAATACTAATCACTCCGGAGAACATATGGAGGACTGTAGTCTGAGTAATTTTCTTCCCCACCTCCTCCATAACGGCCCACATTCACTACTATGCCAAATCTACCTGCCTCAGGCGGAAAGGATAGGTGTAACCTAGAAGTCACTCTAAGAACGGCTCAATACCTAGTTTCTCCATCAAGGCATTTACTAGCTCGAAGGCTTCTCTCTGGATCCTGGCTCTCTCCTCCTCTGGATCTGCAATCTCTAGAAAATCTGCCACCCAGGTTGGTCCTATTCCATCAACTATGGCAAATTTTGCTTTGATTTTTCCCAGGCCTTCCCTTGCAAGTCTGTTCCTTACCAGCGGCCTTATCGCTTCCACCAAGGCTGTCAGACCCCCAGGATAATTCCGGCAGCAGTAATAGATGTCATAGGCGTCTTTTTCCTTCATCCGTTCCCAGAGCGTCATGCCTTTCATTACCAGAAAAGGTCCAATGGAAGGCACTTTAACGGTTACCTCGTTTTGACCACCACTTGGTAAAGTGCCAGCTAGATTGACTCTTACCGCGCTATCAAAAACAAGGTCGCACCCTCTAGCTTTCCTAGCTTGAGCGTCCTGTATTTTTTGGTGGCGATGTCCCTTCCCTGTGCCACCATATTCTCCAGCTAGCAAGTCAATCTCCACAGTGATTTTAGCTCCAAATTTATCCTCTACATCTCTATGGAAGACAAAGGGTTGCGTGCCTTCCTTCTGGTAGTAGCCTCTGGCGCTCAAGGTTTTGACAATTGTCTTGTAAGCATCATCCGAAATATGCTTAAAATCTAAGGCAAGGTCTATATCCAGCGTACCCGGGTGTTTCTCCCTAGCAGACGGAATAAGAAGCGAAGGGACGTTTCCCCCCACGATAACAATATTTTCTCGAAATTCACCCAAGACTGTCATTATCTCCAGCAATACAGAAAAACAAGCCTGAACTTCTGCTTCCCGATAATCGCTTTGTCTTACCATTGAGGCTTTATCCTCTGCTCGAGAAGAAATTTGGCTGATTCCTCACCACGCCCTCTAAATCCCACAAGGTCAAGATAGAGTTGCACATCGCAAGCGACCTCTAGTCCTTCAATCCTTCTGCTCCCATAAAAGACCCCTTCATCATAGGGCTCTAATATGCTAAAGTTTGGTCCTGAGGAGACTTCCTTCAACTCCAGCGATTGTGCCAACTCTCGAATCCCTTTGCCCACATACGCGAATCCCCTGGTGTAACGGGCAAAAGGTGCCACTAGGGCAGCACCGGAAAAAAGAGTCAGAGCATAAGGAATTTCTCTCTTCTGACAATATCCTGCAAGCCTTCGCTCTATCTCCTTGGGCTCCTCAAAGCCAAAGTAGTCATACATCTTATTTCTCCGGAAGGAATAGTTGTCTGCCCACTTATCCAGAAGCTCTCCCGAGCGGTTGAGAAGGATATTCTTACTTTCCTCACGGGCATACTCCAGATCCAAAAGGCGTTCTTTGATTTTAAAAGCCAGGCCAAGGCTCACATTGGCTTCCTCTGCCAACTCCTGCACCTGCCAAGGCCGCCTCGGATTGGCAAGCATCGCTCTGAGAATACGGCTTGACCTAGGAGTGAAGAGGGAACGGAGCTGCCGCCTTTCTACAGTCGGATTCGGGTAATTTTTTTGTTCGATGTACACCTTATCGAAGTTCAGGAAACAATTTCCCGCCAGGTCTATATAGCCCACACCGTTTCCCTTGCAAAGGCGAGCCGTGTCATTGCTGATGTAAGGCGCAGCCACCACCCCGTAAGCATCTTCAATCTGAGTCAAGTATTCCCTCAACTGCTGTATAGAATACCGTACTTGCCGTGGTTCCCCAACGGACTTCACTTCTACTATGATTTTCGAGGGGCGATTTCCTGCCATAACCTCAAATAGCAAGTCGGGGCGGACACCTTCCAAATACATTTGCGTGATAGGCTGTCCTGCTTCAAGGAAGGGGATATCACTCAAAAGACCTTCAAGCCTCTCTCGAATTTTATCTACGACCTCTGACTCCCTCATGGGTTTTCACCAATTATAGTATTTTCACCGTTTGTTGAAATTATACAAATTAGTGAAACTTTTGTCAAGCGATTTTTTACTATTGGCTAGGGACGCAGGAGATTCGGTGGTTTCGTGCCACTTTTGCAGCAATATAGCATCGCCTTCCTTGTGGATGTTCGTCGTTTCCCCAAAAGTAAAGTGCCTGGATAAAGACTCAGTCAGGAGGTCAGGACTATCGACTTCTGGACTAATGGCTGTTGACTAAATGGGCGATACGCTGGGCGGATTTCGCCCAGATGGCTACCACAAACATGCGGTTGTCATTCCGAGTCGCCCCCTATTGTCATTGTGAGCACCTTTTCTTCTGTCATTGCGAGGAGCGAAGCGACGAAGCAATCTCAAAAAGCAACATAACCAAGCTCCTTTGTCTTCGGGACTATTAACTAAGATGCCGGCTGTCATCGTAGATACATAGTAGAGACGCTAGCGAACAATGGGATTAAAACAAATCCCTTAATATGACCAGCAAATTTCTTACCGCCCTAAGTGCCACGCAGAACAGGTATTAGTGGCACAATCTACTAAAGCAGCCTGGGTTTTTCTAGTGGATGCCAGCTATTTTGCCTGCTCCTTTAGCATTTGTGTCTAGAATTTCCCCAGTCATAGGACTAATTTCTGGTCTGAAACAGTACTAATGGGTGATTCCCATCAGCCTAGCCAGGTGCTATGTTAAGGGTGCTGCGGCGCCACAACGTAGCAGGTGGGGGCAACATGAAAATAGCTGGTTTTACCTCTCAAGCTTGTGAAACTGAGCTGGTTGAGAGCCTGCGTTCAGGTGACAGCCAGCTTTATACCTGGCTGTGCAGCATAGCATTTCACAAGATAAGTGACTTTTGCCGTCGCCAGGCACGAGAGATTAAGCCTGTGGTGCTACCTTCCAGTATTGATGCTATGGAGCCCGGGCAAATCGAGGACACTGAGCCAATAGCTTACAGTGCAATGGAGTCCGAGGAGACCCGCCACACGGTTGAGCAAGCTATGGACAGCTTGCCACGAGATTACCGGAAGGTTTTGGTATTCAAATACATTCAGAGGATGCCGATCTTAGAGATAAGTCAGCTCATGGGTCGCTCGCCAAAGTCGGTTGAAGGATTACTGTCGCGAGCGCGGAAGGCTCTGCGCGCCAGTTTGGCGAAAGAAGCTAAAGGCGACTAATCTGTCCCCCCTGTCATTGCGAGCCCTTCGCTTGCTGTCATTCTGAGCGTGTGAGCCGAAGCCCTGAACGAAGTGAAGGGGAAGAATCTGATACAGCTCAGGATAAACTCTATGACCGAAGAATCTCCTCTTCACTTTCTTGCTATTGATTGGTAGCAGGGAGCTAGTAGGACTGCTACTGGATGCACGGTTGGGAGTAAAGCCAGTCATTGAACAAGCTATTATTGATGAAGATTTCTTTAATCGTTTAGAAGGACAATAGGGCGATTAGCTGGCCTAATAATGACCAGTTCAATACTAAGTTAAGTCTGGAGGCTAGCCCAGCCAGTGAATTTGCAGAGGACAAACGAGATCTGATATGAGAAACAAACCTAAATTATGTTCAGCAATCTTTGTAGGTTTGGCTCTTTTATTGGCTAGCTCTATTGTGGCTTGTGAGACCACACCTAGTTCAGCGCTACCTACGCAATTACCGCCTGCTAATGAAAGTTCACCACAGGAGCAACCTGCTACTGCTCTAGTAGAAGCTAAGGTTGTCAGGGTCATTGATGGAGATACCATTGAAGTGGATATTGAGGGGAGCTTATACAATGTTCGCTATATTGGCATAGATACCCCTGAGACAGTTCACCCTCAAAAGCCAGTGGAATACTTTGGCAAAGAAGCAAGCGAAAAGAATCGCGAGCTTGTCGAGGCGAAAATAGTCCGTCTGGAGAAAGACGTTTCAGAGGCCGACAAATATGGTCGCCTGCTTAGATATATCTGGGTAGATGATGTGATGGTCAATGCTGAGCTTGTTAGACTCGGTTATGCCCAGGTTGCAACCTATCCTCCTGATGTAAAGTATCAAGACCTTTTTCTTCAGCTTCAGAGAGAGGCTAAGGAGGCAGGCTTGGGATTATGGGCAGAACCTTCGCCTCAAGCACCGTCTGCCGGCAATGTTCAAATTACTTATATTTTCTATGATGGTCTCGTGCCCCGTGTGGAATCCGATGAATACGTGGAGATTACAAATCTTGGTGACACCCCCGAAGACTTGGAAGGGTGGGGATTGAAGGATATAGACGAAGGATACCCTTCTTTCACATTTCCGTCTTATGTCTTAGCTCCCGGTGAAAGTATCCGAGTCTACACGAACGAGGTTCATCCTGAATGGGGAGGTTTCAGCTTCGGTTATGGTAGTGCTATTTGGAATAACAAAGATCCAGACATAGCTGCACTATACAATGCCCAGGGCCAAGAGGTCTCTAGAAAGAACTACTGAACAACCAAGTTTCCTAAACCGCTACTTCACTAAATGGCTAAATTAAGTAGGAAGCAAGCAAAGGAGATTATAGAAACATACCTTGCTCAACATCCTAATGCTACATCATCTGAAATAGGCAAGGCTCTTAGAGTTAGCAAGCAAAGAGCACATCAATTGCTCAAGTTGGTAAAAGGTGCTGATACACCTCTAACAGACCGTGAGCTTGTGATTCTGCGTTACGTGGCTATGGGCAATGCCAATAAGGAGATAGGTAAAACTCTAAACCTTGATGAGCAGACTATAAAGAACGAAGTCACCGTTATCCTCGCCAAGCTTAGTGCCAATAACAGGGCTCACGCCGTGGCCTTGGCGGTGCAGCAGGGGCTTATCTCGCTGGATGACGTCAAGCCAGCATAGCGATTTCTATTTGAGGTTTAGTCGGGGTATAATCGATTTAGGAGGCAAGTATACAATGTAATTCATGGACAATCATGCTCTGTTTTATGCTCCTGTAACTCCTGTGGCGAGCAAGGGAAGCGGGGGATGGAGGGTGGCGCTACGGTTGGCGGGGATTTGTTGAGATTGCTTCGTCGAGAATCATCGCCCTGGACAAATGCGGCATAAGCAAGCTGCTTTGATTTCAGGACTATTGACTAGAGACTAAGATGTCGGCGCCCATCGAAGATATATCGCAGAAATGCTAGCAAACAAAGGCATCACGACAATCCCCTTGGTATAAGCAGCAATTTGCTTACTATCCTGGACGCCATGCAAAGGAACACCTGGCAGAGGTGGAAGGACAAGGCGTAAGAGAAGTGAGGTTGGGGAATACTTATCTTCAAGGTGATGATTACTAAGCCTATGCTATAATGCATTGTGAAGATTATCTCTTAAGGAGTTCGAAACATGATAGGTAGTAAAGCGGTCAGGCAGATTCTATATAGTCTCAGAAAAGAAGCTGAGCAGGTTCTTGGTAAAAATCTGGTGGATATATTTCTTTTTGGCTCTTATGCTAGAGGAGATTTCACCATGGAGTCTGACATCGACATTCTTATTGTGGTAAATAAGTCTTTGACCAGGGAAGAGAAGAATAAAATGAGCTCTATCATTAGCGCCTTATCCCTGGAGAATGAAGTCGTCATTGCTTACGTTATTTATGAAAAGGAGTTTTTCGATAACGTGGGGTCACCCTTAATTTTGAATGTAAAAGAGGAGGGAGTAAAGGTTTAGAGTGGATGCAATTAAGGGATTAATGACCAAGGCGGAGAAAAGCCTTCAAGCTGCCGGGGAGTTGTTTGATGGCGGGTATTATGATTTTGCCGCCTCCAGAGGATATTACAGTATGTTTTATTGTGCAGAAGCCTTGCTTTTATCCAAAGGGCTAAAATTTTCAAAACACAGCAGGGTAATTTCTGCATTTGGGAAGGAATTTATAAAAGCTCAGCTCCTTCCTAGCGAACTCCACTCATATATGCTAGATGCCTTTAGCCAGAGAGGTAAGGGAGATTATGATATCGCTCCCTTTGAGAGGAAAGACGCTGAAGATCTGTTAAATAAGGCAAAAATCTTCCTGGAAAAGGCGAAAGGGTATCTTAAGGGTCAAGGAATTATTGACTAGCTTCTTCCCCAATTCAACTTGGGGTTTGCTCACCACCTCCAGCCGCCACGCTGAGGAGTGCCTAACTCGATTTGTCTCTCCCTCGACGGGAGAGGTTAGGTGAGGGTGAATCCCCTCTACAAACGTGGCATAAGCAAGCTCCTTTGCCTTCAGGACTGTTGACGAACGACTAGTGACTAATGACTAATGACTAAGATGCTGGCTATACTCTAAACGCCGTGCAAAGGATGTCTCGAGCATTATGGGCGAACGGCCTGAGAGGGTGGGAGGATATTCTCGGACTTGGTGCCGGCAAGTTAGCGGATATTACTTTCCAGCGGGGGTCTCGAACTCAGCGAATTGGGCCAACACGGGCAGAGAAAATTATTAGACAAGCTAGATGCTTGATTAAAGGCACTTTCGAAAAGAAATCAGCTCTTGCGCTTCCTCAGGGTTATTCAAAAGGTGATAGGCCGATAGTTGTTTTCGATATCGAAAACAACATATTTGACGAACTAGGTCTTCAAACCGATGTCTATCTCTGGGGGCTGATGGTTGTTGCTTCAGACGAGGTCCAACATCAGGAGCTTATTTTATCTCCGCCCGGTGAAGAGGGAGATGCTGATGGATGGCGTCAATTCCTCATGACAATGTCTAAAATATTTAAGAGCTATGGGGACATTCCGGTGGTGCATTATGGGTCCCATGAGAAAGCTTGGGTCAGCAACTATATCAGCCGATATGGAGATATCCGTCGGGTTGGGCAAAGGATTTTGAATAATTTATGGAACATGTACAGTGCAATCACAGCCTCTGTTGTCTTGCCGGTTCCCTCCTATAGCCTTAAACAGGTAGAGGTCTATGTTGGCTTCAAGAGAAGTCAAGAGGAATATGGAGGATCGTGGTCAATAGTTCGTTATAATCAATACCTTGAGGCAACTGACGAAGAAGAAGCAGAAAGCATACTAAATAAGATTCGCGCCTATAATCGAGAAGATCTGCTAGCTACGTATTCGGTTTATAGGTGGCTTGAGGAACATTGCTGTTAAGTATTTCCGCTAGATATCCCATTATCTCACTCAAACAGACCAAGCCATAATGGCTATCTCATTCTTGAACTCATATTGACAAAATTAATTCCACAGTGTAAACGCAACAACATCTAACGAGTCGTTCCCTGAGAGGTAAAGACGGGGGCAAAGATTATGAGGTTCCCCAGCCCTTTTTACCCAATTGCACCTTCTAGCGTTTTGTTTGCCTTTTGGATAGTGGCATATAGATGCTTTTGGCTGGGGGTATCAGGGGATTACAGTTAGATGGATTACTCGGGGCGAGGGGACTTGAACCTCTGACCTCAGCGTCCCGAACACCGGGCTATTGCAAATTCTGGCTGTGTTTCACTCCCTACGAAGGATTACTCGCGGCCTGTCTCTTCGTGGATGCCAAGGCGACCTGGCTCTACAATCCAGAGTTTATTTATCGGCGATTCCTTGACCAGGGCGTCAATTAAGGTTTTAATGAGGACCCGCATGGTGACGAAAAGCTGATTAGGCCCGCGCAGTACAACAAGTCCTAGAGTTCCTTCAGGTGGGAAATGGAGTAAATTAGGCCCTTAAGGGGATGTCTACGTAGCGCTCCCTAGACATCTCAGCGGCGAAAGCCAATGCTGCTCGGATATCCTCCTTAGTTAACGAAGGGTAGGCTTCGAGTATCTCTGCCTCACTGGAGCCCGCAGCTAGATTGTCCACTATCAAGGAAACCCAGATCCGAGTTCCCTTGATGCAGGGCTTACCATGACAGCTATTTGGGTCAATGGAGATACGTTCTTTCCAATGTTCCACTTAATAGCCCTCCTCCAGAGTCAAAAGGCAAGGTAAAGCTACTAATGGCATTATAGCATAAGTGAGCCACTCAAGGGGATTTTTCTCACAGGCTATGAGCGGTGCTTAGATCTATTGCTTCCTCACGGTTGCAGTAGTTTCTCAAGCCGCATTTCTGTGGACCTTGGGGTTAAACACAAAGCATATTTGATTGGAAGGGTGAGGGGCTTGAACCTCCGACTGCGGCATGCTGAACGCTGTCCGTCTGCAGGCATCGCTGCATCTTGTCCTGGCACGGAGCAGTTTGCAAAATGAAGAGCAGAAAGATGTGTATAATAAGGGTATAACTTAACTACACAAAAAGGAAAGAAGTCGGGGGTATTATGGCGAAGGAAAAGGAGAGCACTAAAAAGAGCCCAGGAGATAGTTTCGGGGAGATGCTCACTGCATTCGGGGCGGCGGTCAGCGAAATATTCAATGACCCTGAGCTGAAAGAGAAGGCGAAGGAATTTGGCGATGCCGCGGCTGAATCTGCCAAGGCACTGGCCAAGAGGTTTAAGGACGAGGAAGTGAAGGAGAAACTCAGTGAGGCGGGAAAGGCAGCTCAGGATTTTGGCAAAACCGTGGCGGAGCATTTCCAGGAGGAGGAAAATAGGTAGGGTTGTGGTTTTGCCGGCTATATTCGGGTGAATACGTGTGATTCACATACGGAGTGCGGCTCCATAATCAAGGCTGCTTGCTAGAGCTGTGAATTTCCTCCAAACCTTTCTTCACTTCCAATAGGCTCGTTTTCAACTCAGAAAAGTCTTCCTTAGCGGCTTTCCACGCCAGCTCTAAAGCTACTAGGCCGAAATACTTATGGATAAGAATGTCTGTCAATCCTAAGCTATTCCAAGAGCAAGGCTCAGTTGTTTGTCAATTTCCTTCAGGTCATCTGGTGATATTCTGCCCAGTCTACGGACAACCATGCTCTGTTTTATCGTCCTGATAATTCCTGTAGCTACGGAGGGGAATAATAGCCCAGCTTCCCGCCAGTGATTTATCGCATGGTCGCCTACCAAGATTCGGTCTACCCTACTGGTAATGGCGCTGATGATAGCCTCTTGTCGCTGTTGGTGATAGATATCCGAACTGACGATAACGGCAGGACGTTGCTTGGCTCCAGTTTCATCAGCAAACACAAAACTGACCAGCACCACGTCACCACGACTATAGTTGGTCATAGGCGGCATCTCTTTCGTTATCCCAGAGTTCTGCCAGAACAGGGTCAGCTGAAGCTGACAGGGCCAGCATAGAATCCATGCCCCTGGTAGCCCCTGGTACCCGAGGCACCTTATCCAAGTCCTCCTTGCGAAATCGGCGGTGGCGCTCTTGGCCAATGCGGAAAGCAGGCAATCTGCCTTCCTGAGTCAATTTATAAATAGTTCTCTTGGAGACAGACAAATATTCTGCAGCTTCTTCTACTGTGAACCATTCCTTCATAATCACCATGGGGCAACCCTCCTGCAGGGCGTAATATCTTCTCTGGTTAGGCTATTCTAGCATATAGAAGCACATAGTTGCAATATGGAACGAGTTGGCATTCCGTTTGTCTTTTGGGTAGGGTCACATAGATGCTTCTGGCAGGGTGTATCAACAACTAATTTTCGTTAAATTGGTTGGAGGGAAAGGATTTGAGCCTCCGGCCTCGGTGGCCTGAATGCTGTGTGCTCCACCCTGTGGGCTGAATCTATTATAAGTGTCTTGATTATTGCTGCCAAGGTAGCGTGCGTGTTGTCCTCAAATAGCCAATCAAGCTATAATGAGCGAGCGTTGGGGCAACAAGAGAAATTGTTTTAGGGGGTGAAGGAGATGAAACCATGGTGGCAAATTGCTCGCCCAACGATTATATAAATGAGGGAATATACGGTGAATAGGGAACTTGAAGGAGTCATAGAAACTCTCAAAAGCTTAGAGGAGCAAATAAGAAAGGAATATAAGGCAGAAATCGTTGGAGTGTTCGGTTCCTATGCCAGGGGGGAACAAAAGGGAAGTAGTGATTTGGATATTCTCGCCAAGTTCGCTGAAGGAGCTACCCTATTCGATTTTGTTGGTCTGGGGAATTTCCTCGAGGAAAAGCTAAATTTGAAAGTGGATATCGTTTCAGAAAGGGCGCTAAGGGAAGAGCTACGAGAAGGCATATTCAAAGAGGTTGTAAGGGTATGAAGAGGGACTACCGGCTCTTCATAAAGGATATAATCGCAGCTATGGAATCCATAGAGGGCTTTGTGGAGGGTATGAGCTTTGAGGAGCTTATGCAGGATGATAAGACCGCCAGCGCTGTCATCAGAAAATTTGAGATTGTTGGAGAGGCAACAAAACTTTTACCCGATGAGTTAAAAGAGGAACACCCTGAGATCCAGTGGAAAAGAATGGCAGGCATGCGAGACAGATTAATCCACGCTTATTTTGGTGTAGACTACAAATTGGTATGGGAGGCTATAAAGGCTGAAGTACCAAGCATGAAGCTGAAATTACAAGAAGTCCTTACTGAGCTTGAAGGAAAGGGTGAGGATGTATCAAACCTACTTTAGAAGACGACTTAGGCAATGGGCGTCAAGCAAGAGGTCTTTACGCCATTTAGATTTAGATAAATTGCTTTGGGCGGGGGAATCTGGACCTCTGACCTCAACGTCCCGAAGGCTCTGCCCCTGAACTGTATTGGTGTCGTGCCCTGCCTGTTTAAGAGATGCGGCAAGCCAGGTACCTATATTCTCGTCCAGTTTCGCCTCTGTCCACTTAGTAGTGTTACCAGGAGCCAGTAGGCATGATTATTAAACAAAAGGGGCGAGTCGTTCAATAAGATGAAAGTTTATTAAACCGGTGTTTAATAGGGGAATTGCGCTGTTTCAAAATAGCCTGTCGGGGGGATTAACCCATGCCCAGAGCGAAGTGAATAGCTGCTTCGACCTCCTTCATTTTCTGGGGGCTCAGGGCAGCAAGCCGATTGCGAAGACAGTCTTTGGGTATGGTGGTAATAGTATCCAGGTTAGCAACGCAGTTTTGGGGCATGCCGTCATCGGCTCCTAGGGGCACTTCGGAGGGGATATGACGGATATGCGTGGTAATTGGTGCTACGATAATCAAGGAGCGGACGACATAAGCCTCATCACGGGATAGAAGCACTACCGGGCGGCGCCCCGCGGGGGGTTCTAATTCCGCCCACCATATCTCACCCCGCCTCATTCCCAGGATTCCTGAGCCAGGATATTGCTGGCAGCGCGCCGCGCTGACTCGACCTCTTCTTTGGTCTCGGGTATCTGCTGGTAGGCACGCACATACTGCTGGCTCATTTCTTCTTCCTCCTGGCGGCGCATAAGTGTCTCCACTGCACGGCGAAAGAACTGACTGCGGCTCTCCCCACTATTCCTCCGTTCCCGCTCCACGGCGACAAGCATCCCCTCAGGAAGGCTGATAGCAATCTTAGCTGTCTTTGGCATAATATCATCTCCTCATACTATATTCATACCATAGTATGAATTATATGCTCTCGTCTGTCAAATTGCCCTTGGCATCAACGGTTCTGCTCAAAATATTTGATTAAGTCTCGGCGTTTTGCGGACATCCTATATTTCGACAGGTACTTGTTCTAGAAGAGCTTGTCCAACAGGGATTTCTTTATTTTGTTGTCTATAGGCCAATATTATTTCGTGTAGAGCGTCCTTGAGCATTTTCCGGCAGTCTTCTAAAGTTTTTCCCTCGGTTATTACCTCTGGCCATTCCACAAGCTGCCCCATATAGCCAGAGCTGATTTTTGTATATTTGGCGGTATAATTACTTAACATAGTATTAGCTCCTTACATCGCTTATTTTACAAATATTTTTTGAGCTTTGCGAAATTCAGTGAAGTTTACCAGCCAGCGCTAAACTGTTCGGAAGGCTCTTGATGAGGTAAGTGGGATTTGGCGGGGGTGAGGGGATTTGAACCTTTGTCCTCAGTGCCTTGGACGCTGCAACTTGTTCTCTTCAGGTGTACTTTACTGTAGTAAACGCTCTTACACGACTAATCTTCCGTGTTCAGAACATGCGCCGCTTCGTGAATGAATCTTTCTGCAGAAGCAGTAACTGCTTTCGCACCTGATTCAGAAAACTTAGCCTCATAATCAGCAGCTTCACGAAGATTCATGGCGTTCAGAAAGTCGCGTACTATTTGGGCCTCTAGCAGGTTCTCATCTACAAATAACGCCCGCAATGCTACGGCAAGGCAATAGTGGCTCTTTTCACGGTAGCCTCGGGAGTAGATAAGTGCTCTAGCAGCATGGAACATGGCATAGTAGGCTTGGATAGTTGACCATTTGTATCGCTGATTATCAAAGCCCGCTTTGGCATCCGACAAATCGCTTTGAGCAATTGAGAGTTCCTTCCTGACTAATTCCTTACCCCTCGGGAAAGTGATGATTTTCTTGTTCTCGAGGCATTGCTTAAAGTCTTGGTTCATTTGCTGCTCTTTCCCATAAGATGATCCCCTGTTCTACTTCGGCAAGGAAAACTTGCTCAGATTCCCCTGCCTCCAGGAGTTCAACGGGGCTCTTAATCACTGCCTGGACATGAATGCCCTCAAATCCTGGCGCGAAGCTGAAGCTATCAATTGCTTGTGTTACCTGCCCCCTGTCATCTGATACGATGAATAAATCTAAATCACTCTGGGAGTTATCATTCCCCTGGGCGCAACTCCCGTAGAGTACTATCTTGCTGGTCATGTTCTTGAGCTTTTCAGTCAATGGCTCAATAAGTATCATATTTACCAATTTCTTGAACTCAACGATTGCTGGGTTGGAGTAGTCCACAGAGTAGAAATACATCTTGCCCTCTTTTCTTCTCCTGATAGCCCCGGAGGAGTACAGGTCATTCAAGGCACGGTTTGCTGAGCCATAAGCTATGCCAGTTCTCTGGGCAATTTGTCTTTCGTAAAATTCCTGGTCACAGAACTTGGCAAGAAAACTGAGGACTCTCTGGTTGACTGTGTCAATGAGGTGTTTATTAAGCGTCACGTTTTTACTCCAAATATTGAGTATATACTCATTATAATGAGCGATATTGCGGGAGTCAAGATGGCATATGTCCAGCCCACTTTAGAAGACGACTTCGGCAATGGGCATTAAATAAGAGGCCTTTACGTCATTTACATTTAGATAAATTGGTCGGGGCGAGAGGATTTGAACCTCCGACTTCAGTATCTAAGAGATATATCCGTCCCGGATAAGGAGTTCAGCTACAAGAACTGCGCCTTTAGCAGCTCCCATCTTGGTGTTGTGGGACACCAGGACATACTTGACGCCATTTTCCAGGGCAGTGTCCTTCCTGATTCTGCCGACCACGGTGGCCATGCCGTCTTCGGCATCGCGGTCAAGCCGCGGCTGGGGCCTGAAGGGGTCATTGAACACGATTATCATGTGCTTCGGGGCCGAAGGCAGGTCGGCTTCGCCGGATGAACCGCTGTATTCCCTCATCGCCCTGGCGACATCGCTTACCTGGCAAGCTTTCTGGGTAGAAGCGAAGACCGATTCTGTGTGCCCCTCCCGCACGTTAACCCGGGTACAGGTGCAGCTCAGGTTAAATCTCGCCGGACTGATTGAAGTGCCGGCAAAATTGCCCAGGATTTTCTGTGTTTCACGCTGCACCTTTTCTTCTTCTCCGGGAATGAAGGGAATGACGTTGTCCAGAATATCGAGGCCTAACACTCCAGGACTTCGACCGGCGCCTGATATAGCTTGCAGCGAAGTCATTACGACAGCGTTTAGACCAAAGGTTTGGTAGATTGGTTTTAGTGTAATTGCCAGGCCGGTGGTGGTGCAGTTGGGAATGGGTGTAATGAAGCCCTTCCACCCCCGCGATTTTCTCTGAGCAGCGAGCAGTTTGGCATGCTCGGAGTTGATGCCTGGGATTAGAATGGGCACATCGTCATCGTAGCGGAAGGCTGAAGCGGTGCTTATAACCGGTTTGTCACTAGCAAACTTCGGTTCGAGGCTCTTTGCCTGGGCGGACTCAATAGCGGAGAAGACGATGTCTATAGCGGAAATATCCATTTCGGTGGCATTCTGCACTGGCATCGCCATAACTTCTTCTACCGGCGGCTCCTGGCAAAACCAGCGTAGGGCTCCGGATTGAGCCTCGGTTATGGCTTCCTTATAGCTGTGGCCGGCTGACCTCTCGGAGGCGGCAAGGGCGGCAATTTCAATCCAGGGGTGGTTTTTCAGGGCAACGAGAAATTGCTGACCAACGATGCCTGTGGCTCCTACAATTGCGGCTTTTACCATAGTTTCTCTCCGTTCTCTTGGTCGGGGCGAGAGGACTTGAACCTCCGACCTCAGCGTCCCGAACGCTGCGCGCTACCACACTGCGCTACGCC
>Ga0210056_1002353_pt1 | contig 15977 bp, 15 predicted proteins | sample CryGeyCG2014_080_2_FD_183965 | JGI IMG/M metagenome (GOLD analysis project Ga0210056, IMG submission 183965) | Groundwater microbial communities from aquifer - Crystal Geyser CG07_land_8/20/14_0.80 (SPAdes) (version 2) | ecosystem: Environmental > Aquatic > Deep subsurface > Groundwater | place... | reverse complement strand
TTCAAAGAGCGGCATGAACAGGAAGAGAAAAAAGACGCCATCCCTCTCTTCCGGAATGAATAACTTCAGACCCCAAAGTGTAACTTAAATATCTTAAAAAATTGTCTTGACAAAGGGGTCCACCTTATGCCATTAAAAAGGCTATTATAAAAAATTAATTCTATAATCTTGGTGCCTTTGTGGCAAGATACCTGAGTAGTTACACATTTTAAATCATTTCGTGAATATCCTTGAATAATAACTCCTTTTCCCAGCAATCAGAGAGCAGCAAATTTACCAGAAGACTATTTCTCAAATGCGCTGGTTTTCTTGGTTTTTTTGCATGTACTTACACCGCCTTAGGCTGGAAAGATGTCCTTGCCAAGCCTCTTCCCGGCGCTGATTTTACTAGAAATGGCCTTGGCGCTCCTTTTGGCATCTCCTTAGATTCAGCAGGTAACATATACGTGACAGACCCGGCCCGCTATCAGGTCCGTGTTTATGACGGAACCGGAGCCTTCCGATATTCCTTCGGGCAACCGGGAAAGACCCTGGGGAAGCTGAATTATCCCAGAGGTATCGCCGTTGACGGACAGGACCGCATCTTCGTTGTTGATGCTAACAATGGAAGGGTTCAGGTTTTTGACAGGGAAGGGAAGGTTATTTACGTAATCGGCAGTCTCGGCGCCGCTGCTGGTTTCTTTTATACCCCTCAGGGAATTGCCGTAGATCAGGAAGGGAAAGTATACATTGCAGATACCAGAAACCATAGAGTCCAGGTCTTCCGGGGCATGGCAGTCGAGATGGTCATTGGAAAATTGGGAGACAGAGAAGAGGAGTTCAGGTTGCCCACCGCGGTTGCGGTGAGTGAGGACGGGAGGATATGGGTGGTTGACAGCAAGCATGGCAAGGTCAAGCTCTTCGACCGACAGGGAAGGTTTCTCGGCAGCATCGGACGGCAGGGGAGCGGCAAAGGAGAATTCAACAATCCCCAGGGAATCGCCATGGATAAGGTGGGTAATATCTACGTCTCAGATACGGGGAACAATCGTATTCAGAAGTTTACAAGAGATGGAAATTTCGTCGCTTCCTACGGCAGGCAGGGGAGTAAAGAGGGAGAATTTAACAAGCCGGCGGGCATCTATGCCGGTGATATGAAAATATACGTAGCCGATACTTTTAATAGGCGAATTCAGATACTAAAGATCGTCTCTTAGTTCATAGGAGTTTATCTGTAATACCTCCGGCCACGACGGAGCGTGGCCCTCCAAAGGAATAAGCAAAATGATTTATGGGTTCATGGAGTGGGTTACACTCCTTTTTCTTATAGCCTTTTATTTCAGCATCGAGATCTACCAGGCACGGAGCCGGCAGGGGGGCAGGATTATCTCTTTTCATGATTCCCCTCTTCCCCTGAGAGAATTGCTGGGAGTCAAGGCGAGGATTGAACTGGAAAACGGAGAGATTGTTGATGCGGATATCTCCGGTTGTAACCTTTGTATGGGAAGATTCGAGGTGGGGGACCGTGTGTATCTGTGCCGGGGAAAGGACGGATACGTAGTCAATCTCCCGTTATTGGCGGGAACCAGACGGAAGAAAGGTGATTTCTTCGCCGCTTCCCGCTGCAGAAGAGAAAAAACCGCAAGCCCGGCAATAAACGGCAGATAGAAAATGGAAATTTTAGGCTACATTACTCTCACCATCTTCATCGCAGCTATGCTCCTGATGCTGTTCAGGAAGCTGAATTTCCCCGTGCAGACGGTGCTTATCGCCGTTTCTCTGATCTGTCTTGTTGTCGGCGCCGTATTCAGGTCCTTTACCGAAGGTTGGGTCGGGGTGATACTCTTGCCCAACGAAATGATAGGAGGGATCATCCTCCATCCGATAACGGCCCTCCTCGCAGGTCTCTTCCTCTCCGGGGCCTTAACCGCCTCCGGTGGATTCGGCGCCTTAAAGATACTGATAAACAAACTCCGCAAAACCCCTATCGGGCTGGCCGGAACCCTGGTCATACTGATTCAGCTCCCCGTAATAGCCTCTTTGCCCTGTGGCAGGATTATAGGGGCCGCTCTCCTTCCCCTTCTTTTTGCCTTTGGCTTTGAAGGGGGGATGGGGTTGTTGACCAGAGCCCAGTTAATTGTCCTGATCGGTTCCTTCGCGAGGAACGCCTTTGGCTCATGTGGGCCGTCGCCAATCGGCGGTGTCGGCCAGATCGGGGAAGGATTCTTAGGCGCCTTCTTCCCCACCGCATCCGAGGGAATTCTCCGGGCGCCACAGGCCTTTTCTCTGATGTTAGGTACGGCAATAACCGCCCTTTTTCTCAAGTTCATCTCCATGAAACTCTACCCGAAAGATGTTTCACTTAGAGACCTTCCGGAGGGAGGAATGGAAAAGAAGAGAGAAAGCGAGGTCAGGGGTTCCTTCCGGGGATATCTTTCTTTAATGATCTTTCTTGCCTCCTTGCTTATCAGTATCTTTCAGCCCTTCGGTAAGATGCCCGTGCAAACCGTCCTTGTCGCCGGGGGGATCCTGATGATTATCCTCTGCCGGATCACGATTCGGGACATGATGGGTGGCATTATCCTGCTACCCGTTTCGGCGATGGCGGCAGGTTTTCTGGCCGCAGGAGCTCTGGCCGCTACCGGTGGATTCAACGCCCTGGGCAATATCCTGAAGGGCTTCTCCAACATCCCTTTTCTCGGCATTGCCGGGATGCTGGCGATATTCGTGCAGATTCAGACCATTTTACCCCTGTCCTGCAGCCGTATCTTGACCGCCGCTTTGGTCCCTGTGCTCTATCTCTTTGGACCGGCGAAGTTCGATCTCATTACCTGGCCCCAACTGGCGATCGTGATGGCTGCCTACATGATAAACGCCACCACCTCCTGCGGGCCTTCCCCCCTTGGTGGGGCAGGGATGATGGCCGAGGGAACCATGCGCGCTGAAACCGGTTATATCAAGGGCGCCTTCACCTTCTCCTCTATGGCTGTCATGGCCCCTCTGGCGGCTATCTACATGAAATTTCTAACTCTCTCTTCCTTTCCCGCCTCCGGCTTACAATTTGAGAGAAATGTCTGGATGATCATAGGGTTTACCGTCATCATCTTTGCTGCTAACGCTATCATGATTAAACTTACCAATATCTTTCTGTCCGGTAATGTTAATAGAGACTGGTGGTATCAATTACTGGGCTTTGTGATCCCCGGGGCGATAGGAGGGGCGATCCTTGCCTTTTGTTTATACGAAACGGCTTTTCTTCCTATTATTCAGGGAACCATCGGTGGGATCATTGCTGCGCTGCTGATCGGCCTGATGGTTCCAAAACGTCTCGGTCCGACGGAAACAGTAGAATAGTCATAAGTCGTAAGTCATAAGTCGGGAGCCAGAATCACTGGCAACTGACGTAACTGAAGGATTTTTACATAACGACATAAATAATGACGCATACAGAGCGTCAGAACAAAGCAGACCAAGGAGCGAGGAAGTCGAGGAACGAGACGTACTTGAGTAGTACGTCGCAGTGACGAGACGACGAGTAACGCAGGTATGCAAAGTTATGACGCTCTGTATAGGTGTAGAAGTAGTGTTTACTTATATTACATTTACATTTGTAGGCGGTTTATCGGGGGCGATAATAGCCTTTGCCCTGGATATGAAGAGCCCCAAGGAGATTATTCAGGGAGCGGTGGGGGGAATAATCGCCGGTTTCTTAATGTCCCTGATGTTACCCCAGTAAGGGTTCAATGTTCAGGGGTCAGGGGTTCGTAAAATGCCTAATAATTATCTTAAACCGTTGAACCGTGAACCGTTGAACCGTGAACCGTTGAACCCTGAACCGTGAACCGTGAACCGTTGAACCCTGAACCGTTGAACCCTGAACCGTTAAGAGGAGATATGGCAGACCAGGATAAAGACCAGAAAGACAAAACTGAGAAGAAGCGCCAGAGGGACGATTCAGCGCAACCGGTAGTCCTCCCCGGTATTCACCGCTACCAGTTTTTTTCCAATCTGAAAGATCGGGCGCTGACGAAAAACCTCAATCGTCTCATGATGTTCGGTATCATTACCACCCTGGGGGTGGATATTATAAAACCCCTCTTTAGAGGGTTGACCCAGACGATCTACTGCTATGAGTGCCGGGCCTGTTATGCAACACAGGATAACTGCCCTGTCGGCATCCCCTTTCAGGCGGAACTTGTCGTTGCATCACGGGTTTCCGACTACCGGCGGTTTATAAACAACGGCGGGCTAAAGTGTGTGAGATGCGGAAACTGCACCAGCTTCTGTGTCCAGTATATCGAGCTTCAAGAGGTCTTCGGACAGATGCAGACGATTACCATGGATGCCATCAGGAAGGGAAAGGTGCCAAAGGGAGTGCTTGTCAGGGCCATGGAGGAGGGGCTTGTGGGAAGGGATTTCATCGCCGATGTGGCAGACGTTTTGGGAAAGAGAACTTAGGTAAGGAAATATGCCGGTATCAAGGGGGACAAGACTTGCAATCCTGACTATTGTGGCCGCCGTGGTCCTTCCTGGCGCCAGATTAATCCTGGGGACCATGCTCTTCGTTATCCTGCTGGTTAAATCTTATGGCCCCTGGCGAAGGGAAGGCAGACCTTACTTTAAATATCTTCTCCTATTTCTTGTCGTTATCGTCATTGGTTATACCTATGCAGCCCTCAAAGTCAGGATGGTCAATGAGTATCGTCTCACCCATAAACCTGTCGGCGAGATGATGTCAAAAGTGGCTGATGGGATATACGAGGGTAAGGGAAAGGGTTACCGGGCGCCTATAGAGGTGCGGGTTACCGTGGACGACCACAGGATAAAGGGTATAGAGATAATAAGTTACCGGGACCTCGCGGCGGTAAGGTCGACTACCGTAGCGCAACTTCATGAAAAGATACTGGAAAAGGGAAGGATAGACGGGGTCAACATAGAGCCGGATCTTCTCAGGGGGGCTGTTTATACCTCTTACGGCTTTATCTCCGCCATAGAAGATGCGCTGGTAAAGGGTATTAAGGATTACCCGAGGGCCGGTTTATTTGCCGCCACCTTCCTTAATGTGGTGATAGGCGCCCCTCCGGACAGGTTTACCATCAACGCCCTGGCTATTATATTTGCCGTTTTTCTGGTTTTTGACTATTCCCTGCAATCGGTTCTTACCAGGGATACCGGTCAGACCCTCACCTGTTACAACTGTGCCATGTGTGTGGGCGTCTGTCCGGTAAAGATGGTAGAGGGGCGCCAGTTTCCCATGGACCTGGTTCTGGCGGCAAGGTTAGGAGACTATGAAACTGTGGAGAGGCTTTCCAAATACTGTGTCGGATGCGGCAGGTGCGCGGCAAAATGCCCGGCGGGAAATTCAGGTCCCAGTATAATATCCGCTGCGATCAGGGCTAATAGAAGGATGAAGGAGGCAGAAGAGGTGAGGGTGAAGGCGGCCCTGGGATAACAGACTTTCTCTGCCCCCGGAGAGAAATTTTCTGAATGGAAGGCGCGTAAGAAGGAGTGAATCTGAGGTTTGGGAAAATCCGTTCGTTTAATTATCCTTGTAATAGGTGTATTGATCGCGATACTTGTTGCGGCAACCGGGATGGACTATAGTATTCACTCTAACTCCTGTGAGTTGTGTCACCGCAAGGAGGCCGGGTATTCACGATGGCTGATAACGCAAAAGGGTAAGCACGGTTTTTCTCATGACCAGGTTGCCTGTGCGGATTGCCACTTTGAGGGGGCCTCCGAGGAATTGCTGTCCGCAAAAATCAAAGGGGTGGGACACGTCATCGGGAACATTGTGCCCCTGATAGATCCGAGAGAAGAGCCGGTAAAACCGGTAGTTGAAAAGATACCCGCCGAAAACTGCCGGTACTGCCACCGTTCCTTTGATAAAATTGATGAAATGGACAGAGGTGACCTACCTGTGAGCCTCAAAGAGATAGGATTGGCCATGGGGCACAAAAAACATTACGAGACAGCCAACAACGAGTGTGCGACCTGCCATGTAAGATTCAAGATGAAAGAGGGAAGGCGGGAGGCGGACAAGGGTGTAAACTACAGGGAGTACAGTCACATGACCTGTGACAGTTGTCATAGATACGTTGCCCATGCCTACAAAAAGTTCGAGGGTATCACCTCCAATATCCCCTATGACAAAGCCGTCCGGAAGGCATGGGTGGACCTCAATAAAAACACGAGGTGGAAAGTGGATATCCCCTCTGAGGAGAGTTGCCGGAGGTGTCATCAGGGAAAGTTCCATTTTCAAAAAATGATCTTCTTAGCCGACAGGATAAGGGATAATAATTACACAAACTGTTTGCGATGCCATCCTTCCATGACGCAGGAATTTTTCAATAGGTACAAAAAGGGGTTCAAGGTTCAAGGTTTAAGGTTTAAGGGTTCAGGGGTTCAAGTGAAAACCATTGAACCATTGAACATGGAACCTGGAACCGTGAACCGTGAACCCTACTAAGGGGGTGAGTGTAAATGCCTACCGTCGTCAAAAGAGAAGAGTTGAAAACGAAAAGAATTCTAAACACCATACTGGATATGAAGTTTCCTCCCGTTGCCCGTTGCCGGTTGTTATCCAGGGGGATGGAGCCATACCACAGGTTATACCTTTTCAGCGACGATGTAACGGGGGATAAGGGATGTCTCGCCTGCGGAAACTGTGTGGATTCATGCCCTGTCTTGAGAAAAGAATCGGAAAGGCTGATAAAAACTGAGCAGAGGACATCTTTTGCCCTGGAATCTACGGTAGGGGAGGATTGTGAGCAGTGCTATTCTTGTGTCCTGGCCTGTCCCCAGGTAGATACTAACATCAAGGATTATATCGTGGATGAGAAGGTGGTGGATGTTATACCCCAGGTAAAAAGGATTACCGCCCTGGACAATTATTTTATGGTCATCGCCGCCTTGATATTCGGCATTGTTATCGGGGCATTTCTGGCCTGGTAAAATATTAGGAGGAAGAAAATATGGAACCGGATAAGAAAAAAAATGCGACGGAAGAACAAAACATAGAGGAAGTCCCCAAGGTTCCTATCTTTATTATGGGCAAGAGGTACGATGTGCCCGAAACCCTGACCATCCAGAAGGCAATGGAGTATGCGGGTTATCAGCTTATCAGGGGGTGCGGGTGCCGGGGTGGCATCTGTGGGGCTTGCGGAACGGTCTACAGATTGCCGTCAAGTCCTAAAATTGAGATTGGGCTTGCGTGTCAGACGCTGGTAAAGTCCAATATGTATCTTACCCAGATACCCTTCTTCCCGGCAAACAGGGCCATTTACAATATAGAAGATATCCAGCCTGTAACGGATGAGATTGTAAGACTGTATCCGGAGATATTAAAGTGTATGGGTTGTAATACCTGCACTAAATCGTGTCCCATGGATGTCGAGGTAATGGAGTACATCTCCGCGGCGTTGAGGGGCGACATTGCAAAGGCCGCAGAGATTTCCTTTGACTGCGTCATGTGCGGATTGTGCACCGCGAGATGTCCCGCCGAGCTTTCCCAGTACAATATCGGCATCCTCTGCCGGAGATTGTTCGCCAAATATCTGGTGCCTAAGTCCGGTCATCTGGCCAAAAGAGTGGAAGAGATCAAGGCGGGAAAGTTCAAGAATATGCTCGCTGAATTGAAAGGGATGGACAGAGAAACCTTGATAAAAGTGTATTCGGAACGGGAGATTGAGCCTGATCTGTCCGAGGAATACTGGGAACCGGTGGACAAGAGCCATCTGTAATTTCCCGAAAAGTTCAGAGCTTGGGTAGCATAAGCCAAAGGTTGTAAGGAAATTATGGGTATTAAAGGCCATCCAAATCATAGGATTTATATTCAAATGCTTCGTGAAATGTCGCCTGAAAAAAGGTTGCTTAAAGCATTTGAGTTGTCTGAATTCGCCAATCAACTTTTTATTCATGGATTACATAAGAGGTTCCCGAATCTTTCAGATGAAGAGTTCAAAAAAATACTTTTGGAGCGTCTTAATAAATGTCACAACAGGAATTATTAAAGAAGGTCATTTATCTGCTCGATAAAGCTGGAATCCAATATATGATAACAGGTTCTGTTGTTTCAAGCTTGCAAGGCGAACCGAGGTCTACCCATGATATAGATATGGTCATTTCTATTCAAAGCTCGAAGGTTCATGAATTAGTTGAAGCTTTTCTGCCATCTGATTTTTATTTAGATAAAGACAGCATTCTTGATGCGATTAATAGGCGAAGTATGTTTAATCTAATTGACCTAAAAGGAGGGGATAAGGTTGACTTTTGGATATTGACCGACGAACCGTTTGACCAGTCACGTTTTTCGCGCAGGTGTAGTGAAGAATTTATGGGGCTAAAAATGCAAGTTTCTAGTTCAGAGGATACGATCTTAGCTAAATTGAGATGGGCGAAACTTTCCGGTGGAAGTGAAAAACAATTTACCGATGCCCTACGGGTTTATGAGGTACAATATGGAAAATTAGACATAGATTATCTGGAACATTGGACAGAGAAATTAGATATTGAATCATTATGGAAACGGCTAACGGATGAGGCGGAAATAGCATAATTGACGCGCGGCAGCTTATCGTCGTGTTTGTCTTTGCTAAATCCCTTCGGCGCTTTGCAAGCACGCAAACCATTAGCGTAAACATTTAAGAGACGTGTTTTTTACAGCATAAACGTTATAAGGAGACGCTATGCCATATCCACCAGAATTGAAGAGAATGATCAGTATTGTCGAGAAGACAAGACCAGGGAGGGTTGAGCAGAAAAAGATGGGCCATGAATTTCCTGCCCTGTCTCTAACGGAGAGGGAGGAGAGGTTGAAATACCACCCGGACTACAGGGAAGGTGCAAGAAGGCCCATCATGATAGGCCCCAGTAAAGGCTATGCCTTATCCACCGAGATGGTTGACCTGCTTGAGTCCAAAAGCAGGGTTGACCCGGACAGGGTTGATCTTTCTGTGATAGATTACGAAACCGACGTCCTCGTCATCGGTGGAGGGGGCGCCGGTACGGCTGCGGCCCTTCTCGCTCAGGAACAGGGGGCAAAGGTCATTATTGCCACAAAGCTGCGACACGGGGACGCCAATACCGTGATGGCAGAGGGCGGCATCCAGGCGGCCACCAAAGTCTGGAAAGACTCGCCGTACTACCACTACCTGGACACCCTCGGTGGAGGGCACTTTGTGAATGTCCCGGAGTTAGTGGAAACCCTCGTGACAGAAGCTCCTCTCGTTATCAAATGGCTCGAGGACCTGGGAATGATGCTGTCAAAATTACCTGATGGCACGCTTCGAACCCTTCATGGGGGAGGAACATCGAGAAAACGGATGCACTCTGCGGGTGATATAACCGGGACCGAGATCATGCGAACGATCAGGGATGAGGCGAGGAATCGTGCCCAGAACATAAAAGTATTGGAGTTTTCTCCCGCAGTGGAACTGATATTGAATGAACATGGTCATTGTGCGGGAGCGGTGCTCTATAACATGGAGACAGAGGAGTACCATATCGTCAAGGCGAAAGCCGTTGTCCTGGCCACGGGCGGTTGTGGAAGATTGCATATCGGGGGATTCCTGACCACCAACCATTACGGCGCCACTGCCGATGGGATTGTCCTGGGTTACAGGATCGGGGTTAAACTTGCCTTCCTGCACACGGTACAGTACCATCCTACAGGGGTGGTATTTCCCGAACAGGCGGAAGGTATCTTGATTACCGAAAAGTTTCGCGGGTCAGGTGCCAATGTCTTGAATATCGAGGGTGAACAGTTTGTCTATGAAAGGGAACCGCGGGATGTGGAATCGGCTTCCTTCATTCGGGAATGCACCAAAGTGGGAAAGGGGATTCCCGCGCCAACGGGAAAGGTTGGCGTCTGGCTGGATTCCCCGATGATAGACCTTCTGTCCGGTGAAGGAACAGTATTAAGGGAATTCCCCGGCAAATACATACTCTTCAAGAGATACGATATTGACATTACTAAAGAGCCGATGCTCGTCTATCCAACCCTCCACTATCAAAATGGGGGGTTGGAATACAAGGCAACATGTGAAACCACTGTCCCCGGATTCTTCTGCGCGGGAGAGGTGACAGGAGGGGTCCATGGAGAGAACCGCCTCATGGGCAATTCTCTTCTCGATGTCCTGGTTTTCGGGAGGATCGCCGGGAGAAGCGCCGCTATCTATGCAAAGGAAAAAGCAAGGGAGGGGAGGTTGACCCTGGATCATGTAAGGGCATACCACAGGGAACTGGAGGATGCTGGCATCATCACCGAGAGGATCTCGCCCATGCTCCTTCCCGATTACGGCAGCCCGGAGGTGAAGAAGAGACGATGGACATCCCATTACCAGGGAACGCTCCTCTAACCTTAAGATTTCTCGCTTCGCTCGAAATGACAGCCGTTATCTATGAAAACTGAAGAGCAAAAGAAAAATAAAATGGACCGCCGCCGTCCTATAATCTTCAGCCTGATTAAGGGTCTTTCCGCTGATAAAGTCCTGGGACGTAAATTGGGCTTTGGATTGATCGCTATCCTCGTCATTGGCCTGTTTGCCTCCTTCCTGGCATTGTCGAGGAATGTCGGCGGTGGAGATATTAAATATACGGCAAAGGGCTCCCCCGGCGCTGTAACCTTCAGCCATCTTTCCCACATAAAGGGCAAAAAGGCAAAGTATCAGTGTGAAGACTGTCATGAGAATCCTTTCAACACGGAAGCTCACTCCGGATTTATTATCCGGTTGTTTAAGGACTCAGACAGGGTGGTGAGGATAGGCAGAGAGGCTCATCATGTCTTTATGGCGCCTGCCGGCATGGATGGGGGGGCAGGTAAAATAATAGAAGTGGAAAGGGCGGAGAGACTCTGTGCCACCGGTGAATGCCATAACGGCAGGGAATCTTTCAGCAAACTTGAATGTCTTGCGTGTCACAAGAGGCGATAGTTGGGAAAGAAGACGAAAAAATGGGGGATGGTGATAGACCAGCGTAAATGCGTGGGCTGCCATACCTGCATCATAGCCTGTAAGAGTGAAAATAATGTCCCCCTCGGCTACTGGCGTTCGTGGATGAAAGGTATCCAGAAGGGGTCGTATCCGAATGTGAAGAACTTCTTTTTGAGGAGGCTTTGCAACCATTGCGATAATCCGCCCTGCGTAGATGTGTGTCCTGTTCAGGCAACCGTCAAGAGAGCCGATGGTTTGGTCACGATGTACTACGGCAAATGTATCGGCTGCGGGATGTGTATTGCGGCCTGTCCCTACGATGCAAGATTCTTCAATCCCGTCAGGCGCACAGCAGATAAATGCAGCTTCTGCGCCCACAGGATAGACGCAGGTCTGCTCCCTGCATGTGTAACATCCTGCATCGGCAGAGCCATTACCTTTGGCGACTTAAACGACAGGGGAAGTGAGGTATCAAAGTTAATTGCCGCAAACGCCACCGTGGTAATCAAGCCGGAACTGGGAACCCTTCCCAAGGTTTTCTACATCGCCTCGGATAGGGACTTACTGGGGCGGATAAAGCTCTCCGAAAGCTACCCTGAGGCAATCGAGGAATACGAGAAGACGATCACCGGTAAGCTTTCGGATTACTGGAAGAGATAAAAGATTAAGGTAGATAGGCTGAAGGCTGAAGTGTTCTAACAGCCTTCAGCCTTCAGCCTTCAGCCTAATATTAAAAGAGGTTACCTTGGACTTGAGTGTTTTATATAATGTTCCCCACGAGATTCCGTGGAAGGTTTACATACCGCTTTACTTTTACTTCACCGGTTTGTCCGCCGGTTCCTTTATCCTCTCCTCCCTCTCCACGGTCTTTGGGATAAAGAAGTACAAACCTCTCGCCCTGCCGGCGGCGATAATATCCTTTGTCCTGCTGTTGGTGGCGCCCGTATGTCTGATACTTGACCTCCAGCAACCCCTGAGATTCTGGCATACACTGGTGCCTTCCTTCTTCAACCCCAAATCAGTTCTCTCCTACGGTTCCTGGTTGCTTACCCTCTACCCCATCGCCAATATGCTTTACATATGGTTCATCTTTGTAAAGGATGACAGGATGATGAAGGTATTGGGGACAATTACCGTGCCCCTGGCCATATTTGTCCATGCCTACACCGGTTTCGCCTTCGCTGTGATCAGGGCCAGGACCTGGTGGCATTCAGCCTTAATGCCGGGATATTTTTTGACCTCCGCAGTTCTGTCGGGTGTTGCCCTCCTGCTGATTGTTGCCTTCGTGATGGATAAGTTCTCGGAGAAGAAACTGAGCGAGGAGGTCTTTTCTGACCTCTACAATATGATGATTGCCATCATCCTCGTTGACCTCTTCTGGCTGATGTCCTTCTGGTTTACTTTACTGCTTTCAAATGCCGATGGATTTGCCTCCATTATTACCGCCCTTCATGAACCCCTGTACGTGTGGGGGGAGATCGTCATGGGGATGCTGGTTCCTCTGTTTCTCCTGATTTTCCCCAGGACCAGGCGAAGCAGGGCATGGGTCAGCCTGAGCGCCATCCTGGTCGTCGTTGGCGTGTTCATTATGAGATATTCTTTAGTGTTTATAGGATTTGCCGTACCTTTAAGTTAAGCGGAGTCATGATAAGGAAAGAAAGATGAAGATAACCAGGCGTGAGTTCATCAGGACAGCGACGATCTTAGGCGGGAGCGCCTATCTCAGCGGATGCCATCTGTTGAAGTCGGAAGAAGTGCCCCTGGATATCATGGGGGCAGCCGCTTCTGATCCTCTCGAAACCACACTGGGGATAGAGAGTATATACAGCGTCTGCCAGATGTGCGAGGGCAACTGCGGGCTCAGGGCAAGGATCAGAGAAGGTGTTCTGGTCAAGCTCGACGGGAATCCCTATCATCCAAATTCCATGGAACCTCATATTTCCTATAGTACAGGCGCCAAAGAGGCCCTCAGATATACCGGTTCCCTTTGCGTAAAGGGTCAGGCGGGCATTCAGACAATATACGACCCGTACCGGATCAAGGCGCCTTTAAAAAGGATAGGCGAGAGGGGATCCGGCAAGTGGAAGACGATAAACTGGGATGAGGCCATTACGGAGATTGCAGAGGGGGGAAACATCTTTGGAGAGGGGAAGGTAGAAGGTCTCAGAGGGATCAGGGATACGGAAGCCCCAATAGATAAAAATACACCGGAGTTGGGTGCCAGGGCAAATCAGTTTGTCTTTTTGAGTGGAAGATTAGAGTTAGGAAGCAGGATATTTATCTCCAGATTTATGAATGCCTACGGTTCCGTAAATGGGGGGATAGATGATACCAGTATCAGAGAGTCAAGCCACCGGATGGGATTCAAATTGACCTTTGATGAACTCCACGATCATTTAAAGCCCGATATACTCAACACAACTTTCCTCGTTCTCTTCGGCTCCTCGCCCCTGGATTCCGGCGTTCCTCTCCAGACCGTCGCCCGGAAGCTGATGAAGGCAAAGGTTGGCGCCGAGGGGGGATCAGAGGCCTTGCAGGAGGCAGGATACGAAGAAAAGTTCAAGGGTAAGTACAAAACTTTCAAATGGGTAGTGGTGGACCCGAGGTTGTCAAATTCTGCTTCCTTAGCTGATCAGTGGATACCCATCAGGCCGGGTACCGATGCCGCACTCGCCCTGGGGATGATGCGATGGCTTATGGAAAATGGGTCCTATAACCGCAGATTCTTAGAGAATACCTCAAAAAAGGCGGCACAGAGGGACGGAGAGGAAAGCTGGACCAATGCCGCCTGTCTCGTCCGTATGGACAATATGGAGTTATTGAAGAGGGGTGGCAAAACTGTCGTCTGGTCGGGGGGAAGGGCGGAGTTGGCCGACAACGCCCTGCATGGCGAATTAGAGGTGGAGGCGAAGGTAAACAATATCCCCTGCAAGTCTGTCTTTCGACTCTTAAAAGAGAGGGTCTATCAGAGGGACATAAAAGAATATGCCCGGATATGTGGTATTGAATCTTCTGTCATAGAGAAATTGGCCGAGGAGTTTGTCTCGTACGGCAAGAGGGCGGTTGCCGATTTCTATGGCGGGGCGGTTCAGCACGCAAATGGCGCCTATACCGCGCGTACGATCATTGCTCTCAACCTCCTTGTGGGAAACATAGATAAAAAGGGGGGGCTCATTGTCGGGGGAGGCGCATGGGGGGAATCTCTCGACACACAGGAGGGCATGTATGCGCTAAAAACCATCGGCGATGGCGTTAAACCCTCCGGGATCAGGATTGACAGGGCCGGGCACAGATATGAAGACACAAGAGAATTCAGGGAAAAGGGATATCCGTCAAAGAGGCCCTGGTTTCCCCTTGTCCCTGACTGGGGAGTCTTCCAAGAGGTAATCCCCGCTATTGCCGAGGGGTACCCCTATCCCATCAAGGCGTTACTGTTGTACCGGGCCAACCCCTCCTACTCGGTCCCCGCAACGAGAGATATCGTCAGCGACACACTCCGAGACACAAAGAAGGTCCCCCTTCTCATCGCGATAGACTCTGAGATCACGGAAACAAATTTTTATGCAGATTACATCCTGCCCGATACAACCTACTTAGAGAGATGGGATATCTGTAGCGTACCGCCGGTCGTTGCTACCAGGACGATAGGGATAAGGCAGCCTGTCGTGGGGAATATTGACCAAAAGACAGGCGGGTACAAACCGGTTATCCCGACCACCATGACGATGGAGGATATCCTGATCAGAATAGCAGGGAAGTTGGGGCTTCCCGGCTTCGGGAATAATGCCTTCGGCAGCGGGCAACCGTTAAATACGGCCTGGGACTTTTATAAAAGGGCTATTGCCGGGATGGTCGGAGGGGAGGCGGGACAGGAGGTACCGGGGCTTATGGAAGGTGAGAAGATACAGTATGCCCTTGTTAGGGGGGGAAGGTTTGATGCCTACGATATGGCCTATCAGGGAGACCGTCCACGCCGCGTGTACGGCGGCCTCTGTCGGCTCTATAACGAAGAGCTATCCATGACAAGAGACTCGATGACAGGTAAACCCTACGATGGACTTCCTAAATATGAGCCTATCACGGATAGCGCGGGTAACGAGCTGAGAGAGGATTCTTATCCTTTCCAGTTAGTAACTTATAGATTTGCCTTCCATTCCGAAATGAGGACTGCCGCCAACAGGTGGCTCCTCGAGATACTGCCGGAGAATTACATCCTTATAAACCCTCGTGATGCCCGTCCCCTCGGGATAAAGAACGGCGACAGGGTAAAGATAACATCGCCCAATGCAGCAAAAGGTATAGAGGGGAAGGCCGCGGTAAGGGAAGGTATCAGACCGGGCGTGGTAGGGATCCCCCACGGTTTTGCGAGATGGGGTGTGGGAGCAAAACCGGTAGAGATAGACGGGAAAAATATGGGAAACGATCCCACCAGGGGCGCAGGAATTCCTCTTACCCCGCTGCTCTCGCTTGACCCCTTCCTGAAAAATGTCTGCCTGGAGGACAAGATCGGGGCAAATGCTTCCTTTAACGACACGAGGGTGAAGGTAGTCAAGATTTAAGACGCCCTTGGCTTGGAAGCAGTTAAATACGGCGACCGCCGCACGATTTCTTACCCTCAGCATCCAAAGGAGCGGTCCCGGAGAAGGGAATACATGTATTCCTCTATATCTTCGGGAGTCATCTTGTCCGGAGCAAAGAGGAAATCTTCATGGTTCCTAAGGCATTTATCTTCCTGGTATGAGTCCTTAGATTTTTTTTCTTTAGTCTCCATTTTCTTTAAGAAAAAATACCCGCAATGGCAGATAACAGAGTGTGTTATCGGGGGACATCATACCAATATTGTCATTGACCTGCCGGATATTATTATGTCCCCGAATTACTCAAATATCGGCCGGAATCATTTGCATAAGCGGCTAACACCCAGAGGGACTAATATTCGATTTTGCATATTAGTCAATGTGGAAGTATAGTGGACCCCAAAATTTGGACGGTATGATAAGTTACACTTGGAGACTAAAAACAGGAGGTCCAAGTGGAAAAAATGAGAAAGAGTTATCCGCCATCATT
>Ga0210056_1002349_pt1 | contig 16003 bp, 13 predicted proteins | sample CryGeyCG2014_080_2_FD_183965 | JGI IMG/M metagenome (GOLD analysis project Ga0210056, IMG submission 183965) | Groundwater microbial communities from aquifer - Crystal Geyser CG07_land_8/20/14_0.80 (SPAdes) (version 2) | ecosystem: Environmental > Aquatic > Deep subsurface > Groundwater | place... | reverse complement strand
ATAAATAATTGTAAGAAAACTATTAACTAAAATCATAACCTCAAAAATACCGCTTGACAATAGTTATTAACTTTGCTTACAATAAAAATAAGCAACAGCGTTATACCTTTGTAAGATGTTTTAAGTAGTTAGTTGCGATCGCAGATTAAAATTCATTTCTTCCTTAGGAAAGCAGGAATGTCAAATTCTGAAGAGTCGTCATCGATAAATTCATCTTCACTTTCAATTTCAGATTCTTGATTTACTTCCTTTCCCTCAACAGCCTTGGAGAAAGAGGGTTCTTTTTCAATTTCCTCATTTTTTTTAAATCGGAAGAGTTTTAACCGGCTATCGTCAAATTTAGTAGCAATGATAGTGACTTTGATACTATCCATCATTTTATCATCAATCACGGCTCCAAAGATAATATCCGCATCTGGATCGACGGATTTAGCTATCACTGAGGCTGCTTCGTCAACTTCAGTCATCGTTAAATCAGGTCCACCAACGACGTTAAATAGAACTCCTTTGGCGCCTTCAATTGATATATCTAATAAAGGAGAAGAAATAGCTTGTTTTATAGCGGAAATAGCTCGTTTATCTCCACTCCCTATTCCCACCCCCATCAAAGCCGTCCCCGATCCCTGCATAATTGTCCGAATATCTGCAAAATCAACATTGATTAAACCAGGAGTAGTAATTAGCTCGGCAATTCCCTTGACACCCTGATGAAGGACCGCGTCAACTTTTTTAAAGGCTTCAAGAATTGGAGTTTTTTTATCAATAATATTAAGAATTCTCTGATTAGGAACGACAATTAAAGTGTCAACTTTTTCTTTAAGTTGCATTATTCCCTCATCAGCTGAAAATTTTCGTTTACTTCCTTCAAAATCAAAAGGTTTAGTGACGACGGCAATTGTTAACGCCCCACTCTCCTTAGCTATCTCGGCAATTACCGGAGAAGCCCCTGTCCCTGTTCCCCCTCCTTCTCCGCAGGCAAGGAAAATCATATCTGCCCCACTTAATTCTTCTTTTATCCTTTCTTTTGACTCCTCGGCCGCCTGTCGACCAACCTCAGGGTCGCCACCACTCCCTAATCCTTTAGTTAAATTTTCACCAATTTGAATTTTTATGGTCGCTTTATTATTAAGAAGTGCTTGAGCATCGGTATTGAGGGCGATAAATTCAACTCCGTTTATTCCTCCCTCAGCCACCATAAAAGATAAGGCGTTCCCACCTCCGCCTCCGATTCCAATTACTTTTATTCTGGCTGCCTGCCCCGCTCGCGGTTTAATTAACATAATAGATTTAATCAGATAAAATCAGATATAATTGGATGAAATCAGTTTTGTCTAATTCTATCTGATTGTATCCGACTCTGTCCGATTCTATCTGATTACGGAATAAACTGTTTGAAAAAAATTTTCAAATTTCCAATTGAATTCCCTAATTTAAAATCCTTCAAAATTTTACCAAAATTCTTAAAGTTATCCTTGTCAACAATAATATTATTTTTTCCATACAAAAGCAAACCGACCGTTGTTGAATATTGAGGGTCAATGACTTCATCAACTAATCCTGATACTTTCTCAGGGTAACCAATTCTAATTGGTAGGCCAACAACTCTTTTTCCGGTTTCAAGCATCCCGATTGTCAAGGCACCTCCACCGGTAATTACTAAGCCTGAAGGTATTTGTTGTCCAAATCCGCTTTTTTCAATTTCTTCAAAAATCAGTTTGAAAATTTCTTCAAGTCGAGGAGCGACGATCCCATCAACTAAAGTTTTTAAAGAAACATCAGTCAGGTCCTCCGGTAAATCAAGTTCCTTTAAATTAATCTGGGGGGCTTTTTTCTTTTCGTTCGAATTTGAAATATTTTTTCCTAAATTTTTGCTTAAAAATATCTTTATTTTTTCGGCGGAATCAAGTGAGACTCTTAGACCGACGGCGATATCATTGGAAATGTGACGAGCTCCAAGAGGGATTGATGAAGAATATGATAAAGCGCCATCAGCATATATTGAAAAATCAATTTTCCCCCCACCTATATCGACCAAGACTATGCCTAATTCTTTCTCGGTATTAGAAAGGACGGCTTCCGCCGAAGCTAAACCGGAAAAAACAAACCCTTCATTCTCAATACCTAAATCGCTTAAAATTCTTTCCTGATTTTTTAAATTGGTTGTTGACGCCGTAATAATATGAGTTTCGACTTCAAGTCGTACTCCGCTCATACCGACCGGATTTTTTATACCTGATTGACCGTCGACGATATAATCACGAGGGATGACTTCGATGATTCTTCTCGTTGATGAAAGTGAAATTGCTTTGGCAGCTTCTATAACCCTGGTCACGTCCTCTTCACTTATTTCGCCCTGCGGGTTTGAGACAGCTACAATTCCATGAGAGTTTAGAGAAGAAATATGAGGACCACCGACAGCCACGAAGGCTCTGTCAATTTTATGTCCGGCCATTCTTTCTGCCTTCTCAACACTTTCTTCTACCGCTTTTGTTGCCTCTTTTATATCAACGACTAATCCTTTTCGGACGCCTCGGGCTGGGGTAGTATTAAAACCGATTATTTTTAGCTCTTCTGTCTCAGTTGAATCCATTCCAACTACCGTCGCAATCTTTGAGCTTCCTATATCTATTCCGCAAATTAAAGTATCAACCATAATTGTTATAAATTGTTATAAATAGTCAAAGATAGTTATAAATAGTTTGTAGCCATTTAAAACTATTTTCAACCATTTCCAACTATTTAAAACTGTATTATTGGCTTGTTGAACCTCAGATCAATCTTTTTATAATTTCTTCCTTCTATTTTAAACTGTTTAATAATTAGTTCTAATTGATAATCCTGAATATCCTTATCCTTATTATCACTAAAGATTACTTGTTTACCATCAATTAAATTAAATACTAACATATCTTGTCCTTTGATATCAATAGTTAATACCGTTATGTTTATCCCGTTTAACTTATTTATAAAAAATAACACATTTCTGATATCCTTGTAGTCAATCCATTCCCCGGTCTGAAAAGAATTATTATTTAATTTTTGGTAATAATTAATTACCGGTAAATATTGAATAATATTTTTGCTTTTTTGTAAAATTCTTCCATCGCAGGATAGATTGAAGAAACCGTTATTGACAATTAATGAAGCACAGGGTTCGTATAATGAAACTGTTATTTTTAGGTTATTTGGCCAATTTTTTTCAACTTTGGCTGTTTTTACTAAATAATTTTCCTTGATTATTTTCTCACTGATTTTATCTGTATCTAAAAATAATAAGTTCTTGTTAATTATTTCATTTTTATTGTTTAATAAAAAATTTTTCTCTGATTCAACTTGGATATTCTTTATTAAAAAAAAATTATAAATAAAAAGGATAATAAAAAAAGAAACTGAACAAATAAGTAGAAAAAATATAATGTATTTAATCTTGTTTAAATATTTCGCTAATGAGATATTGAGAGACATTTTTTTTATAAAATTTTGTTAAATTTTTAAAATTACTTTTATAATAAGCTATTTTACCCATCATTTGACTAATCAATCGAAATAATTTTTCGCTTGGCGTGATTTGATGAAAAATTTCTCCACATCCCGCCTTGGCAAAAATTTCCGCATGCCGTTGTTGCTCTCGACCAGACGACCAAGGTAGGGGAATAAAAAGAGCCGGTTTTTTTAAGGATAAAAGCTCAAAAAATGTATTAGCTCCGGCTCTTCCAATTACCAGATCAGCTTGAGAATAGATATATCCGATTTCATCATCAAAGAAATGTTTAACTAAAAAATATCTTGATTTCAATTCCTTCGGTAACTTATTTTTTAAAAGAACCAAATCTTCATAATCGTGATATTCCTTAGTGTCTCCAACTTGGTGTATGACGATATAAGAATTTAATAATTTAAAAATTATTTTTTTAATATGTTGATTAATGCTGTGTGACCCAAGTGATCCTCCGGTGATATAAATAACCGGCAATGTTTTTTTTATTTCGAAAACTTTTTTATTAATTTTAAAAATTGAAGGTTTAACCGGGTTTCCGGAAACATAGGTTTTTTTAAACGGAAAATTATTTTTTATATCTTCAAATGAAACAAAGATTTTTTTAGAAAAAAAACTTATTATCTTATTGGCTAAACCGGGACGGATTGTCTGCTCATGAGTATAGATAGGTACTCTAAAAACATATCCCCAAAATACAATCGGTAAAGCTAAATAACCACCAAATGACATAATTTTATCGGGCCGGTATTTATTGATAATAAAAAATGCCTGAATAAAACCAAATGGAATTTTAACAAGACTTATTATTGAAGAAAAAGAAATAATTCGATTTAATCTTCCAGCTTCAAGCGAAACAAATACTAAATCTTTTTTGCTAATTTCTCTATATTCTAAGGATAATGTTTTTTCTTTATCGGTCGGATATTTTCGGCCAACAAAGATTACGTTAATCTGACTTTTTATCCTTTCAAGTTCATCGATCAGAGATAAAGCCGGTGCTAAATGACCACCAGTAATTAAAAGTTTCATAATTATATTATACCTTTACCCTCTTCTCAATATTTACCATAATCCCAATTAACGCAAATGATATTAAGAGATTACTTCCTCCGTATGATAAGAATGGTATCGGTACTCCAACAATTGGGAATAGTCCCGTCATACCTGCCAAATTAATTATAAACTGAAGATTAAAAAAGGCAAAAATTCCGATTGAAATTAGCTTTGATAATCTGTCTGGTGACAGGCGGATTAAATGATATATTTTGTAGATAAAAATAAAATACAAAATAATTAAAATCAGTCCACCGATAAAACCGTACTCTTCGCCGATGATGGCATAGATTGAATCCGTGTGCGCTTCCGGTAGAAACAAATATTTTTGACGGGATGCCCCAAAACCTCTTCCAAAAAATCCACCTGAAGATAAAGAAATAAATATTTGACTAATATGATAAGAGATTCCCAATGGATCTATGGATGGATTTAAGAATGCCAATAAACGATTAAATCGGTATGGAGATAATTTTATCAAAAAATATAAGCTGACGATTGATCCTCCGAAAATATACAAAAAATCAATAAATTTTGCCCCGGAAAAATAATAAATTATGACACTAATTAAAAAAATAATTATCGCTGTTCCCATATCAGGTTGCAAAATAATTAGAAAAACCAAAAAACAAATTAGTGAAATAAAAGGTAGGAATCGATTTTTTTCTTTACTTGAAAACCAAGATGATAGATATATTATTATTGAAAATTTAGCTAACTCGGTCGGTTGTAAATTAAAAAAACCAAGATCAATCCAACGTCTTGCCCCACCAATTTTTGAGCCAACCCCCGGAATGAGAACTACGACTAATAAAATAATTGTTAAAATAAGTGAAACAAAAGAGAGAAAATATAATTTTTTATAATCAATAAATGAAAATATCAACACTGTAATTATTCCAAGAAAAATCCAAACCGCTTGAGATTTTAAATAGTGAAGACTATCACCAAAAAGTCGCGAGCTACTTACCGCTGAAGCTTCAAAAATAAATACCAAGCCAACAAGAGACAAAATCAACGGAATTGTAATTAATGGCAGAAAGAATTTGTTGCGGATAAATAGCTTATTCATTTATTATTTTATTTACGATTCGATTAAACTCCTCTCCTCGATGAAATTCATTATTAAACATTGCAAAAGAAGTCGCCCCCGGAGAAAAAAGAACATACGAATTTTTTAAGTCCAACGCTATCCTGTATGCTTCCCTAACTGCCTTTTGCAAATCATCATAAACTTGTTTACTAATCTTTTCCGTAAAAGACACCTCAGGGGTGTCCAAGATTTGGTCGGTGAATGAACCGGCAAGAAGAACGATTTTTTCAACATTATCTAATTGTTTAATTAATTGATCATAAGGCAAATTCTTTGAGTTTCCACCTAAAATAAGAACTATCTTTTTATCTTTGAAAGTATCGATTGCTTTAATCGTCGCAATCGGTGTCGTTGAAGTTGTGTCGTTGACAAATATTACATTGCCTTTTTTTCCAACAACCTGCTGACGATAAGGTAATCCTCCAAAGTTTTTAATTGCTTCAACTGCCTTATTTTTGTCTATCTTTAGAATTTCAGCTACTTTTAATGTGGCGGCCGCATTTTCCAGATTATGCTCACCTTTAAGATATGTCAATGGATAAGGAAAATCACTTTTAGAAAAAAATAATAAAGATGGGGCACAGAAATTTTTATCTAAGCGAGGTGAAGTTATTTTTTGAAAATCGCCAGGGGCCCCTTTAGGGGCGTGGCGGTCAAAAAATGACAAACCGAGCTTTAAAAAATTTTCCTTTAAACTTTTATTTATAACCAAATAATCTTCTTCTTTTTGATATTGAAATATCGCCTCTTTATCATAAAAATAATCCTCCAAATTTTTATAATAATTTAAATGGCCAGGATAAAGATTGGTAAAAACTGAAATATGGGGACTGATTTTTGCCCGATGAAAACTGGATAACGCCCATGAAGAAAGTTCGGCCACTAACCAGCTATCTTCATCGGCATCCTTCAAATATTCAATCGTTGATATTCCCGGTAATCCCCCACCAAGCGTCACTTTAAAACCGTTTTGTTTCAAGACATTAAATATTAAATTAGTCGTTGTTGATTTACCTCGGGTACCTGTAATTCCAATTACTTTTCCAGGATAATTAGTGACGACAAACGCCATCTCCATCTCAATTGGAATATTCTTTTTTTGCGCTTCAATAATTTCAGGACAATCCCAACGGACGGATGGCCCTTTAAATATGAAATCGGCATTTATAAAATCTTCAACATAATGTCCCCCTAAATGAAAAATTATTTTATTTGATAATTGTATCAATCTATCAATAGATTGATACAATTGTGTTTCGCTTTTTTTATCGGTCACGGTAACTATAGCTCCAAGCTCGGCAAAGAATTGCGCGATTCCAACTCCTCCACCCTGAAGGCCAAGACCAACAACAAGAATATTTTTTCCTTGGTATTTTTGTTTTAGATTTTGAATTAGTTTCGTGGACATTAATATATATTATAGAGTAGTGGTGTAATTAATCACACCATAATCTTTTACTTCATAAACGCGATCATCAGACCGAAGATGACGAAGACGATTGAGATCAACCATAGACGCATCACGATTTTAGGCTCTTCCCAACCTTTTTTTTGAAAATAAAGATGAAATGGAGCGACCGGCAAAATCTTTCTTTGAAAATATTTTTTTCCAACAATTTGAATAAGTGATGAACCTATTTCAATAATGAAGACTCCTCCGATGATAGGAAGAGCAAATGCTTTTCCAAGTATCAAACCGATGACGGCAAATGTTGCTCCGAACGATAAAGATCCCGTATCTCCTAAGAAAATTCTGGCCGGATAAATATTAAAATACAGAAAAGCAATCAGACCACCAATCCAAGCGGCTATAAATAGTGACGTTGGAACATCAAGAATTGCTCTTGAAATAACCCAAAATCCGAATAAAGCAAAAAGCAGAATGCCACTAGCTAACCCATCTAAACCATCGGCGATATTTACCGCATTTGCAAAAGCAACTATGACAAATGATGAAAATAAAATATAAAAATATGAGATATTAAAAACACCAAAAAAAGGAATATAGATAATGTTAATTTTAAGGTTAAAGAATAACATCCAAGAAATGATTGATGATAAAATTATTTGAATTATAAGTTTGTGCCTAAACCTCAACCCAAAAAAATTACTAGTTTTCCAAGAAAATATTTTTTTGAAATCATCTAAAAATCCAAGTATTCCGAATGATAAAAAAGTAAAAATAATAATCATTATTTCAGACGACGCAGACGGATAATTGCTGAAGATATTCTTTTTAAAAATTGAGTACATAAAAATAAAAAAGAAGAAGACAAAAACTGTCGTTAAAAGAATCAAAATCCCTCCCCCAATCGGGGTTCCCCGTTTATGTTTGTTAAAACTGTCAAATATGGGCGTTGGTTTATCTAAAAAATCCTTAGTTTTCTGTTCTTGTCTTTGAAATTTTTTCTGATACAAAAAATTAATAAAAGGCACGATCAATATAAAATTTAAAAGAAATGACGCAAATACAGCAAATAAATAAGTTGACATAAAAATTAAATTATTTTTGGTACAAATATCATCAAGGCAATTACAGTTGCTCCAATCGCATAAATTAACATAGCAGCCGCCGCCACATCCTTTGTAATTCTTATATCTTCTCTAATTTTGGTGTCAATCGCATCGCTTGCTTCTTCAATTGCCGTATTGATTGTTTCGATGACGAGGCCGACTGTAATTAAAAAAGTAATAATTATAAATTCTATATAAGAAATTTTTAGCCAAAATCCAAAGATGATGGATAATAATGATAAAAACAAATGAATTCTATAATTAGGCTGAGTTTTTAATGACCAAATCAAACCATTAAAAGCGTTTTTAAATGAAATTGTGTGTCGTCTAAGCATATGTCAGACCTTATTGAATATAACTGATAAAATTTCTGCCACCTTTTCCGAATCATGCCTCAAGATACTTCTGTATAAAATATCCGAGGAACTTTTTTCAACTTTTTTTGTGTCAATTAAATCCTTCTCGATTATCTGATATCCATCTTTATTTACTAAATCATTAATCACCTTAACTTCATTATAACGCCCGTAGCTTGATAATATCTCAGGACTTATTTCACCGTTATTTATTAAAACATAATTGGGCTCTCTGCCGAGATATTTTGATAAATCAGTGATGTGGTTCGAAGCCTTATAGTTTGTCGTTTGACCCGATTTGGTCATCATATTCATAATGTAAATAATTTTTGCCTTACTTTGCCTGATTGCTTCCTTGACGCCCGATACTAAAAGAACCGGGATAATGCTTGTATATAAATCGCCAGGGCCAATAACTATATATTCCGACTCTTCGATAGTTTTAATTGCTTTAGGATTTGCTTGGCCTTGAGGTTCTAAATATGCAATTTTTATTTTTGATTTTTCTGAATGATTTTCATCTATCAAGCCTTCACCCGTCACTTTTTTTCCATTTTCATATTCGGCCACTAAATGGAGTTTATTAAAAGTCACTGGCAATACTTGACCTTTAGTTTTCAAAACGTAGGAGACTGTCTCAATTGCTTCATCATAGGTGCCACTTACCTTCTCCAAGGCCGCTAAAAAAATATTGCCAAAATTATGACCCTTCAAATCACCTTTTTCAAAACGATACAAAAAAAGTTTTCTCCAAAGAAGCGGAGCGTCAGAAAGCGCAACCAAACATTGGCGTAAATCTCCAGGTGGCAGGATTCCTAATTGATCCCTAAGCCGACCGGTTGACCCTCCGGAATCCATCATTGTTACAACTACTGATAAGTCCAATGGATATTTTTTTAAGCCAGACAAAACGACAAATGTCCCCGTCCCCCCGCCAATAACTGTTATCTTTTTCATAATTAATAATATTTATTAAAACTTTATTAATAAATTTATTTTTTTAGGTGTCACGAAGTGAAAAGGTTCCACAAGAAGCGGATTGTCCCGCTTAGCGGGACAGAGCCTCGCAGTGGAAAAGCAGTCACGAGTGACGGAATCTAAAAAATTAAACTTTTATATTCTCTTTCTCCTCCCCATCTGCTAAATAAGTCTTATCCTCAAGATCATATTTTACTTTTTCCCCCGGCCCAATCCAACATTTTCTTCCAATTTTAACACCGGGAAAAATAGTTGAATTAACTCCAATTTTCGAAAGATTCCCAACTATTGACCCTAATTTATTCATATCAGTATCAACCCTTTTTTCATCAATATCTGAAAGGACTTTTTCCCCATCAAATTTTAGATTACCGGTGACTGCTTGTGCGCCAAACATCACATCGTTATCGAGGACGGAGTCACCAATATAATTACGATGCAGGAATACATTATTACCGATATAAGAGCGGGCTACCTCGGAAAATCCACCAATAAGACTATCTTCTCCGACCTGGCTTTCTCTAATCATTGCATAATCGCCGACGACGGTATTATCTCCTATAAAAACTGGCCCAACAATTTTACAAAAATCACCAATCTTGACATTTTCCCCAATGACGACTGGGCCGATGATTAATGCTTTTTCGGATATCTCTGCACTTGTTGAAATTTTTTGTCCTTTTAATAATATTAAGAAATTTCGCATCATTGGTAAAACCTGCCAAGGATATTTTAATCCGTACCAATATGAATCATAAATTAAATGAGTATGTTTTAAATCATCTAATAACATTTTGTTAATTATGGCTTCATACAAATCATCTTTTTGTGTTTTTGCCTGAGAAAAATATTTTAATAAGTCTTTAATATCAGCAAAATAATCAAAAACTAATTTGACAGTTGATGATGGTCTTTTATCCTTGTCTGGTTTTTCGGTAATTCCAATAATTTTTTTCTCATCATCAAATTTAAAATATCCTCCGGAAAAATATTCATTGAACTGCTTACCAACCATTATTAATTTATTTTCTTGATCAATTAGTGGCATCAACTTTAAGATTATTGAATAATCAATTAAGTCACTTCCATTAATGATTAGAACTTCACCTTTTATATGATTTTTGATAGAAAAAACTGCTCCAGCCATTCCAGCATAATCATCCTTTTGAATAATAATTTGGACCGACCTCAATTCATTATTATCTACCATCCGTTTGATGGCCGTCGCATTCGATTTGTTTGCCACGACTGTAACTAATTCACCATATTTAAGCAACTCCTCAATTTGGTAGAGAATTAGAGGTTTTCCCAAAAAGCTAAAAAAAAGCTTGTTCTCTAACGGCCAAAATCTTGTTCCGTCTCCCCCCGCTAAAATTAAAATATTATTAATTTTTCTCATGACGATTATATTTTATCACAAACAGACTTTACGTGGAGAGTTATAGGGTCAGACCCTAACACAGGGTCTGACCCTATGTTAAGGTCTGTCCCAAATCTAATAGCAAGTTGTTATATTCTTTTGTCTCAATTACTTCCTCTTCTAAATATTTATCGATAAAATTTTGATATGAAGTATATTTAGTTTTTTTCGTTTGATTAAAATAATTCAATAAATAATTTTTATTCAACCATTTAATTGAATGATTATAAATATACGCGTTATAGCTCGACCAAGGATAAGAAATAAGTTTTTGATTTTTATTGATAATATAAAATGGGTTTAAATGAATATATCTGCTTAAATCCAAGAGATATTCTAAGCTGTGAATAAAGACCGCTTTATATCGTCCTTGAAATAATGATCCTACACGTTTGTATTTACGATTAAAATACATTGTATATTTCGTAATTAAGCTCTGCATAAAATGTCCCATATCCTTTTTGCCTATTTGCTTTAATTCAAGATGAAAATGATTAGGCATCAATACATAGCAGAGCAACTCAATTTTATTAAAATAATTATTTATAGAGTTTATTTTATATATCTTGATATTTTTATCTTGATCATCTAAGTTATCATTTTCATTAGTATTTTTTATAGTTTCTTCTGTTGGGGAAAGATACAACTTTAGATAAGATAAAAAGACACTGTAGTCTTGTTCGTCTAAAAATATATTTCGTTTTTCTACACCACGATTATAAACGTGATAAAATCCATTTTCGATATATGTTTTAAGTGAATTTTTTACAGGCATATTTAGGGTCAGACCCTAACACAGGGTCAGACCCTATTTAATAACACATACAAAACCTTGTCAACCGCTTATAACCTACAAAAGTATCCTTTTAGATTGTTGTGAAAATATATTTTTTATAATATACCATATTAATAATTAGGCACAAATATATCAAAAAAAATCGCTTGAAAAAAAGAAAAAGAAGTAAAATAAATTCATGGAAACTGCAGTTATAATGCCTTCTGAGGCAGAAATATTTTGTGATGGTTTGTGTCCAATTTGTAGCACCATGCATCCATAACTATATTTTTCTTATTTCCCCTCCCAACTTTTTCACTTTTTCCACAAAGTCCTCGTAGCCTCGCTCCAGAATGGAAGCACCGTTAACAACCGATTCCCCTTCTGCCAGTAACGCCCCACAAGCAAGCGCCGCACCGGCACGCAGATCCGCAATATTCAATATGGCATTATGCAATTGTGACGGTCCAATAATCTTTATCGTCTGTTGATATGCATTATTTTTGTCATAATTAAAATGGTAAAAATCTGAAGGATTCTCTACTTTACTTTCAATAAATTTAATATTTGACCCTAATTTTTTTAATTCATCAACATAAGAAAAACGGTTTTCAAAAACTCTTTCATGGATTACTGACTGACCATTAGCTTTGATCATCAGGATTGCCCAGCTTGGTTGCCAGTCGGTCATAAATCCGGGATGAGGTGAAGTCTCAATATCGACAGGCTTAATTTCTCCCTTATTAAAAAATCGGTATTTAAAATTAGATATCACTTCGACCCCGGCGCCGGTTTTTTTCATAATTTCTAAAAATGAACCGATCAGATTTTCATTAATTGGGCTAATTATTACCTCGCCCTTGCTGGCGACCGCTAAGGTTGCATAGGTCACTAATTCATTGCGGTCAGACATAATCGTAAAAGCTTCTTTTTGTTTTAATTCAGAAGTTTGACCGATAATTATTTTATTTTGTTCTTCAACTATTCTGGCTCCTGATGAATTTAAATATAATATTAGGTCGTCTATTTCCGGTTCATTAGCAATATTTTCTATGACGACTTTGTCACCTGTCATCAGACCAATCATCATTAAAAGTTCGGTGCCGGTATGACTCGGTTTTTCAAATTTATAATTTCCTTTTGGTTTATTAATAATTTTTGCGTGATAATAACCCGTCTCCGAATTGTATGCAACTTTAATTCCAAGCGTTATTAAACCCTTTATTATTCTGTCTATTGGTCTAGCCCCGATTCGACAACCTCCGGGATTAGGAACAAAACATTCTCCAAAACGATGAAGGAGCGGTGCAAAAAGCATAAAAGAGACTCTAATTTTAGAACCATTTACTAAATCAACTCGATTACTTTTTAGACTATCTCCATTTATTATCAAAGTATTTTTTTGAATAAATTCCGCCGTCGCACCCAAGGATCTAATTAATTCGATCAAGTCTAAGACATCATTAATTCTTGGAATATTTTTTAGAGTCACTTCACCCTTAAACATTAGTGCCCCTATAATTGTCTTTAAAGCGACATTTTTGGCGCCAGATAGGACAACCTCGCCCTTAAGAGGATGTCCACCGGAAATAAGATATGAATCTGTCATATAATAAAATTCGAATTTGTTTCGTATTTCGAATTTCGAGCTTCGGATTTAAACAACTATAACTTCCTCCTCTAATTCTACTCTGAACTTTTCTTTTACTCTCTCTTTAATAATCTTAACAAGTTTTATCAGGTCTTTCGCCTGACCTTTACCACGATTAATAATAAAATTTGCATGTTTTGGCGAAATGTAAAAATCTCCAACAGAAAAATTTTTAAGTCCTGCCTGATCTATAAGTTGACCCGATGACCTTCCATTAACATTTTTAAAAAAACATCCGGAAGTGGCAATTCCCATTGGCTGTGATTCTTTTCTATAATTAAATGCTTCCTCAGCCCTTTCTTTCAAAATTTTTGAATCAACTTTTTTCAATTTAAAAACCGCTTCTAACAAAATTTCCTTCGTCTCCTGCAAAATACTATAATCATAAGCAAATCTAAAATAATTATTATCAACTTTTTTGACTTCTCTCAACCTATTAACCAAGTAGCCCATAACCAAGCTCTCTCCAAAATAACTAACCGGTTTTGTCCATTTTGAATTGCCGTAAATAGCTCCGCCGACTGTACCAGGCAACCCCTTATGATACTCAAACCCTTCATAACCCTTACTGACTGTTTCATTAACAAGTAGTGAAATAGGATAGCCTGAAGAGACCGAAATCAAAACGTCTTTATCTGATTCCTCTAAAATTTTTAATTGCCTGTAATTATTTTTAATAACTATCCCGGAAATTTTTTCTTTTATAATGGCTAAGTTCGATCCACCCGCTAAAATAAATAATGGTAATTCATTTTTATGAGCAAACTTCACCCCTTCAATTAAATCTTCTCTTGTCTTTGCTTCCAAAAAATATTCCGCCACTGAATTTATTCTTAACGTATTAAACTGTCTTAATTCTTTATTTTTCTCAATTTTTAATTTAGAATTTTTAGTTTGCTTCGAATTTCGAGTTTCGAATTTCGAGTTTATAAGCTTGACAATTTTATCTTTCAACTTATAGACGTCTCCCGCCCCCATCGTAAAAACAACATCGCCGTCTCTTAAAGTTGTTTCCAATTTTTTAACTATCTGTTCTTTCGACCCAAAATAAGAAATAGAATTTTTTATCCTTTTAACTATATCCTTGGATGTAACATTAAAATTTTTTGAATTTTCGCGTGCGGAGGCAAAAATAGGTAAAATCAAACTGACATCTGCTATCGATAGACTATCAGCAAATTCTTTTAGTAAGCTACTTGTCCTTGAATAGGTATGTGGCTGAAAAATAACAATTATCTTTCTATTTGGAAAGCGACTTTTTGCTGCCTTAATTGTGGCCGAAATTTCCGCCGGATGATGGGCATAATCATCAAATAAATAAATATTATTCTTAAAATAAATTTTCTCAAAACGTCTTTCTGCGCCGGCAAAACCAATTAATGACTTTGCGATTTCATTTTGTTTAAAACCAAACTGTAAAAGCTGGGCAATCACCGCCGTGGCGTTATAAATATTATGTTTACCAAAAAGAGAGATCTTAAACTTTCCTATATTCTTTATTTCAAAAGTGCTTTCATCTTCATTTATTTTGCAGTTAGTTATTTGGTAATCGGCCATTGATGATTCTCCGTAAGTCAAATAATTTTCTTTTGGCAGAGTTTCCGCAACTTCCATCAAATTCTTGTCATCCGCACAAAATAACAATCTTGGTACGATCGTGCCAAGATAGTAATTATTAAAAAACTTTTTAAAAGCTTCTTTTGTTTCTTCAATATCTTTGTAGACATCCGGGTGGTCAAAATCTATATTTGTGGCAATGATATAATTTGGATTTAACAAATGGAATTTAGGCGTTTTATCAAGCGGAGGGTTAACTCCGTATTCATCTGCCTCAACAACAAAATATTTTTTCGCTTGAAAATCGCCCCCCTGATGTCCGGAAAAAAATGGTACTCCAACTAAATAACTTGGTCGTAGTTTTAATTTATTTAAAGCATAAACTAATAGTGAGCTGGTCGTTGTTTTCCCGTGACAACCACAGACGGCAACGGATTTTTCAAAATGACCTAACAACTCGCCGATTAATTTTGCTTGAGAAATAATATTCTTTTTCCTTCTTATTGCGTCAATAACTAAAGGATTATTTACGCCTCCGTGCGCAGCTGAATAAATAATTAAATCAGTTTCTTGAGGAAGTTTTTCCGGTTCAAAACCAACTATCCATTTAATATTATTCTCTTTTAATAATTTATCGGTGATAAACACCTCATCATAATCACAACCGGTCACATTTTTCCCCATCTTTTTGAGAATGACGGCAATATTCGCCATCGCCACACCCTTTATTCCTAGGAAAAATATGTTTTTAGATTCAACTATCATACTTATAGTATTATACAGGGTCAGACCCTCCTGGAGGGTCTGACCCTAATTATCAAGTCCTGACAACAAAGCTTAGCATCTCGCCATAATCCGTTTTTTTATCTCTTCTGTATGAAAAGAATCTTTTCTTATCACACTTTGTACAAAACGGGAAAAAATCAATATTTTTTTTTGGAACACCCGCTTCTTTAATTTGCAGATAATTAAGAAGGGCTAAATTAAGATGTAATTTTCCCTGGTGGCGATGAAAGATTTTGTCGGCAAAACCGTTAAATTCCTCTAAAAATTCGTAGTATCTTTCATCTTCAATATCATAACAGCATTGACCAATTGATGGACCAA
>Ga0210056_1002338_pt1 | contig 16042 bp, 18 predicted proteins | sample CryGeyCG2014_080_2_FD_183965 | JGI IMG/M metagenome (GOLD analysis project Ga0210056, IMG submission 183965) | Groundwater microbial communities from aquifer - Crystal Geyser CG07_land_8/20/14_0.80 (SPAdes) (version 2) | ecosystem: Environmental > Aquatic > Deep subsurface > Groundwater | place... | reverse complement strand
TTTTGCCAGGGTTGATTCCAGCAAATCCCCCTTTTTCCCACATATTTTTTTCATCAAGTTCTCCTCTTAAAACATTTTTTTCGCATATTTATACGAGAAGACTTTAATATTCATATGAAATTTGTTAAAGTCTTCTGGATATAGGTAAGGTGAGCAATAACAAATATTAATATCCTTGCCTATAAATTATTTGGTTTTTTGGAGATATGTGCATCCGATGTTTCCCACATCGCTGCTATTTACGAGCATTACTGCCGCCTGCCATTCAGATGTTTTTGACCCTGACTGTGAGCCGATGAGAAAGCCTGAGCTCATTCCAACAGCAGCTGCAGCTGAAAGGGAGGCAAGCCCTACAGGCGCTCCGATGCCTGTTGCAATCAGTATGACTCCGCCCACAGCAAGCACCGCCCCGCTCACTGCTCCGATTGTTGTTTTTGCTATGATGCTCATCCTTGACTTTTTTGCGTATGTGAACATCACAGCGTATTCTTTTCCTGTGTTTATACTGAATCCCCCGTCTGCATTAGGTGACTGCTGTCCCTGATTTTCCAGAGTTTCCCCAGTTAAAAATTCCAGATAGGTTTCCTCCCTTGTTGGAATTTTTTCATTTGCAAGGAATTCGTCGAATCCGCTGATTTCCCTTTCCTTCCCTGAAAAGCTTATCACTGAGCACACGACGCAGAAATCCTCATTCTGCGTGCCAAACAGTTCCTGCTTTCCCTGCCCGAAGTTGTCCCAGCAGTCATACATCTCATTTGCGATTGTGCGCTCTGCCTCATAATCATTGTTTGTGCTTATTTTAATGTATTTTGTCGGGCACTTTATTGAGTCAGAAAGCGGCAGCCCCCACGTTGCTGCCCTTGAATAAATGAGAACGCTCTCCTTGCATTTCTCTTTTTGGTTCGCCTCATTTGCCACTCCTACAATTTTTGGTATTATCACCGCCATGACAATTATGAATATTATAATCAGAATCGCTGCAACAAGCACGTTCTGCTCAAGGGCTTTCCTGTTCATTTTGCCTCTTTAATAAAATGTCTTGCAGTATTCTGGCGTATTTTCAACAGGTATCATCAGCAGAGCGGGAGTGTATTTGCCTGATTGTGTTAGTTGCGCGATTTGCACGCCAGCCGGCCCAAATATCATTCCAATAGCATTTGGTAACCACGTCTGCGTTCCTTCATGAACATAAAATACAACCTGGTAGTCCCTGCTTGTGTTTATCTCATCCTCTGTAACCGGCCTCGCCTTCACCTGCTCCTTTACATCTTCGCCGAGATTGTTTGTGAAATAGTCATAATAGGTGTAGTCCTGCTCCGGAACTGTATTGTTTATTGTCCAGTTGTTGAATCCTGTGATTATTGGATAGTTCTCAGATACACTCTTGTCAAAAGTTATGTCAGCGCAAACTATGCACACCTTTTTAGAACCCCAAAAACTGCTGCTTTTCAGCACAGTTAATACGCTGTCCAGCTTCAGCTGCCCCCTGTTGAATTCATACCAGCAGTCATACATCTCATTTGCAACCTGCCTTTTTATGTAGTCCTCTGCAGCACTGCTGCTTTTTGGCAGCGAATCCCCTTTTATTGCAGTCAGGTGGCTTTTGCAGTTGAGCTGGAAAATGTCGTCTGCCAGAGGAATCTTGGTTGCAGCCCATTTCGCAACAACGCTTGCCCTGCACACTTCCCTATCGCTGGAGGATGCTATGCCACTTCCAGGGCCCAAAATAACATACGCTATTACTCCTGCTGAAATGAGTATCAATATTATTTCCACAATCACTTTTTCTTCCATTCTGCCTGCCTATCCTGATATTATTGATACCACATTTCTTATCAGTATTGTTGCAATTGCGCCAATTAATAGCAGCACCAGGATTATTATTGCTATTTTCTGCCATGCTATGTCCATTTTTTCACCTGAAAATCATGCTTGCGTAGCTCACCGAGTTCTTGTAGTCATTGGTAAGCTCGCCGGATGCATAGTATTGAAGCGTCTCTGCCTTTTTAAATGCGACTGCCCTGAGCATGACTGCAATAGGTATTGCGCCGCAGATTGTCGCTCCAGTTCTTGCAATATATCCCAGGAAGCCCTCATAATCATCCTTTGCAATAAGGTCTATTGCTCCTATATCAAGCGCTTTTATCCTTTCCTTCACATTATCAAAAAAGGGCAGGTATCCATAATTGTAGCCGTAATGGGTAAAGTCAGAGCTTGCTATTATGCAAACCTTTTTCTTTGATTCCAGGATTGCTGCCCGTATATGTTCTCCTGCTTTCTTATAATCAATATCTTCAGAAACCACAATAGGCACTATTCTTACCTTTGTCTTTTCACTCTTGTTGGCAAACTGGAGGAAGGGCAGCTGCACCTCAACTGAATGCTCTTCATTGTGCACCTCCTCATTCTCCCTGATTTCTCCTTTTTTGATTATCTGCTCTGCAAGTTCCTTGTCTGTTCTGACAGTTCCCAGCGGCGTCTTCCAGTCCTGAAGTGATATTCCACTTCCAAGCCCGGTATGCCCGGTTCCTATTATTATGAATGTATCAGGCAGTTCTGCCTCTGCAATCGCCTTGTATGCCCAGGCAGCGCACATTCCTGAGTAAGCATATCCGGCATGCGGGCAGAGCACAGCTAAAATAGTGCCTGAGCGCTTCTCTATTGGAAGGGCTCCTGGCCCCATCTTGCCTGTAAAACACTCTGTTATCTGCCTGTTCAGCTCTTTTGGCCCCTTCTCATAGAAAAGCCCTGCAAAAGCGCTTTCTCTCATGCAGCACCCTAAAACTTTTTTCATATAAAAAACTATGCATGTTGCAATAGAAATTATAATATACCAATTGTCCAATACCCAGCCAAAATGCCATCAGAGAAGTCATGCGGGGCAATAGTTTTTGCAGAGCCCGGTGGAGAAAGGCAGTACCTAATCCTCAAGCACAAGGACGGGCATTTTGACTTTCCCAAGGGGCACATGAAAGCAGGGGAAACAGAAGAAGCAACTGCGGCGAGGGAAGTGTTTGAAGAGACCGGCCTTGAACTTTTGTTTATTGCGGGATTTAAGGACAAGATATCCTATTTTTACACAAGGGAAGGCAAGAAATTTCACAAAGAAGTAATATTTTTTTTGGGAAAAGCTGGCTCCCAAAATGTCATCATATCAGATGAGCATGAGGGCTTTTTCTGGCTTACATATGAGAAGGCGCTTTCTATCCTGACATTTGCCAATTCAAGAAATCTGCTTGAGAAGGCCGAAAAGTTTTTGAACAGCAGCCAGCCCTAAGGCCTTATCCACCTTATCTCATAGTAGGTGACATCGCCCTCGTCGTCAACTATCCCTATGAGAAGGCGCTTCTTTGTAGAATGGGCAACCCTGTTCTTGGCAGCAAACTCATACCAGGTAGAGCTTCCTGATTCATGAACGGGATACACTATCCACTTTGCATGGTCCTCGCCCGGCTTCACACCCCTGTCATACACCCTAAAGTCAGCCCCGAATTTCAGAGCTGTCTTTACAGTATAGCCCCTGTTTCTGAGGTCCTTGAAAACAGCGTATTTTACGAAGAAGCTTTTCTCTGCTTTCTGGGCTTTTTTCATGAATTGCTCCCTGGTCAATGCCCTGCCATTCAGGTTCACGAGCTCAATCTTTGATTTTTCAAGCAGGAAAAATGTCTCAAAGAGCGAGAGCTGGAGCTTTCCGTCCTCGAGAATTGTCCCATATCTGCCTGTATTGAAAAGCTCCCTTGCAGCATCTGAATTTTCAGTGACTATTTTTGCTTCTGCAAACTGAACATTAACCTTTTCTTTCTTCGGCTTTTCATCAGGGGGCAAAGCTGCCTGCTCCTCATTTTTCTTCTTTTTTGGCATGGGCACTAGAATCCAAGCGCTATTTAAAAACATTTAGAAAAAAAGGGGCGTTACAAAAACCTCAACAAGTGCTGCGAGCAGCAGTATTGCAAGCGCTATGAGTATCAAATCAGATGAATCCAGTATTATCTTCTCAAAATTTTTGGTGCCCATATCATGCCTTATGACTGCAATTGAAATTATGCTGCCAGCAAGCCCTGCCACGAAATATGCAGCCATCTCAGGTATGCCATGTATTGAATACCTTAGCAGCCCCAGGCCGTATGCCTTGAAATATGCTGCAGGCCCTGCCATTTTCATGACTTCAGTATAATGCTGCAGGTTTAACCTTATGAAGCTGCCCATCGCCACCCCTATGATAGACGCATTCCAGGCAAGTATGAATATGGCGCCCATGCCGTAAACAAATGAGAAGAGCAGGCAGAAAAGCATTACCTTGAAATTGTTGACAAATATTGTTATGAATGCGCCGAACTGCCTGGAGAGTTCGCTGGTGGCATTGCCATTCACCGCGTTGATTGTTTTAATCTGTGTAATAAACGCATTTTGAACAGTTGCCGCCGGCAGCACGCAGTAAAGTATTGTGAATCCCAGCATGAAACCTATGAAAAGGCAGATGAAAAAGTTAAGCGCCCTGCCATGCTGCATGAGCACATTGATTTCATCCTTCTCTTCAATATCCTCCCTTTCCTCCAACCGCACGGCATCATATATTACTGGTATTGACGCGAAAGTGCAGAGGAAAACTGTGACCAAGTCAATATTTTCAGGAAATATCCAGGATGCGATAAAGAAAGCCACTACAACATAAAGGGCGCCTATGAATATCATCTGCCAGGGCTTTTTCTCAGCCCCTCTTGGCCCTATTATATATTCCAGAACCATCTTTCACCCCCTTTTTTAAAACGCGCTTTCCGCTTGATATTCAGTATGTCTCAAAGTCAAAATCATCTTCAGAAAGCTCATCATTCTCTTTTTTCCTTGTGGGAAGCTCCCCTGCAAATATGTTTATGAATCCCTCTTCTGCCTTTGACTTTTCTTCTGCCCTCTCAGCTTCACCTGTTTTAGGGGCCAGAGGCGCCAGAGGCAATTCATGTGCTATTTTGGCAGCATCATCCTCATTTTTCCCAAGCAGGGAGCGAAGCATCCTGATTGCAGCCAGAAGCCCCTTTTTGGTTTCCCTCTCAGTATCAATTATTATCTTCATGAGCTTTTATTTGCGCTCTGGGGTTTAAATATTTTCTGTGCTAAAATCGAAAAGGTTAAATTACTGAGCCAACTCCCCCCCTTTTCTCATGAACAGGAAGGCAAAGGGCAGCAATGCCGAAAGGGAGCTTGTCAGGATGTTCTGGGATGCCGGCTGGGCTGCAATCAGGGTTGCCGGCTCAGGAAGCGCCAAGTTCCCAAATCCAGATGTTCTTGCAGGCAACCGCAAAAGGCGGGTCGCAGTTGAGTGCAAAACCATCCATGACATAAAAAAATATTTGAGTTCTTCTGATATTTCCCAAATAAGGATTTTTTCAGAGAAATTCGGCGCAGAGCCCTGGATAGGAATGAGATTTGACTCGCAGCAATGGTTTTTTATAGCCCTGGAGGACCTCGCCGAGACAGGCGAGAGCAACTTTGTGGTGTCCTTGGAGCTTGCCAGAAGAAAAGGGCTCACATTTTCTGAGTTCATAGGAAACTTCAATCAAAGCAGGAATGGAGAATGAAAAGGAAAAAGGCAGTAGGCATTAAAAAAGTCCGCAGGAAGGCGGCAGCCAGGAAGCAGCCTGCCAAAAAGCGCCAATGCGGAAAAGAGGAGAATGTGCAGCATTTCAGCAACAGGCAAATGGAGGCAATATTCAATGTTGTCAGGGAAGTTGCAGGCGAAGATACAATTCCCATTGTCAGAATATTGCTTAAAAAAAGGTCGATATCAGAGTATGATATAGCCAATATGATAAAGCGGGACATAAACCAGACAAGAAACCTCCTTTATGCTCTTCACAAGTCAAACCTTGTGTATTCAATTAGGAAGAAGGACAAGATAAAGGGATGGTACATCTACTATTGGTCATTTGACGGACAGAGGGTTTTCGAGCTTTACAAGAAGATAAATGAGAGGAGGGTCCAGCATACAAAAAGCCTTATTGAGCGGGAGGACGGCAACTGCTTTTTTGCCTGCCCAAACCATTGTATCAGGCTTGATTTTGAGCAGGCCATGAACTTCAATTTTAAGTGCCCGGAATGCGGCTCTCTCATGGAGCGCGAGGACAACACCAAGAAGGTGGAGTCCCTTAAAAAGGATCTGCTTGAGCTTTCAAAGCAGTGCAAAAGACTCGGGCTTTAATGCATTTTCAGGAAGATTTTTATAATTTATTCTAAATCTTTTTTTGCAATGGCGCAACCATCAGAATATGAGCTGGAAATTGAGGGGATAGCATCTGAAATAAGGAAGGCTAGGGCAAGGCTTGTGTGCATCCAGCTTCCGGCAGGACTTAAGATGCAGGCAGCTGATATACAGGATGCGCTTCAGAAAAAAACACGCGCAGAGATTGTAATCTGGGGCGGCTCGTGCTTTGGAGCCTGCGACATTCCCAATCTTTCAGGAACAAAGATAGACCTTCTCGTGCAATGGGGGCATAGCGAGCTAAAATGACAGAAGCAAACCCGCCTGAAGAAAGCCAGCTGCATCAGCATTTCCCAAACTTTTCAATAAGTTCAGAGCGCCTGGAAGCAATGCACGGCGATTTTATTTCAGCAGCAGAGACAATAAGGCGTGCCATAGCTGAAAACCGTCCGATACTTCTCAGGCACCATTCTGACTGCGACGGCTATTCTGCAGCCCTTTCCCTTGAGCAGGCAATGCTTCCTCTCATAGAAGAACGCCACAGGCGCGAGCGCCCATGGATTTACTACAAGCGGATTCCAAACAAGAGCCCATATTATAATTATTCAGATGCGCTAAGGGACATTTCATCATCGCTTTCAGACAGCGAGAGGTTCGGGCTCAGGCCCCCTCTCATCCTGCTTGTCGACTTCGGGGTTTCAAAGGACGAGCTTTACATATTGCGCCATCTCAGGCTTTATCATGCCAAAATAATAATCATTGACCATCACGAGCCCGGACTTGAGGGTGAAAGCATGGTAGAATGCCGAAAGCTTGTCGATGCTGCGCTCAATCCGCATTTTCTCGGGTTTGATGGAAACATCACTGCAGGAATGCTTGCCTTTGAGCTTTCAAGAATAATTAACACTGGCACAGGGGAAAATTTCCTTCTCCCCTCTCTTTCAGGAATATCGGACAAAAGCGAGTGCCCCGAACTTGATGAGTATCTTAAAAGGGCAAAATCAAAATTTTCAGCTGAATTCATAAAGTCGCTTGCAGAGTGCATAGATTTTTTGGCATACACTCTCGGGCAGGCAGAGGCGAGAAGAATTGTCTCAGACATCTTCTTTGAGCCGGAAATTCAGGAGAATCTCGTTTCAATTCTCCTTCCCGAGGTAAGGAGAAGGAAGGAGGCTGCCCTAGCTTCTGCTCTGCGCCTCGCAAGGGTTGAAACGCTGGGGAAAATACGTCTTGCTCAAGTTGAATTTTCAGAGATGGCGAGGCAGGATTATCCCCCTCAAGGCAGGATTGCCGGCATGTGCTTTGATGAGCTTTCAAAAAATGAGCATAATCTTATTCTCTTCTTCATCCTTTCCGATTCTATAATAATAAGGTCAAATGCTGAAAAATTCAGCGCTCCCAATTTTGTATCATTCATTGGAAAAAAGCTTTCACTGTTCGGAATTGAAGGAGGAGGGCATGCATCAGCAGGCACAGTAAGGTTTTTCCATTTTGCAAAGGCGGCAGTTATTGAAGAGGCAAGAGCATATCTGAAGAGGTTATGATGGAGCAGTGCTTAATCTGGATTCTGGCATTTGTATCCTCTATCAGCGGCCTTCCTGCCGGCTTCTTTATTGCAAAATTATGCGCAGTTGAGAAGTCAGAGGTTTACTCTTCTGTCTCGTTTTTCAGCCAGATGCTCTTTGCATCCTTTTTTTCAGTGCTGGCATACTTTATTTTTTCCAGCATCCTGCTTGAGATTGCAATGTGCGCTTTCGCCATAATTGCTGCCATGTTTATTCCATACTCGGCAAAATCATTCAAGGCATCAATTTTGGCATGCATTCTTGCGCTGGGCGCGTTCCTAATCTGGGGCAACCGGGCAGCATTTTTCATTTTGTGCGCGCTTGCCTTTCTTTTTTTCCTGCTGTGCAGCTCAGCGCTTTATTTTGCATCAGCCGGCAAGCCCGAGAAAAAGAGACCTTATTGAAGCGCCTATCCTGTTCAGGTAGAATTCTGCAATCTCCGCAATGCTTTTCCTTAAGTAAACCTGGAATTTGGCGCTCTCAAGCTGAGTGCTTCCTGTCTGGTCGCTGAAACTGATTTCTATGGTCAGGTTGTTCTCGCCTGATATGAGCAGTTTCCTGTTCAGCTCCGCAGAAACAAGAAGCGGGAATTTTACCCCGCTGTTCAGCGAAACATTATCAGATACGCCGTCAGGGATTATTCTTATCATAATCTGCCCCGGCTCCCCTGCATTGCGAATTACTGCAAAGTCAACTGTCGGATTCTTTTTCTGCTCTGATATTATGTAGCTTTGGTTAAGGACAATTGAGATTTTAGGCCTTTCTATTGCCAGGTAACTTATTTTTTTGCTCACAAAAAGCCCGCCGTTTTCTATTGTAAGCACTGTTGTTAAATTGCCAGATTTTTCAGGGTATACAGGAAAGCTGAAAGGCAACGACTGCATTATTGAGAAGCTGGCGCTCCTGCAGGCAGTTCCCAGGCAGACGCTTGCACCGCTTATTGGAGTGTTGCCGACATTCCTGAGCGTGCAGGATATGCTTGCGTTCTCTCCGGCATAAATCACCGCGGACTTGCATTCAGCGCTTATCTGCGCAAGGTAATGCTGCCTTTTTTCACTCGCTATCTGCTCTGCCTCAGCTACTGCCTCCTCATATGAAATGCTTTTGCTGAGCTCATCTGCCCTGATTACAACTGTTGACAGCGAACTCTCACTGTAGATGCTTACAGGTATTGAGTATATCGAGCCTCTTTCAAGCTCCTTTGTCTTCACAATCCAGCTAAGCTTGGCTGTCTCATAGGGCGCGAGCACAATGTCCTTTGTGGGCTCGTCAATAATTGTCAGCGCATCACTTCTTGATATTGACACCCGCCTTGCTATATAATGGTCTGTAGGATTGTAGAGCTGCGCCTCCACAACATCGTAGGATGAAAGCCCTATTTCATTATCAAACAGGGAGGCATTTATCATCAGCTCTTCTGCTCTTTTTGCGTTTTCAATAAGAGTTGCATTTGTCTCTATCTTGCCTGGGCTTAGCTCGGCATTGAATGACTTCCATAAATAGGAAGCAGGCACAATATCTGATTCAGCAGAATCCATGAATTTTATGTGGGAAGCATCCACATACCCTGCCTGCCCGTATGTCTGGTCAAATGAGAGCCAGCCATAGCCCGGAAAATACGCCTCTGCCCAGGCATGGTTTCCGAACCCGCTGATTTCCGGCAGGCTGGAATAAGCCATTCCTGATACATACCTTGCAGGTATCCCTATTGACCTGCACATCGCTATGAAAAGGGTTGCAAACTCGTCGCAGGTGCCCCTCCTGTTTTCAAATACCCAAACAGAATCTTCAACAACATTTCCATAACTGATGTCATATTTCACATTATTATTCACCCAGAAATTGAGCCTTGAGACCGCCTCAAAAAGGTTGTCGCTCCCGTTTGTTATCTCAGATGCCTTCTTTGCAATGTCATCATCTACTATTATCTTCCCGCTGCTGTTGAGATATTGGATGTAGTCTGACAAATTGTTGAGTATAGGAAAAAGCACCCTTGAATTTACAGGATTCTCCCTCCTTTTTGTAGTTACATCTGCATTAATGATGTAACTCAGGAATTTTTCATTAGGCGAATCCCACCTGAACACAAAGCAGCATTGTGAACGCGATGAATTTGGGTAGGTGCTTATTGTTGCGCTCTGGAACTCGTCATTTTTTGGGAATAATGAAAGGTTTGCCGTTACATAGCTTATCTGGCTATTGCTTCCCCTGTCAATCATTATTGCAGCGCTTACTGAGATATTTATTTTTGCTGTTGAAGACAGTTCAGCCCAGTTGTCCTCCTGAGACAGGGCTGCCTGGCATAGAATTAGTGCAAAGAACAAAGTAAGAGCTGCTGCTGTTTGTGCCTTTCGCATTTTCTCCCTGAAAAATGAGGCGCCGAGGAAGGGACTTTCACACACATAAAGCAAGCGTTTGCTTTTTTTATGAAAGTGCTTTGAACCCTTGAGCCCTTTCAGGCAAAGGATTAGCAATCCTTCGCAATACCATGCTATGCGACCTCGGCGTGACTGTAAATATCGCCGAGTTGTTTTTAAATGTTTCTAAGCAGAAGGTTTTCTTGATTACAAAGAAATGCTTTACATTTCTTTGTTTCAAAAATTCGCCATTGCGAATTTTTGTTACAAAGAAATTGCGCAGGGTTTAAAGCCCCTCACTTTAGTGCGCAATTTCTTGTTCAAAGAAATGCTCTGCATTTCTTGAACAAAAAATCTCCAAGAGATTTTTTTGTTCCAAAACTCGCGAATCAGCGAGGAGCGTAAAGCTCCGGACTTTAGTCCGGAGATAGCTCCGAGCAGCGAGTTTTGTTACTTATTTTCGCATCACAAAAACAATAGAAATATATATGAGAATATTCTTCCCGAAGGCCATGGCAGCAGTTAAGGTAATCAAATGTGAGAAGTGCGGTTCCCAGATGATAAAGAAGGGCCTGATGCAGAGCGGCAACGCAAAATATGAGAGGTATGTATGCGATAAATGTGGAAATGTCACCCTGAAATGCATAGGGCTCTGAGCTGTTGACTCTCTCCGAATTCTTGAATCAAGAATAAAGTGAACTATCCTCACCTAACATTTAGGTTAGGGCTTCTTTCTGTTGCGGCGATTTAGGATCTCTAGTATTGCCATCCTGACATAAAGGCCGTTCTCTGCCTGCTCAAAATATTTCGCTCGAGGGTCAAGGTCAACTCTTGGATCAATTTCTGGACCTCTTGGGAGTGGATGAAGCAGAATTGAGTTTTCTGGCATAAACTTAATAGTATCCTCTGTTATCGCATATTTACAATACTTATTCTCATTTTCTGCGATTTCTTCCATAAGTCGTTTCCTTTCAACTTCATCTTTGATATATTCTGCTTGTAGCCTTGTAAAATAGGCCACACTGCTTTTTGACAAAGCTTCTCTAAGATCATTTGTTTTCAGGTATTGGACTCCTTTTTTAGATAGATCTTCTTCCAGTTCAGCTGGTAGCATTAGGCTAGGAATGGAGCAGAAATAAAATCTGTTGCCCGGAAAATCTGAGAGGAGATGGACAAGTGACTGAACAGTTCTACTATTTTTTAGGTCGTTGAAAACTCCAATGTCCAGATTTGTCAATCTGCCAAAATTCTCATATATTGTGAATACATCCAAGAGGGCTTGGGTTGGATGTTGGGCTGTACCAGCACCACCATTGAGAACAGGAACTCTTGAGACATTTGCTGCTCTGAATGAAGAGTCATTCCATCTATTTCTTAGGACTATGAAATCAGCAAGACAACTGATGTATCTTATTGAATCCTCAAGGGTCTCTCCTTTCGCTACTGAAGAAAATTGTTCGGCATTTTCAGTGCTTATAACACTGCCGCCCAATTTTATAATGGCTGCTTCAAAAGAAAATCTTGTCCTAGTGGATGGTTGGTAGAAATCGGTAGCCAGGATTTTTCTGTTTAAATCATTCTCGTAAGAGTGTAGATTAGATTTCATTTCTTCTGTTTTAGCGATTATCTCATAGATGAATTTCTCATTGAACTGTCTGCTGTCTATAATATGGGAATAAGGGCTGGTATTGGCAATGAATTCCAGATATCTTGGTGTGTTGTATAAATCCTCTTTTGTTAACTGAGTTGGTTCATTAGTCATTTTTTCGTCACCTTATTTTATTTTTTGTTGCTCATGAATGGGCCTTCAACACATGTCCTTAAGCCTTGCTCGTTGGCGCAGCTGCCGCAGAGCCCGACTCCGCAGCGCGTCATATAATCTATTGAGGAGTAGATTCTTTCTGGAAAGGTTAGCTGTGATTCTATTTCTATCGCAGCCTTTACCATGGCTTCTGGGCCGCAGTTGATGAAGAAGTCGGCATTGTGATATATTGATAGCAGGTCTGTGACAAGGCCCTTGTGGCCGGCAGAGCCGTCTTCTGTTGCTAAGAACAGCATGTTAGGATCATTTGGCTTGCGGGGGATGATTAGGTGGTCAATGTCTTTTGCGCCGATGAAGACCTGCTCAATATTGGGGTTCTCTGCGAACAGGTTGATTCCGGCAATCCCACAACCGCCCCCAACCAAGGCAACTTTGCTGTTTTTGGGAATCTCAGGGGAGATACCATATGGGCCTCTGAAGTAGATCTCATCTTTTGGCTTGAGTTTGGCAAAATCTTTAGTGAAGCAACCTTTTTCCGAAAAAGCGATTTTTAGAGGAGTTGTCTCGAGTATTGAAAAGGGTTTCTCACCTTTCTCAGGCAGCCAGGCGAAGAGGAACTGTCCGGCTTGGGCCTCAAACGAGCAATCCATCACAAGGACATGGAAGTCATCAGCAAGGTCATATCTGTCTGTTACCCTAAATTTTCTGTATTCCATGTTAACTTTTTTGATGAGGTTTGAAGTATTGTTGGTGCCATCTTCCAAATCCCTGATGAGAGTTGAGAAGTACTGTCTCAGCTCTGAGTCTTTCATCATGGCTAATGCGCTACCTATTCCAAATGCGGAAGCGCCTGCGTTTTCGTAGGCTAGCACATCATTCGCGCTGAAGATTCCACCACAGGCAATTATTGGAATATTAGAGAAGTTATCCGCGAGTTTCTGGACACAGCTCAGCCCAAGAGTGATGATTTCTCTTCCTGACTTTCCTCCTTTTTTGTTGGTGAGAACATCATATCCCTCAAACTTATATTCCTCAGGGCCTTTTGTGTTTATGGCTGTTAAACCATTGGCGCCTGCCTCAATCGCTGCCATTGCTGTCTCAACTATGTTGGCCAGATTAGGGGCAAGTTTCACAAAGACTGGCTTGTTTGTCAGTGAGGTGACGGTGCTGACTGTTTCTCTCACTATTCTAGAATCATTGCCTATTTGCAGGCCTCCCTGTTTTACATTCGGGCAGGAGAGGTTGAGCTCAAGGCCGTCAGCATAAGGGGAAAGCTTTTTGGTGAGTTGCCTGAATTCATCAGGAGTGGTGCCTGCAATCGAGATTAAGAGGAATTTGTCATCAGGAATCTTGAGCCTGTCAAGGCTTCTCGCGAATTCTTCCATACCCTGATTGGTCAATCCCACTGCATTGATGAAACTGTTCTGGGCATACTGAGCAAGGACTGGCTCTCTGTGGCCAAGCCTGGGCTCAGGGGTTATGCTTTTGGTTGTGAGTATTCCTATTTCCGGAATCTCTTTTGCAAGTCTTTCAAGGGAGGATGCTTCAGTGCTGATGATGCCCGAAGGTATGGTAAAAGGCATCACTTCCTTATTTCCCAACCTAATTTTTTTTATTCTCATTTTAATATTTCAAATGGGTCAAATGGATATTCCTTGGCAAGGTTGTAATCAGGCCTTCTGAAGGTATTTTCTATCTCTATACCAAATGTTCTAATTATGTTGTTGTTGGTAAGGTCATCAATCTGTTTCTCAGTGGCACCCCTCTCTTTTAGGTACTTAATGAAATGGGGAAAATAAGGGAGCACTGGTATCCCAGAATTCAGGTTTTTGAGCTTGTCATCGAGGGTGTGAGGGGCATGGTCGCTCTCGATCCAATCTATCTTACCATCAAGGAGGGCAGCAAGCATTGCTTTTCTCATTGCATCTGATCTAAGGGGAGGATTTATTTTCAAAAGGTTTCCACCCGCTTTATTCATTAGCTCATCATAAAGCATGCAATGCTGGGGAGTGATGCCGCAGGTTATCCTAAAGCCGACACTATTCCTGGCTTGCTCGATAGCATCTAAAGATTCTGGAACAGAGATGTGACAGATGTGAAGTGTACCTTTGAAATTGACTTTGTCCGCAAATTTTATTTGATCTCTCACTGATTCCACTTCCGATTTAGGAGGTCTGGCGAGAGCGTGAGAATAGGGCTCTGCCGGATTCCAAAACTGAGGCAGGAACTCCGATTCTTTTTCGCAGTGGACAGCCAGCACACCATTATAGCCTAACTCAGAAAGGGTATTATACACTAATTTTTGGGAGTATTCATCAATTATTCCCAGGTCTCCTGTTGAGCGGGCAGCGAATAATTTTAAGCCGACAATCCTTGGGAACAAAGAGCTGTAAGCATTAACAATCTCTTCAATCTGTTTAGGCTCAGCTCTTAGGCCTGCGTAAATGCCATGGAAGAGCCTCAGTTTTTTTTTGCTTATGATTCTGTCTGTATACTCTATCCTTCTCTGGAGAAGGTCATAGGTTGTGAGTGAAGGAGATGTGTTTGGCATCTCGAAGACTGCATCCAAGCCAGCTGCATAGGCTACATCAAGGCCGTGCTCAATGGTTTCTTTCCTATTTTCGTTCCAACCTCTTAGATGAACATGCGGATCTATCATTTTAGTTATCTCGTATAATTTAAGCGTGAGGTGTATTCTTCTGCCGCCTTTTTTATGTCAGCAGCCTCATATATTCCTCTTCCAACAATGGCATGCCACCTATCTCCGGCCACTTTCGCAACCTCTTCTATTTTTCCACTTTGGGCCATAAAGCCGGGAAAATAAAATATTGGAATGATTCCCTCGTTTTCGATTGTTTCCCTGATTTTTGTGATTAGTTGGAGTTTATTTCCTGGAACAACAAAATTGTTCACTCCTGCTCTTGCTGCTATTTGGTATATTTCCAGCGCACTTTCATCATTTATGAAACCTCCTTCGCTCCTGAGAAATGCAGGATGAGTCATCATTCCTCCTATTATTACTTCCAAATCTTGATTAAGGGCTTGGTAAATCCAGGCTTTTTCTGTCTCAGGACCTGCGATGGGAAAAAATATCACTGCATTTACACCTGCTTCTTTGCAGACTCTGGCGAAGTTCTTGCCTGTGTCAGGAATGTCGGTTCCTGCTTTCTGGTGGTCGTAGATGATTGGCTTATTAGTGTATTTTCTGATTGTTTCAACAACAGTTTTCAGTCCATACCCCAATCCAAGCTCAAACCCAATTTTATAGCCGCCTATTCCATTTAGTTCAGCAGTGTTTCTGACAATCTCTTCCAGTTTTTCAAGTGTGTCAACATCGCATGCAGGAATGATGCTCCTCTCCTGATCTATGATTTTATGTGGCATCACTTTTTTGAGATTGGTTTTTGCGTCTGAAGTGCCATATACTCTAAGATAATTTGAAATTTTTTCCACCTCTTTCTGGTTCAACTTCGATTTTTTCATAAGATATTCATAAATTTCTGAGATAGTGATTATAGAAATGACAGGTATACTTGTTTCCTGGGAGAATGTTGCGATTGCATCTTTTCCATCAACTCCAACTTCCTGCCTATTGACAGCGATTATAAAGGCCCGATATTGTATGTTACAAGCAATCTTGTTCAGCAGATTGATTATCTCATATTTGGTGGTGCCCGTGGTGAACACATCATCCAGCAGAATTATGCGGGCGTTATCATTGATTGTTTTGCCAACTATGCAAGCCTTCTGAAGATCTGCCCAATCAGTAACTTCACCATAATCTTTAACCTCTTTTCTGTCAAAGGCGTAGCCGATATTATGGCCAGATTCCGCGAGGGCGATGGCAGTAGTAACTGCCAAAGGGATTCCCTTATAGGAAGGTCCGAATAGAATGTCAATCTTATTAGGATCAAAATGCTGCTGGATTGCCGAGGCATAGGCCTCTCCTAGCTTGGAGATGGCCTTCCCGTCATTGAATTCTCCAACATTTATGAAATAAGGAGAGCTCCTGCTGCTCTTCAACTTGAATTCGCTGCCTATCTTGAGTGCTCCGCTCTCAAGCAGAAAATCAATGAAATCCTGTTTATACTGCTGCAATTTCCCACTCCCTGATTCTTTTATCAGAAAATTTAGCAGAACTTGATAAATATTTATTGACAGAAAA
>Ga0210056_1002336_pt1 | contig 16049 bp, 14 predicted proteins | sample CryGeyCG2014_080_2_FD_183965 | JGI IMG/M metagenome (GOLD analysis project Ga0210056, IMG submission 183965) | Groundwater microbial communities from aquifer - Crystal Geyser CG07_land_8/20/14_0.80 (SPAdes) (version 2) | ecosystem: Environmental > Aquatic > Deep subsurface > Groundwater | place... | reverse complement strand
AGTAAGATATAGAAGAGTAAAAGGATTCAGACCGCAGTTGACAACGTTAAAAATTATTAAGATTTAATGGCTCATACTAAGGCACAAAAAACAGTTAAAGGCAATCGCGATTCCCAGTCAAAAAGGTTGGGAATGAAGCTGTTTGGCGGAGAAAAAGCCAAACCGGGCTATATCATCATCAGACAAAAAGGAACGAAAGTTAACGCAGGGCCAGGAACTTTATTAGGTCGTGACTTTACCATTATGGCTTTGAAAGAAGGTACCATAAAATTCTACAAAAAATGGGGAGAAGCTTATGTAACAGTGGTGTAAAATATTTTCATGGAGGAAACAATCGAAAAAATAAAACAAGAAGAAAACTTTATTCATAAAGCAAAGCTGCTTAAAGGACTACTTGACTCTTCTGGATTAAAAAAGAAAGAGATGGCACAGAAATTAGACATCAAACCTTCATATGTTTCTCATATATTGAGATTAAATCGATTGCCGGAGATGGTTATCGACGGCTACTATTCAGATTTAATTACCGTCAGCCACCTTTTTATTATCTCTCGCTTAAAAGACAAAAAACAAATGTCCGACACTTATGAAAAGGTGTTAACAAAAAATTTGACCGTCAAAGAGACCGAAGAGGAGGTGCGCGAGATTCTTTATCAAATAAAAAGCAAAGGAAACTATCTTAAAGAAAAAGAGGAATTGATTAAAAAATTTAAAGAAAAATTCAGCAGAGTTGATATAAAAATTATTCAGACAAGAGTGAAAGGAAAGATTGTAATCGAAGTAAAAGGAAATTTAGGGAAGACGACGAAAACAATCAAAGAATTAATTAAAAAATTAACCGATTAAAGAATTAACGAATTGAAAGAGGAAGGGGATTGATGACTGTTCCAATTTTATTAGCAGGAAAGTAACGGTAGAAAACTTGGCCAATGACACTGTCGGTTTTGACAGCGCAAAACTCTCGAGAATCAGACGAACGAGGACGGTTATCGCCCATAACGAACAGACTATCATTAGTGACAGTATAAGCTTCTCCGTCTATAACACAGCCGCCATCCCAAAGATTGGTTGGCGCAGAGATATACCTTTCATTGATTAAAGTATTGTTAACAAAGATTTGAGCGTTTTTAATCATTATTTGATCGCCAGGAAGACCGATGATTCTTTTAATATACTCAATATCCGGTTTTTTCGGCGATTTAAAGACGATGACGTCTCCTCGCTGCATCTTTCTAAATTTATAAGTAACGCGGCTGGTAAGGATGTACTCTCCAGAATAAAAACTGGGTTCCATTGAGGCGCCTTTGACTTGATTGGGGGTAAGAATAAAAAGGTAGATGACGATGAACATCGAACCGATGAAAACTACGGTTTCCAAAACATCCATGACAAAGTCTATAACTGCTTTTATCGCTTTTGACATAAGTATTCATTTTAAAAGAAATAATTGAGTTTGTAAAGTTCATAAAGTTTATAAAGTTATAAAGTATAATATAATTAGGATCGTTAGCTCAGCGGTAGAGCACTTCATTCACATTGAAGGGGTCGTAGGTTCAAATCCTACACGATCCACCAAATGATTGGCTAGAGCGCCCCGCTGAGCGGGGAGGTCAGAGGTTCAAGTCCTCTCGGGTTCACTAAAGTTATTTTCTAAGATGCTCATGATTATTGATTATGTCATCGTGTTCGTTTAACCTTTCAATAGCCTTATCCATTCGGTCGAAGCCTCCCGTTATCAACTCAACTAATTGATTTACGGATTGTTGGAAGTAGTCTAAAGACTACTTTCAATTTTTTAATATCGTTATTTGTAATCATAGTTTTTTAATTTAAACAAATTATAACAGTTTTCTTTTTTTAAAAATAAACTTCTTCAGATAGTAGCCTAATGTGCTTAACACTGGGATAGCACTAATAATTAACTCGAAAAGGTAGTTTTTCTTTTTTACTTCTTTATTTGTCGTCGTTCCTAAAACTTCAGGAGTAATGGTTGTTGGCGAGAAAACTAGCGAAGTAGATGATAAAAGCGGTGTTTGAGAAATAACCGCGTTAGACGGCTGATTATTTTGTGTTTGAGAAGCGTTAGAAGACGCAGTAGAAGTTGAATTTAAGGTAAGAGTAGACGTAGGGGTCAATATTGGTGTGAGATTGGGGCTTGGAGTAAGAGATGGAGTCAAATAAGGAATGGTTATTGGTATTGAACTATTAAAATTAATCAAATAGTCATCAACCTGATTACTTGCTGGTATCTGAGTTATCTCGCCGTCTATCTTTCCCCAGACATCGTTATTCTCGCCAATCTGGCCAATAACAACCTGATATTTTCCTTGATCGATTCCTTTAACTTTGAGCTTATATTCGCCAGTTTGCGCGTTGTCAATAAAAATGATGCCGTCGTCTTCCAAATAATCTTTGTCATCGATGGCGACTTCCATAGTGGCTGGCGATTTAATTAAAAAAATTAAACTAGGACTGATAATAGTTTTTTCTCCTTCGTTAATCTGACTTTCTAGATAATTAATTCCTAAAACTTCAAAAATTTTTTCAATCGCTTGTTTTTTATAGATCATTTCGCCATGATCCAATGACAAAAAATAAGAGGCATCTTCGTTGTTTTTAGCGCTTTCGCTTAATACTAAGTAATCCCCTTTATCTTTAAAAGCTTCAGTCGGTTGACCGTCCTGATAGTTATCAAAAATATTATTAAAAGCGTTGGGTTGACTAACTTTGTAACCGGCAATAGTTGATAAAGAATCTTTTTCTCCAAAAAGAGCGGTAAAAAAGGAGAAAATAGAGTGAAAATTTTTATTATAAGAATTTAATGTCTGATTAGAAATTTTTAATGAGTTGATGTTAATAAATTGGTCTTTTTCGTCTTTTAAAAAATTAAAAGTAGGAAAGAGATCATAAGTAACAGACAACATATTTTGAACAACTTCTCTATCGGTTTGAAATAAATCGCGATTAAGATTGATGATAACTTTTTCCATTAACCATAAAAAAGTATTTTCGCGGTCAATCTCGCCTGCCTCAAGCGGTTTATAAACCTGAACAACTCCAGAGTGAGGCGAAGCAACGGTCACTAATTTTTCCACCCTGTTTTTATCTAAATATTTTTGGCTATAGATTCTTCCGACTATGCCGCCGAGTGAATGACCAATGAGATTAACTTTTTGATCAGGATCTATTTTTGAATTTATAAAATTGTTAAGGTCATCAACGGTTTCATCGACTTTTTTTCTCCAATCATAAGTGAAAAGGAAAAAATCCTTGTTCTCTTCGTAACCCAAATTTTTTAGAGAAGCAATTATACCGTCATATTCTTTAACAAAAGAAAGAAGGTGCCATTGGTTAAAATTAACTGTTTTATTATGAAGAATTGCTTCCTTATTCCAGGAGGCCATAAAACCGGGAATAATAATTATAGGTGTTTTTGAGGGTACTACGGTTGGCGTTGGTGTAGGCAATATACATGCTTCTCCTGTGCAGGCCAAATTCAGACTCCAATTCCAGTTCCAATCGCTACCAAAATAATAAAGCTTCAACCCTGAACTATCATCAATCACTGAAGGAAAAATTAGATGACGAATGTCATATGAAGAATCTGGACGCAAAAGATATCCTAGATCTTCAAAAACAGAATTGCAGCTTAAAGGCAATATGGTCTTTGCCAGTTTAATTCCGGAACTATCTGATTTATGATAAAAAAGATAGAGATTGTTATCTTTTAAATAGGGAAAGGGGCCGTCGCCGCCATTGGAAATCATATTATTGGGACATTTCTGCCAAGACTCTAAATTATCAGAATAGGCCATTCTAATTTTAAAACCGTCCTGCCCCCAAGCTCCATAGAACATATAATAGCGACCGTCGATGATTATGACATAAGAAGCAAAATAGCCGTTTATTTCAGTCAAATCAGACTTATTTGGATCCAAGACAAGACTAATATCTGAAGAACAGTTTAAGTCATTATCACAATCTGTCGAATAGATCCGGTAAAAGTCTTTTCCGTCGGCCTTGGTAAAAAAAATTTTTTTACTTCCATCGCTATTAATAAACAGCCGGGGATCAGAAATATCCTGACCAATGTTTAATATTTCTTTTGTCATTGCCCAATCAAAACAATCTTCAGATTCTATCGCTACCATACCATGATAAGCCTCACTTGGTTTTCTAGCCGCTAATATTCCTTTACATCGATTATCTTCTTTATAAATATGAGCCTGAAACGGATAAGCATATTCATTTAAGTAAGTAATATTTAAAGGATTATTACTGTTCTTGACAAAGTCGAAAGCATTAACAGGAAAAGTAAAAATAAAAAAAACAAAAAAACAGATTAATATCCTAATTAATTTAAACATATATTCAATAAACTTTATAACTTTAAGAACTTTATAAACTTTATGAACTTTTTTGTCTATAGACTATAGTCTACAAAAGCAGGTATTTAGAGCATTAAATCAACTTATTTTTTTCGTTATACCAGTATTTTATCAAGGTCAACCAAAGAATTAGTCCTAAAAGCTGTTGGGGAAGATAATAATGCCAAGAAACCGTCGTACATTTTGAGCAAAAAATCCAATAACTATAAAAAGATAAAAGATAACTGGTAATTAGAAACATTAACTTATAAATATATTTGGGAAAAGTTAGACATAAAAAAGGAATAAGCCACGATAGATACTGAATAGAAAAAGTCAGGGAAAAAGAAAAGAAAAATAGAAGCAATAAATAAATTTTTTTGATGAAATCCTTTTCTTGAATTCGAGAAGAATATAGAAAAAAAATAAACAGAAAAAGGCCAATGATTAGTTTTTGATAACGGAGTCGAAGGTGAATTAAGGAAAATATTTTGCTTACTCCCCAAATTCCGAAAACACCCTGATAATAAATGAGAGATTGGAGAATATTTAGCGGTGAAGTTTTAAAGATTAAACAGTAGATAACGATTGATAAAATTGGAAAAAATATAGACAAGAAGATTAACTTTTTATTTTTTAATCGTTGATAAATAGCCAAGATAAACATGACTGGCCAAGACTTCATCATCACGGAAAAGGAGTAACTTAATAGAGAGAGAAATGGTTTCTTATTTTGAAATAAATAAATAGACAGTAACAAAAAAAATATCGGGACGGCGTCGAACTGGCCGTGTAAAAAGAAAATCATAGGCGTGATCGGATTTAAAGCATAGAGAAGGGTCTTTTTCCAAGACTGTTTTGATAATAAATAGACAAGATATAAGATTCCTAGATCAAATATTAAATTTAATGATTTAAGAAAAATTATTGATTGGCAACTTTCCAGGTAGAGAAACGCCGGAAAATAAGGATGATGAAGATTGGCAATATTTGGATAAATATTGATTCCTTTGATGGTCAGTTCGCCGACTTTTAGGTATGATTGAAGGTCATAATTACTAATATTTTTAAATAAAAATAAAATTATTAATCTCAGAACTATTCCAAAAATAAATATTTTTTTCACTTTTCACTTTATAGACTTTATAGACTCTTTTGTCAGTCGGTTATAAACGACAAAATCAGATGGTTATATTGTTATATGGCTAAATTGTTTAGGATATACCATCGGATCGTTCGTTGTATAATAGTAACGATGAAAAATACCCTTTCTGCCTTGATTCTTACCCAAAATTCAGAAGAAACGATTAGAGCGACTTTAGAGTCAATTAAAAAAATAGCTGATGAAGTTGTTATTGTTGACGGATATTCGAAGGATAAGACAATAGAGATAGTTCATAAAGTTTATAAAGTTAATAAAGTTTGTAAAGTTTATAAAAAAAAGTTCACTGAAATAGGAAAACAAAGACAGTATGGGTTAAAAAAATGTACCGGTAGTTGGGTATTGATTTTGGATAGTGATGAGATAATTTCTTCTCAACTTAGAGAAGAAATTAGATTAAAAATTAAAAATGAAAAATTAAAAATTGAAGAAAATGCGTTTTGGGTACCATTTCAAAGTTATTATCTAGGAAAACTACTTGAGCATGGAGGTGAAAGATATCATCAACTTCGATTATTTAGAAGAGAAGCTTTAAAAATTCTACCCTCACTGATTCATAATAAATTTGAGATAGTAAATAATAAAATAGGTTATTTGAGAAAGAGAATAATTCATCATTCATACCGATCGCTGAAACAAATATTTAATAAATTTACCGATTATGGAATAAGAATGGCTAAGGAAAAATATTACGCTAAAGAAAAAAGCTCATTAAAAAAAATTATTTTTTATCCTTTGCACATGTTTTGGGCAAGGTTTATTAAAGATAAAGGATATAAAGATGGAATGTTTAGGATACCTTTAGACATTGGTTTTATGTATATGGAATGGTTGATATATATTTCTCTTTTTATTTTTAATCGGAAAAAATTAAAAATTAAAAATTAAAAATGAAAAATGACAATGAAAAATTAAAAATTGGATTCATTATTGTTCTCTATAAAACACTAAAATCAGACGTTGAAAGACTCAGAAGAGAAGTTCATGATTTACGATTTAAGAATTATGAAATCTATTTTATTGATAACACTAAAAATAACATTGGTTACGCAGCTGGGGTAAACATTGGTATTAAAAAAGCAATCAAAGATCGCTGTGATCTCTTTGTCGTTGCCAATCCTGATATATCCCTAACCTCCCTAACCGCCCAAAATTTTTTACCAGCAAGCCAGCATTTTGATATCTGGGGACTGGCGATGAAACAACAAGGAAAAATATATTATGGCGGAGAAGTTGATAAATGGCGAATGAGCGGTGGATTGATTGAAAAAAAACCTAAAAAAAGATTTGTCAGTTGCGACTTTGTTTCTGGATCGTTAATGTTTATAAAACGAGAAGTAATAGAAAAAATTGGTCTATTTGAGGAAAAATATTTTATGTATTATGAAGAGGTTGATTATTGTTGGCGGGCGAAAAAACAGGGATTTAAAATCGGTGTCGCTTCTCAAATAACTTATGATCACTTTGAAGTTTCCAAAAATAATCCACAAAAAGAGTTTTATTTATTTAAAAACAGGTTAAGGTTTTTATTAAAATACGGTTCGTGGAAACAAAAAGCCCATGAATTTTTAAGACTACCAAAAACATTTTACGAAGAAGTTATTAAACGTCCATTCTATTTAAATTTTTTTAGTTTAAATATATCTTCTTTGGTTAATAAAGTTCTTCATTTTATCTTATTTCTACTGCTTATTAGGAATTTCCGACCAGAAGACTATGCGGTTTACACTCTTGCCTGGACCCATCTTGGCTTATTTTTGCCGCTTTTGGACTTCGGAACGACTTCCTACGGTCTAGTGAATCTATCTAGAGTGGAGAAACCGCAGTTTTCCGAACTGTTTTCTTTTCGTTTTTTACTGTCGATTATGGCTTTTATTACGACGATAATTTTTGCCTTTATTTTTCACTATAGTCAAACAGTCCGTTTAGCTATTCTGCTCGTTTCTATTGTAGTTTTTTCCAATATGATTTCCGGGAGTTTTTTAATCTATGCTTCGGTATTGAGTAAAGCTTATTTGGTATCTTTTGTCTCGATGATTTTTCAAATTATTCTAATTCTATCTTTGATTGCCACGATTTTTGTTAGCAGAAAAATTATTAGCTTATTCTTTGTCACTTTTGTTCTTTACAATCTTTATTCATTGGCTAATTTTATTTTAATAAAGTCACAGCTTAAAAAAATTTCTTTTTCTTTTAGATTTTCTTCATTAATGAAAATTGCTAAAGGCTCAATGATTTTTTTGTTTATCAGTTTACTGGCCGGCTGGTATTCAAAAATCGACGTCATATTATTAAATTTTTTAAGAGGACAAAAGGAGGTTGGTATTTACTCCGCCGGATACCGATTTTTAGATGCCTTGATGTTTATGGTAACCGCCTATAATGTTTCCTCAATACCGATTTATTCTCAGTTGGCCGCCGATAAAGATAAAAAATCTTTTATAAACAAAATAAAGCACGATTTTTGGTTACTATTTATTATCGGCGGAGGATGCGCTTTGGGAATCTTTATTTTTGCTCCTTTGATTTTGCCTCATCTATTTAAATTTAACTATTTTGATTCGATAAAAGTCTTAAGAATTATCATCTTTGCTTTACCTTTGATTCTCTTTACTTCAATTGCCATCAACGGCCTTTATGCTTTAAAAAAATCTAAATTTATAATCTATCTTTTTATTTTTCAGTTGGTATTCAATGTAACGTTAAACTATTTTTTAATTCCTAAATTTAGTTATTTTGCTTCCTCCTGGATTACTATAGGAGGAGAGATTTTAAACACATTATTATTATTTGCCATATTGAAGACAGTCCTTAACAAGGACAGTCTTTAAGAAAGACAGTCTTTATGAAAATATCCGTTGACGGTGGGGGACTGGGAGGAAAATTAGGGGAGAGGTTTGGAAATTATGTTTTTTCAGAAAATTTAATTAGAGCCCTATCTTTGTATGACAAGAAAAATAAATACCATATCTATACATTTGATAGATTAAAACCGCGTCTAGCCTGGTCAAAAATCAGGCTGAGCTTAGAAGAGTTTAAAGAAAAGAAGGATGTTTTTTTGGCGCTAAATCAAGCAATCCCACTTTATGTTTCCGAGAAAATCATCAGTTTTTGCCACGGATTATCCTATTATTTCTATCCCCGACTGTATTCAAAAAAAGATTATTCACGACTAATGAATCAGCTGAAAGAAATGATTAAGAGATCAGATTACATCGTGGTTTCATCAGAGAAAGTAAAAAAGGAGCTTGTATTAATTAATCAATTAACTGATACAAAGATTGTTGTTATTCCGTTTGGGATTCCGATTGATATGTCAACCAGAAGTACACCTGGCGGGTATACTTGTAAATATTTTCTATATGTTGGGATGAAACATTCGATAAAGAATATTAGGTTTATTAGAAAAGCGTTTGAAAAATTTAGGGAGATTAGGGAATTTAGGGATTATCAATTGACTTTGATAACTAAAAATTGTTCGCGAAAAAAACTTCGTAATTTATATAGAGGGGCTACAGCGTTACTTACCGCCTCACATTATGAGAGTTTTAACCTGCCGGTTTTGGAAGCATTATCTCTAGGATGCCCGGTCGTTGGTCTGAAGTCGGCGATCATTCCGGAGCTTCAACCTTACGTCAATTTAGCCAATAATCAAAAAGAATTTATTGACTGTATGTATAAGGTAATTAATCAAAAAAAAGATTTTACTTTAATTAAACGTTTAATTAAAGTGTTTTCCTGGAAGAATTACGTAGAAAAGTTGGTAAAATTGTATAAATGAAGATTTCTGCAGTAGTATTAACGAAAGATGAAGAGAAGAATATCGAAAGATGTTTAAAATCACTTTCTTTTTGCAATGAAATAATAGTTATTGATGATTATTCGACGGATAAAACTATAGAAAAAGTTCAAAGTTCAAAGTTCAAATTACAAATCAAATCCAAAATCCAAATTTTTGGAAAAAAACTAAACAAAGATTTTGCCGCTCAGAGGAATTTTGGGATGAGTAGGGCGAGTAATGAATGGATTTTATTTGTCGATGCGGATGAGGTAGTAAGTAAAGAGCTGGCTAAAGAAATTGTTAAATTGTTAAATGGTTATATTGTTAAGGAAAATGCTTATTATATCCGTAGAAGGGATTTTTTCTGGGGAAAAGAGCTAAAGTACGGCGAACTCCGTCGAATTAGACAAATGGGTTTAATTAGACTTCTTAGAAAAGATTCAGGAAAATGGCTGGGTAATGTCCATGAAGAATTCAAAGTCAAAAGTCAAAAGTCAAAAGTCAAAAGTTTAAATAGTTTTTTAAACCACTACCCACACCAAACTTTAAAAGAATTTATTCAGGATGTCAATTATTATTCTTCGCTTCGGGCAAAAAAACTTTATAATCAGGGAAAAAGCGTTAACATTCTGGAGATAATTATCTGGCCGCTGGGAAAGTTTATTTCCAACTTCCTAATTAATTTAGGATTTTTAGATGGAGCCGCGGGATTTGCTTATGCATTTTTGATGAGTTTTCATTCGTTTTTGGTGAGAGCTAAATTATATATGAAAAAGCTTGATACCGTCCCGCTGAGCGGGAGGCATCTTCGCTTTTTCAATCGGTAAAAATGTTTATTAATATTGTCTTATATTTAATCTTTTTTCTTTTTTCTCTTGGTCAACTGGGAAGAATTTCCTTTTTTAATCAACAAATAAATTTTTATCTTTACGAAGTTTTTCTTGGTTTATTTCTTTTAGTTTTATTTTTTAAATATCGTTTCAATCCAATAACAGATGCTTGGAAAAAATCCACGTCATCTTTCATATTTTTATTTATTTTATTTCTTTCTTTGCTTATTGGCTTCAATCAATATTCTCTTTTTGAAAATACAGTTGGTTTTCTTTATTTTTTAAGACTTAGTCTATATTTGACTTATTGGAGTTATTTGTCTTATTGGAGCAAAAAAGATCCTAATTGCAAAAAAGTCTTAAAAAATGGAATTATGATTATAACAGTCGTAACTATTATAACTACAGTTACACAGTATCTTTTATATCCCGACCTAAGAAATTTGTTTTATCTAGGCTGGGATCCTCATCTTTACCGCACCTTTGGAGTTTTTTTTGATACGGCTATTGCCGGAACAATATACGGAATGATTTTTCTTTTTAGCGATCAGTTTATTGTTAAGAGCATTTTTTTAATATTTTTGGTATTAAGTTTTTCCCGAAGTATCTATCTATCTTTTATAATCGCTCTTTTATATTTATTTATAAAAAAAAGTCAGTTCAAAAAGTTATTTATTTATTTATTTATTTTATTATTTTTAATTTTTTTGGCCCCTAAACCAGCCGGCGAAGGAGTTAATATAACGAGAACTTTTTCCATAGTTTCCCGGGTAAAAGATTATCAAGAGGGAATTAATTTATTTTTGAAAAAGCCGATTTTTGGCTATGGTTATAATCGGCTAAGATATCTCAGAAATATTCAGGGTTCTCATGCGGGAGCGTCTTTTAGTTCGAGTTATCTGACAGTTTTGGTAAGCAGTGGATTAATAGGCCTAATTGGACTTATAAGTCTAATGGGTCTAATTTGGAGACACAGTAAAAACGCTCGAGCGCTGATAGTTTTTCTAGGAACTGTTTCTCTGTTTGATAATGTTTTGCTACATCCTTTTATTTTATTTTTTGCTGGAGTTTTATTTACTCTTTTTGATAAGAAACAGTAAAAGTTTTTTCTTCGCTGTTGCCAGCCATATCAGAGGCAGTAATATTTATTTTGTTTTCGCCTTCTTGAAGATGAAGTGAATAGGTAAAACCGCCATTAGCGTCAACGACGACCGGTGAATCATTAATTTTAATAAAGGTTTCTTTGTCAGTCGTACCTTTAACAATAAGATCTGGACTAGAGACGATTTTTTGGTCTTGAGGATCAGTAATTTCTAGTTTTGGCTTATTTTTTTTATAAAACACCGTGTATCTATCGGAAATTTTTTTATACTGACCATCTTTAGTTTTAGCAATAATATATATTTCATTATTTCCTTCAACCAAATCTCCAATCTGTTCGTCATAGTTATCAGTGGTCGAGAGCTCAGTTTCTTTGACTTTTTTGTCGTTGATATAAAAATCCAGTATGTCAAAGTTGATAATAGATCCGGAAACCTCAATCATCCCAGAGTTAGTCGCCGATGGAATTGAATCAATGGATAAACGACCAAAAACTTCATTAGTTTGAACTAATTGACTAGAGTTTTTTTTGGAAAAAAGACTAGAAATAGAAATAGAGGCGTTGATAAGGAACCGGAGTCCGTAGGTCATAAATAGATAGAAAAGAAGGAATAAAACCACCAAAAAAATAACAATGGTTTTTTTTAGTTGATTACTGCGGTGGTTTTGTAGACGGCTCATGAGCCGATGGTCGGAATCGAACCGACGACCTCTCGCTTACGAAGCGACTGCTCTACCAGCTGAGCTACATCGGCAGTGAGGACGCTGAGCGTCCTTACACCCCGCTCAGCGTGGTGAGCTCCTTTTATGAAAAAGCTCGAACTTATTTTATCAAAAATCACTGACAAATCATAGCGTCGGCGGCTGCGGCGAGGAAAGGGGGTTTAAGGGGAAAAGGAATCGCCGCAGCTGCCTCCGCATTGCTCGCCCCGCCATTCGGCGGGGCTCGCTTCCCGCAAAATTTTTCGCGATGGAAACAAAAAAATAAGAAGGGAGACACGCTTGGCCCACCCACCCGTCCGCGCGTGTCGAAAATGAACTCCCACAAAAATTGGCAAAGTGATAAAATAAAAAATCAGAGGGGTAAACATATGGAACAATTTTTGATTTATTTCGTTGCAGGTTTCTGCGGGGGAGTTATCAGAGGATTGGTTGGTTTTGTTAAAAATAAAACTCTCGAAAAAATAAACCACTTTAAGCCTCAATATTTTTTGATTACAATTTCAATTTCTGGAGTTGTGGGTGCAGCTGCAGGAATTTTGGCTGATACAGAGTGGCAGGTTTCCTTTTTGGCCGGATACGCCGGAGTGGATTTTATTGAAAGCCTGTATAAGATAAAAATTGCCCAAAATAAATCTTCTTCAGCAAAAACTTGACAAATGTGTTACACTCTAGAAAGTTAAATAGAAGTGACGTTGAAGAGGAGGAGTAACAAGGCAAGTTTGGTAGGAAATCGACCCACCGACTGAAAGGTTGAACAAACTGATCTTGCGAACGGCACCTTGGAGTCACAGAATCTAATCAAGAGGTTCAACTTAAGTATTTTTTGATAGTTGGACAATTGGGGTGGAACCACGGGTTTATACTCGTCCCTAGTAAAAATTTAAGGACGAGTTTTTTGTTGGCAAAAAACTCAAGGTAGCGACGATAGCAAGGGCATGCTGGAGCTACACAAAAAATTAAGAGGGTAAGTTCACTGGACATCACAACTTACCAATTAGGGTGGAACCGCGCCTCTGAATACAGAGCCGTCCCTATACAGTAATTTGCTGTATGGGGACGGCTTTTTGCGTATATGAAAATTAAATATAAAGACATTATAAAGAATATAAGAAGACACTCTCATTATAGGAGCGAGTGTATTAATCTTATTGCTTCTGAAAATTTGATGAGTCCACTTACTCTCGAAGCGTTATCGTCAGATTTGGGAAACCGCTACACGGTAGGACAACCAAAAAACCGTTGGTACGCCGGATGCAAATATTACGATCGTGTCGAGGAACTTGCTATATCTTTAGCCAAAAAACTCTTTCATGCTAAATATGTTAATCTTCAACCAATTTCAGGAATGGTTGCCAATATGGTAGCCTATCATGCCCTATTAAAACCAAACGACCTTCTTATGTCCCTTGAGGTTAAGCATAGCGGGCATTATAGTCATGTTAAGTCTGGAATGCTTTCATTGTTTAATGTACGAGTCGAACCGTTACCATTTAACGAAAAGGATTACACGGTAGACTTGGAGAAAGCAATTCAGCTTATCAGAAAAAGAAGACCACAAATTGTTTTAGTTGGGACATCCGAATTTCTTTTCCCAGTACCGCTTCAGGAATTACGAAGGGTCTGCAACGAGACGGAGACCAAAATCCTTTATGACGCGGCTCATGTTTCCGGACTTATTGCTGGACAAACTTTTCAAGATCCGCTTTCAGAAGGAGCAGATTTGCTTTCGATGAGCACGAATAAAACATTAGCTGCTCCAGATCATGGAATTGTTGCTTGCAATGATTACAATCTTTATAAAAAGAAGGTCGAGAATGCAATTGTCCCTCTTTTTACTTCTAATCATCATGCTCATCATGTTGCGGGACTCGCAATAACGCTTGCTGAATTTGAGCAGTATGGAAACGACTATGCCAGCCAAGTTATAAAAAATGCCCAAGCCTTGGCAAAGGAACTTTACAACCAAGGGGTGGCCGTTCTCTGCCCACATAAGAATTTTACTCAAAGCCATACTGTTTTGTTCGACGCAAAATGTTCAGGAGAAAAAGCTATGCAAATTCTTGAGAGCGTCAATATTATTACCAACCCATTTCAGTTACCATGGAATAATGAGGATAATTCAACCGGAATTAGACTTGGAACAAATGAAGTTACTCGGTTAGGGATGAAAGAGAAAGAAATGAAGGCCATCGCTCGTTTTATTGCCTCTGTATTGGTTAAAAAGAGAAATCCTAAGAAGGTTAAAAGAGATATTTACGATTTTCGACGGACGTATCAAAAAATTAATTATTGTTTTAATTTGGATCAGATTATGTAAAATAGAAAGGAGGTGAAATTATGGAAAACTTAATGGAAAAAATCATTTCTTTATGCAAAAGGCGAGGCTTTGTCTACCCAAACTCTGAAATTTACGGGGGAATACAAGGATTTTATGATTACGGGCCATTAGGATCGGAGTTACAGAGTAATGTCAAAAGAGTCTGGTGGAAATGGATGGTTCAAGACCACGAGAATGTTGTAGGTATAAATGGTGCAATTATTACTCATCCACTGGTATGGGAGGCATCAGGGCACGTCCAAAATTTTACCGATCCTTTAGTGGATTGCAAAAAGTGTCACAAAAGATTTCGAGCTGATCATTTGGTCGAAGAGTTCTTGACCGAAGAAGAAGGAACTACCACTCAAGACAGAATTGAAAAAATCAGGAAGGCTTTAAAGGAAAGAAATATTACATGTCCTGAATGTGGGGGAGAGTTAGCTGATGTTCGTAAGTTCAACTTGATGGTAGAAACCTCGCTTGGTGTGGTCGAGGGAGAAAAAAGAACGGCGTATCTGAAAGGAGAAGCCTGTCAGACAATTTACCTTGATTATGAAAACGTCTTGAATTCCACAAGCCTAAAGATCCCTTTTGGAATTGCCCAAATTGGAAAGGCATTTCGAAATGAGATAACACCCGGGCACTTTCTGTTTCGGCAACGAGAGTTTGAACAATGGGATTTGCAGTGGTTTACTGATCCCAAAGAAATGGAGAAGTGGTATGAGTATTGGAAGAACGAAAGAATGAACTGGTATGAAAGTTTGATAAACCACAAAGGTAGATTGCGTTTTAGACAACATGACAAGGATGAACTTGCTCATTATGCAAAAGTTGCCTTTGATATTGAGTATGAAACCCCTTTTGGCTGGAAAGAATGGGAAGGAATTCATTGGCGTGGAGATTGGGATTTATCACGGCACGGTCAATTTAGCGGAAAAGATTTTACTTATACCGATTTGAAAACTGGAGAAAAATTTATTCCTTGGATCGTGGAAACGTCCGGAGGTGTTGATAGGACATTTTTATTCTTATTGATTGACGCTTACACAGAAGAAAAAATCGGCAAAGATACCCGCGTGGTTTTGCGTTTGCGTCCAGATTTGGCACCAAATAAAGTAGCTGTTTTCCCATTGGTAGCAAACAAGCAAGATATAGTTAATAAAGCCCAATCTGTCTACAACCAGTTAAAGCACAAGATCAAGACCTCATGGGACGATAATGGAAATGTGGGAAAACGTTATCGAAGACAAGATGAAATAGGAACTCCTTGGTGTGTGACCATTGATTATCAAACCCTGAAAGATGATACCGTAACAATTAGGGATCGAGACTCAATGGGACAAGAAAGAGTTTCGTCGAGTCAATTGCTTGACTGCTTTCGAGAAAAACTGGACAAGTTTTCGTAACTATAGAGGGAGCGTGTGTCGGCGCACGGGCGGGCGGGGCAACGACATATTTTTCTTTTCCCCTTCCTAATTTCTATACGACGCGAAAAATTTTGCGGGAAGCGAGCCCCGCCGAATGACGGGGCGAGCAATGCGGAGGCAGCTGCGGCGATTCCCTTTCCCCTTAAACCCCTTTTCCTCGCCGCAGCCGCCGACGCTATGATTTGTCAGTGATTTTTGATAAAATAAGTTCGAGCTTTTTCATAAAAGGAGCTCCCTTTTGCGACTTACTTCAAATATCTGCTTATAAAAATAATCTGCCAGAGGAAAACCAGGAGAAAATAAATAATTTCAAAGATGGCATTGATTTGATTAAAGGCAAA
>Ga0210056_1002329_pt1 | contig 16070 bp, 11 predicted proteins | sample CryGeyCG2014_080_2_FD_183965 | JGI IMG/M metagenome (GOLD analysis project Ga0210056, IMG submission 183965) | Groundwater microbial communities from aquifer - Crystal Geyser CG07_land_8/20/14_0.80 (SPAdes) (version 2) | ecosystem: Environmental > Aquatic > Deep subsurface > Groundwater | place... | reverse complement strand
CCGCGGCCTGCGTTGAATGCATCAAGGATGCGCTGCACAACCGCGGCGGTCATGGGCGGACCTTCGCCCGGCGGGCCAGGTCGGACATCGATATTTCCGCTTGGCGTCAGCCCGCAGATAAGGGTGTCGCCGGCATCGACGGCGTTATCGAGAAAGAGTGGTTTCATTTTTTTTGATTTGAGGTTTTAATCATATTGCCGCACAACCGATTTTAACTTGCCGTAACCGATGAGACTCGGCAGGCATATAGCACAAGGGGGGGTTCGGTTGGTGATCATCAATACAGGTTTGGAGGTCTTGGTCATTCCATGTCCTCGCCGTCGCTCCTGAGTCGCCCCTATGCCTAGTCCAACATGCATAGGACCCGGTGGATGCGCCGGATTCGCTCGTTGTCCGTAATGAACAGGGCGATCCCGCGATTGTAGACCGTGATCTCGATGGTTTTGTCGGTCAAGACCAGCTTCAGATTATCATACTCCACCGGATCACCGGCTTTCTTGTTTCCGTAAACGCCACCGAGATTTACCAAGTTCTCCGCGTTGACCGCAGCGCGAACATCCGGGTGGATTTTGGCCCCCCGCCAGACTTTTATGGGAAGGCCGTCAGGCTTCATGCCCTTTTCAAGCATGCCTCGGCGGTACTCGATCCGTTTCAACTCCTGAACCATTATGGCCTCACGACATTGATGTATTTCCGCAACATGACTGCGGGCTATTTTCTTGCCGTCACTCCTCCTCAAATCCAAAGGAGTCAAATCTGAGAGAACGGCAGTTTTCGGTGACATCTCGAATCGTCTTTTCGGATGCGCCTTCCTGTAACCGAGCTTGAATCTCGAGGGTAACTTGAACGTCTGCACCAATGAGTTTGGTTAGATGCTGAACAACCTCGTCTGCAATGCGTCCGGCATCCCGGCCTATCCGGAGGGAATCCAGCTGAACCGCCCCATGAAACCTTCGGTAAACGGGTGCAACAGGCGGTGTAGGTTTGCCGGTGTCTGTGCCAGTCGATGTATCCCCACCCGCTGTTTGATCCTGCCCAGCAGGCTGCTCGGAATCCGCTCTTCCGGTTTGGGAATCTCCTGCCTTCTTTCGTGCTGCCTCGGCATCCTTGCGCAGCTGCTCTGCCGCCACGTCAGGCTTCACGACTAGAGAGCCACCCTCCACCTGGACGGCCGCAGCAGCAGCGGCAACCAAACCCAGGTAGCGGCCATCGGCGTCCTTTGACTGCGCATAGGCGAATGTTTCCAACTGCCACGTCACTAGAGGGAGACCTTCCCGAATAGCGGAGATCAACACGTCAGGATCGCGCAGGCGAGGCAGATAAAGATAGGTGGCAAAGTCTTCGACCAGTTGCTTGATCGCCACATCATTACCGCGCCAGAGTGGTACCCTGTCGAGTTCCAGGCGGAGACGGACTGCGCCCATCTGTACAAGGAGCATCTCTTCGCTCTTGAGTTTTTTGGAAGCTCTAAGGGAGAGTGAATCCGACCCTTGCAGTCGAATCTCGGTCCATTCAAGCAAGCCCTTGGGGTCCGGTTGGCTGGGCGCAAGCATCCAAGGATACGCCTCGGGAATGCGCGCGCTCACCGTGTCGTTTGCATTTTTACGTTTTGTGTCCGCCTGCTTAGACTGGAATGGGTCTAAATTGAGTTGTTCCCGCTCATCCCAGATGGACTTCCAGGCAAGATATTGCCGAATGGCGGTCTGAAGATCCTTTAGGCGTGTCGAGTCCCCCGCCAAAAACACGAGGCTATTCTTGTATGACCGGGGGCTGCTCCCTCGATGATCCAAAACGCCTTGAGCTTCAATCCGGGCCAGGCTGACGGCCTGTCCTTTGATGTGCGGATGCTCCGGGCCAAGGATGACCAGGCGCGCCTCGCGCTCGTCGGGAATATCGCTGCTACCGAGGCAGGCATGCACACGGTGGAAATCGCCACGACTGCGCGCCTCATCGCGGAGCCTTCTGACAATCTCGTCGGCAACGTCGTGCTCGTGAAACTGATTCGCCCGGTCCTCGGCAAGTCGCGTGACCGTCGGCTGGGTCGAATACCAATAGCGGTTGCCGTCAATATACAGATAGGTCGCTCTATCTGTGAGGCGTCGCAGGGCATCGCCAAACGTCGCCACGGTTTCTCCGGGTTGGACGCATCCCAATTTCACCTGTCGGTCATCGATTCCCCGGTTGGCGGCCCGCTGGGTTGGGGCCGATCCGACATAGATGGTCCGGGCCACGCGGCGGCAGGCCGAGTAGCGACCGAGATTCGGGGCCTCCCGGTCGAGCCTGAGCGGCAAGGAATGTTCCCCGTCCACATCCTTGGCGATGACCGGCGTCCATTGGTCGTCGAGGTACCGGGTCAACTCGAACTGCACCGCCGGATCGTCGATGGGAATGGTGGCGGGCATGATCAGCAGGTTGCCGTCTTGCCGCTCCCACAGAGAATGGATGACAGCCGCCATCAGTCGCAGCACCCCGCGCGTGCGCTGGAACTTGTCGAGCGTTGACCAGTCGTTGTAAAGCCGGTCGAAAAGCTCCGGGTGGATCGGGTAGGCCAGCTTGATGCGCCTTTCATACTCGGCCTCTCGGCATTCCGACGGGAACTCACTTTGCTGGGTTCCATACATCTCAACAAAAGCACGGGCGACAGCATCGCGCGCCACAAATGCCTGTTTTTCATGCAGCGGCTCGAACAACCTACGGCGCACGATCTCGAATCCTTCGTCCGGGCTGGCCGGACGCCAGCTCGATTCCACGCGGCCGATGGCGTTCTTGAGCCTTGAGAGCGCGCGCTGGCCCCACTCGCCGCCGATCTCGTTGTCGGACGCCGGAATGCTCACCACCAGCATGGTGTTTTTGGCCGCCTTGGCCGCCTCGCTCAATGCCTGGGCAAAGGTGAACTGAGTATCGAAGGTTCCGGCGGGAAGCACGCTGCCTTCGTGAAGTTGGCGGGCATACGCCACCCACTCGTCGATCAGGATGAGGCAGGGCGAGAACTTGTTGAAAAGCTCCTTCATCTTGTCGCCGGGATTTGTGGCGTTCTCGTCGTCGGCGCGGACCATCTCGTAACCCGCTGTCCCGCCGAGCTGCCAGGCGATCTCGCCCCAGATCGTTCGGACGACCGTGCCGTCATCCTTTTTACTCGGGTTTCCGGGAGACACCTTCGTCCCGACCACGACGGCACGATTGACGTTGGAGGCGACCGCGCATTCGGCGTCCTTCAAGACCTGCTCGGAGCCGGGTAGTTCCGATACTGGTGTTCCCGATAACAGGTGATATAGCGCCAGCATGCTGTGTGTCTTGCCACCACCGAAGTTGGTCTGCAGCTCGACCACGGGGTCGCCGCCCTTGCCTCCGATGCGGCGCACGCCGTTGCTAAGCAGTTTCTGTAAACCTTCGGTGATGAATGTGCGCCGGAAAAACTCTGTGGGGTGCTGGTATTCGGATGTCGCTTCGCCCAGGTAGACCTGCCAAAGATCCGCTGCGAACTCGGCCTGCTGGTACTTGCCGCTTGCCACATCCCGGTGCGGGGTGACGATCTCGCGCCAGGGTTTGAGCCCGCTCTGCGGGTTGCCTTCGGTGGGGGCCACGACGTGCTTGCGCATCTCGCCCCGGCGCTGCTCGTCGAATCGAACGCGCAGCAGGGCCATTTTCTGTTCTTCGAGCTCCTTGGCTTCGGGAGCCGAAATGGCGGTGAGCAATCGCCCGATGCTGTCCAGCGCCCGATAGGTATCGTCGCTGCTGAAAGGCGTCTGGTGCGCCCATCGGTTGCGCACATCCCGCAGCTCGCTGACCAGGGATCGTTCCGTGTGGCCAAGGGTATTGCGGAACACGGCGTTCCACTGCTCCCACATGACCGTGAGCAGATTGTGGGTGTCCCAGTTGAGTTCGCCCTTCTTGGTGGCCTTCACCGCGCCGCGATCTTCGCGGAGCGTTTGCGCGATCGTCTCCAGCCACTGATCCCCTTGTACGGCTTGCAGTTCCCGTTCTACAAAGGGACGCAGTCCCCTGTTGAGCAGTTCAAGCGCTTCACCCACTCTGCCGTGGTTGCTCTTGGCCATTTCTTACCTCATTGATTGACATCGTTTTTGATCTCGGCTTGTCCCGTATTTGGCCCCACTCCTACTCCTGACGTCGGATGTTGCCCCTGTTATAAATCCGTTGGGGCATACGAGGCATAAGTGGGGCATTTGCCATGACGTCACCTGGGGCATATGAGTCATAACTGGGGCATAACCTTCGCCTTGGTATAGAATGTTCCCTTGCGTTCACCGTGACGCTCCAGCACCCCCTTGTTCATCATCTCATCAAGATCCCGAGAAGCCGTCTGTCGACTCGCTCCAGTCTCTTCCTGGTATCGCCCACTGGTCAGACGGCCTTCGGCTCGGAGAATGGCCACACCCTTGCGCTGCCGATCGCTCAGCCCGAGTTTCACCATGGCCTCAGCCGTCAGCCAATCCCGCCGTATTATGACCACGAACCGTTCGCCCTCGTGGTGGAATTCCGGTTCGGGCAACCCGGCCTCACGGCAGAGGCGGATCATGTCCAGCGTTCCGGTCCCGGCCCGCTCGATGTAATGCGCCAAAAACAGCGGCTCGCAAAGGAGGCGATTACGGGGAACCGAGTGATGCGGACGGCGAAGCTGGTCCACGGTTAGGTTTTCGGGCAGACCGCCCGGATTCCAGACCTCGATTCGGTCGGCGAACACCATCACCTGCACGGCGGCCTTGGAGGTGTAATTGCGGTGGGCGACAGCGTTCACGACGGCCTCGCGGACCGCGCCGTGCGGGATCTCATACGTGACATCGCTGGCAACCGACGAGGAACCGGGTTCAACCCGACGCGCCAGGCACCCCATAACGAAATCGACCGCCTTATCGGCTATATCGAAAACCGCTCCACGGTAGACCTGCTGGCTTGGAATCGGCTTGGCGACCTCGGTGCCGTGAAAATGGAGACAGGTGACCTCGGCCGAAGGCATGAAGCGCTCCGGCTGGTCGCAGAAAAGAAGAATCGCGCCTCGTGACGGCACGGCACCGGTAAGCAGATTCAGGTGCGCCAGGGCCTCGGCAGGCGGTGTGTCGACCGGCAGCGCGTACTTTCGCTCATTCCGCGCCCTTTCAATGAACCGGCGGATATGCGCGGCCGAAATATCGTTCATCGACGCTCCCTCGCAAGCGGCGGCGTCGAAATCCCTGGCCGCAATAAATCCACGATCCTGGAGAAACTGGATCAAGCTCCCGTACACCAGGCGCAACAGCTCGTCGGTGTCCTCGAACCGTCTGCGAACAAGTTCATCGCCCGCCCGCCGGATCAACGCCCGCATCTTCGGGTCACGCTTTTTGTCTTCTCGACCCTTAATCAGAATCAGTCGCCGTTTCTGGTGACGGGCGGCGATATTGAACTCCTTTTCCGTCGGAGAGAACCCATCATCATCTTCCCAACCGTATTCGTCGCCGAAGATGCCGAGGTAGACGGAACTTTTCGCAACCTCATCCAGATAGACGTCATCCGGTCGCCGGTCCGAAGGTGGCAGATCCTCGAACAGGAACACGCGGAAGAACTGACGCAGCAGGTCGTTGCCGTGTACGAAATCGCGGACGGCATATCGCTCCGCCTGAAGCTCTTTCTGTACGCTGCTTACGAATATCTGATCCATGATCTCCGATTCACCATCAGAATTCCAGTTCTCCCTGCCTCATTTTTCCTACTTGCGAAGTTGCCAATCTGGTCAGTTCCGGCCACACCAGCACGAGACTGTTGTATGCCAACGCTTCGCTCGACCAGCCCTTGCGCTCACAGATCTTGTAGAGCCGGTAGGAAAGTTCTCTCGCATTCTCACCAAGACCACCACCGAGATTGCTGAGCAGTTCCGCCGCGCCGATCTCTCCCTGCTTATCCAAAGCGCGAATCAGGTGTTGCGTCGCCTCCCAGACGGTCAGGCGCTTATCGGCAGTCGGGTCCCAGTCGGCAGGCAACTCATCCCGCTTCACCAGGCGCACCTTGCCGCCGCGCGCTGAGATGATGCCTGCCTGGACAAGACCGTTGACAGCCGTGTTCTTGGCCCTGGAAAGCGTTTCGGCCACACCGAATTCTCCTTCGTCCACTCCGTGCTGATCGAACCAGGCCAGCGCCCAGCGGGTATCAGCATCGAACTCCGCTTCCTGCTCTGCCAGTACCTCATCAAGCGCCTGGTTGATAAGGTTCAGGGCCGTGCGTACGGTCATAGGCCGACCGCTCGATTCCATAACCTTGGCATATCGAGAAAAAATGGCCATCCCAGGTCCAATGGCTGCCTGCGCCAGGTCCACCGGAGCGATATTGCCCTGCTGGAGGTGTTTGAGCGCCGCCGGGAGTTCCTTCTTGAGTTGGTTCATGAAATCACGGCGGGTGCATTGCAGTGCGTCGGAGGGTCGCGCACGGCAGGCCAGGACTATGTATGACGCTAGGGCGTTCGTGCCTCTGGCGACCATCCGCCACTTCTGGGACGCCCTGACGGGCCAGGTCGCCGTGATCTGGAAACCGCTGGTTAGAAGCGCATCCAGAAGCGTCTCCCAGCCGGTGGTGCGGTCCACGCCATTTTTTGAAACCTCAGAGTCTCCGTCGTCTCCCGCCTTCTCGTCTTCCTGTTTGAAGGCATAGTAGACGGTGAGCGGAAAACGGAGGTCCATCTTCTCGCGCAACGCGCTGAAAGCCTTGCGAAAACCAGATTCGAAGTGTTCCTTGGCCTTCTCCTTGTTGCCCTCAAATCTCTCTGGTGCGGCCGTGAGTTCCGGTGCTTTGGGCACGAGGATGGTCTTGAACAGGTCCGGGTATAGGTTGCCAATAGTCCGTCGCAGCCAGACATAAAAGAAGTCACTCAGGGCTGCATAGCCGATGTTGTCATAGTAAGGTGGATCGGTGCTGACGAGGAAGGCCCTTGGGTCGTTCCAAGAACTTGCAGCATCAATCTGCCTTCCTTTTCCATTATTGCCCGCAGATTTGCCAATCACCTCGATGCAATCGGCGACATAATCGCTGCAAGTATTCCAAGCACCTACGGAGTCTCCAAGAATATTGGCCTCTGCGAAATCCCACGCCATTGGGATGGCTTGAAGGCCGAAGACATCCATTACCTTTTCGTTACTTGATGCCCAATGGGCCAATGCATCGTTGAAGCGCAAACATCGATCAAACACTAATGACAAGCACGTTATGACAGCTTTTCTGTAGTCCTCTGCGCCAGCGGAGGCAAGACCCGCTTCCTTCGCATCTCTCAGCACGTCTCGGTGAATATCCTTGATCAGGTCGCTCAACGTGACCATCGCTGTGAGTTGGCGGGAAGTAAAGATGTCGGAGAATCGTGGCAAACCATAAAGAGGTGGAGAAAACCACCTTCTGTCATTAGTCATGTCCTGTTCAATTTCCTGGACCTCAGGACGATCAATTTCTGGACATATGACCGCATCACTGGGAAGATATATCCTTCCACGACCAACATCCGCAACAACAGCGAGGGGAACTTCATTTACGCCATGTCGAGTTGCCATTTCTCGAACTTGGGCCTTCGATATTGTTTGCCCACAGAACAAACATCGTGCTCCTTTTCCACTTGTCGTCTCTTTTTCAGGTTCGCCATCTTTACAAATTACAAAGGAAACATCTTTACCTTTCAGCATAGGTTTCGCATGCATATAGCGTGGCTTCTTCCGGCATAGCCAGAAAGACCGAACCAAGGGAGCGCGAGCAGAGCATGCAGGATTCGGGCATTGGATTGTCCTTGCCCACAACCAGGCGATAACGTTGGTTTCTCGTCCACCGTATTCTTTGGGTAGTTTCACTTTTGGATAGAGGTGTCCAATTTTCTCTGTGGCACGCTCGCGGACCAATCTTCCGTAATAGCGAACGTCTTCTGCAAGACCTCCTGCTCCTCTCCAACCCGTCTTACGCAGAACATTTTGCCTTACTTTCGGATTGACGGGTTGCTGGTCGAGCCATCGAGGTACAAGCTCAAGATTGCACTTGTTGAGTAGCACCGCGATAGGATTAAGGTCCGCAGCGTGGGCATCGAAGCCAAGCCGCGCCGCTTCCAGCGGGATGGACCCGCCGCCGGAAAAGGGATCGAGTACAGGTGGAAGTGTCCCATCGACGTGCTTCAGCATCTCCGCGCGGGCTTTTGCATAGACCTCCGGGTGCTCATGCAGTTTCTTTTGCATCAGTTCACGCACAATATCGAATAACCGCTCACGTTCGGTGTTCTGGGCTTCCTCGGTTGGAAACTTGTCGGGATGCGACGACGGGTCATCGACAACGGAAGCAAAGAGTACCGCCCGGGCCGTCGGGAGCGGCAGCCGCGCCCACCAGTGATGGATGCCCTTGGGATGCGGTCCGATGCCCGGCATCTTGTCGTATGCCGATGCGTCGTTGATTTCCGGCAACGGTAGCGCGACCTCTATTAGTTTTTTCCTATTGTTGATTGTCTGGCTTTCAGAAGTTACTCGATATTCTCCCATACGTACGAAGTTGTAAAACGCGACAAATGTCCGACATTCGTCGTTGCGATAATGGGATTAAGGCCATCTGCGCTGTAAGATTGCGCTTGTGCTGCAAGAATGACATCGGCATCCAAGGCTTTTTCATCAGCGGTTGGAATTCCTTCGTTTCTTGCCCGTGCCCAGAATTCAGCCGCCAAGAGCATGACCTTAGTCGTAATAGGAAGATAACCGATGGCTTTTTTAAGATCATCAAGTCGTTTTATGCTCTTGTACTTCTTCGCACGAATGAGCTCACGGCGCACTTCGTAATCCGCGATCTCAGGGACAAGAATAACTACACCTGACTTAAGCATTTTTTTTAACCACTCGACGATGTCTGTGTTTTGTCTTGGGTGTGTGACCATCCCCAAAGGGCCGGCATCAAGAAGGATCACTTTCGGCATCAAACAACCTCCTATTCGAGAGCCTTTCCCGATCCAACGACTTCTTGAGTTCGGGCCAGGTTTCCTCATCGTACCCAGAATCGTCATTCAACCATTGATCAAGAAGGGCAATAGCTTTTATTGCTCTTTCCGACCGTTCTGCATAATCAAATGAGGAAATGACTTGCGATGTTCCTATTCCGGAAAGTTTAAACGGGGTAACACATTCCGATTCTGAGGAAAGAGCGTGTAGGATGGCATTACCCCATGCAGTTGCTAACGAGCTAACTGCAACACTATGCAGGACCTTACTACACCATATATTTTCAGACGACTCATACCCGGTTGGGGGAAAACCATACAATGGCGAAAAAAAGGTGTCCGAGCCGGCAGATCGCCTTGATAAAACAAAATCTGTTTCGATTGTGCTGGTCACTTGACGCCTCCTTCAAGAAAGGTTCTGAGTCTCTTCGTTTGTCCCGTCTTAAATATCTCCCAGACATGCTCATGGAGATTATTCATTTCGCCATGCAGCACCTGATCCTCCACAGGAATATCTTTCTGGATTATACGATCAATATCAAAAATAATTCCCCTCTTATGCTCTTTACCGTCTGATTGACCTTCGGCAAGTGTGACAATGATGCGATTTTCAGCATCGATTTGCGATTCAACTCTCGACAAAAAGGAACCTTTGGATCGCAAAACCACTGCGGGTATATAATCGCTTGCTTTGAACCAATCTCCTGGAATCTCGTTATCGTCCGTCATATTTACTTTGTTAATGTAACGGAGACCAATTCTCGTTATTCGTGAAGGATTCAAAGCGTTTTTTGCCTGTTTCCATGCACTTATAACATCCTTGCTCATACTGTCCCATCCCGTATACTTGGGCAAAACGTTAACCGTAAAGACATTCGGTCCAAGCTGTAAGAACAAAGGTCGGTCTTTGTGCTTGAAACGCATTCTTTGGCGTGGGGGCAACAAAGAATGGCCAATGCGCCGGGGACCAAGTTCGAACTGAAGGCCAATTTCGGTCATAGGTTCCATCTCAGGGAACTCATCCTGCACCTGTTTGAATAAATCGCCAGCGAGCGATGCTTTCCAAGGTGCATCATCAGGCAATGAAAAATGGATCTCACACAACGCCTCGGCAATCGTTGGATTGCGATAGCTAGGGTGCTGATTTGCTTTCTGCCCTTTTTGCTTTACCATTATATCCTCCACATGCTCAATTTAGATCGAGATCACTCAGTTTATCATTCCTTAAAATATTTAACCATTGTAGAACACAATCCGGTAGATTGCCGGGAATAAAGTTAATTAGCCGCTGTCCAGGAGGTCACAAATCTGTTTGCCCGAGTATTCGATCGAGGTACCGTCGAAGGCGACTATGTGCCTCCGCGCCCACCAAAGATGCAAGGCCAACGGATAGCAGCGGCGAATCGATTTTTTCCGGGCTGATCCTCGTTGTTTTCAGCGGCAAAGCGACCTTTAACAATTTCTTGCGGCGATTCATCATTCAACAACCTCCCAGCGCCCTTCCTTGCGTCCGCCAACGCGTCTTAACAAGCCGTTTGCCCGGAGCTTTTGAATGTTTCTTTCAACCGACCTCTCGGTGATGCCGATCAACGCGGCAAGTTCCGGGATCGTGATCAGACCATTTTCCCGGCAGGCATCCCGACGTTTTCCCGACGTTTTCCCGACGTTTTCCCGACGTTTTCCCGACGTCTTTTCGGGTTTTCCCGACGCTTTCTCCGACGAATCGACGGCCAAATCCAATTCGCCGACCGGTTTCCGGTGAACCGTTGCGATGAACAGGCAGCGATCATGGTCATCGATGAACTCGATGTCGGGCCATTTGTCCAACGCCCGTTTGATGCCGGACCCCAGTCCGTGGTATGGCAGTAATCCCTTGGCGATGTAAGAGACCAGGATCGGATTGCGGATGTTCGAGATGCCGGTGCGTATCTTCTCGACCGTCAGGTTATTGGGCAGATGGCCGGGGTTGATGATTTCGATGCGGTTGTCGAAGATAAACAGACGAACCGGTGCGCTGAACATGTAGTCCCGGTGCGCCAGAGCGTTGACCAGCAGCTCCTCGAATACGGTTTCCGGCACCTCAGGTAATCCCAGCGTGTTCACACCTCGTCCGGCCTGCACCTTGTGAAGGTTGCGCATGACAAATCCAAGGGCGTTATCGAAGATTCGGCGCAAGTTTCCGGAAAAGTCCTCGGTATCCACGTAATCGGTGGCGTGTATCTCATTACCAGGGTAACGGATCGCCTTGACCACGAACTGGGGCACGATCCATTCCGGCTGTTCGGCAAACAGCAAGACGCCAGCCAGGTTCAGCCTGCCGTTCTCGGTGGCGAGGTTCATGTTCTGCAACAGCCTCGTCAGTTCCGCTGGATCGTCGGGATACTCCTGCTTGTACACATCGCGAAGGAAGTCGCGGAAACGAAGCCTGTCCAGCTTTTCGATGCCTGCCTTGGTCGGCAGTTCGTCGGCATGGAACTGATCGGTTATCTGAAACAGCCTGCGCAGCTCTTCCTTGGAGTTTACGCGCCGCTTGTCAGCTCCTGCCTTCAGCCAGATGACGCCATTCTTGTCAAAATAGGGCTTGTCGATTCCCTTGGGAACGGTCAGGGCAACGACAAGTCGGCCGTCCTCCAGCGCCACATTATCGGTTCGGACCGTCAACGGGCTGCGCACCAGTTGGCCGGCGGCGTTGCCGATCAACTGGTTGATCCTTGCGACATCCTTTAGCGACAACCCGGGCATGGAGCCGTCATCGGCTACGCCAATGAGAATCGTGCCCCCATCGCTGTTGGCAAAGGCAGCCATTTCCGCAGCCAGAGATTCGGCATTGGTTACATCCGCCTTGAACTGTCTGGCGCTGTCTTCACCCCTTGCAGCCAGACTTCGCAGTTCTTCCAAGGTCATCGTGGCGGTCCTCCCTTGGCCAACAACTCCGACAACCGGTAATTCACGCTCGTGACACCGAAGTCGGGCTCCCGGCCGAACGGCTCCCGCACATAGGTGATGTCCGCCGCCTGTTCGCCATCAACCTGCACAATCGCCAGAATGAACTGATCCGGCTTGTTCAGTGCGGTCAAGATCTCGTTCTTGGTGACTGTGATGGTATCCGCACCCTGCCCTGGACCCGGCCCTTCACCTCAATGAAGCGAAGTCGGGCACCACCGTTCGGGTGGCGGGACTCGACGTCGTAACCGCACTTGTCAGCGGCCACATCACGGGGGTCGAATCCCAGTTGTTGCTCCATCTCTATCACGGCCCTCATCGCAATCATCTCGACCCGTATAGTTTCCTTTGCCTGTATTGGGGGCGTAGCCGAGGACCCGATGAGTTTGTGGAAAAGTCCAATCGGGACAATCATCGCTCCCCCAATGACGTTCGGAGGAAGAGGGGAGATCCGCCTTTCCTGCTGTAAATCTTCCATGCGCTTCTGAAGCCGCATGGTCAGCTCGTCGGCCCGTAGGCGTGCCCTTGCGGAATTGATCCTTGCATTGACCCTACCCGCGAGTTCCTGCTGTTTGAGCTGCTCGGCACGATGGTCCCAGTAGTTAATCTCGGTCGTAAGGCGCTCCTTGACGGCCGCCATCGTCTTGTCGACCAATGCCTCCTTACGCGACTTGACCTCCTGAAGGTGCGTCGGCACCAAGTACTGAACGGCGTACCCGAGTGCGCGCGACTCGATTTCATTGGCTATCCAGCCGGGCTGCTCCATTTGCCGGATAAGTAAGGCTTCCGATTCAGCAGGGGGCCGGTAGTCAAGATACGGAGCATATCCGGCACCACGTACATTGCCGGTCTCTGTCACCTCCGCGAATTGAATCTGGCGAGAGACTACCCGTCGATTGCCGCCACGGTCGGTCCGTGCATCCTGGATGGAGTGTTCCAGGTAGACGAGCGCGCGAACCTCTTCACCCATATCGCTCTCGTCGATCAGGATCGCGCCCTGTTTGAGCAGATCGCGGTGCCGTTCGAGGATCAGGTCGAGCGTTGCGTCGAGCAACGGATGCCCTGGACAGATAAACTCAGCCATTGGTTTGCCGGGAACATTGATCAGATCTTTTTCGAATGATATGCGTTCGTATTTCGTCAGCACCGGGTCACGCATTCCGATGATACGATCCCGGTTCCGGATGACGGCCGGAACATGGGTTGCCTCGTATCGTTTGGGCTCTCTTTCCCGGGCCGTGCCGCCAAGTCTTTTGAATGCCTCGTTAAAAAACGCGGCGACAAAGTGAGGCTGCAGCCGTCGCGCATCGGCTCGTTCCATGTCTTCCCTGATTTCCTGAACGCGCGAAGCATCCATCGCGTCATGAGCAAGCGCATGCTCTTCGATCAAATCACGGAGCCTGTTTCGATCCAGCGCGCTATCAACGATTTGATTGAGTCGGGCGCGCACATCCGGACGGTCGCCATAACGGATGGCCTCCATCAGGAGACTGCGGAGGGGCTTATCATCAAATAAAAGCTTGCCAAGAACATTGAACACTTTGCCGCCAAGGGCTTTACGTTCTTCCTCGAGCTTTTCCAGCAGGCGACGGTAAACATCGCCTTCTCTGGTCTTGCCGGCGACGAGGTTCCAGCAATGGCACACCTCTATCTGACCGATGCGATGGATACGTCCGAAGCGTTGTTCGAGGCGGTTGGGATTCCACGGCAGATCGTAATTGACCATCAAGTGGGCGCGTTGAAGGTTAATACCTTCCCCGGCTGCATCCGTGGCTATCAACACCTCTGTTTCCTTGTCCTGCGTGAATAGCGTCTCTGCCTTTTTACGTTCCTCTCGTCCCAGCCCTCCGTGAATGATCACAACTGCTTCCGGCTTTCCGATCAGGGAGCCGATACGATCCTGGAGGTAATACAAGGTGTCGCGGTGCTCGGTAAAGATAATGAGCTTACGGCGATAACCATGGGCGTCGAACATTTCGGTTTGGTTTTGAAGGATGCGCGACAACTCATCCCATTTGCGGTCTGCGTGCGACTGGCGAACGCGCAAGGCGATCTGCTCCAGCTCCTTCAATATCTCGATTTCCGCCTTCAGTTCCATGATGGTCTGCGCCGCCGAGGCCAGATCGACGACACGCTCTTCGGTGTTTTCAACCTCCTCATCCGGTGCATCCTCGAGGTCCTCAAGGTCGTCTTCCGAAAGCGCAGGGATGTCCCTCTGCCATTCGATTCGGACCTCTGCGCCTCGCTTGAGCAATTCCTCCTCGCGGCATCTTTTCTCAAGGCGTTCTTTACGCCTCCGAAGCGACTGATAAATGGCCTCGGGTGAAGATGCGAGACGGCGCTGAAGGACGGTCAGTGCGAAACCGACCGTGCCCCTGCGCCCGTCATTCGCCAGTTGTTCAGCGCGGTTGAACTCCTCCCGCACGTACTCTGTCACTCGCTGATAGAGGTCCGCTTCGCCATCGGAGAGTTCATATTCTACGGTGTATGCCTTGCGCTCCGGGAACAAAGGACGACCGTCGAATTTCAGAAGGTCTTCCTTTATCATTCGACGCATCAAGTCGGATGCATCTACCGAGTGGACGCCATCCCGAAACTTGCCCTCGAAACGGTCGCCATCGAGCAGGGCCATGAACAGTTGGAAATCTTCTTCCTTCCCGTTGTGGGGCGTGGCCGTTAATAGGAGAAAATGTCTCGTCAGCGTGGAAAGCAACTGGCCAAGTTGGTAACGTTTGGTCCTGCGGATCTCTCCACCCCAAAACGAAGCACTCATTTTATGGGCTTCGTCACAGACTACCACGTCCCAGTCGGTCGTCTTGAGTTTCTCCTGAACGTCGTCATTTCGGCTGAGTGTGTCGAGACGGCAGATGGAAAGCGGATTCTCCGCGAACCAGTTTCCGGTCCGAGCCGCCTCATACTTGTCATTTGTCATGATCTCGAAGGGTAGATGGAATCGTCGATAGAGTTCATCCTGCCACTGTTCGACCAGGTTGCCCGGACAAACGATCAAACACCGTTGAAGGTCTCCGCGCGCGATCAGTTCCTTGATCAGCAAACCCGTCATGATGGTTTTTCCGGCACCAGGGTCATCGGCGAGAAGGAATCGAAGCGGTTGACGGGGAAGCATCGATTCATAAACAGCGGTAATCTGATGAGGTAACGGATCGACGAGCGAGGTGTGGACTGCTAAAAGCGGATCGAAGAGGTAAGCAAGTCGTATGCGGTGGGCCTCGGAAACCAGGCGGAACAGATCGGAGTCGCCGTCAAAGCGCCAGGGTTTGCCGGATTCCAATATTTCGAGGTTGCCCTCGCGGTCCCTATAAATCAGTTCGTTGGCCAGTTTCCCTTTGCTGTCCTTGTAGGTCAGCTCGATGGCAACAGAACCGATCCAAGATACATCGACAACGGTGATGAAACCATCGGGCAGAATGCCTTTGATAGTTGCACCACGTTTGAGCTCTTCGAGTCGGGCCATTATGATTCTCGTTTTCTGGCTTCAGATGTTTCGTTTTCCGGCTGGGAAGTGTTTGCGCCACCGCTTCTCACCCACTCGTCGACTTCCCGCTTATTAAATTTCCAAAGCCGACCGATCTTGTGACCCGGCATTTGCCGTTCGCTAATCCACTTGTAGACCGTATCCCGCTTGATGCCGAGATGGTCCGCGATCTCATCTACGGAGAGCCATCGGTCTTCCATTATACGACTCCACTCACATTTAATCTCATCGGTTGCCTCCCAACAGCCTCTTTCTCTTGGTTGATCGGTGTCACACGTTCCAGCCTTCGACGCTTACGTCCCAATAAACCGGGACAAACAGGGTTATAATATATCATCCGGAGTTCCAATGTCAACCGGTTTATCCGTTTATTTTCATGATTTGAACGAATTTGACCGAGTCAAAGCTGTCGAGACCAGCGGGATCTGCCGAGTGGCTTGAGTCGGCCCGAGAACAGGCCTTTACCCACATAGAGCCAAGCCGGAGGCATAACTCCGTGGGCCTGGGAGGTGACCAAGACGCGGCGGTAGAGGCAGGGACCGCCGCCTGCCTGTGCGTGCCCCCGCGCAGACAGGGGGCGGAAGTCCTCCAGGCCGGTCGATGGCCGGGAGGCGGAATTCGGAATTCGGATTGCGGAATAAGAAATGAACCGTCACCCTGTCAAAAAATATTTACCGCATAGAACTGTTCAACAGACTC
>Ga0210056_1002325_pt1 | contig 16083 bp, 12 predicted proteins | sample CryGeyCG2014_080_2_FD_183965 | JGI IMG/M metagenome (GOLD analysis project Ga0210056, IMG submission 183965) | Groundwater microbial communities from aquifer - Crystal Geyser CG07_land_8/20/14_0.80 (SPAdes) (version 2) | ecosystem: Environmental > Aquatic > Deep subsurface > Groundwater | place... | reverse complement strand
CGCCCCCAACGTCAGACCCCAGATCGTAGCCCTACCGCCCGTCTACCTTGACGACCTCTTCGCCTGTATGCCAAACTACGCCCCTGCAGGGGGCCACGATGTTGTTCCCTGGCCCGCCCGTCCCCATCGCCTCGCGACTCTCTGGCTGACCACTTCCCTCCACGCCTTCTGCCACGCGTACCTCACGCTGCTGACGCCGCTGTACCTGGCTCTTCAGAAAGGGTTCGACCTGCCCGGCGTCGCCGGGGCGACGCTCCTGGTGAGCGCGCAAGGAGTGGCGTTCTGTCTGGGCAGTCTTCCGGTCGGGCTGTTGGCCGACCGCGTGAGCCGGAAGCGCCTGCTGACGATCGGTCTCCTGCTGAACGGTCTGGCGTTCGCCGCCCTCTCCCGGGCCGACTCGTACTGGATGGCCGTTGCGTGCCTGTTTGCTGCTGGGCTGGCCGGGAGCTTCTACCACCCCGCCGCCATGGGGCTGCTGGTCGCGTTGGCGGACGGCCGCCCCGGCAAGTTCATCGGCATCGCCGGAATGGGGGCCGCGGTGGGGTTTTTCGTCGGGCCGACGTTTGGCGGGTTCCGCGCGGAGGCGGCCGGCTGGCGGGCGCCCTGCCTGGAGCTTGGGTTGCTGGGTGCGCTCTGGGCTGTGGTGTACGAACTCGTGGCGCGCGATGCCCCGGCCACGGTCCGGCGAGCAGGCGGAGGTACCTCCAAGCTACCCCGGGCGTACCTCCGTTCGGTGCTGTGGTACTTCGGATTGGTCAGCCTCGTCTTCGCCATGCGCGACTTCGCCGCCACGGGCGTTGGGACCCTCTCGTCCCTGTTCCTCCAGAAGGCACACGAGTACCGTCTGGGTCCCACCGGCCTGTTCTTGGGTCTGATGTGCCTGTCTTCGCTGCTTGCCAATCCGCTGTTCGGCTCCCTGTCCGATGGCACCCATCGACTGCGCTGGCTGGGAGGGTTGCTGCTGGCCGCGGCGGTCGCCACTGCAGCAATCCCCTGGATGCCGCGCGCGCTCGTGTTGATTGCGCTGGTGGCGTACGGAATCCCGGTCATGGCCTCCTACGCTGTCGGCGAAGCGGCGCTGGCAGAAAGCGTGCCCGACGAGGTGCGCGGCACGATGTTTGGCGGTTTCCTCACCGTGGCCGGAGTCCTCGGGAGCATCGCCCCGTGGGCCATGGGCAGGCTCTCCGACGCGCTGGGAAGCCAGGCGACGCACGTCAGCGCATACGGCCCGGTGTATGCGGGACTCGCCGCCCTGCTGGCCCTGTCCACCCTGGGCGTCCCGGTGCTGAACTGGGTGCGCACCCGGGAGGTTCTGCAGCAGTTCGAGCGGCCGGAACAGGAACGCGGGAGTGCCTCGCCAAGTTAGCTTGAGCGGGCCTGTCGGTGCAGGAAGGAGACGCAGTGTGATTGTTCGCGGCAAGAGCACGAGTGACGACCGACTTATCGACATCTGCATTGAGGGAGATCATGTCGCTGCTGTCGCCGACGCCCAGCCGGGCAAGCCTCCGGCCCTCGGTGGCGAAGCGTGGCACGTGGCGCCGGGGCTGTTTGATATTCAGGTCAACGGCTTCGCCGGCCACGACTACAACGCCCCGCCGTTCGGCGACGCGTCGGTGCAGGCCATCGTCGACGCCCTGCTCGCCCTGGGAGTCACGCAGCATCTGCCGACGGTGGTGACGGGCAGTCACCGGCGCATGCTTGCGTCGGTTCGGGCCGTCGTCAGCGCTCGGCAAGAGCGGCGGATTGCGCAAGCCCTCCCCGGGCTGCACCTGGAGGGTCCGTACATCTCACCGGCGGACGGTCCCCGGGGCGCGCACCCGGTGAAGCACGTGCGCCCACCCGACTGGGACGAGTTCCAGCAGTTCCAGGAAGCGGCGGAAGGGCTGATCCGCCTGGTGACGCTCTCGCCGGAGTGGGACGGCGCGGCCGCCTTCATCGCGAAGCTCGTGGCGGCGGGTATCGTCGTCGCCCTCGGTCACACGAACATGACTGCCGAGCAAATGCAGGCCGCGGTAGATGCCGGCGCCCGGTTGAGCACACACCTGGGCAACGGCTCCCATGCCACCCTCGACCGGCACAACAACTACTTCTTCCAGCAACTCGCCGAGGACCGGCTGTGGGCGAGCCTCATCGTGGATGGTCACCACTTGCCCCCCGCGCTGACGAAGATCATTGCGCGGGCCAAAGGAGCCGAGCGTCTCGTGCTCGTCAGCGACGCAGTTGCCGCCGCGAACGGACGCCGTTCGTCCGCGAACGGACGCCGTTCGTCCGCCGGGATGCCGCCGGGCGTCCACCAGTTCGGCGACCTCCGCGTCGAGGTCAGCGAGACGAAGCGCGTGTCACTTCCCGGCACGCCTTACCTTGCGGGCTCCGCCCTCGACCTACCTTCAGGGATTGAGAACGTCATCCGGTTCGCGGGTGTCTCACTGACGGACGCGATCGACATGGCGACGCGCAACCCGTGGGAGCTGTTGAGCGGCCCGGAGCACGGCCGCGGGCTGGTCCCGGGCGCACCGGCGGACCTCGTGCTGTTCAAGTGGCACGACGAGCACAAGCAGCTCGAACTGACGCACACGATCGCCGCGGGCGAAGTGGTGTTTGCGGCCGCGCGTTGACCCTCCTGTCCGGGAGTTGGCGAGGCACATGCAACTCGATCCGCCGCTCCCAGGCTGGGCGCAGACTGGCAACTTGGTCTGGAGCTTGTGGGCAGAGCAGTCGCTCGACGCCTGCCGCCGACGAGGGGCCGAGCGCGGCGGCGTCCCCGGGCACGCACTCTGGCTGGAGGCATGGGACGACCGACTTCACTCCCGCGAACTGGTCGAGACAACGGCGCCTACGCGCAGCCGTGCTACTGCGACCGGCGCCTCACGCAGTTCCGCCGCTGGCTGACGGCGCGGAACCCGGAGCCGCGACAGCGCTTCGGGCTGCCGGGATTCGCCCACGTTCGGCTGCCGCGCTACAGCGAGGAGGCCCCCGTCAACGACCCGCTCTACCAGGAGTGGATTCGGTTCCGCTGCGACCAGCTCAGCGCTGCCAGGGGGCAACTGCGCGACTGCGTGAAGTCCCTTGCTCCCGACGCAGTCGTGCTGGCCAATCCCGCGTTCCCGCGCCAAGCGGCCTGGGCGAACCGGCTGAGCTTCGACCCGGTCAGCTACGGCCGGCACACCGACTTGGTCTTCGCGGACAACGGCAACTTCCCGCGGAAGGAAGACGAGTTCATCGTCTCTCAGGTGCGCGCCTGCAAGGTGGCCCGGGCGTGCGGGTACCGGGTTGTCTCGACGGCGTGGGAGCAGAACGCCGCGGGCCCTACGGTGCCCGACACGCCGGACAAGAGCGCGCTGAGCGTCCTCGAGTCAGCCGCGTTCGGCGCGGTGCCTGGCAACATCTGGGCGCTGCGGCCGATCGGAGGCGGCGCGGGGATGGGCGTGGACGCGTTGCTCAAGGCGGAGGTGCTGGCCGAGTCCCAACGGTTCCTGCACGACCACGCGGACCTGTACGGGGCGCCGAGACGCTGGCGAATGTTGCGCTCGTGTCCTCCTCCGACTCCTTGGCCCTTGACAACGAGGTCGCCTGGCAGAGCCTGCTGGGCACCGAGGAGATTCTCCTCCGCAGCCAGCTCTTGTTCGACGTTGTGTTCGCCGCCGACCTGTCGTCGCTGCACAAGTACGCTCTCGCCGTTGTGCCGAACCAGCGGTGCCTGGCCGACGACACTTGCGCGCGGCTGCTGGAGTTTGTGGACGCGGGTGGCCGGGCGCTGGTCACCGGCAACTCGGGCAACCGCGATGAGCACCTGCGGCTGCGCCTTGCGTCGCCCCTGACGTCGCTGCGAGAGAACCCCCGCGCGGTGTGGCTCGACGGCTGCCCGGAAGCAGTCGTGCCCGTAGCGGACCACGCGCTCAAGGTCCCGCGCCCGGCCGGCCTCGATCAGGTGGTGCAGGCTGTTAGCTCGCTCCTGGGAGACCGGCGCCCAATCCGGGTGTCGGCGCCGGAGGAGGTGTTCGTCGAGGGATACCGGCTGCCGAACGGCCGGCGGACGTTCCACTTCGTGAATTACGCGAGTGACCGCCTGGTGGAGGGCGCCACGGCGACGGTGTCCCCGCCTGCCACGGGCGCGACGTGGCACACACCGGAGGAGACGGCTGCCCTCGACGTGTCGCTCACCGAGGGCGGGAAGGCGGTCTGCCTCCCCAACTGGCAGACCTACGGGGTGTTGGTGCTGGAGGCGTGAGGGGCGGAACGAAGCGCGCTTGAAGGACGTAAGGGACAACTGGGACTCCAGCGACGGGAGCCGCTCGGAGACCGCCCCCAAGACAAAACGCGCCCTCCCGCGGGATCGTGGGAGGGCGCGTTGCTAAGCTCTGTGTGGGGCGTGGGGGCTACTGCTGTCCGCCGCCGCCACCTTGACCGCCGCCACGGCCGCCGCCGGGGCCGCGACCGAAGCCGCCGCCCTGTTGGGCTGCGGCCTCCTTGAGCTTGGTGAGCTGGTCCTCGCCAAGCGACTGCTTGATCGCAGCTTCCAACTGCTGGTTGATCTGAGCGATGCCCTGCACGGCCTTCGCGGCGCCGTCGCGGTCCTGATTACCCATCGCAGTGCGAACGGCTTCCTGCAGCGGCTTGCGCGCGTCCCAGGCCGCCTGGAACTTCGGTCGCAGTTCCGTGAGCTTGGCATCGTCGGTCTTCAGCTCGAACGTCAAGGTGATCCAATAGGAGTCGATCAGACGCATCGACCGGAAGGCTTCGCGCATCTGCTGACCGCCTGCCCCACCGGGACCTCCCTGACCGCCACCAGCGGCGCCGCCACCCCCGGCGCCGCCGCGTCCACCCGGACGCTGCGCATACGCTGCCGGCGACAGCAGGGCGGCACACAACAGACCAACTGCACACAACTGGGTTACCCGTCTCATCTGGACATCTCTCCTCTTCCCGATTGGGATCGTTCCCATTGATGAAGGCGTAGACGCCTACCTGCCCACGATGGTTCAGTCGGGGTCAAACCGCCCTCGGGGCGCGTCTGGCGCGACACGGAGTCAGCTTGCGGAGCACCTCGGGCGAGCGCTACAATCAGCCTGCCGACCAGGAGCCCTGAGGACCGGCCGCGAAGGTAAGGACACATGCCGGCGCTGGCCGGCAGCACACGGGAATCACTCATGTTCACACTTCGCCCGAACACCCCAATGGATTGGCTGGCGCGTTTCCACAGGAGACCCGATTCATGACGAAAGCCCTCGCCTCAATCCTCACCAGCGCTATCCTCCTGTTCTCCCGAACACCACCCACGAAGGGACGTCAACTCGCCATGGACCACGTTACGTTCGCGCTAACCACCGCCCCCGTTGAGGTTGGGGGCAGCCGGCTGTTCCCCGCCGAGGAGATCGTCAGCCGCGCCGGCGGAGCGCTCAAGGTGCTCAATGACGGCAAGCTGGCCGTTCTTTGCCAGGGCGACCGGTGCACGCCGGTCCCGGTGGAGGGCACGCAGGCGGTGATGCGAGACGGCGCCGTCTTCGTGAACCAGGAGGTGTTGGCGCGAGCGCTGCGCCGGTCTCTCACGTATGCGGCCGACGGGAACGTCGCGACGCTCGCAGAGACGACGCTGGAGCAGCCGGAGATCACCCAGCCGTTCACCATGCAGGTGGGTCAACCCGTTCCTGACGTCGAGCTGGCCGACTTGGACGGGAACCGCGTGAAGCTCAGCGATTTCCGCGGCAAGCGCGTCGCCGTGTTCTCCTGGGCCAGTTGGTGAGGATGCAGAGATCAACTGCCCGGGTGGCAGTCCTTCTTCGAGACGCGCAAAGACAGGGACTTCGTTGTCCTCGGGGTGGCGATGGATGTCCAGGGACCTGACGTTGCCAGGCCCTACTACGAGAAGCACAAGGTGACGTTCCCGCGTCTGGTCGATCAGGCCAATCGCCTCGGCGCCCTCTTTCACTTCGAGGCGGTACCCAACCTCCACGTGATTGATGAAGCGGGCCTGTTCCGAGGGGCCAATCTCACGCAGGAGGCGCTGGAGGAGCTGCTGAACGAGCCGGTTGTGGTCTCTCGGGCCAGACCAGCGACACCCGTCACGCTGGCGGAGTTGGCCCGGCGCGCCGCCCAGAAACCGGCGCAGCCCGCGGCGGTCCTGGCATACGCCGACGCCCTCCGCGAGGCGAAACAAACGGCTGAAGCAGTCCAGCAATACGAAGCTGTGCTGGCACTCGAAGACCACTGTCTGCCGGCGTACTTCGGCCTCAGTTCGGCGTATCTGCTCTCGGGCGACAAGGTCAGGGCGGCCGAGACGCTCAAACGGGCACGGAAGCTCTTCGCCAAGAACTGGTTGGTTCGGAAACAGATCTGGGCTGTCGAGCACCCCGAGCGGTTCTACGAGGGGAACGTGGATTACGCTTGGCAGAAGGAGCAACGGGCCCGGGAAGAGCAGGAGTAGAGTGCCAGTGCCGTGTGGCAGCGACGCGGGGCCCACGCTGCCGCGCCGCCTGCAGGATTGCCCCTTCACCGCGGCCCGAACTGCAATTCCCCTCCGGTGGAACTTCCGCCGCATTCGACCCACCTATAAAGCGTTGTCTCGTCCGGTTGCGACGCAAGCTGGCGTTGCGCCGGGAAAGCCCGGAGTCCCAATACTACAACCGTACTTAGCGCGAATGTGCTCGGCGAGGGTCTCCTGACCCCGCCGCTCCCCGGACCGACAGGTCTCCTCGAATCCCGTGGATTCGCAGCCCTTTGAGACCTTCCGGTCAAGCGTTTCGGGGCGGTCGGAGACCTGCCCCGAGCTAAGTACGGTTGTAGTACTAAGTGGGGTATCGCCGACCGGGCGCGCCGTTGCTGGAGCCCTCCCAACCACAGTGAAGAACGCCACGCCTGCCTTCCTCATCCTGCTTGCGGCTTGGGTGCTGCCTGCCCCAGCAGCCACTGTCTCGGGCGCCGTCACCGGGAACGTCCGGTGGACGGCCGCCCACAGCCCGGTTCGCGTGGTGGGCGAGGTGGTCGTGCAGCCGGGCGCGTCATTGACCATCGCACCCGGGGTGGAGGTGGTCTTCGCCAGTGCGGCCGGTGACCGCGCGCGGGGCGACGCGCTGGGATACGGTCTCACCGTGCGCGGCACACTTCGCGCGGAAGGCTCCGAGACGGAACTGGTGACGTTCCGTGGCGAAGGCCCCCCGGCCGACGACCCGGCGGGCTGGCAAGCGGGGATGCCCTACGACCGCCTCAAGGGCTGGAACCAGTTCCGGGGTATCACCTTTGAGACCGGAGCCGCTGCGGGCGACGAGGAGGGGCGGGCCGGCTGTTTGCTCAAGTTCTGCCGCTTTGTCGGTGCCCACAGCGCAGTCGTGGGGAAAGACGTGTACGTTACCGTCAGCCATTGTCATTTCCAGCGCTGTGGCGCCGGAGGCGATCTCGGCACGGCGCTCAACATCGAGCGGGGGCGCTGCGAGTACTGCCTGGTGGAGTGGAGCGGCGAGGCCGCGATTCATCTCGGCGCCGACGCCGTTGCTGAGTACTGCGCGGTCCGCGGCGGCTTTGCGGCTGGTCTGCGCGGCGAGACCGGCGCGGAGTTCACCAACTGCCTGGTAGAAGCCGTGCGCGGGTATGCCGTCGCACCCGTGGGCGGCGAGTTCGACCTCTACTACTCCCGGTTCGAGGGCTGTGGCAGCGGGTTCGGAGTCACCAAACAGCAGCCCCAGGCCCGGGTGCATTTCGAGAACTGCGACTTCGTCAACTGCGGCGACGGCACGACGCGCGGAGCGTTCACCATCGAGGAAGGCGCGCAGGCGCTTCCCGACACCATCTGCCTGGACGGTCAGGAGAACCGCGTCCTCTGCGCCACGGCGCTGGTGGACCGGGCCGGCGGGAAGTACCTGCAGTTCCCGCACGTCTGGTGGGGTGGCAAGCCGGTTCGGCACAATGCCGCCGTCGGCGGCGCGGGCAGCTCGTTTGTCGTGGAGCCGGCGCTGACGCAGGACCCGCACCTGGCCTGTATCGAGCACGTCGGCAAGGTGCACGACCCGGCCGGCAACCCCGTTGCCGATGCGCTGGTGTACACGCTGTTCTCCATGGCTCCCGTAACAATCACCGACAGCGAAGGTCAATACAGGCTCGAAGGTGGCATGCCCGCGATGTACGATCTCTACGCCTTCGCCCCGGGCGTCGGGCTGGGCGCACAGCGCGCTGATTGGGGGTTCGCGGGCGAGCGGCTGGGAAACGTCGTCACTCTGGGGGCCAGGAACTACAACCCGTACAGCGAGCACCTCAAACCGGCGGCCCAGTGAATGCCGCGCCACACCACAAGAGAAGTGAGTAGCAGGACCCATGCTTGCGATAACGACACGCGCGCTCTGCGCACTGATCATCAGCTTCTCCGCGCTCCAGGTCGCGGCGGAAGAGGCGGGCCAGAATCCGCCCAAAGAAGGCGGCGACAAGGGACCTGGCTGGACGCCTGAGTGGACCAATATCGACAACGAGGCGCAGGAGCAGTATACGGTAGCCACCGGGCTGTTCGGGAAGCAGTACTACGAGGAGGCCATCCGGGAGTACCGCAAGTTCTTGGACAAATGGCCCAAGAGCGACCGGGCGGACCCCGCGCTCTTCCGGATCGCCGAATCGAACATGCTGCTGCGCCAGTACGGCGAAGCGCTGAAGGACTATGGCGCCTACCTCGCGCAGTACCCCAAGGGCGAGTACGTCGAGCAGGCTCAGTTCCGCCTGGCCGAGATGCACTACAAGGTCGGCGACTACGGCAAGGCCGCTCAAGCCTACGCCGACTTCGCCAAGGTGGGGAAGGACGCGAAGCTGCTGGCGTCCGCCGCTTACTGGGGCGCCGAGAGCCTCTTCAACCTGAAGCGCTACAAGGAGGCGGCCGCCGGCTACGACGTGGTCGCGAAGCAGTACCCCGAATCGGACCTGCTCAGCTTTGCTTTGTATTCGCGCGGCGTGTGCGAACTCCAGTCGCAGGACCATGCCCAGGCGCTGAAGACCTTCCGCGGGGTGGTGGACAAGTTCAAAGAGACCGCCATCGCCGCCGAGTCCCAGTGGCGGATCGGCGAGGTGCTGTACGCTCAGGGGAACTACGACGAGGCCGAGGCGGCTTATGCCAAGGTCGTGTCCGACTTCAAGGAGAGTGATTTCGTCCCGCAGGCCTTGTTCGGGATGGGCTGGGCACGGCTGCAGCGGAACGACTACGAGGGCGCGGGAACCGTCCTCGACGAGCTGACTGCCAAGTACCCGCGTCACCCTCTGGTGCCCGACGCGTTGCTGGCCCGGGCTCACTGTTTCTACAACACCAAACGCTACGACGAGGCGCTGCCGCTCTACCAGCGATTGGCGGCTTCCGATAATCCGCAGTTGGCCGCGTCCGCCGGACTGTGGGAGGGGAACTGCCTGCTGGCCCAAGGCAAAGGGCCGGCGGCCGTCGACGGGCTGAGCAAGCTCGTCGAGCGCCTTGGTCAGCAGGGAGCGGACGGCTCCCTGCTGCCGGAGGCCTACCTGCGCTTGGGCGACGCGCACGCGGCGGCCGAGTCGTACCCGGAGGCACGGAAGGCCTACCAAGCCGTTTTGGACGGCTTCCCGAACAGCAAGCAGGCCCCCGAAGCGCGCTACGGCGTCGGGTTCACGCTCTACCAGGAGAAGAAGCTGCCGGAGGCGATGAAGGTCTTCGAGGAGATCGTCCGCGTTGCGCCCGACAGCGACTACGCCCGCCGAGTCAGTGCCGAGTTGGGCGCCCACTCCTTCCAGGAGCAGAAGTATGACGAGGCCCTGCAGCACTACCAGCGGGCTTTGACCGGCGAGACCTCGCCCGAAGCTCTCACCACCGCACGCTACGGCGTTGCCCAGTGTCAGGAACGACTGAAGCGGTTCGCCGAAGCGGTTCCCGTCTATGAGCAACTGCTGAAGGACGCGCCGAAGTCCGAGTTGGCCGACGACGCCATGCTGGGCTTGGCCAACTGCTACCAGCAACTCGGCCGCAAGCAAGACGCCGACGCAGCCCTGGCTCGGCTGGCGACAGAGCACCCGGGCAGCACGTTGGCGGGCGAAGCGCTACTCGCCCAGGCCCACAAGGCGTACGAAGCCAAGGACTACGCCGCCGCGCTGCAGGCGTACACGACCCTCCTTGAGCGCTTCCCGACCGGGCCGGCGGTGGCGCCGGCATTGGCCGGCGCCGGCGCCTGTCACTTCGCCCAGGAGAACTTCGCTGAAGCCGAGAAGGCATACGGTCAGCTTCTGGAGAAGCACGCCGACTCTGAGTCGGCAAAGGAAGCGGCCTACTGGCGCGGGACGGCCCTGGTCCGGCTGGACCGCCCTGGCGAGGCGACCGCTCAGTTCGAGGCGTTTCTGCAGAAGAACGCTGATAGCCCGTTGGCCGGCTCTGCACGCTTCCAGATGGCGACCGGCCTGGAGGCCGAGAAGAAGTACGACCAAGCGGGGGCGGCCTTCGCTGCAGTGGCCGATTCTGGCGACAAGGAGTTGGCGGACGACGCCCTCTACCGGTTGGCGTGGTGCCACCAGGAGGCTGGTCGCGGTCCGGACGCGCAGGCTGCCTTCGCGAAGCTCGTCGCGCAGTTCCCCGACAGCGAGTTCGCTCCGGATGCGGCCTTCCGAGTTGGCGAGGCGCTCTTCGACAAGGAAGATTACAAGGGCGCTGCCGAGCAGTACCGCCTCGCTGCCAGCAAAGCGAAGCCCGGCAGCGAAGTCGACGCCTCGGCGCATTACAAGCAGGGCTGGGCGCTCTACAAGCAGGAACTGAACCAGGAAGCCGTTGCGCCCTTCAAGCACGTGGCGGACAACTTCCCCGACAGCGAGTTGGGGGCGGATGCCGCACTGCGGCTGGGCTACGCCTACCTGAATCTGGAGAAGCCGGCAGAGGCGACCCCGGCGTTCCGCAAGGCGACTCAAGGCAAGCTCCCACCCGAGAGCGCGCCGTACGCTTGGTTCAATCTGGGCTGGTGCGAGCAGGAAGGAAAGCACTACCCGGAAGCCGTCGCCGCCTACAAGAAGGTGCTGGACCTCACCAACACCGGTCCGGCAACCCAGACTCAGTTCCGGCTTGGGGAGTGCGAACTGCTTGCCGGGAACTACGAGAATGCCGTCGAGCAGCTTCTGCGAACCATCGGCCGGTACAACGACGCGCGGTGGGTGGCGGCCGCCCAGTTCAAGCTGGGCGAGGCATACGAACGCCTGAAGCAACTGGACAAGGCTCGGGCGGAGTACGAGAAGGTCGTCCGCAACTACGCGCAGTCTGAATGGGCTGCGCAGGCCAAACAGCGACTGGAGAAGCTCACCCCGGCGGCGGGCTGAGGCTGCTGCGTGGAGACTGAAGTCCGCCAGCGCGTAACGAACACCGGCAAGAGGCGGTGTAAGGATGAGGTGGTTTGATGGTTGATCTATTCATCAAGGGCGGGCCGGTCATGTGGCCCATCCTGCTCTGCTCCGTCTTCGCCCTGGCGGCGGTGTTTGAGCGTTCGTATGTCTTCCACATGGCCAATCGCGACGTTGACGGGCTCATGGAAGATGTCGAGATCGCCGTTCACAAAGGCGACGTGAGCTATGCAGCGGAGCTGTGCAGGAAGACTGGCGGGCCGGTAGCTGCGGTCATGCAGGCGGGTCTCACCGCAGCGGAGCATTCGCGAGAGGAGATGCAGGAACGCATGGAGGCCGCTGCCGGTGTCCAACTGGCGCACTTGGAGCGGTATCTATACGTGCTCAGCACCATCGGCAACATCGCGCCGCTGTTGGGCTTCCTCGGCACCGTCTGGGGCATGATTCTGGCGTTCGAGGCCATCGCCGCCAAAGGCGTCATGGGCGACCCCTCCCTGGTTGCCAGCGGCATCGCCCAAGCGCTCATCACCACCGCCGGCGGACTGGCTGTGGCTGTCCCCACGGTGACGTTCCACAACTACTTCAACAGCCGCCTGGATGCCTTCACTGTCCAGATGGAGCAGCGAGCGCATTCGCTCGTGCACCTCTTCGCCGAGAAGGAGCGCAGCCATGCACTTCAAGCGTCACAGCCGGCGTGACTCCTCCATTCCGGTGGTGTCCATGTCGGACATCGCCTTCCTGCTGATCATCTTCTTCCTGCTGACCTCGACGTTCATGAAGGACCGCGGCTTGCAGGTGCTGCCGGAAGCGCAGTCGTCAGAGCCGCTGCCGGCTGTGCAGATCAACGTCTCGGTGACAAAGGACCAGCAGGTGTTCGTGGACAATGCCGAGGTGGCCCTCGACGATCTGCAGGACATGCTGACGCAGAAGCTGGCGAAGACCTCGGTGAAGGAAGTGACGATCCGCGGCGACAAAGAGCTGCCCTACGGTGTCGCCGTCAGGATTATTGACCTCATCAACCAGGCCGGGGGCAATATCGGCATCGCGACGCAGTAGTGCGAGCCGGCTTGTTGCGGCGCCTGCGTCCCCGCCCCCGGTCCCGCAGGCTTCCAGCCTGCCTTGCTTGCGGCCCGGAAGCCTGCGGCCCGGCCGCCCAGAGGACTCCTATGAGAACCTCCCTACCACTCTCAGCCGCCCTCCACGCGCTGGCCTTCTTCATGGTGCAATCGGTGCTGCCGCCGGTGAGTCTCGAACCTCCCCGGGTGGAGCCGATCACGGTGCGGTTCGTGCGGGTCCCCGAGCCGCTCCTCACCCCGGGCCCTCCCCCCAAGGTGGTGGAGCGGCCAAAGCCAAAGCCGCGACCGCGCGTGGCGCAACGGCCGCCGCGACGACCAACGCCGCGCGTTCAGACACGCGTCGCCATGCTCGCCACGCCCACCGTGGTCCCGGTCCCCAAGGCCGTCGAGCCAGAACCTCAGCCGAAGCCTGAGCCCAAGCGCGAGCCGGTAGCCCCACCGACCCAGCAGCCCCCCGCTCCCGTCCCCGAGCCGCTGATCGCCAAGGCGCCTACGCCCACCGTCGAGTCGTCACTCCCGCAGCCCGCGCCCACGCCCACCGCTGTCCCCGAGAAGCCGGTACCGGTGGTGCAGAAGACTACCCCTGCGCCGCAAGAGAAACACGAAGAAACGGCCAAGCCCGCCCCTATGGTGTCACCGGCCGTCCAGGAAGCACGGCCGACCAAGATCGCACGGGCCGACTTCACCCCCAAGCCCACCCCGTTACCGGTGATAGAACCAAAGCAGACGGCGGAGCAACCGACGCCTGGCAATCCGGCCCGCCCGCCCGAACCGGCACCCGTGGTTGGTTCGCAGGACAAGCCCGACGCGACACCTGCGAAACAGGCGCCCGCGACAGCAACGACCGCCGAGACGGCCAGACCGGCGGCCGTCCCACAGCAGGAAAACGCGGCCCCCGGTGAGCCGCTGACCGCCGCTGCGGAGGTCCCCAGAACAGAGGGCGTTAGCGGTCCGTCCCAGCCCAATCCAGTGCCCGCCCTGGAGACTCAGGAGGGACTTGAAGGAACGCGTCCTACCGGTCCTGGCGACCTGCCCCTGCCCGCCCGACAGCAAGCAGCGACTGCCGAACACGCGGGCACAGGCGCGCTGCTCGCGAAGGCCGTGCCTTCATTCGAGGAGGCGGCTCCCGGACAAGGCGCCGGGCTCGGCGGCGGCGAAGGCGCGGGTGCCCCCGCCCAGGGCGACGAGTCTGAAGCTGGCGGCGGTAAGGGCGCCAGCGGCCCCCAATCAACAATCGTGGGGCGGGCCGGCGGCACCGGCGGCGGGCGCGGCGGCCCGATCCCCTTGGTCGGTGAGGGCAGCGGAGCGCCCGGCAACCCCGAGGGCGGACTCGGCGCGTTCTCGAACGGCCGGCCCCGGATTGCGCAAGCGAACGGCGCCTGGGGCGGCGGGCCCGGCAGCGGCACTGGCGGGGCTGACAAGCGGGCGCCCGGCGGGATGGGCCTCGGCGTGTTTGGCACCCCCGGCAGTGGCGGCGGCCCGGGCGCAGGGGGCCCCGGCGGCGGCGGAGAGATTGCCGGCCCCGGCACCGGTGACGGGGAGGGCGGCGGCTTCGGCCCTAACAACGGCGGAATGCCACAGACGCTCCTCACACTCAAGGTGCCCGGTGGCGGTGACGGCGGCGGCGGCACCGGCCGTGGCGGCGGTCTTCCCGGTGTCCCGGCTGGTGGCGGCGGCGGCCCCGGCGGGATTGGCGCTGGCGAGTCAGGCACCGGGCCAGGAGGCGGTTTGGCCGGCCCCGGTCTGGGTGGTCGAGTACTGGTATTGCAGGCCGGCGGCAGTGGCGGTGGTGGTGGCGGCCGGGCGCCCGGCACAGGCACCGGCAAACGCGCACCCGTCGGGATGGTAGCCTTGAACACCTTGCCCGGCGAGATCGTGATTGAGACAGGCGATGGCGGCGGAGCTGGCGACAGCCCCGGCGCAGGCAACGGCGGGGGCTTGGGCGGTCCCATCGCCGCAGTAGGCAGAGCTGCCGGCGGCGCCCCCATGTTCCGCGGGCCAGCAGTGACCCCCGGCGGCGGCGGCACCGGTATTGGCAGGGGTGTCAGCAGCCCCGGCGGCCTCTTGGTTGAGCGTAGCGGCTCTGCGCTTGGCGTGCCCGGCGCCGGTGGCGTGCTCGTCACGGCCCCGACCACCGTCTCTGGCGGCGGGGCGGCCAAGTCCAGTCCAGGAGGCATCTATGATAATGTCGCCGCTCGGTTCCGCATGCCCATCATCTACGAAAAGGGACTGACCGACTCCAACGCCGACCCCAACTCCATCCCGCACTTGCTGGAGCGAGTCGCCCGCGATACGAACATCAAGGCTGTCACCCGAGAGGAGTTCGTCCCGCTGGAGCTGACGGAGATCCAGGACTCCCCGGTTACCTACTTCGTCGGGCATGCTCCGGTGCGGTTCGATGAGAAGCACCGAGACACCTTGAAGAAGTACGTCGACCAGGGCGGGACGATCATCGGCAACAACGGGCACGGTCCCTTTGACGTCGCGTTCCAGAAGGAGATGCGCCGGCTCTTCAAGGAACGTCTCCAGCCGATCCCATTGAGCGACCCGGTGTACAAGTCGTTCTACAAGCTCGATCGGGTACCGGAGGGTGACCTGGGCGACACCTATCCACTCCTGGGGATCAAAAAGAACGGCCGCTGGGCTGTCATCTACTGCCGCAACGACTACGGCGAATGCTGGGAAGGCAAGATGCCGGTGAAACCGGAGGTCCGCGAGAAGGCGTTCCAACTGGGTGTCAACCTCTACGTCTACGCGACCGCGCACTGGCTGAAGGAGCATCCGCAGGGCGCGGTGACGCCGGCAGGCAAGTAGGCGGCCACTGTGGAGGTGGGGAGTCATGGCGCGGGCGCCGAACGGGGTGCGCTCTGCCCCGGATTCAGCCGGGCAGCGGCAACGACTGCAGTGTGCGCTCGGAAGCTGACTGCGTGGGCACCCCCCCGTCGGCAGCCGCTACGGTTGCTGCTGCTGAGCGTTCTCAGCCTACCGAAGCTGGGACTGGTTGCGCGAGTCCCGGACGAGACGGCCAAGTTCACTGACTGGGACGAGTACTTCATCCTCCGCTCGCTGGACCACGACCACGGTCTTGCCCGGGTTGCGCATTGGTTCCATGGCGATTGGATCGAGGAGAACGGCTACTACCGCCCCCTCACCGCGAGCACTCTCAAGATCCGCCTGCTGCTCTGTGCCGCCAACGCCGTGCCCTCAGCCTACAACCTGGGCTTCTGGATCACCACCGGCGCCTCTCCCTCGGTGTTCCTCGTCCCACAAGGGCTCAGGCTGCTTGCCGGGGCCCTGCTCATCGCGCTCGTCGTGTGGCTCAACGCCAGAACGGTGCCTCGCGTCCTACTGTTCTTCGTGGTGTGGGAAGCCTGCTGCTGGATTCCCCTGCTCCCCGTGCATTTGCAAGGCAAGGGGTACCACTACGTGCCCGACCTGGCGAGACACGTGAATTGGGGAGCGGCGGCGTTCTCGTGTCTGGAGCGGTGCGGCGGCCACTGTCCGCGCGGCGCTGTGCCGCGGGGTGATGGACGCCGAACATCGAACATCGAAGACTGAACATCCAACGGCGAACTGCGAGGGCGGGAGGGAGGCGGCGTGGCGACGCGGAAGTACTACCTGATGGACTCGCCGGTAGTGGGGGCGAGGCTGGACAAGTAGGCCGAACATCGAACATCGAAGACTGAACATCCAACGTCGAACT
>Ga0210056_1002321_pt1 | contig 16104 bp, 14 predicted proteins | sample CryGeyCG2014_080_2_FD_183965 | JGI IMG/M metagenome (GOLD analysis project Ga0210056, IMG submission 183965) | Groundwater microbial communities from aquifer - Crystal Geyser CG07_land_8/20/14_0.80 (SPAdes) (version 2) | ecosystem: Environmental > Aquatic > Deep subsurface > Groundwater | place... | reverse complement strand
GCTCAGAAAAATTGGTAATTTTTTCAAAAATTCGTTTACAAATACTATTCCGATTCTACCTGAACATTTTCTTCATAGATTAGAAGATGATAAAGAAACTCTTAATCAGATTATTCAAACAATTAGTTCCTATGTTAAGTTTGAGCAGGATAATTTCTTTCTTGAATCTGATAATGATTTTTACAATAAATCACCACATTTACAAGCACAAATTATACAAAATAAAATAGGATTGTCTTCGATATATTGTCCAATAAAGTTTGATAGAGGCGGAGTGCTAAATAACCCAGCTGGAAAATTTGTGCAAAAGACGGGCTATAATCCTTCATTTGATATTGAACGGGAAACTCTACTTTGGGAAAGAAATAATAAACCCAAACTAGAAATAGAAATAAGTTCTAAATTTAAAGATAATCCTATAATAATAGGCGGAATTCTGTCACATGAACTGACTCATCTTTATTTTCATTCTAAAGGACTTTCAAAACTTTTTCCTAATACGCAAATAGAAGAAAAATGTTGTGATTTGACAATGTTTATATTAGGTCTAGGAAAATTAGTTATAAATAGTTTTTCTCAAGATGTTGCTTATCAAGACAATAATAGAATGATAACAATGACTTTAGATTATTATTTACCTTGGTATTATCTTTGTTATATTTATGAAAAAGTTAATATAATTAATGCAATCCCAGAAGAGCTCTCGAAAAGTAATCTCCGTGAAGGTGCAATAGAAAAAATTGCAGTTATCAAGCAATATCGTGAATTATTTAAATAAATCTGGGACTGTTCTAATACTTTGATTATTCCACATTTCAACGTTTTTGATAGTAATCATTTTGAACTGATTTTGCCACATTATCTTTTATTAACTGGAGAAATAAAAAATAATTTTAGTGTAAGAAAAACGGAGGAAAAATGGATGACAAACTTGTGAGATCATCGGCATTGCTTAAAGAAAAAGAAAAGTATTCCGAACAGGACTTGCAAATGATGGAGCGGTTGTTTATAGCGTACCGTGCTATTGTAATTACCCTGTTTAATTTTGTACAGTCGGGTCATCCCGGCGGCTCTATTTCTGCCGGCAAAATTATTCTGAATCTTCTGTTCAACAAAAACACGAAAATGGATATTACAAATCTAAATCGTTCCGATTCGGATATTATCGGAATGGCTGCCGGGCACAAGGCGCTTGGCATGTATTCTTATCTCGGGCTGCTGTTTGAAATAGTAAAACTTAAGGATAAAAAACTTTATAGTTCAATAAAACATAAAATGCGGTTTGAGGACCTGCTCGGTTTCAGAAAAAATCCTGCAACTATTTCACCGTTAATGAAAAAATTTAATTCTAAACGTTTAGACGGCCATCCGACGCCGGAAACGCCGGGTGTTGTTGTTGCAACCGGCGCATCGGGAGTGGGTTTCGGTGCATTAGGCGGTTATGCTTTTGCGAAGAAAGAGTATTTTGAAGAACCGCCGGTAATAAATATTATTGAAGGCGAAGGCGGTATGACACCCGGCCGCGTTCATGAAAATCTTGCACATTTCTGGGCAACTTCTATCTGGAATTTGATAATTCATGTTGATTGGAACAACGCAAGCATTGATGCCGATAATGTCTGTTCCGACGAGAACCGCGCCGGTCAGTATGTTAATTGGAAGCCCTACGAACTCGGACTTTTGCACGGGCATAATGTTTTATATGTAGAAAATGGTTCCGATAATAATTATATTAAAGTTGCGCAGGACTATACTTTTACTCATTTTATTCCACAAAAGAAAGCGCCGAATATGCTTGTGTATCGCACTCTGAAAGGCGAGGGCTATTGGGAAGGCAGGAAATCGCACGGTGCCGGATACAAGATGGATTCTGATGAATATTTTAACGCGCAGAAAATTTTTGAAACGACTTTTAATGTGAAATTTATCAAAACACCGTCACCGGTTACACCTGAAACGAAAGAGGAATATTTTTATAAAAATCTGATTATAATTGAAGAGGGTTTGCGGAATGACGAAAAACTGCTTGATTTCTCATTTAACGGTTTGATGGCGTCGCGTGACCGTCTGAACTCTTCTAACCGTCAGCCGAAAAAGGAACATTCGGATTTGTCCGCTCTTAAATTAGACATAAAAAAACCGCCGGAAGAAATTTGGAATAAACCGGGCAGTTCCGTTACTTTAAGAGGAGCCCTCGGCAGAACTTTACATTATTTTAACAAAACCACAAATGGCGGATTATACGGTTTCGCGGCGGATTTAGTTGGTTCAACAAATTTGAATCTTATGTGCGATGATTTTCAGAAAAAAGGTTTTCTTTCAGCGGAAAATCCATATGCCAAAATAATACCGACGGGAATTACCGAAGACGGGGGTAGCAGTTTAATTACGGGTATTTCGGCGAGTGGCCATTACATCGGTGTGGGGAGTTCATATGCTACTTTTATGAGCCCGATGGGTTTTACCGCCGCCCGACTTTTTTGCATCGCTTATCAGGCGAAGCACGGGAAAGACATATCGCCGATGATATTGATAAACGCGCATGCCGGACTTAAAACCGGCGAGGACGGGCCCACTCATGCATGTCCATTAACGCTGTCTTTTTGGAAAGGTTTTAGCAAACTGCACTTGAAAGTTATCACCTTGACGCCATGGGATGCCAACGAAATTTGGCCTCTTATGTCCGCGGCATTAAAAAATAATCCGGCCGTAATATTGCCATATGTTACGCGTCCGGCAGAGGTCATAATTGACAGAGAAAAAATCGGTTTTCCGGATGCATCTAAATCGGCTGACGGTATTTATTGCGTCCGTCGCGCCAAAAAATCAAAAGCGACCGTTATCTATCAGGGTGCGGAAGTCGGTGTAGAACTTCCAAAGGTTGTATCCGAATTGGACAAGGCGAAAGTTGATGCCAACATATTTTATATTTCAAGTTCGGAGTTGTTTTCCTATTTGCCGAAAAAGAAGCAGGAAGAAATTCTATCGGAGGAATTGAAACGGAATGCAATGGCGGTGACCGGTTTTACGATAGACACAATGTACGAATATCTGCTTACTTCCAAAGGCCGTGATTTTTCGCTTCACCCGTTCAAAAAAGGAATTTTTCTCGGCAGCGGCCCCGGCGGCGAGGTATTAAAACAGGCCGGGTTGGATGTTAAATCACAGGTTACAGCCATTAAGGAATTTGTAAAAAACATATAAAGAGGCAGATTAAAGGTATAAATTAAAGGTTAAAATTAAAATCAATTACCACTATTTTTTAACCTTTAACCTTTAACTTTTAACCTGATTTACTATGAATATCAGAGAAATTATCAAAGCGGCTAACGGTGAAATTACAGTTGACCTTTTGTTGAAAAACGGGAAACTGATAAATGTTTTTTCCGGCGAAATCCGCACGGAAAGTGTCGCTATTCACAAGGGTTTTGTCGTCGGTTTCGGAAATTACAAGGCGAAAAAAGTTCTTAATCTCGGCGGAAAGTACATCGCCCCCGGATTTATTGACGGGCATGTTCACATTGAATCGTCAATGATGTCCGTTTCGGAATTTGCCCGCGCAGTTGTCCCGAGAGGCGTTACTTCGGTTATTACCGATGCCCACGAGATTGCAAATGTTCTCGGAATTGACGGCATAAAATACATGCTGGAATCGTCCAAAAACCAGCCGCTCAATGTTTTTTTTATGCTGCCGTCCTGCGTCCCTGCGACCAATATGGAGACAGCCGGCGCCCGCTTAACCGGTTTTGATTTGTATCCGTTTCTCAGGGAAAAATGGGTGGTGGGCTTAGGTGAGGTTATGAATTTTCCCGGCGTTATATCTGCCGATGATGACCTGTTAAATAAAATGAAAATTGCATCCGGAAAAAGGGTTGACGGTCACTCGCCGGGTCTGGTCGGGAAAGCATTATCGTCTTATATCGCTTCCGGCATTGCATCTGACCACGAATCAACAACAATGCCCGAGGCGAAAGAAAAACTTGAAAAGGGAATGTATGTGATGGTGAGGGAAGGGACTTCCGAAAAAAACCTTAAAGATATAATTCCTCTTGTCAACGAAAAAAATTATTCCCGCTTCTTTTTTGTAACTGACGACCGACATCCTCAGGATTTGGTGAAAGAGGGCTCGGTAGATTTTATTGTAAGATATGCAATTTCACTCGGTCTTGCCCCTGTTACTGCGATCAAAATGGCGACGCTCAACACTGCTGAATATTTTCGTTTGCCGAGAATCGGTGCTGTTGCCCCGGGTTATCAGGCGGATATTGTTATACTGAATAATCTGAAAGATATAAAGCCCGTTATGGTTTTTCGCCGGGGTGAGTTGGTTTCAGTCAACGGCGAATTCGTAGCAAAAAAGGTGAAACTTGCCGGAATGCTGCGCGGCTCAATAAATGTCAGGTGGCTTACGGAAAAAGATTTTAGAATTCCTGTTCTTAAAAAAAACATTCATGTTATAGAAATTGTTCCGCATCAGATTGTAACAAAGAAACGGATTTTTCCCGCGAGAGTTGAAAAAAAATTCGTTGTTTCCGATATAAAAAAAGATGTTCTAAAACTTGTTGTTGTTGAAAGACATCTTGCAAGCGGGAACATCGGCAAAGGTTTCGTGAAAGGGTTCGGATTGAAAAAAGGCGCAATTGCGTCGTCGGTGTCGCATGATTCTCACAATATCATCTGCGTCGGTGTTGACGATAAATCAATTTTTACCGCCTGCGTTGAAATTGTAAAAATGGGCGGCGGTTTGTGTATTGCCGACGGTGAAAAAATTCTCGGGCGCATTCCTCTTCCCATTGCCGGGCTTATGACGGATAAGCCGCTTGAAAAAGTCGTATCTGAACTTGAAAAACTGGTCGCTGTGACGAAAAAGCTCGGCTGTAAATTAGACGACCCCTTTATGACGCTTTCGTTTCTGGCGTTGCCGGTAATTCCGGAGTTAAAATTAACCGACAAGGGACTCGTAGATGTCAGTAAGATGAAACTTGTGGAACTTTTTGTATGAAATATAAACAGAGGAAAAAACAAAAACATTTAGTAAAAGAAAATTTAAGTGTCTATACTGTTGAAAATAAAACGATAAACAAATTCGTTAACAAAGTAATTGAGGGTGATTGTATTGAAATAATGAAAAACATGCCTTCTGAAAGCGTGGATTTAATTTTTGCCGACCCGCCTTTTAATATAGGTTTGAAATATGATAATTACAACGATAAGAGGAGTTATGAAGATTATTATAATTGGTCGGAAAAATGGATAAGTGAAACTTACAGAATATTAAAAAAAACCGGGACAATATATATTGCCATCGGCGATGAATTTGCTGCTGAAATAAATTTGATTTTGAAAAAAACAGGATTTAATTTTAGAAATTGGGTAATTTGGTATTACACTTTCGGACAGAATCAAAGAAAAAAATTTAATCGTTCTCACACACATATTTTATATTTTACAAAAGATAGAGAAAAATTTATATTTAACGCTCAGGATGTAAGAATACCATCGGCAAGGCAACAGATATATCATGATAAAAGAGCACATCCCGATGGCAAAGTGCCCGACGATGTATGGGTGTTTGCGAGAGTTTGCGGTTCATTCAAGGAAAGGTTGGGCGACCATCCTTGCCAAATGCCGGAAGCACTGTTAGAAAGGATTATCAAAACTAGTTCAAATACCGGCGATGTTGTTTTAGATCCTTTTGGAGGAACAGGCACAACCTCCGCCGTTGCTAAAAAATTAAAAAGAAATTATATAACTATGGAAATGTCAAAAAGTTATGTTGAAGTCATTAAAAAAAGATTGGAAGGCAGACACGAGGAAATTAAAAGAGAATCAATTAGAGAAGAAAAACAAAAAGGGAGTTTGCCGTTATTTGAATTTTGTGGTAGTTACTAAGGGGAGCATAAAATACTTTACATCCGTAAAGTACTTCGTCTGTCACCCTGAACTCGTTTCAGGGTCTATAGATGCTGAATCAAGTTCAGCATGACACCATCTTCCATGTAAAGTATATTCCGCTCTTGTTAGTAAATATGAAAATATATGAATAAAACAAAACTTGGTTCGAAAACAGCAAAAGGCGGATTTGCAAATGAGAAGGATATTTGTAAAAAGTTTAATAATTGGATTACCGATAATGAAGCAAAAGAATGGCTTCAAATAATGGGTTATAATTCAGATAAGATTGACTCCGTAAAAGCAATGCAAATACCGACCAGAATAAAAAAAGAAGATTTAGAAAAATTTAGTATTACCGAGCGGGATTATAGCGAATTTGTAAAGTTTAAAAAAGCCGATGCTCAAATCAAAATTATTATAAAAATAGGTAGTATTCTTAAAATTGAAAATTTATCATTGAAAAAAGTAACTATCAAAAAAAATAAATTAAATTCTGGATTTAATCAAGTTGATAAAAGATGGGTTGATGCCTATCAACAAATATGGCATTTTGATAATGAGATGGCAACGGGGTTGAAATTATTTACTGGCGAGATAAATCCGCCGAAAGAAATAACTTCAAAGACAAAATTACGGGATAAAAGAAGAGTGTATTTGGACGAACTTCCCGGTCAGTTGAGAGATAAAATCGTTGATTTCTTAAAAAACAATAAAATTCTTATAGTTAGCGATATACTAAAAGGCAGGGGCGGATTATCTGCCGACTGGATGTTGGTTACAAGATACGATGAATTACAGAATATTACGATATGGACGTTAAAAGATATTAACACGGCTATGAATTTTTTCGGTTATGGTGATGTAACGGTTTCTAAAAACGGTTCTCTGCATATTGGAAAAATTAGTATGCAAAGAAAGGGCGGAGACGCAGGAAGACCAACGGCTAATATGCTACAATTTAAGTTTAAACCCTGCGAATTGTTTGAATTAAAATGAAAATTATTTTGATGGTTCTTGATTCCGTTGGTGTTGGGGCTTTGCCGGATGCGGAAAAATATAACGATGCGGGCGCCGACACGCTCGGGCATATCGCAAAAGCCGTCAAGGATTTTAATCTCCCGAATTTGGTAAAATTAGGACTCTATCATCTTATTTCCGACGCTGAAGCGTCGGCTACAAAAAGGTGTGATGCTTCGGGTATGGGCATCCCGACTGAAGTCGGGATATACCCTCGCATCAATTTAATAGGTTCTTACGGTAAGATGAACGAGGCGTCAATCGGCAAAGATACTCCGATAGGTCACTGGGAAATGACGGGTTTAATAACAGAGCGCCCTCTTCCGACTTATCCAAATGGTTTTCCGAAAGACCTTATGGAAAAATATGAAAAAGCAATCGGCACGAAAACGCTCGGCAATTATGCATCTTCGGGGACTGAAATAATAAAAGCACTTGGCGACGAACACTACAAAACCGGTTACCCGATTGTCTATACTTCTGCCGACAGCGTGTTTCAGATTGCCGCCCATGAGGACGACAAAATTTTCGGTCTGAAACGGCTTTATCAAATTTGTGAAATTGCCAGAAAAATGCTCGTCGCGCCGCATAATATAGGAAGGGTGATAGCGAGGCCGTTTATCGGAACTCCCGGAAATTTCAAGCGGACATCAAACAGGCACGATTATGCTATTGACCCGGCGGGTGAAACACTTCTTGATAAAATTAAAAATTCCGGCGGTGAGGTCTACGGCATCGGAAAAATAAAAGATATTTTCAACGGTCACGGAATTAGCAATTTTGCGACTACAAAATCCAATATGGACGGCATGCAAAAAACATTAGAGGCAGTCCGAAGTCCGAAGTCCGAAGTCCAAAAGAAAAACTACACCCTACACCCTACACCCTATACCCTGATTTTTACCAATCTTGTTGATTTTGATATGCTTTGGGGCCACCGCCGCGATGTTCAGGCGTATTACAACGGCTTAAAAGAGTTTGATGAATATTTGCCCGAATTAGAAAATGCGATGGCTGACGAAGATGTTTTATTTATTACCGCCGATCACGGTTGCGACCCGACTTATACAGCGCACACCGACCACACGCGGGAATATGTTCCGCTTTTTGTATTCGGGAAAAACTTACACAAATGTGTAAATTTAGGCGTCAGAAAAACTTTTGCGGATGTAGGACAGACAATTGCAGAAGTATTTAAAATAAAACTTAACAATGGCGAAAGTTTTCTTAAAGACATCGTGAGTTCATAGCGAATTTGTAGTCGCCAATTTTTAATTGGCGTGTCATTCTGAGCGAAGCGAAGAATCTCCGAGATGCTTCATTTCATTCAGCATGACATTTCTGCGTAAATCTGTATTCAGAAAGGAGGTTTTTTAATGGATACGACACTTATTATCGGTATTTTGATTGTGGTTCTGGCATTGGTGTTTGATTTTTCAAACGGGTTCAATGACTCCGCGAACATCGTTGCAACCGTTATCGGAACAAGAGCGCTTACGCCTGCAAAAGCAATCTTTTTTGCAAGTATTTTTGAGTTCATAGGCGCTTATTTTCTCGGTACCGCTGTTGCTAAAACCATAGGCAAAGGAATAATAGACCCGATGATAATTACAGGCGATAAATATGGCATAGTGATAATTTTTGCAACGGTTTTGAGTGCCGCTGGCTGGAATGTAATCTGTTCAATTTTTGGTTTTCCGGTTTCCGCATCACATGCCTTAGTGGGCGGCCTTGTCGGTGCAGGTATGGTTGCAGGCGGGCTGGATATTGTTCAATGGAAAAATGTTTTAACAATAATTGTCGTTTTAATTCTTGCACCCGTTATGGGGTTTGTGGGTTCATTTATAGTGACAAAAATTGTATACTTTTTAGCCCGAGGAGCAACACCCAGAGTGAATAAACTTTTCAAGTTCTTGCAGATTTGTTCATCAATGACTTTTGCACTCTCACACGGAACAAATGATGCACAGAAAACAATGGGGATTATTACATTTGCACTAATTGTTCTTGGTTTGTATAAACCAACAGGCGATGTATTTATTCCAAACTGGGTGATTATTGCCTGCGCACTATCTATTACTTTAGGAATTGTATTAGGTGGCAAAGCGGTTATTTCAACAGTCGGGATGGACATTTATAAAATTAAACCTATCAATGGTTTTTCAGCTGAAGGTGCTGGCGCGGGTGTAATTTATTTGGCAACTGCCCTGGGTCTTCCTGTTTCAACCACACATATTATTTCAGGCGCGGTTATGGGAACAGGCGCCGCTGAAAGAATAAAAGCAGTCAGATGGGGGCAGTCGGCAAACATATTTATCGTCTGGCTTATAACAATACCGTCAACAATAATTGTTTCGGCGGTAATTTATTATTTACTGCTCAACGGAATAAAATTTTTAGGTTGGTAAAAAAATGTAGCCCCCGACTTCAGTCGGGGGTGAGCGTAGCGAATAGGGGGTTTTATGGCTGTGGTAGATTTGCTCGGAAAACTTTTTCCAAAGAAAAAGGATTTCTTCAAAATGTTGTTGGACCAGACGGTAAAGGTGGAAGAGGGGCTTGCTTTATTTGTTGAGTTTATCAACAATCCGACGGCGGAAAACGGGAAAAAGGTAAATAAAGCCGAGGAAGAAGCGGATGAGGTTAGAAGAGTTCTTGTTGATGAACTTAACCGTTCGTTTGTAACGCCTATTGACAGAGAGGATATTTTTGCATTATCCCGCGCTGTGGATGATATGTTGGATTATGCGAAATCCACAGTTGAGGAGATGACGCTTTTTGAGATAAGTTCCGATATTTACATAAAAAAAATGGTTGAGGCGTTGCATAATGCTGCAAAAGATGTATCCTGTGCTGTTAAACATCTGAAAACCCATCCCGGCGTCTGTGCCGAACACATTGTCCGTGCAAGAAAGACGGAAAATTTTGTTGAGCACAGATATCGCGAAGGACTTGTTGAACTTTTTAAGACGAGCGATGTTATAAAAATTTTGAAGACGAGGGAAATTTACAGGCATCTTTCAAATGCCGCCGACCGCGCCGCAGAAGCAGCGGATGTTGTCAACGATATTCTGGTAAAAATTACATAGTTTTTGATAAAACATTTTTGAGCAAATCCTCAAAAATGATAAAAACATTGTAGCCCCCGACTTTAGTCGGGGGTAAGCGAAGCGAATAAAAGGAGTTTCAATGGGATTATTAGAAAACTTGGAAGAATCAAAAAGGTTTATTGAGGGCAGAACAAAATTAAAACCAGAAGTTGCTTTAATTCTCGGTTCAGGTTTGTCATCTATTGCCGATGCGGTTTCGGACGCTGTCCGGATTCCTTTCGGGGAAATTCCGCATTTTGCAAAATCAACGGTTGAAGGCCATAAAGGCGACCTTGTTATCGGTAAATTATCCGGCAGGAATGTTATGATTATGGCCGGCCGCATTCATTTTTATGAAGGACATGCAATGAAAGACATAACTTATCCCGAACGGCTGATGAAACATCTTGGAGTAGAAAAACTTATTATCACATCCGCCGTCGGCGCGGTAAATAAAAAATTTAAACCCGGCGATATTATGCTTATTTGCGACCATATCAATTTTATGGGGGATAATCCCTTGATGGGTCCCGAAGGTGCTTTGCAGGGAACCCGCTTCCCGGATATGTCAACGGTGTATAAAGATGAGTTGATTAAAAAAGCAGAAAAATGTGCGAAAGCATTAAAAATCAAAATTCAAAAAGGAGTATATTTTGCCGGTACGGGTCCTTCATATGAAACGCCGGCGGAGGTGAAGATGGCACGGATTTTGGGTGCGGATGTCGTCGGAATGTCAACAGTTCCGGAGGCGCTCGTCGCCAATCATTGCGGAATAAAAATACTCGGAATTTCTTATATTTCCAATATGGCCGCCGGTATTTTGAAACAGCCGCTGAATCATCAGGAAGTGATTGCAATCGGCAAAAAAATTGAAAAAAAGTTAAGCAATTTAATAAAGGAGATAGTAAGAAAAATATGATTACAGCGATAAAAACACCGATTACGGCGATAATGTATATGGTTTATCGCTGGTATCTGCCTTTTTATCGCCGTCATCATATCCCGATAACTTATGAAACAGTGGAAAATTAAACAATCCGATGTCGCGTTAATAGACGAACTTTCGGCAAAAACAGGTTATTCCAAAATAGTTATTTCTATTCTTTTGCAGAAAGGAGTCAATACGCCCCAACAAATAGAAAAATTTATTCATCCGCGGATATCCGACTTACATAATCCGTTTTTATTTGCGGATATGGAAAAAGCGGTTAAAAGAATCCGCCTCGCGATAGACAAAAAAGGAAAAATTCTTATTTACGGCGACCGTGATGTTGACGGTATCACTTCAACCAACATCGCTTATTCGTATCTCAAATCCCTCGGTGCGGATGTAGTGTGGTATATACCGTCGGACGAGGGATACGGATTGCATAACGGGTTGATTGAAAAATACAAAAAAGAAGGTGTCGGTCTGATAATAACGGTTGATTGCGGGATAACCGCCGTTGAAGAAATTAATTTTGCAACCTCGCAAAGTATGGATGTAATAATTACCGACCACCACGAGGCGCCCTCTAATCTTCCGAAAGCATTCGCGATAATTGATCCTAAATGTCCGTCGGAGAAATATCCTTTTAAGGAACTCGCAGGATGCGGAGTAGCGTTCAAACTTTTTCAGGCGGTTGCATTTTCATACTCTGATTATTTTGCAAAAGATATTGTTGTTCTGGATATTGAGACGACCGGTCTTTCGCCGTTGATGGATGAAATTGTTGAAATCGGTGCCGTGAAAATCCGCAATTTTATTGAAATCGAAAAGTTTGCCGCACTTGTCAAACCCAAAAAATCAATTCCTAAAAATGTCAGTGCCATACACGGTATAACGGATGATGATTGCAATCATTCGCCGGATATTTCCGAAGTTATGAAAAAGTTTTTGAGTTTTATCGGCGAATCAATTCTTGTCGCCCACAATTCAAATTTTGATATGGCGTTTTTATATCGCGCGGCGAAGAAAATAAAAAGGGAAATTCCGAATGATGTTGTAGATACGCTTGAATTATCCCGGAAATTATATCCTTTTAAGTCACACGGGCTTGATGCCCTCGCAAAAGATATGGACATAGAAATATCGCGATATCACCGTGCATTAAGCGATGCTGTAACTGCCTCAAAAGTTTTTGAACGGCTTGTAATATTTACAGAAAAAAAACAGCGGAAATTTATTGAGGAGTATCTTTACCTCGTGTCTTTGGGTACAGTCGCCGACATAGTCCCGCTGGTATCGGAAAACAGGATTTTTGCAAAATACGGTGTGCCGCTTCTTTATGATTCAAAAAAACCGGGGATACGAGCAATGATTAGTAATCTCCAAATTGAAAAAAAATCATGTACCGCAAAAAAGGTTTCGTGGTCAATAGTTCCGCTTTTGAATTCCGCCGGCCGTTACGGAAAAGCCGCTCTATCGGCGGAGTTGCTTATTACCGACGATAAATCCCGCGCCAAATTTTTACTTGATGAAATCCTTAAAATTAACGGGGAAAGAAAGGGATTGCAAAAAATCAACATAAAAAGTTTTATTGAAGAAACAATTAAGCAAAACGATATTGAAAATGATAAAATTTTTGTCACGGTAGTTAACAATCTGCGGCATGGCGTTACCGGAATAGCCGCTAACCAGATAATAAGAGAGTTCGGAAAGCCGGTGATACTTTTAATTTTGGAGGGCGAAGAGGCAATGGGCGCCGCCCGAAGTATAGGCGGTTTTGATATGGTTTCTGCGATTGAAAAATGCAAAGATATCGTCGTAAAATACGGCGGACATAAAGCCGCTGCGGGTTTAACCGTCGCAAAAAAAAATCTAGAAGAATTTACAAAGCGTATAAAATTTGTGGCAAATAGTTTGATAACCGATGAAATGCTTGTGCCTCATCTTTCAATTGACACGTCAATTCCCGTTTCAGATATTTCCGTTGACCTTATAAAAGAACTTGAACTTTTAGAACCATATGGTTTTGGCAACGAGCATCCGATTTTTATCGCCAATGATGTCGTATTAGGCGATTTTTCAAGCGTCGGAATTGACGGGGCGCATTTGCGTGTTCGTTTTAAGAATGATAAAATGGGTGTCGGAGGCATCGGCTGGCAGTTGGGTCGCCGCGCAGCGGATTTCAGAAAAGGCCAAAAGGTTGATGTTGTATTCCATCTTGAAATAAACGTGTGGCAGTCAAGAGAATCGGCGCAACTTATGATTTTGGATATAAAATCATCCGACGGGTTGTAATGATTTTTTTAAGTATTCAACTACTTTCGTAGTTGCGAAACTAGTTGAATAGATTCAGTTTTATCGTCGGTGCTTATATTTTTCAATATTGTAAAAAGGGGGATTCCGTGAGAATATACGATTTGATTTACAAAAAGAGAAACGGGGCGGAATTGTCAAAAGAAGAAATCAATTTTATTATCGGCGGTTTTACAAAAGGTGAAATTCCCGATTACCAGATGGCGGCGTTTTTGATGACCGTTTATTTTCGCTCAATGACGGCGCGGGAATCAACCGATTTAACAATGGCTATGGTTAACTCCGGTGAGCGTGTGGATTTATCCCAAATAAAAGGTTTCAAAGTTGACAAACACTCAACCGGCGGCGTCGGCGATACAACCTCGCTTGTACTTGGTCCGATTGTTGCTGCCTGCGGCGGCAAAGTGGCAAAAATGACCGGCCGCGGTCTGGGGCATACCGGCGGAACAATTGATAAACTTGAATCAATTCCTGGTTTTACCTGTTCGTTGTCAAAAGAAAAATTTGTTGAGAATGTAAATAGTATCGGGCTTGCGCTGATGGGACAGACGGCAAAACTTGCTCCCGCCGATAAAGTTATCTATTCGTTAAGAGATGTTACTGCGACGGTGGATTCAATTCCGCTTATCGCCGGAAGCATTATGTCAAAAAAACTTGCCGCCGGAAGCGACGGAATAGTGCTTGATGTAAAAACCGGTTCCGGTGCGTTTATGGAAAAATATAAGGATGCCTTAAAACTTGCTCAGGCGATGGTTGATATCGGCGAAGGTGCGGGCAAAAAAATGGTTGCTTTTATAACGAGTATGGATGAACCGTTGGGATTTGCTATCGGCAATTCAATTGAGGTTAAGGAAGCGATTGATACTTTAAGCGGTGTTGGTCCAAAAGACCTCACAAATTTGTGCGTTGAACTCGGAAGCAACATGCTTTTGATTTCGGGGCTTGTTAAGACGGTGGAAGAAGGAAAGAAAAAATTAAGGGAAGTTATTGTTACGAAAAAAGGTATTGAAAAACTGAAACAGATGGCGAAGGCGCAGGGCGGAAATCCCGATGCGATTGATAACCCGTCATTACTTCCACAGTGTAAATTAAAGTCCGAAGTCCGAAGTCCGAAGTCAGGCTATGTTGAAAAAATAAATACACTTGAAGTGGGGATGTCGTCTTTGATTTTGGGCGCCGGCAGAACAAAAAAAGAAGATATTGTGAACCCGTCAGTCGGAATTTACTTGAAAAAAAAAGTTGGCGACAAAATTGAAAAAGGCGAGCCGCTCGCAATCTTTCACACTGACGGCGATGAAAAAAAATTCAATGAAGCAAAGAATAAATTCCTGAACGCCTACACTGTCGGAGATAAAAAAGTCAAACCGCCGAAATTCTTCTACGCAAGAGTGACGAAAGATAAGGTGGAGGAATACAAATGAAGAAAAAAAAGCGTGACCGTGAACTTTACCGATTAGTCAAGCGACTTGAAAATATGCCGTTCAATAAAAACGGCACAGATAAAAGTTATGTGTTGAATGCTCTTTTTCTCAATAATGATTATTTTTCAAAGGTAAAAAAATATGCGGTTTAGAAATCCCTATAATGAGCTTCTAAAAAAATTCAGCAAAAAGGGAATAAAATATCTGGTAATCGGAGTTTCGGGTATAAACTATTATGCGAAAGAACCCGGCACAATGTTTTCAACATTGGATTGCGATGTTTTAGTAAAGCCCAAAAGGAGAAATATTTTTTCAGCATTAAAGATATTAGAAAAAAACGGTTATCAATTAGAAGCAAACGGCGAACCGATAGTTGGAGTTGATTTTTGGCTGGCGAAGAAGATTATTGAACATCAGGCGGTAATTGTGAGTAAAAAAGACAATGCTTTAAGAATAGATCTGGTTATTAACGGCGGTAGAATACCATATAGCGAATGGGAAAAAAGTAAAAAAGAGTTTATTGTTGACGGAGTTAAAGTTAATGTCGGGGACTTAAAACACTTGATTCGTGCAAAAGAAAACAGCAACCGCGAAAAAGACAGAAAATTTCTTCAACTTTACAAAATCCAGTTAAAAGAGATGTTAAAGACCACCAAATGAATTTTTAATTTGTAGGGGCGGACTTGTCCGCCCGATTTGATGTGCCAATTGTAACCGCAGGTTTCAACCTGCGTTGTAGCGCGAGGATTTATGCCTCGCTATGATGTCATTGCGAGCCGCATAGCGACGAAGCAATCTAAAAATATGTTGTAGACTGTAGTCGCTTAATTTTATTGAGTGAGGAGGCATTTAGTGAAAAACTTTAAATGGTGGCAATGGATTTTAATCATTATTGCAATAGGAATTGTTTTTTACATTGTATATCCTAAATATTATTTTACTGATAATGGACGTGCCCGCTGTAATAGAATTACTGGTGTTGTAGATGTGGTTTCTTTTTTTGGCGACTGGGAACGAATTGGCAAAGAAAATTTGTTCATCAGATTGATTGAAAAAATTAAACTAATTTTTGAAAGTAAAGAAGAAAAGAAAAAAAGAAAAATGAGGGAGAATCTCGGTTCATTAAGGTCAGCACTTATAATTTATTATGGTGAGCACGAGGGGTTTTATCCAAAATCTTTGCAGGATTTGGCCCCAAAATATATAGGAAAAATTCCCTATCCTGAAGAGGAATGGATATATAATCCTCAAACAGGAGATGTGTATTCCCAATCGTATGGCTATTGAAAAATGATGGGAAAAGGGTGAAAATATTTAGAAAGTTTAGTAGTACAAAATATTTGCCCGAAAAGGAGACCCAATGAAACTCGGAAGAAATTTTACAAAGGTATAACAGAAACGGTTGTAATAGCTCGGTATTTCTTATGACGGCTATTATTAAACA
>Ga0210056_1002288_pt1 | contig 16245 bp, 13 predicted proteins | sample CryGeyCG2014_080_2_FD_183965 | JGI IMG/M metagenome (GOLD analysis project Ga0210056, IMG submission 183965) | Groundwater microbial communities from aquifer - Crystal Geyser CG07_land_8/20/14_0.80 (SPAdes) (version 2) | ecosystem: Environmental > Aquatic > Deep subsurface > Groundwater | place... | reverse complement strand
TGCAAAATTGGTACAACTCATTTCCATCCGAAATGTTGTATTAGCTCAATAAATCAGAGAATCAACATTTCAGGAAGAAGCCATCACCTCAATACTCCCCGCTTTTCTATATAAAAAATGCCCTTCGTTGCGAAGAATGACCTGTTGAAAACATGGCCGGTCGGCGCCGGACTTATGTCCGGTGCACCTTCTATGGATTCCGGTATCCACGTCAGGTGCAGGCGTTTCTCTCTATAAGCGAAGCAAATACCTCCAAGCGGCCAGCGATCCGGGCGCCTCCCGCTCCTGTCCGGGCGCGTACTCGTGAAAGAGAAGCCGCCCCTCCGCTTCCGGCCATTGGGCGACGCCAAACGCCATGGCGGCCTTCTCCCGTCGGAAAGTTTCAGCATCCGCCAGATTCCAACAGGTATTGACGAACATTTTCCCCTCTCCGTCGCACAAATCCACCTCGCTGCCATTGGCGTAGTAGAAAAGATCCTTGCGGCTGCGCCGGTTCTCCAGGAATACCACGGTCTCCAGCTTGTGGCCCAGATCACGGTTCGGAAATGGCTGGTAGGCGGCAATCAGTCCCGTGTCAATCACATGCAACTTCTTTGGATTGTGTTCCTGCTTCCGGAGTGAGGTTTCCCGTTTCGGCTGCAGAAACACCAGAAAGGCGTCCTCAAGGTAGCAGAGATAGTCAAAGAGGGTGTTCTTGGAAACGGTATACCCAAGAGATGCGAAGTCCCGGTGCAGTTTGCTCACGTTCAAAAGCGAACCGGTATTGCGGAAGCAGTGCCGCAACAGATCGCGCATCAGCTTCTCGTTGCGCACCCCATATCGTTCCACCACATCCCGGTAGAGCATCAGAGATGAATACTCTTCCAGAATCAACGGCCGCAACGCCTCATCGGCCAGCACGATCTCCGGAAAGCCGCCGCAAACCAGATACGACTCCAGTTCATGGCGAAGGCGGCTCTCATTGTCGGCGCTGTGCGGTACGACCTCGATCCCCCGGAACGTCAGATATTCCCGGAAAGAAAGCGGGAACACCTCCAGCGTAATGCTGCGGCCCCGCAAGGCCGTGGCCAGGTCGCGCGTCAGCAACTGCGAAGAGGAGCCGGTGATGAACACCTCCACGTCTTCTGTGTCACAGAGGCGGCGTATCCACCGCTCCCAGCCGGAGACATTCTGCACCTCATCCAGAAAAAGGTACTTGTGCTGCCCTGCCATCTCCGGGAACACCTCGTGCCATGAACGCAGGATCAGATCCAATTCTTCCGCATGAATGGGGTGCAGCCGGTCATCCTCAAAATTCAGATATACAATCCGACGACGATCAACCCCTTGCAATGCCAGTCTCTGGATGGCATCAAAGAACAGAAACGTCTTGCCGGACCGCCTGACGCCTGCCAGACCGACGACTTTGCCGGTGCCGGTGGGGATAACCAGTTCCCGTGGTTTGCAGGCCGGCAATACCCTCTCGATGAATTGACGGATAACGTATTTTAAGTTGTCGCTTATCATAGGTTCAATATGGCATATATCATCCCTGTTAGCAAGGACAATTACCGCAAACCTTTCGCTCTACCCCGGTGAGATACATCCGAACGACCAAAGTCTCGTCTTTCAAAGGTTTCTCTATGGGACCTCTTTCCGCAGGATCTTCTTGTCGATCTTGCCCACGACGGTGAGGGGCAATTCCTTTCGGATGTCAATAATCTTCGGCACCTCGTAGGGAGAAAGCCTCTCCCTGGCCATCTTCAGGATGTCGGCCTTCAGCGCTTCCTGGTCGCCGCCGGAGGCGAAGTCCGGCTTGAGGGTGACGAACGCCTTGACCTGTTCCGAGCCGGGACGGTCGGGGTTGGGGAGGCCGATGATCGCGATCATGTCGATCGCCGGATGCTCCACCAGGACCTCCTCCACCTTCTTGGAAAAGACCTTGAAGCCGCCCACGATGATCATGTCCTTGGTCCGGTCGACAATCCGCAGGTAGCCCTCCTCGTCCTGGACGGCCACGTCGCCGGTATGGAGATAGCCGTCCGCATCGAAGACCTGCCGGGTCTCGTCGGGCTTATTGTAATAGCCGGCCATCACCTGCGGTCCCTTGACGCAGATCTCTCCCGGCTCGCCCACCGCCACTCTCCGGCCCGTCCCGGGATCGACAAGCCGGATGTCGGTATTGAGCAGCGGAAGCCCGATGGAACCTAACTTCCGCTCTCTCTTATCGGGGTTCATGGTGGTCAGCGGCGATGTCTCGGTCATTCCGTACACCTCCAGGAGCTTCCCCCGGCCGACGATCTTCTCCAACTCCCGCTGGGACTCCTCGGGGAAGGGGGCAGCGGCGGAGATGCAGGCCTGCAGACGGGAGTGGTCCAGCTCTTTGAATCGGGGATTTGCGATGAGCATCTGGAAGAGCGAGGGGACGTTGACCAGGGCCGTCGGTCTGTATTTGGCCAGCTCCTTGCAGATGTGGTCGGTATCCCGGGGATTGGGGATCAGGATCTGCGTCCAGCCGAGGTAGATGCAGTTCGCGTTGAAGAAGAGCCCGGCGATGTGAGAGAAGGGAAATCCCGAGAGGGCCAACCCCTTGCCCTCCTCCCAGCTCAGCCAGATCTGGACGATCAGGAGATCGGAGACGGCGTTGCGGTGGGTGAGCATGGCGCCTTTGGGGCTGCCGGTGGTCCCGCCGGTGTACTGGATGTAAGCGATATCGTCGGGGGTCACCGTCACGGCGGGCGGTTCGGCGGAAAACTCCTCTCCCTTGATGACCTTGATCATGTTGACCACGGACCTTCCCGGCAGCGGGGTAACCTTCCCTTGGGGTATCTTTTTCAGAAGCCGGCCCAGGACCCTTTTGATCGCCGGGAGGAAGCCCCCCACGCTGGTCGTTGCCACGACCTTCAGCTCCGGAAGATCGGCAACGATTTTCGTAAGCCTTGCGGCAAAGATCGCATCGAGGGTCACGAGCCCCACGGCATTCGAATCCTTCAACTGGTATTTCATCTCCTCGGCAGAGAGAAGCGGAGAAACGCCGGAAACGACGCACCCCGCCCTTAGGATCCCCAGCCAGGCGATGACGTATTCCGGTATGTTGGGGAGGTTGATGCCCACCACATCCCCCTTCTTGAGCCCCTGCGCCAAGAGCATGTGGGCGAATCGGTTGGCGTAGCGATCCAACTCGGCGAATGTCACCTCCACGCCCATGAAGGCCAAGGCCGGCTTGGCGGGGAATTTCTTGAAGATGGGGGCGACCGCATCGACGTAAGACTTTTCCCATCTTGCTGGGTCGATGTCGGTTAACCCCGGATCGTAGGATTTTGTCCAGAATCTCTCTTCGGCCATCATCATCTCTCCTTTCTATTCAGCAGGCTCCTTTTCCCAGGAGCGGGGATCCAAAGCCTTTGTCAAATTAAAACACTCAAACCATCGATTTCCGGTTCCGACTTTTTGGAAGCTCTGCGGGCCATAGCCCGGATTGTTCCAGCTCCTACGGAAGCGGCCAATTGGATGCATTCAGCCAGCTCTTCTTCGGTGATTCCCATTTTCCTTGCACCTGCAAGGTTGTTTTCCGCTCAAGGTTCACAGCGCATAGCCAGAACAAGGGCGATATGGATGAGCTTTTTTGTTTTAGCGTCCAGAGCCCCATCCTGATGAGCGCTTTGAAAAAAATCCTCGTAAACCTCTTTGGTGTGGTGAATCAAATCCATTTTTCATCCTCCTGAATTTTGAATACCGTTTGAAATGTAGCATCCCACGTCTATGGATAACCGCTTGAGTGGAAGCTTGGTGTCTTTTGCCGAGAGAAATGTGCGGCACTTTCCGCCGCTTAAATTTTCCGATAGGAGCTTGCTTTGATCTGGGTCGAGGATATCCGGTAAGAACTTGCTTTTATGCGGGCTGAGGATAAAAAAAGTGGTCCTGTATGTCAAGGAGAATTAATTCCGCGGAACAAGCCCGTCTTGAAGGCCTCCATGCCCCGGGCTCTCGGGGTGTTGGCCGCCCTGACCGCTTTCCCTATTTCGCCGACTCCGGCGCTTTGTTCAGGGCGAGGCGCAGAACCTCTAACATCTCGTCCACGAAGTGGAAGGCGATCTCCCTTTGGACCTTCGCCGGGATCTCCTCCAGGTCCTTTTTGTTCCACTTCGGCAGGATGATCATCTTCACGCCGGCCCGGTGGGCCGCCAGGACCTTCTCCTTGACCCCGCCCACCGGCAGGACGAGGCCGCGCAGCGTGATCTCGCCCGTCATCGCAAGCTCCTTCTTCACCGTCCGGTTCGTCAGCAGCGAGACCAGGGCGGTCAGCATCGTCACCCCCGCCGACGGTCCGTCCTTCGGGATGGCGCCGGAGGGGACGTGGATGTGGATGTCCATCCCCTCGAAGAAATCCTTCGCAATCCCCAATTCTTCCGCATTCGCGCGGATGAAGCTGAGCGCCGCGGTGGCCGACTCCTTCATCACGTCGCCCAACTGCCCCGTCAGGGTGAGGCCGCTCTTGCCCTTCATCGCGGTCGCCTCGACAAACAGGATATCCCCGCCGACCGGCGTCCAGGCGAGCCCCCTGACGACCCCGGGCTTTAAGGTCCGGGCGTCCGCCTCCTCCGTGATGCGGACGGGGCCGAGGACGCGATGGAGATCACGCGCCGTGATCGTTGCCTTTTCGATCACGCCTTCGGCGATCTGGCTCGCCACGCCCCGGCAAACCGCGGCGAGCTCCCGTTCGATATTCCGCACCCCCGCCTCCCGCGTATAGCCGGTGATGATTTTGCTGAGGGCGCTCTTCGTGATCCGGATCTGTTCCGGTTTCAGGCCATTTTCCGCCGTCTGCCGCGGGATCAGGTAGCGCTGGGCGATCCGGATCTTCTCGTCGATCGTGTAGCCGGACAGTTCGATCACCTCCAGGCGGTCGCGGAGCGCCGGCGGGATCGTCTCTAAGATGTTCGCCGTCGTGATGAACATCACGTGCGACAGGTCGAACGGAACATCTAAGTAGTTGTCCGCGAAGGAGAAGTTCTGCTCCGGGTCGAGGACCTCGAGGAGCGCCGACGAGGGATCGCCGCGGAAATCATTCCCGACCTTGTCGATCTCGTCCAGCATGAAGACGGGGTTCATGGACTCCGCCCGCCGGATCCCCTGGATGATCCGGCCGGGGAGCGCCCCGACGTAGGTTCTGCGATGACCGCGGATCTCCGCCTCGTCGTGGATGCCGCCCAGCGAAATGCGGATGAACTTCCGTCCCAGGGCGCGGCCAATGGAGTGGCCGAGCGACGTCTTGCCCGTCCCCGGAGGGCCGGCGAAACAGAGGATCGGCCCCTTCGACTCCGGTTTCAGCTTGCGGACGGCGAGGTATTCGAGAATCCGTTTCTTCGCCTTCTCCAGGCCGTAGTGGTCCTCATCCAGCACGCGCCGCGCCTTTTTGATATCGAGGTTATCCTCGGTGCGCTCGTTCCAGGGCAACGCCGTCATCCAGTCGAGGTAGGTCGCCGCGACGGTGTATTCCGCCGAAGAGGGGTGCATCTTGGAGAGCCGGGCGAGCTCGCGTTCCGCCTCCTTTTTCGCCTCCTCCGGGAGATTCTTCTTTTCGATCTTCGCGCGGCACTCCTCGATCTCGACCTTTTCGTCGTCCGTCTCTCCGAGCTCCTTCCGGATGGCGCTGAGCTGTTGGCGGAGGTAGTACTCCCGCTGGCTCTTGTCCATATCGTCCTTCACCTGGGTCTGGATCTTGTTGCCCAGTTCGAGGATCTCCACCTGGTGGTTGACGAGCCGTGTCACTTCGCGGAGGCGCTCCTTCACGTCGAGGATTTCGAGGAGCTTCTGTTTCTCCTCGATCGGCGAGTTGATCACGGATGCGACGATGTCGGCCAGGACGCCGGGCTCCGCGATCGATTTGGCCATCGCCCCGAACTCCTGGGGGAGGAAGGGCGAGAGCTTCACAATCCGCTCGAAGAGGCCGACGAGGTTCACCATCAGCGCCTCAACCTCGATGTCCTTGGTCTCCCGGTCCTCCAGATTTTCCACGCGGGCGCGGAGGTAGGGCTTCCCCGCCAACAGTTCAACGATGCGGATCCGACCGATCCCCTGGAGGAGGAGCTGGGTCTTGTTGTCGGCGGTCTTGGCCATCCGGAGGATCATGACGCTTGTGCCGACGCCGTAGAAATCCTCCATCTTGTGCGGGCCTGCCGTCGGATCGCCGGCCTGCTTCAACATGGCGAGGCCGATCATGCGGTCGCCCGCCATTGCCTCGTCGATCAGGCCGATCGCGGAATCGCCGGAAACTTCCAGCGGGAAGAGCATCTTCGGAAAGACGAAGGCGCCCGCGAGCGGCAGCACCGGAAGGATCTCCGGAATGCTTGCAATTTTAAGTTCTTCAGACGCTTTCTGTTCGGACATGGGAACCTCCAATATATCGTAAGCAGAATCAACTGCCTTGAATGCTGATCTTGTGGACGCGGTCCAAGGGGCGCTTGGCGAGCCGGATCTCCAGGATGCCGTCCCGGCAGACCGCCCGGACCGTTTCCATATCGATCGGAACGGGGAGTGTGAGGTTCCGCTCGAAATGGCCGCAGGGGATCTCGGCGAGACGGTAGCGGGCATCCTCCTCCCGCGGTCCGCCTTCCCGCGCGCCGGAGATCTTCACCGTGCGGGGACCGATCTCCAGGTTGATCTCCTCCCGCGGGACGCCGGCGATCTCGGCCAGGATGACGATCTCCTCGCGGGTTTCATAGATGTCAATCTGGGGCCGCCACCGCTGCCGGGAGAGCGTGAACCGCGGCTGGGCCGCGCGCAACATCTCCTCGACGGTCCGATGGAATTCGGACTCGACGCCTTCCGGATTTTCGACAAATCTGATCTTGATGTAATCCATGCCTGACTCCTGTTCGCATAAACTCCCGACTTTGCCTTCCGGTCCCTTCGTCCTGGCCATTCGCCCGGTTGAAAACCCTTTACTGAAAGATATGCACCCCATCCCCCGGCGTCAAGGGAAGGGGGCGACGATTGAGTCAACGGCGTCTGATTGACTATATTCCATTTGACATCTGAACAGATATTCGGTAGCTTAAAATATAACATCCACTCTGAATGTTGGTCGTAATATCATGGGGCGATTGCTCAAATACGATGGTAGGGGTCAAGTGCCCAAGCATTTTCTGTTCCATTTCAAGGGGAGGGCCTGCATGCCGCCTGAGGGGTAGGGTGGTTTCGCAGAAAGGCCATGGTCCGCGAACGGCTGAAGGCGGTGTTTCCATGTCTGGCCTGGAGGTTTGCCAGGTCGTTTTCCGTATCGATATCGTGCCATGCCGGCGCCAGGTGGACCCGATATCCCCGGGCGTAGAGGCGGTTCAAGGTTTTTTCAAAGACGGTGTTTTCTCCCCAGGGCATTCCGTTGAAAACAGCGGGATCGAATGTAGCGGAGCGAAAGCCGACCAGATAGTAACCGCCGTCGCATGCGGGTCCGACGACGGCGTCATGCCCATTCTCCAGGTTTTGGAAGGCCTGTTCGATGACCTCCGCGGTCAAATCCGGGAAGTCGCTCCCGATCAGCAGGGTCGTAGCGAACCCCTTCGCAAAGCAGGAGCGGAAGGCCTTTCCCATCCGGTCTCCAATCCCTTCGCCTTCCTGGGGGATGTAGCGGAATCGAACGCCGAACCGCCGCCGGATCTCCATCTCCCTTTCTGCCGGTGTGAAAAAGATTTCCAGATGGTAGCTTCCCGGCGCCAGCGCCTCTAACAGATCGTCCACGAAATATCCGTAAAGTTCCGCCGCGAAAGGGTCGCCGTACGCCTTGGCCAGCCGGGTCTTGACCTTGCCCGGCTCGGGATGGCGGACAAAGACCGCCAGGCAGCGGTTTGGTTTCGGCGGGGAATTCAGCGCCATGCCCGTCACCCCTTTTCAAACGGGTTCAGGATCATCTTCCAGAAGCGGGCGTACCGGACATCCAGGAAGCCCGTGAGGCCGATGGTCATCCCCTCATGGCCCGCCGCCGGCTCTGCCTGATACGTTCCGAAGAGCCGGTCCCACCAGGAGAGGTTGAAGCCGAAGTTGCGGTTTAACTCCCGCGGAAGAATGGAGTGGTGAACGCGGTGCATGTCGGGGGTCACCACGATCCGCCGGAGGAGGCTGTCCGGCCGTTCGGGGATTCGGAAATTGCCGTGGTTGAACATGGCCATGCCGTTGAGAAGGATCTCGAAGATGAAGACGGCAACGGCGGGAGGTCCGAGGAGGGCCACCACGGCAATTTTGATCAGCAACGAGACCACGATTTCCAAGGGGTGAAACCGGAGCGCCGAGGTGAGATCGAGGTCCAGATCCGTGTGGTGCATCCGGTGGAGCCGCCAGAAAAAACGGACCCGGTGAAACAGGACGTGCTGGGCGTAGATGACCAGATCGAGCGCCAGAATGCCAAGAATGATGGCCACCGCTTCCGGGAGCGGGGCGATGTTCAGAAGACCCCATCCTTTCTGCGCCCACAGGACGGCCATGCCGACGGGGAGGATGGGGAAAAGAAGGCGCGGGAGGATGCCGTTCACGAGGTGAACCGACAAATTTCCGAACCAGCGCAGGGACTTCTTCACGGTCAGCGGACGCCGGGGGGCGAGGAGTTCCGCGATGGCGATGACGGTGAAGAGGACCAGGAAGCAGCCGATCCGGATGACGGCTTCGTGCTGGGGAAAATTCAGTTGAGAACCCGTATCGGGGAAAATCATCGCTGTTGTCCTAAGTTTAGGCTCATGTCCGGAACTCTCATGACGACGGGAATGATAACATATCGTGACAAGTTTTCAAGAAATGATCACCGTTCTTTCGCTATCGCGAATCATGAAATTTCTGCCGTTTCACCCGATTCCGGGTTGTACCACCCCATGCGGCTCTCCCCGGGGATTTCGATCAGGGAGTCGATGGCGAGGATCGTTTTGACGTCCTGATTCACGGCGATTGCTCCTTCGCACCCGCACCCCCGGTACGCCAACCCATTATAATGCGGGCTGTAGAAGACGCTCTCCACAATGAATTCCTCATTGTTGCTTCGGAGGTTCAGCCCCTTTGATCCCGGAAGGATGACTCTTACGAGGCGACCGGTCGTCTCCGCGGGAGCGGGCGTTACGCCGGTGCTGATAAACTCGGGTGTCTCGCCCATGCATGCCAGGATCTCCCCCAAGGCCGCCGCTGTTTCGGAATCCTTCTCCATGCCGCCTTCTTCCCACCGGAGTTTCATGATAACGGCCATCTTCTCCAGAATCCCGTGCAGCGTCCGCTCTTCCAGGATGCGCGCCGACAGGCGCAGGCTGCCGTAGGTCTGGTCATAGATCGCCACGAATCTGGCCCCTTCCCCGATCGGCCCCCGCTCCACCCGGTACCGGTCGGCGGCGAAATGGATGTCGCGCCGCTCGACGGGCAGGACCATCAGAAAGACCTCGAACAGGATCTGGGCGATGACCTCGTTTTTCACATCCGGCCGTCTCATGGCCGGGTGCGTGAAGGTCACGCCGGTCGTGAAAAAGTTCCGGGTAAACCGCGGAAAATCAAAATAGATATTGCCCGTCGGGTCCAGGGGATACAGGCACGATATTTCATTCGGCCCGCGGCGCTCCTTGTAGCCGATGATCGACTCCCGGATCTGAAGGGCCGATTCCACGGCGATCAGCTCCCCGAAGCGTTTGCCGACAAAGACGTTCCCCTCGCTGAGGTTGGGAAACACCAGCGTCGGGATCATCTGCGCCTTGGTGGTGTATTTCTTTTCATGGCGCACCTCGACCGTCCGTTGTTGGATGTTCACACGGCAGACGCGATAAGGTCTCGTCGTGTAATAGTAAATGCCGCCCGGATAGGCTTCGCGCATCAGTTGGCTGTACGACAGCGAACCGAGCGCCTCTTCGACCGGCCCCCGCTTTTGCTTCACCTGGAACTGGATCTCCACGTCCCGCAACGGAAAGGCGTGATTCGGAGCTTCCCCGGCCTGCGCCTTCATGGCCTGAAATTCGGGCGAAATCTCGCCGATCCGCTCGGATCGGCACAACTCCAAAAACCCTTTGGCCCAGGGGATAACGCTCCTGAATTCCGGGCTCTCTTTGATGCCCAGAAAGGAACAAACGCGGTCGTGCTCGCCGCCCTGCCTGGCCAGGCACAGGGCATGGATGTACTGCACCCGTGCGTTTTCAAGGTACAGGGCGCCTTCCGACAGGGGCATCCCGAGGAGCTGCTGCGGGTCCCGGAAGATGTTGGCGCTGTGGATGTCGCCGCCGTTGACGATGATTACCTCGCCGGGCGCATGCCGCCCGATCCGGCCGATGCGCTGATAAAAACTCGTTGCGGAATAGGGAACGCCGACCAGAATGGCCAAGGTCAGGTACGGGATGTCCAGACCCAGCTCCAGGGCGCTCGTGCTGACGATGCCGGCCAGCGTTCCCCGGCTCAACCGCTCCTGGATGAGCTGTCGGTCATGCTCCTCGTATCCGGCGCGATAGGGCAGGATGTTGAGTTTCTCCAGGTGATTCTCATGCGCTAAATCCTCGTCCTCCCCGTCTTTCCCCTGAGAACGGGATACGATGGACGCCAGATATTCCGTCTGCTTGCGGCTGTCGACAAAGGCGATGAACTTGTGATCCGTCTTTTTACCAATGAAACCCATCAATTCCGACAGGGAGGTCAAAAGATCGCCCTCGGCGGGAATATTGGCTAAATGGATGGTCACCCCTTGCCTCGGCGAAGTATCGCACCCGGCGTCGATGATCCGGAAGTCCAGGCCGAAAAGGTCGCGCAGGTGATTCGCCGGCGCGGCGATGGTGGCGGAAGCCGTGATGAATTGCGGAAATACGCGCAGCAGTTGCAGGATGTGCCGCATCCGGCGGAACAGGTAAGCGGCATTGCTGCCGAAAACGCCGGTGTAATAGTGGATCTCGTCGACGATGACGAGACGGGTCTTCATCAGGAAGCACATCACGGCCTTGTCGCTGACATGAAAGAGAAGCCAGGCATGGATGATGTCGGGGGTCATGATCAGCACCCGGCAGTTCCGTACAATGTCCATGCGCGCCTGCATCGGTGTCTTGCCGTCGATTCTTCCCGCGCGGGCGGGGATATTGGCGCTGTCGAGCGCCTGGATCCAGCGCTCCTCCTGTTCGCGGCCCAGGGCCTTGAGGGGATAAACGACGATGATCCGGGCCTTCGGATCGGCGGCGAGCTTTTCCATCGCCGCGACATAAAACGGCAGGCTCTTGCCCGATGCCGTCCCCGTGGTGATGCAGATATTATCACCCGCCAGGGCCGATTGGATAGCCTCTTTCTGATGACGGTAGATGCCGGCAGGGAAGGAAGATTTCAGAAAGCCGGCAGATTCGCGGGAAAGTTGAAGATCGTCGGAAGGGAAATATTCTCCCTTGCGTCCGGGAAGCATCAACCGTTCGGAAATTGTCCAACCCTTTGTTTCCATGAACTGATCAATCATGCAGCCTCCCCGCCAAATCAGTTATTGACCGAAGCCGAGCAAGGTGAAGATTTAGTCTCCTCCCGGCAATTGGCTGAACATCGTATCGTGACATGACGATTTTCAAATTCCACGATACGGGTAATCATCATCGTTACCCGATGGCGTATGGGTTCTTCCTGCTAATGCGCGACGGAAGATTGGAAGATGTGTTGCATGTGCGCCGGGAAGGATTTTCCTTTTTCAATCAGAAAGTATTTGTCCGTTTCTTCCTCGCGGAATAGCGAGTGTCCTTCCTGGATTTGTTCAAGAAAAACCTCGAAAACCTCTTGGCGTGCGGCATGCTCCCAGTTTTCTTCCCGGATCTGTTCCTCGATGAATTCTTCGGTTACGAATTTGAAGGCCACTGGTTCCTCCTTGATGTCGAGTTCTGAATGATGGTCTCAAGAATAAGATCGAATATTTCCTTATACTTTTCCATAGATCTGTACCATCCTGAGACCGTTTCTCGCTTGACGAAACGTTTATTTTGAAGGCGATTTCTTGCCCCTTACCAGAATTTCATCCACAAGATCGAAAGCTGCTGTTTTCTTTTGATACTCCTGCCACCGCCGCTCCCATGTGAGATGATCCACGAAAGCGACATCCGTTGTCTGACCATCGCCTTCCCATTCATCGAGTCCGTAATCGTAACGAATGCCTCCCAGCTCCGTCAGGACGTAGCGGGCATGCAGTTTGTCGCCGTCCGGCCTTTTTCGCCAGCGGTGAACGGTAATGGTAAAATCTTCCGGGATTGAATTCGGCAAATGTTGAAGGCATTTCTTCTGCCACCATTCGTCATCCTGGCCCTTATCCTCCACATGCAATTCCATACGTTCCGGTACGTGCAGCTCGAAGGCAAAAGCGGCCATGTGGAAAAAAGTTTCAAGAAAACGAGATTTTTCAGGATCGAAGTGGGGATCGACAATGATGACTTCCTTGCTGATCTGCAACAGAAGTCTGGCACAGCAGGCCAGATCCCAAGCCTTCCGGGGAACAACCTGATCTTTCGGGACATGCCATAGAGGATGGGAGTCATCGAGATCGTCGATATCAAGAAGATGCTCGATTTCACGATCGTTTTTACGTGCGATGACCGCATGAAAAGGATTTTGTTTTTGCTGAACTTGCACGTTGCATAGCCAGTTGGTTTCCGGATCACGGTTCATTCCGGGATCGTATGGCCGATTCAGTCTGGCCATTTTGCTTTTCTCAAGGTTCTTTAATTTACTTACGATAGTGGAGCGCTCGACGTCTTTTACATCAGGATTTGCCTTAACCGCTTCTATGACCATTCCGGCCCATTTTCCCGGAAAGCGTGAAATCAATCGCCCATGTTCCACGCCCACCTGATCGTAGATGAACCGGAAATCTTTCCAGTTGTCGATTGCCGACGGTTGCACCGCGAATTCCCGGATCATGCTCAGAATAACTCCTTCTCCCTTTCGGTGAAGAATCCGTCGGGCCATTTGTCGATGAAGTCGCCGTCCTCGGATATCCGCAGCTCCGTCAATTCGGTGCCGTTTTCCGTCGGTTTGGCGTAGATGACGGCGACCTGATCGGGACGCAAAGCCAATGCCTCATCCTCCAGCTCGCCGTTTGTCGTTTCCCTGATTCTGCGCAGGAGCCTCAAGATCAGGTGTTCACTGTGGGTTTCGATAATCACTTGATTCAATGAACCGTTACAATCGTCGCGCTCTTTTGTGATAGGTATGAAGAAATCGGCCAGTTCTGCCTGCAATCGCGGATGGAGATGAATCTCCGGTTGTTCGATACAGAGGATCTTGTTCTCTGCCATGAGTCCTTGAACGATGATTGGCACGATCTGGCTAATGCCGAAACCGACGTCCTTCACTGATGCCTTCGATCCGGTCATCTTGTCGATCAGGGAAATTTCATAATAATCGCGAGTGATATGATCGATTTTGAGCGAATAGTTCAGGTCAAACCGGGTAAACCATTGGTTGATCATCGCAACGATGTCCGGACGGGCGATGAGGATATCGGGCGCATATCTGCCATCAATACCAACATCGGACGGCAGATTGCCGGAGAAGGGATAGAGGCGCTCGGGCATTGCTCTCAACGGGCCGATGTACCACAAATCGTTCAGGTGCAGCCGGAACAGCTCCGAAGCAGCCAGAATCCATGTTGTGGGAAGCATGTGATAATCAGACGAGTCACTGTCATGTAACGAGCCGAGAAGAAGAGGGTCTTCAACATTCTTGAAAAGACCTTCTCTGCCGGTCATCAGGGCTTCGGGAAAACAATTCGTCAGCGAAACCAGACTGTCGAAGGCGACGCCACTTATCTTTGAGAATTGATCGAACGACTTGTTTGTCAAGGCTTTGTAGATTTTCTGGAGGACCGCCAAGGCCCTTTCCTGCTTGAGAAGCTCGGATTGCCCTTCTGCCTTTTTTCGCTGATACCATTCTTCCTTAGATTCGGGCGGTTCGAAATTAGCACACCAAACAAGCCTATTTTCTTCCTCGCGTGGTCCGGGATTAAGAGGGTCGGCTTCTCGTATTGTCCTTTTTAAGTCATGTATCGTTTTTTTCACTTGTTGGATTTCTTTTTTTAAATACTGGACGTTGCTCTCATATTCGGTATCTATGGCACATTGGAAGCTTGGATAATACGTGGCATTTCTGTAACTTTCGGATTGAAGGTCCATCGATTCTCTGACCAGAACCGATCTGGATTTTCCTTCTTGTTTGGAGGTGTTTCTTAGATCTGAAAAATTCATCATTTGTTTATAGATGGTGACCGGTGCAGAAAGCAGGGAATCCGATATGCTTAAAGATTCAATCGCGATTTCCTTTTCCTCTCTATTGCAAAAGGTGTATTCGAGCGACCGCTTTGCGCAAACAACTGTTGTGTCGTAGACATAGAAATAGGAACTGTATTCGCTAAAACCAACCCCGAAAGAAAAATTCTTCTTCGTATCGTGGTCGTTGATGAATTCGGCATAGCCGCCCAGATCGACATAGTTTCCTCTGGGCTGCAAAACGATGTTCTTGTTCATGGATTCGAGGGTCTGCTTGAAAAGGAGCAGGGCCTGGATCAGCGAACTTTTCCCCGAACTGTTCGGACCGTAAAGGAGGGTGATCGGTTTAAGCGAGATAATTTGTTTCTTCCCGAACGCCTTAAAATTTTCGATGCTGATTTCTTTCAACATGGCAATCTCCGGATCATGGTTATTTGAAAAGTCATGTTAAGTAAGGGTTTGCTTTCATTCCCCGCGTCCGCCTACGGTAAGTCTTTCGAAAAATGAGCGAACCGCCGTTGCCGGACTTGTCGGCAGCCGATCGGAGTCCGTCTCGCGCCGTTCGGTCCGTTCTGCCGCAATTTCAGCCTTTCCGGCGTTGCTGTCATTCCCGCGATGATCGTTGGCGGCTTGCATGGAGGCTTCATCTTTTTCCAGACAAATCACAAAGGCCTGGCGAATGTAAGCGGTGACTGATGTGCCGAACCTCTGGGCCTGTGCCTCAAGACGACGGTATGTTGCATAATCCATGCGAAGTGGGAATGTCTTACCTATCTTTGCCAACGTTTTCATCTCCTATGTGAACTTCGGCATTACGCGGAACATCAAGTACGCGGAACATCAAGCAACGTTTCAATATCCGCAGAAAATCATCCTTGAAATTGTAGAGCAGGCGATCCAGTTCCCACCCCTGAATATTGGCTTCCCTGGCGATGCCCAGGAAAAATCGTTCGTGCTCGTCGTAAGAGGCAAAGCGACAACCCATGGCCTCGGTAATCTGCTTGATCCGGTCATCGATGGCGATGCTGTCGTAAAAATCGGGGTGATAGACGTCCATCCAAACGTTGCGGGCGTATTTATCCCCTATGCCGTAAAAATGCTTCATGAAGGCGATCTTGGCTTTGGTCCCCACCTGGGCGAATGCCTTTTCCTTGGCCCGTTCGAGGCCTCCCATCGTCAGAATCATTTTGTAATTTTCGTTGAGCTGCCTGGCTTTCATATTGGGCATTCTGACCTTCGCGTCATGTAGAACGGTTGTCAACCTGCGCAGCCTGTCGTCTTCGGAAAGGCCGGACAGGGCGTCGAACGTCACGCGCCGGTAATTGCTTTGATTGCCGATCAGGCCTTGCCAGCCGCGACTGTTTCCCATCGTTGAAAAACTCTGCAACAGAAGATGCCAGATGAAATCCGGTCTTTTCATATCGCGGCGGCCATCTTCCTTGATCCTGTCCAGCGTTTCTTTCATCTTCGGCGATAAGTTCTGAAGAAACAGGATCAATCTCCGGCGTTTTTCGGAAGAATACTCTGTTTTTCCGGCAAGAAATTGTCCCTGTTCGCGAACGATCACCCGCCGCCCGAAGTCCAATTGCGCCTCCGTATTTTGAATGTTTGCATCCATGTCCAATCTTTCCTCCTAAGCGAATCGAAATTGTGAGCCTCTTTGATGCTTGGCATTTTGAAGGAGGATAGAGCAGCAACCATGCCAAAGAAGGGTGTTAGTCTTTAATACATTGAAAATACATGATTATGATTGAAAGATGTTCACACCGCCGCAAATGCTTTCGTAAATTATGTCACGAATAAAGTAAAAATAATTACGTTTCCATGCTGCACGTCACTTTGCCGACTCTTGGCACGGGCAGAAAATCCAGCCAACGGATTCCATTTATTGATGTCCGGTCTGCATGCTATAAACGGGTGTCGGCATCACGGAAAACGGCCAACCCCTTCAGATAATCCGGCTCTTCAGCAAAATTTATGGGTGACCGTTGGCTGGGGTAGGTCACCAAGCGTATGATATAAGGCGATTTTCACCACC
>Ga0210056_1002284_pt1 | contig 16256 bp, 16 predicted proteins | sample CryGeyCG2014_080_2_FD_183965 | JGI IMG/M metagenome (GOLD analysis project Ga0210056, IMG submission 183965) | Groundwater microbial communities from aquifer - Crystal Geyser CG07_land_8/20/14_0.80 (SPAdes) (version 2) | ecosystem: Environmental > Aquatic > Deep subsurface > Groundwater | place... | reverse complement strand
AATGACAAACCTATTGACAATGAAATTGAATTGTTATACATAACAAACATAAGAGCTTTTTAAAACGGTTCGGAAAAATCCATATCTTAAAAAACTGATCATCAGAGAAGGAGAATGGTATGATGCGTTCGATTGCCAAGCCGGTCTGTTTTTTCCTGATTATTTCTTATTCCATGCTCGACTTTTCCGTGCACACGGCCCGCGCAGCCATGGTGGGGACGGAAACGGCGCTGAACACCACAGAGGGACGGAATGCCCGCACACGACTTGTGAATTTCCTGAACCGGCAGGATGTTCAGACCGTCATGGTTCAGCAGGGTGTCCGGCCCGAGGAAGCTCGGGCGCGCATCAACAGTTTGACCGATACCGAGGTGAACCGAATTTCCGGTATGATGGACCGGCTCCCCGCCGGTGGTGATGCCGTGGGGGCGCTGATCGGAGCGGCCTTGTTCGTCTTTATTGTTTTGTTGATTACGGACCTTCTGGGACTGACCCGCGTCTACTCATTTGTCAACCATCCTGCCCCCAGGCGGTAACGGAGTGGCCGATGGCTCGTAGAGCGGACTACCGTGTTGACCCCGTTACACCAGAAAGCCCCGGACTTCAGGCTGGGGATGAACCACGTTAGAAGTTTCCTCTGTCAGAAGTTCAGACTCCTGTCACGCAACAGTGAACTTCCAATGTGGTGAATGGCATATGCAATATCAGATCAGCAAGAAAGCCCCGTCTTACAAGACGGTGAGTAACGGGGTTGATTGCCGATGTTGCTGCGCCCTGCTCGTCCTCTTGTTGAGTATCCTGCCTACCGGCTGTACCGGGCTGCGATCAGGCTCCTTGCCGGCGTATGGTGAGGGGAGACCTGCCAAGACTGAGATCAGCGCGGTTCCATTTTACGCCCAGAGTGAGCATCAATGCGGTCCTGCGGCCCTCGCCATGCTGCTCCGTTCCCGCGGGATCTCGGTCACCCCTGAAGAACTCGAATCCGAGGTCTATACGCCCGTCCGTAAGGGGAGCCTTCAGACTTCGCTGATCAGCGCGGCACGGCGTCACGGCCGGATCGCCTATCCGATTTCAGGGATCGAGGCCATGCTCACGGAGGTGGCCGACGGTCATCCGGTCATGGTCCTTCAGAATCTTGGACTCTCCTGGTATCCCATGTGGCATTATGCAGTCGTCGTCGGCTATGACCTGCCTGAAGATACCATCATCCTTCATTCCGGAAAAACACCACGGGAACACTTATCCTTCCGGGTTTTTAAAAACACTTGGTTAAGGAGCGGGTATTGGGGACTGCTGGTTTTACGGCCGGAAGAATTTCCTGCCACCGCCGATGAGGAAGATTATCTCATGGCCGTGCTGGGACTGGAACAGGCCCGGCAATGGACTGCCGCGGTGACCGGCTATCAAACGGCGCTCGCGCGCTGGCCCGGGAGCCTCGGCGCACTCATGGGTTTGGGCAATAGTTTTTATGCATCGGGTGAACTCACGACTGCGGAGGAAGCCTTCAGGCAGGCGGCCCGCCTGCATCCGGATTCCGGGCCGGCATGGAATAATCTGGCCCAGGTGCTCATGGAACAGGGGAGGGGAGAGGAGGCCCTGGATGCAGCCCGCCGTGCGGTGGCCCTAAACGGCCCCATGATGGATCTCTTTCAAAAGACACTCGAAGAGATTCAATCCAGGTTCCCGGCCTCCCCACGGGAGAAAAAGGAATCGCCATGAATTTCATGCCTCTTGAAAAGGCGAGGTCTTCCGGATCGGGAAGAGCCGCATGGAGGTTATGGCCCATCTGCTCCCGGGACACACGCCGGGGAGCGCCGGCTTTCTGGTGGATCAGCACTTCACTTGACCCCTGGAATCCTTGGCCCCTTGACCCCTTATATTTTTTAGTGTATTCCGGGGTCAGACCCTTTGCTCCAGCAGCTTACCCAGTTTGTCCAGATGCCCTTTTTCTTCCTCAGCCAAGGTTTTAAAAACCCGCGCGGATTTTTCATCCGTCATCCGGGGGATCATCTTCAGATAGAGGTCGTAGGCATTGGTCTCCATGGCCATGGAGAACTGAAGGATTTCTCTTGCGCCCTTGTTCTTAGCCCAGGAGAGTCCGGCGCCGACCGGTATCCCTCCTTCCATCAGGCCTTCGGAGCCTTCCAATTCAGAAAAAACAGGCAGAGGCGACCCGGAAATCTCTCCATAGAGCCGGACAAGAGATTCCTTGTGTTTCTCCTCGGCGGCTGTGAGTTGTTGAAACAGTTTTACGGCCCCGTCATCCTTCAGGGATCTTGATACGCCGGCGTAGAATTTGCGGGAACCTTCCTCCAGGACCCACGCCAAGGCCAGCAGGTCTTCGGCCGTGTCGGCATCTGAAAACACGGCCATCCCCGCATCGGGTGCGCCGGATGCCCTGAGGCCGTTCCAGACATCGATCCCGCCTGTCATGGTGAAGACCTGCTTGAAACCGGCGCCGGAGAGCATGCCTGCAGCCGACCGGCTGCGTACGCCGGCTTTTCAATAGGTGATGGTCGGTTTTTTCGGGTCGAGTTCGTTCAGACGTGAGGAGAGTTCCCCGATGGGGATCAAACGGGCGCCAGGCAGGTGTTCTCCTTGATACTCTGAAGGCTGACGCACGTCTATAAGTTGATATTCATCAGGATTCTTATCTTTTATAAAATCAAGGACTTGATTAGAGCTCCATGACGGAACAGGTTTAAAGTAATTTAGGAAGGCCATATATTCTCCTCACTATTGGAAAACGAGCCTCCCCCCCAGATAACCGGCAATGCTCACGCAGCCCAGGATAAAAAGATTCAGGGCCAAATATATGATGGAAAGGGGGGTGATGGAATAAAGAAGTTCCGGATTCAAAAAACGGATGATGCAGGCGATCATGCCTATAACGATGGCCAAAATGCCGGCGGTCAATTTCTTCTTGAACACCGGGACCCAGGCGCCGCGGTAGTTCTTCTTCCAGTCGAAGAGTCCCGTACCCACGGCCAGCATGGAACCCAGTGTGCCGGTCAAGAGGGTGTAAAAGGCAACGATCTCCATGTCAGGGATCCGGGTGACCCCAAAAACCATGAGAAAAAAAACCGAGACCGGAATCAGGCCGTTGGAGAAGTGGACGGCGATGGGGTGGGGATGGATTTTGAAAACGGCCATGTTTTGCTCCTCTCCAGAAATGCATGTGTAGAATCAGCTCTGCTTATGCAGTTCTTTAATTTTTTTAAGGGTCTTTTCATAATGGCTTTCCATCAGCTTGAGGTGCTGCATCTCAAACTGCGCCAGTCCGAGGAGGATTTTTTTTTCTTCTTCGGTTGAAACCTTTTCGGCAACGTCCTTGTAAAACTCGTAGGCTGCCTTCTCCCGACGAGCGGCGATGGTATAGATCTCAAGGACCTTTTCCATCTCTTTGATCTCTTTATTCATGGTGACTCTCCCATGCCGGCTGATGAACAGATGCCTTTGCGGCAAAACGTCGTAAATAAAATACAATAGAATGAGCGCCGTGTCAAACAGATCCTCGGCCCCCAAATTCCGCGATAGAAATTTTAATAGTTTAGATAATGTTGTTTCTATCCGGTTTGCTCTTTTATCGTCAATCTGATAAAGTGATCCTCGAATGATCATGAATCCGGGAGCGGACCGCGGGCAGTATGGCCTCTGATCGGGTATCCGGTTCCGGGAAAAGACGGCGCTGATCACTGTATCGCGGCAGGGGAGGGGAGAACCTGATGATTGCACATGAGTCCGTGATCCGTTTTTCCATATTTCTGGGATGTTTAGTGGTCATGGCCGTCTGGGAGGTCATGCGGCCGAGAAGGGTCCTGCTTCAGCCCAAAGGCCGCCGCTGGTTTGCCAATCTTGCGCTGACCGCGGTGGACATGCTATTTGTCCGGTTCACCCTCGGCGCCGTGGCCGTGAGCACGGCGGTCTATGCCAGGGATCACGGTTGGGGGATCCTCCATGCAATTCATCTCCCTGAGGTCTTCTCCTTTTTCATCACCATCTTCTTCTTTGACATGGCGATCTATCTGCAGCATGTCATGTCCCATGCGCTCCCCGTCTTCTGGCGCCTCCACCGCGTCCATCACACCGATCTGGACTTTGATGTGACCACCGGCCTTCGTTTTCACCCCTTGGAGATCTTCATCTCCATGCTTTACAAGGCGGCGCTGGCGGCGGCATTGGGCGCTCATCCCTTCGGAGTCTTGCTCTTTGAAGTCATCCTGAATTCCTCTGCACAGTTCAATCACGGGAATGTGGCGATCCCCTTGTCCCTTGACCGTATCCTCCGAAGATTTGTGGTCACGCCGGACATGCACCGGGTGCATCACTCCTGGATGGTAAAGGAAACCAACAGCAATTTCGGATTTTTCTTTCCCTGGTGGGACCGTCTCTTCGGGACTTACCGGGATCAGCCGCAGGAAGGGCATAGGGAGATGACCATCGGCCTTAAAGAATACCGTGATTTTGAAAAACTGAACCTTTTACGCCTGCTCTGGATTCCATTTGAGATAAAAATCGGCGGCTACAGCTTTCGCCGGGATGACTAACGCAAGAAGGATTTATCTTGATTTCCACCCCTTAATCGGTTAATAATCCTGAAATACTAACAAGAGGCAATCGTGATGGATTTCCAAAATTCTCTGGTCATGCGGGAAGACCTGTATGCCCATGAGGGAACTCTGATCTTGGGCCGGGGGGAGACGATCACCAGGCCCATACTGGACGAGATCAAGCATAAGCGCGCCCGGCCTTCCAACAAGACTACCCGGCTCAAAGAGACGCACCTTCCGGAAGATTTCTTACGCGTCATGAAGGATGAGAACTACCGCATCATTTTTGACCAGCAAACCTTGAGACAACGTGTATTGGATCTTGTCGGGGAGATGGTTCTGAACGATGATATTCTGGAGGAACTCGATTTCTGCAAAATCAAAGATTACTACACCTACAGGCACATACTGATCACGACGATCATGACCGCTCGCATGGCGCAGGATCTATACCAGGATTCGAAAATGGCGCTGACTGCGGCATCGACCGCTCTGACCCATGACTTTGGAAAGTCCAGGATCCCTCTTGAGATACTTCAGAGTACGAAAAAACTGACTTACGAGCAGTACCTGTATATCCATGAACATCCCTGGATCGGTTTTCTGCTGCTGGTCTATTACACCGGGGAACATGAATCCATGCATGCCCTTGTGGCTCTCAACCATCACGAGAAAATGGACGGCTCCGGGTATCCCAGGGGAGTCAAAGTCGTCGAGAGTCTCATCCAGTTCGTGACCATCAACGATATATTCGATGCGCTGATATCACAACGTCCCTATCGGCTGGAGCCGTTTAATATACGAGGGGCGCTGGATTATCTATGCGATGAAGCGGAAGGCGGGAAGCTGAACATGACCGGGGTCAAACTCCTCCTTTCCTACAACCGTCATAGCAAACCCCCGCTCGATACCATGGTTTATTCTCAGAGCCATCTCGGCTACCGTCCGCCGGATGAAGTCAACAATTACACCAGTCATGAAGGGTTCCAAAAACAGAAGTTCGGGGACCGAATCGGCTCCGAAGAATAAAAATGATCAGCCTTCCGGTTCTTCCGGAAGATTGGTCTGATGATTGACGCTGAACTGATAATCCCTGAAAACGAATTCCGCGGCCGGCAGTCGATAGGTTCCATCCGGGAGACGCCGGGTCGTTTCTTTGAGCCGATAGGCGTTTTGGCCGCAGGTCCAGCAGCCGAAATTCCGCATTTGAGTGCAGAGGCAGGTTTTTCCCTCGACTGACATTCTTTTCTCACCTGGGTTTTTCTTCAGCTCGAGGTAATAGGCATCTTTATAGCTGCAGTTGCCCGAACCATCCAGCAGATAGCCATAGGCTTCGCAATTCGGTCTGTTTCCCGAAACGATCGCCGGGCACATCTTCAGCATGCGCATCGGATAGCCGGTGGGTGAGATCATGTTGACCTCGATGTCCGACTCATCGGCCTTGAAATATTCCTGCTTAACCTTGGCCGGCAGTCCGCTTTCTTTTGTGATCGCAAAACGGGTCGCCACCTGAACGGCCGAAGCTCCGGCCTCAAGAAATTCAACGGCATCCGTGCCTGTGAAAATGCCCCCCGCAGGGATGACCGGTATGTCCAGATCATTCCGCTTGAGATCAAGGATAATCTCGTCCGTAATGGTCTTGAGGTCATACTGCGCCCAATCCATGCCGAAACCGAGATGCCCGCCGGCAAGCGGGCCTTCCACCACGATATAATCGGGGAGGCGGTTCAGCCTGGAGTTTTTCCGAAGGAAGAGATACAGGGCGCGAAGTGAGGAGACAATAATGCCGAATTTTACGTCTCGAAAGCGTGGATGATCCTGCACCATGGCAAGAGACCTCAGGTGCAGACCCGCGCTCAGGGTAATGCCGTCTATGCCGGCGTCCATGGCCGAGCTGAGGCGCACACGCAGGGTTTCGTGCGGCGCGTTCATGGTAAGTTTTTCCATCGTATTGATGAAGATGAGGCCGTCACCCTTTTTGGCCTCCATGGTCCGTCCTACATGCAGTCTGGTCGCCTCAGCCAATTGTCCGAGATCAAAATGAACCTCGGATTTGTCCGGGTTGCCGATGTTGTATTGGTACTTTTTGAGTTTTTCCTTTACAAAACTCGTCTTCATCCGCCGGTCGGTGATGATGTGCACCATGGCATCGGAGATGTGGCCGATTCCGCCGAGCCGAGCGGCGGTAAGCGCAAGTTCTGCTATGGATATGTCCACACCCATCGCTCCGATGACGATCGGCACCAGCTCTTTTTTGCCCAACCTCAACCGGAAATCATCAACTCTTTTCATCCGTCCTCACAAAAATTCTGCAATTTGAACGTGTCCGCAGTTCTGTTCATAAGACCCATGTATAGCCCTGATCCCTTACATCGAACACCACTTTGCAAAAAGCGGATCGGTGAGTTGATGCACGCTATCCTCTGTGATCTCCAGCAGATCCTTATCTAATAGGGATTTTATGTTTCTCCCTACACCCCCTGCATTAAGCTCATAACGAGCCAGGTACGGCGCAGCGTAGGGCTGACGGGTCGGTTCCAAAGCCAGCGCTTTTGCGAGTTTCTTTTCGCCCTGATTCAACCCTTGAAACATATTCTCGAAGGTATCCCGAGCTTCGGACTGGAGCAGTTCAGTTTTTGCCTTTGCCAACAACGCCGGGGTCGCTTTTGTTTCCGCAATATCCCAAAGAATGTGCGATAGTTTTTGCACATAATAGGTGTGTCCTCCTACATCATCATAAATCTCTTGGGCGATCTCCAGAGGGCAGTTTTTCCCGGTATCTGCAAATTGAAGCCTCACAAATTTTGAAAGCTCGTCTTTTGAAATATTTCCAAGAGGGTAGGAAAACGCACTTTTATAAAAGGGCCTGTTTTTGTCTGTAAACATATCTTTTAATATCCGCCGTCTCGACCCAACAAAAAAATAGGCGATGTTCCGTTCACCTTGAATATATTCGCGTAACAGACCCTCGATTTTTTTGTTCTCTTTCAGGTCGGCGATCTGCTGAAATTCATCAAGCACAACCAGAGCTTTTTTCTCCCTTGCATCCAAAAACTTGGATAAGCCATGGAAAACATCTTCGACCAGTAAATTCAAACTTACGGTGCTATTATATTTGATAGAGAAGGTTACACCATCGGGCCGGATTTCCACCTGGGGCTGGATACGGCTGAAGAGCCCCTTGATCCTCTTTGGGAATGATCGGCTCGTCACATCCTTTCCAACTCCGAGAACCATTCCCTCAACGACTTTCCGGATAAAATCGCTCTCGCTCGTTATGGAAACAAGATCTACATAGATTCCATAATAACCCTTGTGTTCCATGGAATTTAAAACCTGATGCAAAAGAGAAGTCTTGCCTAATCTGCGGGAAGAATAGAGGACAACATCTACACAGTTTAAAGAGTGGGTCCTGAGATCAGACTGCTCTTTTTTCCTGTTGCAGAACGGCTCACCTGGACGGATACGCCCGAGAACAAAAGGGTTGATGAAAAGTTTTTTATCCGGCATGGCTTAGTTTCTTTTTATTTTTGCACCATGTATAACGCATGATGCATAACGCACAATGCATAATAGTATCATCAATAAAATGAGAGTCAAGAAAAAGATAAAAGGGGGCAGGGGGCTGTTGAAAAAGTGTTTTTCTGGTCTCATGCCGTCATTCCCGCGTAGGCGGGAATCCAGGTTTTTCATAGTATTACTGGATGCCCGCTCCCCGCTGAATGCATGCGGGGACAAGTTTATCGGGCATGACAAATTATTTACCATAAGAGACTTTTTCAACAGCCCCGCAGGCCTATTTTCCCTTAAACATAGACCCAATGGAGATAAACAAGGCGGGCGTTTAAGTTAACATAATATATCTTATAGGACGGTACATATAGGGCGCGGCAACAAATATCGTACACTTCATTGAATGGTATTTTCTATGTATTATGGATGGTTAATGGGGTTATCTTACATTGATCATGAGGTTAGGATGATCATTTAAAATCATTGGATCATCTCCAAAAGAGCGGGTGAAAACATCAGGGTTCAAGGGGTCAAGGATTCCAGGGGTCAAGTGAAGTGCTAAAATCATAAGGGGCCGAGGATTATAGGGTCCAAGGGTTCCAGTGTTTTTCTCTGAAGATTTTGCTTGCGTTTCAGTATCTCACTTGAACCCTTGACCCCTCGACCCCTGGAACCCTATGGATCTTCAACCCTCGAACCCTTTTTACCCACTCGATGGGAGAAGAACCAAATCATTCAAATTCTTTTGAACAAGATGGATCAATATTTCAAGTGAATTCTCAAGTGATCCGGAGGTCCCGATGTCCAGCCATTGGATTCTCGGTTCAGCCTTGAACCAAGTCATCTGGTGTTTGGCGAAATGGCGGGTCTCCTGTTTTAAGATCTCAACCGACTGGTTCAGGGTTATTTGCTTTTTTAGATACGGGAGGATTTCCTTATAGCCCAGCCCCTGCATGGAAACCGAGTCCATGGGGACCCCCATTTTCAGGAGGTTTTTGACCTCATTGACCAGTCCCATCGCAATCATCCTGTCCACTCTGTTTTCGATATTCAGGTAGAGGCGATTCCGGCTGGTTGTGAGACCGATCATGATGATCCGGTACTCTTCTTCTCTTATCTCCTTCTCCTCCTTCTGCAAGACGGAGATCGGTTGTCCTGTGATCTCAAAGACCTCGAGCGCCCGGATCAATCGCCGTTCATCATTAGGATGGATTCTGTTGGCAGACTCCGGATCCACTCCTTTTAACCGTCCATATAAGGCATTAGAGCCTTCCTTTAAGGCCAAATCTTTAAAGCGCTTCCTTAAGTCGGCGTCGGCCTCGGGTCCCTCAAAAAGACCATCGGTCAGGGCGCGGATATAGAGGCCGGCGCCGCCGATCACCAGGGGGATCTTCCCTGCATGATGAAGCGTTTGAATCACGGCATCGGCATCCTTTTTATATCGGCCGACGCTGTAGGCCTCCGTGGGATGGACAAAATCCACAAGGTGGTGCCGTACAAGGGACCGATCCTTGAGCGTGGGTTTCCCTGTCCCGATATCCATATATTGATAAATCTGCATGGAATCGGCGCTCACGATCTCCGTGTTCAGGCGCTGAGCCAGCCTGATGCCGTGTTCAGTCTTGCCCACGGCTGTAGGGCCGACCAGAAAGAGGATGGTTTTTTTAGAGCTCATCTCCGGATCTCCCCGATGTTTTGTCATTTCCCTGTCTACTCTATACCCTGCTATATAGCTTTGTACAAATAGGGTCCGAGGGGTCAAGGGGCCAAGGGTTCAAGTGAAATACTGAAACGCAAGCAAAATCTCCAGAAAAAAAAACACTGGAACCATAGGACCCTTGACCCCTTATTTTTCACCACTGGTTACTATTTTCTCTGAAAACGCTTTTCAATCTCATAGAGATCGATCCGGATCATGGTGGGCCGCCCGTGTTCACAGGTATGGGGCGAATCGGTCTCCCCGAGGTCTCGGATCAGTGCCTCCATTTCTTCACGGCTCAGACGTCTGTTGGCCTTGACCGCGGCGCGGCATGAGAAGACATGGATGATATCTTCCATGCGCCGGTCAAGTTCTCCTCCCTGCTCCAAGGCGACGATCTCTTCCAGAAGCGATCGGACGATCTCCTGGATATCCATGTCCGCGACCCACATGGGAACTCCTTTGACCGAAAAGGTTCCGCGGCCGAAGTCCTCCACCTCGATTCCAAGACGGCGAAGGGTTTTTAGGTGTTCTGCAAGGAGAATCCTCTCCTTCCCTGAAAGTTCCAGATTCACCGGGATCAGGAGCTGCTGTACGGGTATCTTCGATAGCCGATAGACCTGTTTGAACTTTTCATACAGGATCCGCTCATGGGCCGCGTGCTGATCAATCAGGATCAGGCCGTCCCTGTCCTGCGTAATGATGAACGAGTCTGCGATCTGTCCCAGCGGGACCAGGCGCTCCTTATCGAAAAGGGCTCGGACTGCCGGAGCGGGCTTCCCCGGTTCCGGCTGTATCCTGCCGGTGAAGGCCGGCCTTCCAGTCGTTCGTTCTTCATGGAACCTATGTTCTCCTGCCGTCCGGAGGTAGCTCTCCACGGCCTCTTTGACCCTCTCCACACGTTCGGAGGCCGGCCATGGGGAGGGCCTCTCATCTTCCTGCGCGCGTCCGTATCCCTGCGCGGTCTTCCGGACACTGTCCCGTGTAAAATCGTGGATCCTTTTAGGATCCGTGAATCGGACCTCGCGTTTGGCGGGATGGACATTCACGTCCACCAGGGCCGGGTCCACGTCCAGAAACAGGTAGACCAGCGGATGTCTCCCCTTCATCAAAAGGGTTTCATAGGCCGCATAGACCGCATGCCGCAGGGTACGGTCCGATACCGGGCGGCGGTTCACGAAAAAGCTTAATCCTGTCCCCGATGGTTTTGTAAATCCGGGGATCGAAATCAACCCGAAGAGGCGCAGCCCTTCCCTCCCCTCCTCCAGTTCCATGAGGTTCCCCCTTGCATCCTTGCCCAGGAGCTGAACTGAGCGTTCAAGGATGGAGGAGACCCCTGGCGATTTGATCAGGGTCCGGTCGTGGTGCTTGAGAGTGAAATAGACGCCGGGATGGGCCAAGGCAGTCTCGGTCATGATTCCCGTAATATGGGAGAGTTCGGTTTCCCTGGATTTGAGAAACTTTCTTCGTACGGCGGTATTGTAAAAAAGGCCGCGAACCTCCAAGGTCGTTCCCCTGCCCCGTCCTGCGGCGCGTACATCCTGGATTTTCCCTCCCTCGATCAGGATCTCGGAACCCGAGGACGGGTTCCCGTCCGAGGTCACGATCCGCACCTTGGAGACCGAGGCGATACTCGGGAGAGCCTCCCCTCGAAACCCGAGGGTGGCGATCTTATCAAGATCGCAAAGCTCCTTGACCTTGCTGGTGGCATGGCGTTCAAAGGCGAGAAGCGCATCGTCGCCGTTCATGCCGCATCCGTTGTCCTGCACGCGGATCAGCCGGCATCCCCCTTCCTCCACCTCCACGGAGATATCCGTGGCGCCGGCGTCCAGGGAATTTTCCACCAGCTCCTTAACCACCGAGGCGGGACGTTCAACCACCTGGCCGGCGGCGATCTTGTTGATCAGTTCATCCGTTAATATCCGTATCTGCCCCATTCTGTGTAAAGTCCTTTCCGGGAGTATGCAGTTAACCGATTGCAAATAGGCCCCTTTGAAGGGCCGTCAAACGTCAAGCCTCCGGCTTTGCCGGAGGTTGATGATTCCCTTCCACTGTTAATCGGGCCTTGTCGGGATCTACTCCCGGCCTTTCCAATTCTTCAATGAGCTGCTTCATGCTGACGTTCCCGATGCTCTGCTGAAGGGCCGCGCTGCCTCGGCTGAAAAGGTCCTGGATCAGCCTCTGTTCAGGTTCATCCTGGGAAGGAGCGGCTTGGAGAAGTTTGCCTCGTACCGCCTCAATCACCTCCGAGGCTGAAATCTTTCCCGTATCTCGGGACGGAACGAATGCATGCCTTTGATCCAACTGGTGGATAAGCCCCTCTTCCTTCAGCTTATGGAGGATCTCCTCCGCCGGCTCGTAGGCGATCCCGATTTTCTGCGAGAGTTCAAGAACGCCGGCCGGGTCCTTTCCGGAACCGAAACGGCGGGCAATCTCGATCATCATGCGCAAGGCCAGATACCCCCGGTAGCGCTCGGCCCTGATGCCTGCCGCTGCGCCCTTTTCGTACAGTTCAGGGTACTCAAGGACATAAGACAACTCCGCGCCCAGGAAGACAATGATCCAGATGATGAAGATATAGAAAAGGAGCGCCGGTATCGCAGCCACCGCCCCGTAGATCTTGCTGTAGGCGTTAAAGTGCGTGACGTAAAGTCCGAAGCCCCATTTGCACAGGGCAAAGAGTATCGCAGCGGCCGCAGCGCCTCCCACAGCCGGATAGGTCCCCACATGGGTGTACGGGAGGAGTTTATAAAGCATGAAAAAGGCCAGCCAGATCAGGATAAACGGGATGATGTAGATTAGAGAGGCCTTGAACAGGGGATGAGAAAGGAACATGGACAAAGCCGGCAGAGACTTGATCTTGGACGTCATGAAGATTGAGAGAGCGATCAGGATCGGCGCCAGGGTCAGGGTGAGCCAGAAGGAGCTGACCTTGTCCCAGAGACTGCGTCTTTCGGTGACATGCCAGATTTCGTTGAAGGTCTTCTCCATGGTGCTGACCAGAGAATAGGCGGCGACGAAGAGAAAAATGGACCCGAAGGCGCTGAGCGCGGCGGTGTTCTCGGAAAATTTATTGATGTGATTCTGGATGGTATTGAATAGATCCGCATTCGGGAAGAGGTACCGGCTGAGGAAGTTTCTCACCTCATCCTCCGAGAGTTTCAGCCTGCTGAACCATGAAAAAAACACAACCATCAGCGGGACCAGGGAGAGGATCGTGGTGTAAGTCATGGATGAGGCCCGGAGCAGACACCGGTCGTGAATGAATTCCAGCCCGACGTGGTAAATCACCTTGATCTGTTTTAAGACCCAGGCCGGAAACTTGGAATATTCATTCAGGTCCAGACTCAAGAGCCGGGCAATGAAATTCTGGAACCCTCTTGTGCGTTCGGAAGCGATATTCATGAACCGCTCACGGAGAGATTCTCGATCAGAAGGCTCGGTGATCCCACCGCGCCGTAGAAACGGAGGTCATCCCCCGCCCCTTTGATCTTCATCAGGAGATCCAGGAAATTCCCTGCGATGGCTGCGCCCCGGACCGGATGGGAAGGCTCTCCGTTTTCATACCAGATCCCTGCGGCGCCCACTGAAAATTCACCGGAGATGGGATTGGCTGTGTGCATCCCCAGGATCTCCATGATCTCAAGCCCGCTGCCCATGCCGTGAAGCAGATCATCCCGAGATTGAGAACCACGGGCTGCAAAGAGGTTGGTCGGCCCCACGTGAGGCGTCGAAGTATAACCCCTCCGGACACCGTTTCCGGTGGAACGGCCCCCCTCCTTGGCGGACGTGTAGGTGTTGTGGAGGAACCCCTCAAGCACGCCTTCACGGATGAGAAACTTGTGCCGGGTGGGAATCCCTTCATCATCAAACGGCGCCGTACCCAATCCTCCAGGGAGGCGGCCGTCGTCTATGAGCGTGAATGCCGATGCCGCCGCCTGCTTCCCGATCCTGTTTTTCAGAAGGGACTTCCCTTTCTGCACGGCATCCGCGGAGAAGGCGCTGATAAAGATTCCCAGGAAACCGACCGCCGCATAGGGCGTAAGGAGGACAGGGCATTTGACGGTGGGGATCGTTTTCGCTCCCAGCAGAGACAATGCATTTCCCGCGGCCCTTCTTCCCACCTCCTCCACGTCAAGCTGTGAAAAGAAGCGGTTGAAATCCGAGTCCCATCCCATCTGCCGGTCTTTCCCGTCGTCGGCCATCAGCATGATGCTTGCAGAACAACTGGTCCCCTGATAGGTCAGATCCGCCCCCCTTGAGTTCAGGACGGATGAGGTAAATTCAGAATCCCTGTAGCCTGCCTTCCTTATCACCTTGATCCGGGAATCCGTCCCAAGCGCCGCCTTTTCCAGAGCCATGGCACGGGAGATCCTTTCCTCCTCCGTGACTTGGTTCAGGCCGGGATCAAAGATATGAAGGTCCCCGGCCGACACCGGCTCAAGAGACGGCAGGACATGGTTCGAATCTTCATGGGTATAGGCCATGGATGCCATGGCATGTTCAATCAAATCCTGGATATCGGCGCCTTGTGAGAGGGAGGTGTAGGAAAATCCCATCCTGTTTCCGCTGAAGAGACGAAGCCCCACACCTTGGGATACGGCTTTGACGAATGCGTCGGTCTTCTGCTGTTTGACTTCGATGGTGGTCGATCTGGATTCCAGAAGATAAACCTCCACGTCCTTGACTCCTCGGCTGACCGTTTGATCGAGTATCTTGTTCCCGATTTTTTTCAGATCCATGGCTGCTCTTCATCCTATGGATTTTCTGCTTCGAGATCGAAGATCAAGGCCGTTTCATTGCAGTCCGGGAACTTGACGCACTTGATGCATTCCCCCCAGACCTTATGCGGCAGGATCTCCTTTTCAACGACATGGAAGCCGAACTTTTCAAAGAAATCCGGTTTGTAGGTCAGCGTAAACACATGTTTGACGTTTAATGATACCGCTTCATTCAGACAGGCACGGACCAGCTCCTTCCCGATTCCCTTCCTTTGATACTGCGTGGCCACGGCCAAGGACTTGATCTCGGCAAAATCCTCCCAGACGATGTGCAGGGCCGAGACGCCGATCATTTCCTCTTCGCTCCGGCAGACATGGAAATCACGTAACGTGTCAAAAAGCTCGCTCAGAGAACGGGAGAGCATGAGGCCCTCGGAGGCAAAATCGTTGATCAGCTTTTGAATCTCTTTGACATCCGGATTCAGCGCCTTCCGGATCTGGAAGTTCAGTTTTGCAGCCGGATTTTCTCTCTTCATTCAAATTCCCCTTGACAGGCTTAGTTCGGATTCTTTATATTATATATTCATTTCAGGGGGACCTTAGCTCAGTCGGTAGAGCAGAGGACTGAAAATCCTCGTGTCCGCAGTTCGATTCTGCGAGGTCCCACCATTTCATTCGTTTCATGGATTATACGCGATAGCCGCTGAGGAATCAACGGCTTTTTTTATGACTCGAAGAGTTGAATTTGAAGAGGTTATCGCGGCCCGGCCCTAAAACTCAAACCGGCGGCTTTGTTCATCTCAAAGAACCCCATTCATCAGCCGTAACTTTTCGATCTATGTTTACACGGCGTCCACTGGCGCACGAACGGGCTCCCTATTTAAATCAATTCCCCCGATGACCGGCAGACGATGTCCAAGTTTCAGCCCGACCAAAATCCAGTCTTCAAGCGTGGAACGCAACTCATCCTCACACTCACGCAAGGTGGCGCCCAAAGCCAGGACCCCTTTGCAGGGATGTTTTGTCTGGATCGCAGGAATACCCGCTATGCCGGACTCCCCCCTCTTATTTAAGAGGGGGTCGGGGGGAGTTATCCCTCTGACGGGTCGGGGGGAGTTATCCCTCTGACGGGTAGGGGGAGTTATCTTTTCCCTCCCCTTATCTAAGGGGAGGTCAGGAGGGGTTATCCCTCTTTCCATCTTCTCACTTCTGACTCTCCGCCGCAGGCGGAGCGCTCCGCAGTCCGAAGTCCAGAGTCAGGAGTCAGAAGGTTTCTCCAACTTCGAGATAAACGACGATAGCATGGCCCTAACTTCCTGATACCCCTGTTCCACCTCCTCGTATATCATCCGATCAATGTATCCCAACTCATAACATAACAATAGCCAGTAATCCGTCTCCAGTGTCTCTCGCCTCGCAATAGTTAATGCGTTCTGAAAAACCCTGCCATGATTCCCTCCATAGCCCTCCGCAATATTAGCTGGGATAGATGTTGCAGATCGAAGCAGTTGCCTCTTGATAATCCTCGCTTCCTCGCTCTGTGGCATCTGACCACTCAAGCCGATTACCTTCTTTGCATGCTCATGAGCCTTCTGCCACACTACCAGATCCCTATAACTCTTGATTCTCTTTCTTTCTCCTTCCATCTCCTGACTCCTGACTTCTCACTCCTGACTCTCCGCCGAAGGCGGAGCCATGCTGGCTCCGCAGTCCGAAGTCAAAAGTCAGGAGTCAGAAGTGTTCTCTTTCTTCTCCGTATTCCATCTCCTGACT
>Ga0210056_1002271_pt1 | contig 16293 bp, 20 predicted proteins | sample CryGeyCG2014_080_2_FD_183965 | JGI IMG/M metagenome (GOLD analysis project Ga0210056, IMG submission 183965) | Groundwater microbial communities from aquifer - Crystal Geyser CG07_land_8/20/14_0.80 (SPAdes) (version 2) | ecosystem: Environmental > Aquatic > Deep subsurface > Groundwater | place... | reverse complement strand
CAGCTGATATTTCCGGAACAGGCTTGGGTCTTTGGATTACTAAAACCTTGGCCAGAAAAATGGGAGGAGACATTTTAGTTGAAAGTATGGAGGGAAAAGGTTCAAAATTTACCATAATTTTTCCCCTAAAAAAGGATTAAAAAATGTTAAGTAAAACTCAAAATCTAAGATCCAAAAATAATTTAGGATTTCATTTTTTACTTTTTCCGTTATGGAAAGAAAACTTCCCAAAAGTATCAGAAAGTATATCAGAAAAGAGAAGGCGCGGATTCGCCGGGAAGTTTTGGATTTGAAAAAACAAGAGGAATTAATTAGTGAATTATATCAAAAATTTTTGAGACAATATGAAAATAAAAGAGATTTACAACCTAGCCATCAATAAAGGAATTGAAGCTGATTTTCGGGGAAGGGGAGGGATAGAAAGGTTCCTGAAAAGAAAGAAAGAAAAATATGAAAAACTTTCTGAAAAAGAGAAAGAAGAATTTGATAAAGAAGCTTTAGAAAACCCTTTTTTAGATTCAAGAATTTTAAATATTAACCAGGATAAAGAAATAAAAAGAATTTTAGTTGGCATTGACATTGAACCGGCTGAGATTTTATTAGCCAAGGAAATTGGCAATATTGATTTAATTATTTCCCATCATCCTTTAGGGAAAGGCTTAGCTCATTTATCCGATGTAATGGAACTTCGATGCGATGTTTTAAATCAATACGGGGTACCAATAAATGTGGCTGAAGGCTTAATGAAAGAAAGAATTGACGAAGTAGCCAGAGGAATTAATGCTAGAAATCATCAAAGAACAGTCGATTCAGCTCGGCTTCTTGGATTTAATTTAATTTGTCTCCACACTGTCTGCGATAACTTAGCAGCTAAATTTTTGAAAGATAGAATTGAAAAAGAAGATAGTTTAATGAGAATTGAAGATTTATTAAATCTTTTAAAAGAAATTCCTGAATACAAAGAGGCTTTAAAAATTGGAGCCGGGCCAAAAATTTTTGTTGGCGATCCCGAAAGAAGATGTGGTAAGATTGCAGTCACTGAAATTACTGGTGGAACTGAAGGTTCACCAAAGCTTTATGAAAAAATGGCTATTGCTGGGATTGGGACAATAATTGGTATGCATATGAGAGAAGAATCAAAAAAAGAAGCTGAAGCTTCAAACATCAATGTGATTATTGCTGGTCACATGAGTAGTGATAGTTTAGGAATGAATCTATTTTTAGATGAGTTAGAAAAAAAAGGAATAGAAATAGTTCCTTGCTCGGGATTAATTAGAGTTTCAAGAAATCAATAAAGACTTGACAGGTTAGCGAGAAAGAGAATAAAATAAATTGATGTTAAGGATTCAAAAATAAACAAAGCTCGAGAGCTTTGTTTTTTCATTGATAAGACCCTTTCAATTATTGAAAAATGAAATAGTAATTGAAAGCAGGTCCAGTTTTTTTTCAAACCTTCCTCTATTAAATGAAATCCCGTTAGAAATTAAAAACTAACCGGGTTCATAATTATTCAAATGATAAAAAATTCAAGCGGGGTGAAATGTTTTTTGAGGAATTAAGAAAAAAAATAATTCTCTGGGCAACCTGGCGGGAAATTAAACAACTGAAAGATAAAAAAGGATTTTTAAAAGCTGGCTTACCAAAATTTAACCGGCTTTTTGGCCGAGATTCTTTGATTTCTGCCTGGCAATTACTAAATAGAAAACCTGGTATTTGCCAGGCAACTTTGGAAATTTTATCTCAATATCAAGGAAAAGTATTCAATGGGGAAAAAGAAGAAGAGCCGGGAAAAATTTTACATGAAACTGATTTAGAAAAATCTTATCATTCAGAAGGTTATTTTCCGTTTCCCTATTATGGTTCGATTGATTCCACCCCCTTGTTTTTAATGGTCTTCACTTTTTATTTTAAAAAAACAAACGATAGAAAATTTTTAGATTACCATTGGGAAAATATTTTAAGAGCCATAAATTGGATGGAAGAGTGCGGGGATAAAGATAAAGATTTATTTTTAGAATATCAAAGGAAAAATGAAAAGGGGCTATTTCATCAAGGCTGGAAGGATTCATTTGAGAACCACTTGAAAATTGAGCCACCGGTAGCAATTGTTGAGGTCCAGGGATATCAATACTTGGCTTTAAAAGAAACGGCTAAATTAGCGGAGATGAAAAAGGATTGGGATTTGGTAAAAAGATTATCAGATAGAGCTAATAAATTAAAAGAAGAATTTAATGAAAAATTTTGGATACCTGAAAAAAACTATTTCGCTTTAGCTTTAGACGGAAAAAAGGAACAAAGAAAAGCCATTACTTCAAACCCCGGCCATTTACTTTTTACTGGAATCATTGATAGAGAAAAAATTGATTACCTTGTCAAAAGACTTTTTGAAAAAGATTTGTGGACTCCCTATGGCATTAGAACCAACTCAACCTTCGAGCCAGATTTCGGCCCGAGATCTTATCACTTGGGTTCAGTTTGGCCCCATGACAATTGGATAATTTCGCAGGGTCTAAAAAAATTAGGATATAAAAAGGAATGTCAAAAAATAAAAAATGCCATTTTATTGGCTAATGAGAAAATCGGATATTTACCAGAATTCTACGGAGTGATCGATGGAGAAATTACTTTAGAGATGGAAAAAACGCCTTGCTATCCTCAGGCTTGGGCAGCGGGAGCCCTCTTTAATTTCCTTTCCGAATAATTTGGTAAAATACTTTTTCGTAATCATTTACCATTCTCTCAATCGTAAATTTTTCTTCAACCCATCTTCGACAACCTTCTCTTTTTATTTCACCAATTTTTTTAATCGCTTTTATCATTTCCTCAACATTTTTAACAACAAACCCGGTTTCCCCATCTTTAATTATTTCTCTTGCCGAACCTCTGTCAAAAGCAATGACCGGCGTACCTGTAGCCATCGATTCTATAAAGGTTAAACCAAAAGGTTCTTCCCATTGAATAGGACACAAAGTAACCTTTGCCTGGCCATAATATTTATAGGTCTCTTCATAGGGAATGTTTCCCACATATTGAATATTTTTGTTTAGATGAGGTTTAATTTCCTTTTCCCAATAATCTCCCTCGCTTGGAGTTCCGGCAATAATTAATCTTTCCCCAGTAATTTTGCAAGCAGCGATTGCTTCTTTTACTCCTTTGGTTGGTAAGAGTCTCCCTAAGAATAAACAATGATCTTTTGGTTTTTCTGAAAAAGGGAATTTTTTTAAGTCTAAACCATTATAAACTGTCCCTGCCCAATTCAAATCAGGAGCTGGTTTTCTTTGAGCGTCGCTTAAAGAGACAAAGTATTGATTTTTGCTCTGAAACATTCTAAAAATTTCTGCTCGCCAGGGATAAATTGGATCGTGCAAGGTATAAACTACCGGTATTTTTTTTATCGCCAGACCAAAAGGCAAAGCCCTATCTACCGGGTGAATGTGAATTAAATCATATTCTCCTTTTAAGGCCCCTTGATAGATCAAAGAAATTAAATATTGATCCCAGAGATTGGCAGCTTTTGCTGAATCTATTTTTGGATCTCGGAGAATTTGATGCTTTCTTTTACCATGGAGAGGTTTTAATCCTCCAGAAAAAATTTTAGTTACTTTCAATTTAGAGCCTTCGGGACCAAAAAAATAAACTTTCTGCCCCCTTTTTGTTAAGCCTTCGGCAACTGCCTTTACTATCAGCATTGGAGCATAAATCACGCCTTTCGGCGGCGGACAGGTGTAATGACCAGTTATCATTGTCGCTATCCTCATAAGTGTATTAAGGAGTAATAAAGTTTTTCATATTCATCAACCATTTTTTGATAACTAAAATATTTTTCTACTCTTTGGCGACATTTTGCCCTGTCAATTTCATCAATTTTTTTCATTGCCTCCACCATTTCCTCAATATTTTCGACCACAAAACCGGTTTCTCCATTTTTGACTATTTCTGGCACTGAGCCTCGACGATAGGCTATAACCGGTGTGCCTGTGGCCATGGCTTCCACCATGATTAGTCCAAATGGTTCTTCCCATTCAATTGGATAGAGGCAGGCTTTAGCCTGACCATAGAAATCCGAAAGTTCCTCCTGGGGAAGCTCTCCCAGATAGCGAATTTTTCTTGAGAGGTGGGGTCGAATTTTTGTTTCAAAATATTTTTTTCTAGCTGGGTCGAGCCTGCCGGCTAATAACAATTCTACATCGAGAATTTCAGTTGCCCTGATCGCATTTTCAATTCCCTTAAAGGGATCTATTCGGGCAATCCAGATAAAATGACTTTTTGGTTTAGGATTAAATTTAAATTGGGTAATATTGATACCGTTGTAAATTACCCAATTTTTGGGAAATCTAACTGCTGACTGCTTTCTTTCCGATTTTGAAATAAAAACGGCCAGAGTTTCTTTTTTATGTTTCTCAAAAATTTCAAGCCTGGTTGGCTTTCTTTCCCCCTCTCTGGTGATCGAGGCCTTGTAAAGCTGATTATGTAAAGTATGTAAAACTGGTACTCTGGTCAAATCTTGAAAAGGTAGAGCCCAAAGATCTAAATGGGAATGAATGATGTCAAATTTTTCTGCCATCTTAAAGGCGGTTGATAAATTCTCCAAATTCCAAAAGGGATCCTGCCAACTGTATCCAGCTTTGATCAAAGATTTTGGAGTAACTGAAACCAATTTAGCTTTAGTTTTTGAGTCACCTGAGGCAAAAAGAGTAACCTGGTGACTTCTTTTAACCAATTCTTCGGTTAAAAAGTGGACGATTCTTTCAATCCCTCCATATTTTTCCGGAGGAATTGGAAACCAGAGAGGAGCAATTTGAGCAATTTTAAGTTTTTTCATTTTGTTTCAAAATCTTTTTGTATAACTTTTCATATCGGTTAACCATTCTCTTTAAATTGAAATTTTTTTTGACATATTCCCGGCAATATTCTCTCGAGATTTCATCAGTCTTTTTTAAAGCCTGACAGGCCTCCTCAATATTATTGACCAAAAATCCGGTTTTCCCTTCCTCAATCAATTCTGGCATCGAGCCTGCCTTAAAGGCAATTACGGGAGTTCCACAGGCCATTGCCTCAATTACCACCAGACCAAAGGGTTCCGGTCTTTTCACTGGAAAAATAAATGCCTTCGCATTTTTTAAAAGCTCAATCTTTTTTGGAAAATCAGAAGCGCCTAAAAACTTGATCTTTTTGCCGTCAATTAATGGTTTGATCCTGAAATCAAAATAATCTCCCTGTTCTGGAGGAATATTTCCAGAGATAATGAGATTTTCTCCAGCCAATTTTGCAATATCAATAGCTTCGGCTATTCCTTTTTGGGGCATAATTTTCGAAAGCCATAAAAGATAATCTTTAGGCCTCGGATCAAATTCATATTTCTCAATTGGCAAGCCATGATAGATAGTTTCGACAATATTAATTCCATGGGCTGATCTTCTTTGATTTTTGGAAATGGCAACGAAGTTGATGTTGGGGAATTTTTTGTAGAGAATAATTGCTTCTTCGGTTAGGGGGTGGTGAAGGGTTGTGACAATCGGAGGTTTCAAAAATTTTGAATAGGGAATAGTATACCATTCACAATGGTCATGTATAATATCAAACTTGTCTTGGAAAGATATTAATTTTTCATAAAGCAAAGAGAAAACCACATGGGGCGCATTTAACTTCGCTCGCCACAATGACCTTGGCCAGATTGGAATTAATTTTGCCTGAGTTCTTGAATCTCCGCCGGCAAAAAGAGTGACGTCGTGACCTCTCCTGACCAATTCATCACAAAGCCAAGAGATAACTAATTCCGTCCCGCCATAAGTATAAGGAGGAACAGGAATCCATAATGGCGCCACTTGAGCAATTCTCATATTTTAGTTTTATTATATCATAAGATTGATAATTAACCATATTCAACTCTTTCTTAGTTTTAATAATTAACACCAAAGTTGATTATCAAAGCTGGCTAAAAAGCCAGTTTTTTGGTAGAAGACTTGACAAGTGGTTTTAATTTGTTAATCTTAAAGTAACATAAAAAGTTAACTTTAAAAAAAATATGCGAACAATAAAAAATAATAAAACTTATTTAGTTTTTCCCAGGGAACTTTCGGAAACGATTGATAAACTTCTTGGCAAAAGAAAGAGAAGCCAATTTGTAGTTGAAGCGACCAAGGAGAAATTAGCTAAAGAAAAGTTTGCCAGGGCTATGAAGAGGGCAGCTGGTTGCTGGAAAGATAAAGATTATCCTGAGTTTCGGACCAAAAAAGATGTTGATAGATATATAAGGAAGTTAAGAGAATCTTGGGAAGAAAGATTAAAAAGGATTTATGTCTTAATATCTAATCGATTCAGATATTATCATTTGGTTTTTGCGTGGAAGAAAAGAAATAGTAGGACTATTTGAGGAGTTACAAAAATCTGGAGTTCTAGCCTGCTCTCCCATTTCTGTTGTAGAAGTTCAATTGGGTGTAAGAAAAAAGGAACAGAAAGTTACTACTGATTTCTTAAACTCTTTAGAAGTTTATCCTATTGGAAGAGAAATTGCTAATTATGCTGGAAATCTTATCAAGGAATATAAGAAAAGAGGTGTCACTGTAAAGTTGACCGATGGTATTATTGCCGCCACCTGTCTTTTGCATAATTTAACTTTAGTCACTTTGAATCTTAAACATTACCCATTTAAAAATCTCAAAATTTACTCGATTTAACAATTTTGAAATTATTTTTTTTACTTCCCACTGGCTGAAAAGCCAGTTTTTTGACTTGCCCCGTTAGATAAATTTTATCTAATGGGGTAGAATTTAATAATATGCCAAGAGTTGGTGTTGCAACCTTGCCTTTAGATGTTGGCCATTGCCCAAAATGGCTATTTGAGAGGATGAAGAGGCTTTTAAGAGGAATTGTAATTGCTATTGTTGAAGAATTTGGGAGTGAAGAATTGCTTAAACGGCTTAGCGATCCCGTTTGGTTTCAAAGTTTATCTGCTGTAATTGGCATGGACTGGAATAGCAGCGGGACAACTACTATAACCCTCGGAGCGATTAAGAGTGGGATTTTTGATATTCAGAATGAGTTAGGGATTTTTGTTTGTGGGGGAAAAAAAGTTTCAAGGAAAACTCCTGAAGAAATTGAGAGATATGGAATTTCAAATGACTTCGAATTTTATCCTAAGTTAATTTACGCTTCGAAAATGGCAGCAAAGGTTGATAGTTCCCTAATCCAAAATCCTCAAACTCCTTTTCAGTTTTACCACCATAATTTTATTTTTACAAAAAATGGGCGGTGGGCTGTAATTCAACAAGCTATGTGCCCAGAGATTCAAAAAGCTCGACGTTATCATTGGCTATCTACAAAAGTTCATGATTTCGTTCAAGAACCTCATTCAGCAGTTGTCGCCGACGTCAAACTCAAACCTTTAAATTTAGTTGCCAGGGAGAGTAAAAATAATCGACAAATTAGCCTGGAGTTAGTGATAGAAAAACCCAAGACATTTTTGAAAGATATTAAATTGATTTCTGAAAAATCTGACTTATTAATTAAACAAAAAAGGTTTCCAGGATTTACTGAAATGGAACTAAATGATGTCGAATTTTATCATCATCCAGTAGAAAAAGAAAAGTTTGACCTAAAAAGATTGGAAAAAACTATATTTTTTGCTCATTCTGAAAATCCGGAAAACTTTGAAAAGCTTCTATCATTAAAAGGAGTTGGTCCAAAGACAATTAGAGCTTTAAGTTTGGTGGCTGAGATTGTTTACGGCAGCGCTCCTTCTTTCGAAGACCCAGCTCGTTATTCATTCACCGTAGGGGGAAAAGATCATGTCCCGATGCCCATTGACAGAGAGGTTTACGATACTATTTTAACGGTAATAGAAAAAGGCATTCAAAAAAGCAAAATTTCTAATCGAGAAAAAATTGAAGCCCAGAGAAGGTTAAATAAAGTAACATGAAACGCTACTCTTCTAAACAAGCTAAAAAAGGGAAAACCGCTTATCGAACGCCAAGCGTTTTTCGTTATCAAAAATATCAACAAGTTACTCGATGGAAATCCAAGAAGAAAAAATAGAAGAAAAAACTGCTTTTTTTCAGCCTTGGTCAGTTTTCTTTTGGGAAGCTTTTTTGTTTTCCCTGACTCTGGGATTAGGAATTGCCGCTGCTTTTAGAATAAATCAAATTTTAGAAATTGAAAAAATTATTCTTCCCCAGATTTCTTTTTGGAGATTCATTCTCTCTTTTCTTTTAGCTACCTTATTTATCTTTCTTATTATCCGTTTTCTAAAATTTAGAAAAGAAAAGGGAACAATATTTAAAATTATCTTTGTTTTGGCTGTGGCTCTCGGTGGATTACTTTTTCTTGAGAATTGGCTGCCAGAACCAATCCCCTTAATCATTATTGCTTCTTTAATCTTCTGGTGGTGGAAAAAACCTTTAATTCTAAATCAAGATGTTTTAATGATTTTTGGTCTGGCTGGCGTAGGAAGCACTTTAGGATTGGCTCTTCAACCTCTGATGGTGGCTGCTCTTTTAATAATTTTCTCAATTTATGATTACATCGCCGTTTATAAAACCAAGCATATGATAAAAATGGCAAAAGAAATGATAGAACAAAAAACTATTCTGGCGCTAGTTATTCCTCCCAGCCTTTCTGAATTTCAGGCAGGTTTGGGAGAAATTAAACCCGGTGGAAGATTTCTAATTTTAGGTGGTGGAGACATTGTTTTTCCTTTATTATTGTGTGCATCTTTAATCCCAATTGGAATTTTAAATTCTATAATTGTGGCCATTTTTGCTTTAATTGGTCTTTTAGCTAGCTTTTGGTTTTTCATTAGCCAAAAAATCCGTCAACCAATCCCTGCCCTACCCCCAATTGCCTTATTTTCAATAATTGGTTTTTTAATAACCAGAATTATTTAAACTCTAAAATTTACGATCGTAAAAAATAGAAAACAAATAAAAGTGGTAAAATCAAGAAAAATTGAAAAACTAAATCAGGAAATTAGAAATTGTAAAAAATGTCCTTTATGGAAGACAAGAAAGAATGCTGTCCCTGGAGAAGGGCCAATTAATGCTAAAATTATGTTCGTGGGCTTAGCTCCAGGAAGAGAGGAAGACTTACAAGGGCTTCCCTTTGTAGGAAGAGCTGGCCAGTTTTTAAATCAATTGCTAAAAATAGCAAGAATTGACCGAAAAAAGATTTTCATAACGAGCCCACTCAAGTGTTTGCCCACCCCGCCTCCGAATCGAAAACCCACTAAAAAAGAAATCGAGGCATGTCTACCTTATTTAAAAAAGCAGATTGAAATTATTAATCCTCAGAAATTTATTTTATTAGGCGAAGTAGCTTTTAAAGTTTTTTTTCCTCAAAAGGAGCTTAGCTCCTTTCGAGGCAAATGGTTAAAAAAAGATGGCAAATTTTATTTCCCCACTTATCATCCAGCAGCTGGAATGAGATTTCCAAAAATTAAAAAAATATTGGAAAGGGATTTTAGGAAATTAAGAAAGAAAATTTAAATTTCCTTTACCATATAAGTATCTCTTAGGTTATAGCCAAGCTTCCTAAAATATCTCCGCGTTCCAACTCCAGCGATTACCGCAACTTTACTTAAACCGAATTCATTTTTGGCTATTTTTTCTGCTTCTTCAATTAATTTTTTGCCGAGGCCTCGATGCTGGGGAGCCATTTTTATTTCCGAAATTGGAACTAACTCTCCGTAGGTATGGACTTCCCGAATTATGGCTGCATTCTTCAGCACTGGAAAAACAGGACGAGAAATGTTCTCGTCCTGTTGGGGAACTCGGAGTCTTAATAAACTATAAAGTTTCTCCCGTTTTCTATTCTCATAACTTAAAAATATTTCTCTGCCATCAGAGGCATCATAATCTTGGCGGAAAAGATAAATTTTCTCCTCAGGGTCATAATTTTCTCTTACCTCTCGACATCTAATGCATTTACATTTCCAACCCTCATTTTTAGATTCTTTAGCAAGAATCTGGCGCAAATTAGAAATTTTTGCTCCTCCTTCGACAACTCTTTGAGAAGGAATATCCCGAGTAATCCTTTGAATCCTAACATAATAAGGAATTCTCTTTTTAATTGATTTGATAAGATTTATTAGTTGTTTTTCAGAATAAGGTTTATATTTTCCTTCCTTCCACCACTTGTAAAGAGGAGCTTCTTTCAAAAGGGCACAGGGATAAATTTTCAAAAAATCTGGCTGAAAGTCAGGATTTTGAAATAATTCCTCAAACATTTTTTCGTCCCGTTTAAAATCAGAACCAGGCAAATTTGGCATCATTTGATATAAAACCTTAAAGCCAGCATCTTTTAGAAGTTTAGTGGCTAAAATGGTTTCTTTTATCCCGTGGCCCCGTAAATTTAGCTTTAAAACATTGTCATAAATTGACTGAACGCCAAGTTCAACCATGGTCACTCCTAACTCCCTCAATCTTTTAATTTCTGAAGGGTTAATAAAATCAGGCCTCGTTTCAACTGATAATCCAACTATTCGATGCTTAGCCCCTTCATTTAATTGTTGTTTTTCTTTTAAAGACTTAATTTTTCGCGTCAGTTTCGCGTTCCTCTTTCGCGTCCGTTTCGCGTTACATGCTGCAAAGCAGCGTGTAATAAACCAGGTCTGATATTTTTTGGGATAGTAGCTCCAAGTCCCTCCAACTATTCTCAATTCAATTTTATCTGTGGGATGACCTTCTGACTCTAGCATCTCAATTCTTTTTTTAACCTGTAAATAAGGATTAAATTTCAATCTCTTTGCTCTTTCTACCGCCGGTTCGCCTGAGACATAACTTTTGGGAATGCCATTTTCAATTGGACAATAAAGACATTTTCCAGGGCAAGGATAGGGTTTTGTCAAAACTGAAATATTAACAATTCCAGAAAGGGAACGGATTGGTCGAGTTTTAAGTAAATCCCGCACTACAGCAAGCTGAGTGCGGGACTTCGCTAACGCTCCGTTTTCAATTTTTTTTAAAGATTTCCCTCTTTTATTTCTGATTAATTTATGATAAGCTTTTAATAGCGCGATATTGCCCGGACAGGGAATTTTGTATTTTTTTGCTATTTTTCTCTTGACCAAAGCCAAATCAGCCGAAGTTTTAACTCCATTTTTAATTAATTCTTGAATTATTAATTGATTAGTGCCCATTTTACTGAAAAAATGATAACACATTTACAGCGATCGCTTTAAATGTATTACTATGCAAAAAAGTTATGCTGAATATCTTTTAAAAAAGACTATCCAAGATTATAACCTAATTGCTGAGCAATTTTCAAGGGCCCGAGAGAGAATCTGGCCTGAGATGAGATTTTTATTTGATGATTATCTATTTCCAGGAGAAAAGATTTTAGATATTGGTTGTGGCAATGGTCGTTTTTTTGAAGTATTTAAGGAGAAAAAGGTAGATTATTTTGGAATAGATAGTTCTGAAAAATTAATTCAGATTGCGAGGAATAATTATCCAGAAGGAAAATTCCAAGTAGGAGATGCTTTAAATTTACCTTTTCCTAATAACTTTTTTGATAAAGTTTACAGTATTGCCGTTTTACATCATGTTCCCTCAGAAGAGTTTCGCCTTCAATTTTTGAAAGAAGCAAGAAGGGTTTTAAAGACAGAGGGACTTTTAATTCTAACCGTCTGGAAACTTTTCCAGCTCAAAGAATGTTGTTTACGATTTAAATATACAATTTTGAAATTAATTGGTAAATCAAAATTAGATTGGGGAGGCATTTTGGAGCCTTGGGGTAAAAAAATTAAGAGATATTATCATTGTTTTTCAAAAAAAGAATTGGAAAACTTAGTGGCAAAATCAGAATTTAGAATTAAAGAAGGCGGAATAGTAAAAAATAAAAAAGGAAATCGCCAGAATATTTATTTAATAGCCGAAAAATAAAATCGTCCCCATAGCTTAATGGATAAAGCGCAACCCTCCGGAGGTTGAAATGAGGGTTCAATTCCTTCTGGGGACACAATTGTGGACGCCACCCACCCACCACCCATCAAGGTTGTGGATAAAAAGGACTTGACAGCAATTTTCAATAAAATATCATAAGAGTTGAGGGGGTGCGGGATGAAATTCCCTAAGGCCACAGTAATTAGCAAAGGAGGTTTAAAAGACGTCACTGGTGAAGGCCAACTCCAGCGAATTCGAGCGAACCGATTTTGTTAAGCTGAACCCCCCTCATTAAAGGCAGGAAGTTTACTTCCTGTTTTTAGTTTGTTAGAATGAAGGTATGCCAGAGAAATTTGAAATTGTTGTTTCCGGGGCCGCTCGGGTTAGCCACTGCTGTAGCAACATAAAAGAGATAAGCAAGGAGGTTGGTAGAGAAATTGCTCGGCAAAATTGCAATTTGGTTACTGGAGCGACCACCGGCGTCCCCTATTTTGCTGCTTTGGGCTGTAAAGAAACTGGTGGTTTCAGTATAGGGTTTTCACCGGCTGTTTCAGAGGCGGCTCATCTCAAAACCTACCGGCTTCCTTTGGCTCCCTTTGATATAATGATTTATACCGGAGCTGATTATACGGGAAGAAATATTATGATGACAAAATCGGCCGATGGTGTAATTATTATTTGCGGCCGAATGGGGACCTTGCATGAATTTGTCACTGCATTTGAACTTCAAAAACCAATTGCCGTTTTAGAAGGAAGTAGGGGAACGGCTGATAAAATTAGGCAGATTGCTACCGGTCCCTATCGCGGAGTGAAAAAAATTATTTATGAAAAAGACCCGAAAGCCCTGGTTAAAAATCTAATTGAATTAATAAAAAAAGAAAAAAAATTAAATAAAGGTCGATGATACACGAATTATTATATTAAATTAAAACTATGGAAGAAGTTTCCCCTCCCGAGGAAGGAAAATTGATTGGCAAAGTCACTCATTATTTTTCAAAAATTGGGGTGGCCGTGATTGAGTTGTCAGACACTCTGAAGGTTGGCGAGACCATTCGGATTGTTGGCGGAGAGACCGACTTTGATCAAGTTATCGAGTCAATGGAGATTGAGCACCAAAAAGTAGAGACAGCCAAAGCTGGTGATTCGGTTGGTTTGAAAGTTAGTCAGAAAGTTAGAGACGGATACAAGGTTTATAAAATTTAATCTTAAAGGGATTTATGGAGTTACAAATCATCAGCCAATTAATTTTAGCTACTGTTTTAGGTGCTTTGATTGGTTTAGAAAGAGAAATAAAAAGAAAAGAGGCCGGACTTCAGACTTATAGTTTGGTCGCCTTAGGTACCTGTCTTTTTACCATTATTTCTTTTGAATTGTTTAATTCTTTTTTTGGTAAAACCGGAATTAGTTTTGATCCTTCCCGAATAATTATGGCCATAGCTATTGGAATTGGTTTTATTGGCGCCGGAGTGATTTTTCGCCAGTCATCAGGAGTTATCGGATTAACTACTGCTGCCGGTTTGTGGGCCACCGCCGCTATTGGCATTGCCGTCGGCGTTAAACTTTATTTTTTAGCCATCTTTACTACTTTTTTATCCCTCTTTATTTTGGCCGGATTTGGATTATTAGAAGAGAAAATTCTTAAGAAATAACTTACAGACAATGAAGTTTATCGCAGATTTCCACCTTCATAGTAAATATTCTCGGGCGACCAGCAGGAATATGGATTTGGAAAATCTTGAGAAATGGGCAAAAATAAAAGGAATTAAGGTTTTGGGAACAGGCGACTTCTCCCATCCTGAATGGTTTAAAAATTTGAAAGAAAAATTAGAGCCGGCCGAACCCGGGCTTTTTAAGTTGAAAAACAGTGATTCGGAAATTCGTTTTATTTTAACGACCGAGATTAGTTGCGTTTATTCCAAGGCCGGAAAAGTTAGAAAAATCCATATTATAACTTTTGCTCCTTCTTTTGAAATAGTTGAAAAGATTAATGTTCATTTAGGCTGGATTGGCAATCTAAAAGCTGATGGTCGGCCCATTTTAGGATTAGATGCCAAAGAATTAACAAAAATTGTTTTAAATATTTCCGAAGATTGCTTGATTGTTCCGGCTCATCTAATGACACCCTGGTTCAGTTTGTTTGGTTCTCGTTCCGGATTTGATTCTTTAGAGGAGTGCTTTGAAGAATATTCAAAATACATTTATGCTGGTGAAACCGGTCTTTCAGCCTCGCCGGATATGCTTTGGCGGATGCCTGATGGTCGAAAAATTACCTTAATTTCAAATAGCGATTCCCATAGCCCGCATAGGTTGGGAAGAGAAGCCAATGTGTTTGAAGGAGAAGAATTAAGTTATCAATCTATCATTAATGCTATAAAAAACAAGGGTTCGACCTCTACAAATTTAAGGTTGGCTTATACTATTGAATTTTTTCCTCAAGAAGGGAAATATCATTATGATGGCCATCGGCTTTGTGGAATTAGTTTTTCGCCTCAGGAATCAAAAAAATCTGGAAATATCTGCCCAAACTGCGGCCGACCATTAACCATTGGCGTTTTAAATAGAGTTGAAGAATTAGCTGACCGGCCCGAGGGTTTTAAACCAGAAAATACCATTCCTTTTAAAAGTTTGGTTCCCTTGGAAGAAATTATTGCCGATGCTTTAGGGCAAATGGCGGGTACAAAGCAGGTTGAGGAAGAATATCAAAATCTAATTAAAAAATTTGGGAATGAATTTAAGCTTTTACTTGAAGTTTCCCGTCAGGACTTGGAGACTACTACTTTACCAGAAATTGCTGAAGGAATAATTCGGGTGAGAGAAGGTAAAGTGTTTGTTGAACCAGGTTATGATGGAGTTTACGGAAAAATCAGAATCTTTTCTAAAGGCGAGCAAAAAACTTTATCAAGGCAAGGCACCTTATTTTAGAAAAAATGAAATTGACTAATTTTCGTTTTAAGGATAAAATTGAAGTAATATGGTTGCTCAAATTACCAAAGTTAAAAATGGAAATATAACCCTGCCTAAAGAATTTAGAAAAGCTTGGAAAGGAGCAGAGGTTTTTATTAGCGGTGAAAAAGATACTATCTTAATTAAGAGAGTTAAGGCACTCTCTTTTTCTCAGATGCTTAGAGAATTTAGAAAAATCGGAAAGAAAATTACAAAAAAAGACGTTGAAGAAGCTATTAGTTGGGCCAAAAGAAAAGCAGCTGAGAAGTAATTTTATGCGAGTTGTGTTAGATACTAATGTGATAGTTTCTGGTCTATTTTGGAGTAAAATTCCAGGAAAAGTTTTGGGAAAATGCCAAAAAGAATACACCCTTTGTTTTACTAAAGAAACTTTTTTAGAACTTAGAAAAACACTCTCTTATCCAAAATTCACTCCTTATATTCAAAAATTAACTTTTACCCTTGAAGAATTTTTAGTTCGATTAGTTGAAAAAGCTTTGGTAATTTCCAAACCTTCTCAAAGGATTTCAGTTGTCAAAGAACATCCTTCAGATAATAAATTTTTAGCCTGCGCTATCACCGGTCAGGCTTCTTTTATTATTTCTGGTGATAAACATCTTCTCAAATTAAAAGAATTCCAAGGTATTCCTATAGTTTCACCCAGAGAATTTCTAAAAATCATTGGAAAATAATATGCTAAAACCCCAAACCAAATCAGGCTTGCTACGGGGCAAGCAAAAAATCATTTTACCCCGTTTAGAAATCTTTGATTTCTAACGGGGTTTAAAAAGAATTCCATCAATATGAAAATTGGCATACCCAGAGCTTTAATTTATTGGAAAAAACCTTTTTTCTGGGAAACATTTTTTAAGGAACTTGGATTTGAGGTTTTATTATCCCCAGAAACTAATAAAGAAATTGTTGAAATGGGAGTGAAAGTTGCTGATCCTGAAACCTGTTTTTCAGATAAGGTCTATTGGGGACATTTATTATGGCTTGATGGCAAGGTCGATTTGATTTTTGTGCCAAGGTTAAAATCTAATGAAGATAAGTTAGAATATTGTCCGAAATTTTTTGGCTTGCCGGACTTGGCTAAAATTTTAGTTAAAACACCAATTCTGACCGAGACTTTTGACCCCAGAAAAGAAAAAACTGAAAAAACTTTTAAGAAACTGGGGAAAAAATTAAAAAAAGATAATCGGGAAATAAAAAAAGCCCTTGAAATTGCCTTTTTGAAAGAAAAAGAGTTGAGAGAAAAAGAAACCCGGGAATTTTTTAAAAAAATCCATTCTGAAAAACAAAAAATTATTCTGATTTCCCACCCCTACAATTTATACGATGAATATGTTAATTTGAGGATGAAGGAAAAACTGGAAAAACTCGGAGCCGAACCAATATTTATTGACAAAGTTTCCATCAGCGTAAATCAACGTAGTAATCAGCGTGAATCAGCATCTTGGCCGAAGTTTCATTG
>Ga0210056_1002268_pt1 | contig 16306 bp, 16 predicted proteins | sample CryGeyCG2014_080_2_FD_183965 | JGI IMG/M metagenome (GOLD analysis project Ga0210056, IMG submission 183965) | Groundwater microbial communities from aquifer - Crystal Geyser CG07_land_8/20/14_0.80 (SPAdes) (version 2) | ecosystem: Environmental > Aquatic > Deep subsurface > Groundwater | place... | reverse complement strand
GGAGATTGCTAATTTTAGAGTTCCGAGCGTCTCTTCGCAACTAAGAATTGGACAAACAGTTAAAGTTAAAGTTGTGGGTGTGGATAAAGAACGAGGACGAATTGCGTTGTCGATAAAACAGCTTGACATTGCAAAAACATAACCAGTATAATAAAGCATAAGTAAGTAATTTAAATAATAACTTCTATAAGGAGGAAGTGTGGAAAAGATTTACACATTAGTGAATCAAGCGTTAGTGGCTTATTCGCCACCGGGATCAGGTTTTGATAGTCCTGTGCCATCAGGTTCAAGTATTGACACGGGTGGAAAGTTTAAAGATCTACCAACCACAATTGCGACTCTGTTTAACTTTATTATTGGAGTGGCGGCGGTAGTTTTTGTTATTCTGTTAATGGTCGGTGGTATTACCTATTTAACTGGTGCTGGAAACGAGGAGCAAGTTAATAAATCCAAGAAGTTGATGATCGATTCAATAATCGGCTTAGTAGTCGTTTTGGCGGCGTGGGCAATCGGTACCTATGTCCTCAACGCCTTTGGTTATTCAGTTAGTTAAAAATAATTGATAAAAATTAAATAAGCTTGTTTATGCTACTCAAGTTGTTGAACATGTTTTTGGTAGATCACGCTTTGGCGATTAGTGTGTTGCCGACCAAACCACCAGAAGGAGTCCCCGATTTGTTTGGAGGGGGTGAAAAAGAAGGGGGGGTGAGTACGGCTGGCGATAATCTTGCCGATATTATTAGTTTTATTTTTGATTTTGTTATAGCAATTTCAGGAGGAATTTTCGTAATAATGTTTCTTATCGGTGGGGTAACTTATTTAACCGGCGCTGGTAACGACGAACAAACTAGTAAAGGCAAAAAGATGTTAATTGATGCGGTTGTAGGTATTTTTATCGTATTAGTTGCCTGGGGAATCGGGACTTATGTTATTAATGTATTTAAAACCACAAATACAAATACAAAACCATCAGGACCATTATGGACATGGACATAATTAATTTATTCTTAATTGATAAAGCGTTGGCTTTTAACGATTACAATGTTTTTCCCAACCGACCGGAAAATGTGCCGAGTAAATTTTCGGGATCTGGCGGGGTAAACAATGCCAGCGGTAATCTAGCTAAGATCATTGAATTTATTTTCAATTTTGTAATTGCTATTGCTGGAGCAATATTTGTCATTATGCTACTAATCGGTGGAATTACTTATTTGGTTGGCGCTGGTAATGAAGAACAGATTGGCAAGGGAAAGAAAATGATGATTGATGCCATAATCGGAATTTTTATTGTGCTTGCTTCTTGGGCAATCGGTACCTATATTCTTAACGCTTTTGGATATAGATCTTAAAGAAAATCTAAAATCCTAAATCTAAAACTGTTTAGAGAATTTGAAAATTTGAATTTATTATTTGTTTAGAATTTCGTACTTCGGATTTTGGATTTAATGTACTCATTGCATTGTCACTCTTCTTACTTCTGCTTCGCTTGTCAGACCGAGCTTGACTTTTTTCATCCCGTCTTCAAACATAGTTCTCATTCCAATTTGTTTAGCTTTAGTTTGGAATTCTTCCAGTGTTGCTTTTCTGACGATTAAATCATTGAATTCTTTGGTGGGCTTAAGAGCTTCGATGATTGGTAATCTTCCTTTATAGCCAGTTCCTCCACAGTTTTTACACTGTGGTTTTTTGGTGTCATTATTTTGACAAACTATACAGATTTTTCTAACCAATCTTTGGGCGATAATTAAATTAATTGAACCAGCCAGTAAATAAGGAGCGGCGTTCATATTTAACAGTCTTGGAATTGCCGCCGCCGCCGTATTAGTATGCAATGTTGAAAAAACTAAATGCCCAGTGATTGAAGCGTGAAGAGCAATATCGGCAGTATCATTATCTCGGATTTCACCGACCATTATGATATCTGGATCTTGTCGGACGACCGATCTTAGAGCAGAAGCAAATGTGTAATTGGCGGCTAGATTAACTTGAGTTTGATCAATGCCTTTGATGCGGTACTCAATCGGATCTTCAATCGTAATAATTTTGACTTCTGGTTTATTCAATTTATTCAAGATTGAATAGAGAGTAGTCGTTTTCCCAGAACCAGTTGGACCAGTATTTAAAATCAAGCCATTCGGAGCCAGTATCGCTTCATTAATTAACTTCATTGCTTCCGGGTTAAAACCTAATTCATCGAGATTTAATAGCCGTGTATCTTCGAGTAAAATTCTCATTACAACCGCTTCTCCATATGCAGTTGGTAAAACAGAAACACGAACATCAATTGTGTGCTGACCGACTTTTTTTTCAAAACGCCCGTCTTGAGGTTGGTTAGAGATGTCGAGTTTCAAGCGGGATAAATTTTTTACTCTCGCCAAAACAGCTTTGTACTGAATATTGGTAATGTCGCTGATATCTCTTAAGACGCCATCTAAACGATAGCGAAGACGAACTGATCCATTGGCTGGCTCAATGTGAATGTCGGAAGCATCGAGATTGACGGCGCCAGCTAAAATCAAATCGATCATTTCAGTCGTCGAAACTTTAGTAATTTGGCTGGAAATATCTTCTAATGTGTGAACAACATTTGCCCAGTCGCTCATTTCTTTGAGTTTGGCTTTTTCTGCTTTGTTAATGCGATTTTTTTCAATTTTATCAAAGAGGTTTAAACAGTATTCAAATGAAGTTTGGCTACACAATGCTTTTTTGAAGCCAATTTTGAGTAAGCCTCCTTTTTGTCTGAGAAAATTTTCTTGAGTATCATTGAGTAAATTTGGGGTGGTGCACCAAACTGTGCTACCAACTTTCATATAAGGCGCAATTTGATTAATTTTAGCTTCATCTTTTGTAAACAATGATAAAACATGATCGGCTATCTGATAATTGATCAGATTAACATATTGAACACCAAAATTGCGTGCCAAGGTTTGGGTAATGTTCTCTTCTTGCGAACGTTTGATTGATGATAGCTGACCAGAAATATCTTGCATATAGATATTATAGCATTAAATCAATTAATTGATTTAATGCAAATCCTAAATTTAAAACTGTTTAGAGAATTTGAAAATTTGAATTTAGATATTGTTTCGGATTTAGAAATTCGTGCTTCGGATTTTAGGATTTATCAAATGCGTTATGTTATAATATATTCAAAGATTAAATAGCGTTTTGTGTATGGCAAGAAAAAGAAAATATACTAAGCATAACGACAAAAGTTGGGTGAAAAAATTTGATTGGACGATTGATCCTCAAACTGGTCGGGAAATATTTGCGATCATCTTTTTTATCGTTGGAATTTTATCAGCCTTAGCACTTTTCAATCTGGGTGGTGAGTTTAGCAATTCGACCATCGAATTGATGATTAGCCTTTTTGGAATTTCAGGATTTATTGTGCCTTTGATTTTTGTGGCTCTGGGGATCTATTTTTGGAATGAAAAAGAAGCCGGTATTAAAATTCTACAAATTTTTGGTTTGGTAGCACTATTTATATTTTTACCGAGCTTATTTCTTACGAAGGGTGGATCAATCGGGATTAGTTTTTCTGAGTATTTTTTGAGTCTCTTTGGTGAAATTGGCGGTTACTTAATTTTAGTTGGCTTGAACATTATTTGTTTAGTTTTAGCAACCGGAAAAAGATTGAAACAAATAATGGCTTGGATTTTTAATCGAGGCGGTGGTGATAAAAAACCAGAAAAAGAAGCTCGAGTCTCTGTTTTTGAAACAGTTTGGCAAAAAATATCGAAAAAAAATGGTGACGGAAAAGTGCCAGTCGTTAGAATAGTCGGGGATGGAAATCAAGTTAAAAATTCATTCGATGGTGCTTGGACTTTTCCGACAACGGATATTTTGCAGACTTCAAATACTAAAGCTTCTGCCGGAAATATCCAAAAGAATGTTGAGATAATCCAAAAGTCGCTCAAAGACTTTAGTATTTCGGTGACGATGGGCGATGTCAATATTGGTCCAACCGTTACTCAATATACATTTAAACCCCACGATGGAGTTAAGCTTAATCAGATTACCGCAAGAAGCAATGATCTATCTTTAGCATTGGCGGCTCACCCGATTCGTGTTGAAGCACCAATTCCTGGCAAAGCGGCAGTTGGGGTTGAGGTTCCGAATAAAGTTTCAGCGGTAGTTACGCTACGGGAGATACTTGAGTCTAAAGAGTATTCAGAGAGTAAAAGTGGTGGCACAATTCCATTGGGAAGAGATGTTGCCGGCATACCAATTGTGGTTGATTTGCACAAAATGCCCCACCTTTTAATTGCTGGGGCGACCGGTTCAGGAAAGTCGGTCTGTATCAACTCGATCATTTTAGCGCTTTTGTATCAAAATTCACCTAACGATATGAAACTGATTTTAGTCGATCCAAAAAGAGTTGAATTTTCGATGTATAACGAAATACCTCATTTACTTTGTCCAGTTATTACTGAACCGGACAAAACAGTTAATGCGCTTAAGTGGGCTGTTAATGAAATGGAAAAAAGATACCATATATTATCAGAAAATCATAAGCGAAATATTGTTGAGTACAATCAATCGGGTCCAGCTCAAAAAATGCCCTATATAGTGGTTATAATTGACGAATTGGCTGATTTAATGGTTCAATCGGCAAACGAAGTTGAAGTGGCAATTGTGCGGATTGCTCAAATGGCACGAGCGGTTGGAATCCATTTAATTGTGGCAACTCAACGACCGTCAGTTAATGTCATCACAGGTTTAATTAAAGCTAACATTACCAGTCGGATTGGGTTTGCGGTGGCTAGCCAAGTTGATTCTAGGACGATTCTTGACCAAGCCGGTTCGGAAAAATTGTTAGGCAACGGGGATATGTTATTTATGTCGAACGAATTTGGCAAACCCAAAAGAATTCAAGGTGTCTTTGTGGGTGAAAAAGACATTCACAATATTACCGATTTTATGCGTAGCCAGGGGCAATCAAGCTATGTCGAAGATATTATTAATTACCGCACACCGTCTAAATACGGTAGTACGCCGAGTGGCGTTGATATTGACGATGAACTTTACGGAGAGGCAAAAAATATTGTCATTCAAGCTAATAAAGCATCAGCTTCACTTTTGCAGAGACGGTTGCGAATTGGTTATGCTCGAGCAGCCAGACTGCTTGACATACTTGAAGAAAATGGTATTGTTGGACAACAGGCAGGTTCTAAGCCAAGAGATGTTATCGCCACGACCGAAAGAGTCGTCCGTGAACCGACCTCAACGACTAATTACTCTTCTCAGCCACCAATTCGTTCTCAAATACAACCGGCTCCTGTGAGCGAAGAGCCAATAATAAATCAAGACCACAATGTTCAAAACCAAAGCCATCCCGACCAATAGTAAATTAGGTAAATTGCTCTACTTGACACGGAGTAAAAAAAAGTTGTCTCTTTCAGATATTGAAGAAAAAACCAATATTCGAAAAAAATATTTAATCGCTCTTGAAAATGGCGATTTTTCTGTTTTCCCTGGCAAAGTTTATGCGTTAGGGTTTTGTAAAAAATATTGTGATATTCTTGGCTTGAAACATAATCGAGTTAATCAAATTTTTGAAAGTGAATTTGCGCTCAAAGAAGATAAAGAAGTTTTTTTTCAGGAAAAAATTGGAACAGCATTTATTTCAGTCACGCCCAAAACTTTTTTGCTAGTGCTGGGAATTTTAGCGATATTGTTATTGTTGGGATATTTTTATTATCAAATCAACTTGATCTCCGCTCCGCCAAAACTGGAAATTATCAATCCATCAACTGAAATTACCACCGACGAAAGTAAAATTATCCTTACTGGAGTGGCAGATATTGATGCCAATTTAAAAATTGATAATCAAGCTATCAATCTAGATAGTTCGGGCAGTTTTACTCAGGAGATTAGTTTGAAAGAAGGTCTAAATAATATCGAAATTGTCGCTACTAATCGTTTTGATAAAAAGACAACTAAAAATATTAAAGTTCTTAAAAAAGAGAGCTTAGAAACAACTACCACTACCACAATCTAATTAAGCATTAAGATCCAGCCTACTGACAGGCAGATCAAAATTAAGAAATAAATTATACATTAAAAATTATTACAAATTGGTTATAAACCATTGGACAAATATAATAATGTGTTATTGTGGTATTGTAAGACTTAATAATAATCACTTACAAAGAAAAATTATGAAAAAAACTAAAGTTAATCCAACATCGCTGAAAGCGGCTTTGGCGCAGATCGAAAAAGATTTTGGCGAAGGTGCCATTATGAAATATGGCGAAATGGATAAATTAAAAGTGAGTGTTATTTCTTCTGGTTCGCTCTCAGTGGATTTGGCACTGGGCGTTGGAGGTTTGCCAAGAGGCAGAATTGTTGAAATTTATGGACCGGAAAGTTCCGGGAAAACAACCTTAGCTCTGACGACCGTTGCCCAAGCACAAAAAGAGGGTGGTTTGGGCGCTTTTATTGATGCTGAACACGCTCTTGATCCAGAGTATGCTAAAAATATTGGCGTTAATGTTGACGAACTATTGATATCGCAACCGGATTCAGGCGAACAAGCGTTAGAAATATGTGAAACCTTAGTTCGTTCCAATGCGTTAGATGTGATTGTCATCGATTCGGTTGCCGCCCTAGTTCCAAAAGCTGAGCTCGAGGGTGATATGGGTGATTCGCATATGGGTTTGCAAGCCAGATTAATGAGCCAGGCGTTGAGAAAATTGACAGCGGTGGTCAGCAAATCAAAAACGATTGTGATTTTTATCAATCAAATCCGAATGAAAATTGGAGTTGTGTTTGGCAACCCGGAGACCACGACTGGGGGCATGGCGTTAAAATTCTATTCATCAATTCGAATTGAGATCCGGAAAATCGAATCGCTAAAAGTCGGCGATGAATTTATTGGTAATCGAGTTCGGGCTAAAGTGGTTAAAAATAAGGTTGCTCCGCCCTTTAAATCGGCAGAATTTGATATTATGTACGGGAAGGGCGTTTCAAAAGAAGGCGAAATTTTAGATATGGGCGTAGCCAATGAAGTAGTCATTAAAAGCGGTGCGTGGTATAATTATGGAGAAGAGAAAATTGGACAAGGCAAAGATTCAGCCCGGCAGTTTTTAACCGATCATCCGGATATAATGAATGAGATATTTGAAGTGATAAAGAAAAAGGTGAAGAAGTAAATTACCAATTACAAATTTTAAATTGCGTTTCTGTAAATTATTGAGGGGGTAATTATTAACATTTTGTGGCTTAGGGATGTGTCTCGTCGAGATATTGCCGAGGTTGGAGGGAAGGGCGCAAATCTAGGGGAATTGATTAGTGCTGGTATTCCGGTACCAAATGGTTTTGTAGTAACTTCAAGCGCTTATCGACAATTTTTGAAGGATAACAATTTAGTTCCAAAAATAAAGAAAATATTATCCGATTTAGATGTCGAAAAATCCGATATTTTGAGTAAAAAAGCTTTGGAAATTCAAAAACTGATATTATCTGGGAAAATGTCGGATATTTTGGTAAGTGAAATCAAGGATGCTTACGAAGCGTTAGTGGTTCGATCAGCTTCAAAATTAGTCGCCATTCGTTCCTCGGCAACAGCGGAAGATTTACCGAGCGCATCCTTTGCTGGTCAGCAAAAAACTTTTTTAAATGTAACTGGAGCAGAACAAGTAGTGGTAAATGTGCAAAAAGCATTTGCATCACTTTTCGAGGCTAGAGCTATCTATTATAGGTCAATAAACCATTTTGATCATTTTCAGGTGGCACTGGCTTCGCCGGTCCAGCAAATGGTACAAGCTGATAAATCGGGTATATTATTTACCGTCAACCCACTAACTAGCAATGAGGATGAATTGGTGATTGAGGCTGGGTTAGGGTTGGGTGAAACGATTGTGTCGGGCTCGGTCAATCCAGATCAATATATCATTGATAAAGCCTCGTTCAGAATTAAAGATCAACATATTGCCAAACAAGCTTGGAAAATGGTTTATGATTTAGCGACGGGGAAAAATGTTCATCTCAACTTGACTGTGGCTGAACAAACGACTCAAAAGATCAGCAATGAAGAAATTTTGCAACTCGCTCGATTGGGATTAAAAATTGAAAATTATTATCGTTTTCCACAGGATACTGAATGGGCAATTCAATCGGGACGGTTATTTTTTGTTCAATCTCGTCCGATTACGACATTAAAAAAAAGCGTTCAACCAAAATCGGATGTTGGAATTCCTGAAAATACCAAAATCAGCTCGGGTGAACCATTATTAAAGGGTATTCCAGCTTCGATCGGAACTGTAACTGGTAAAGTAAAAATTATTCATTCTCCGGCAGAAAATAACGATATCCAAGTTGGCGATATTTTGGTCGCCGAGATGACCAATCCGTCTTTCGTGCCAGCGATGAAAAGAGCGACTGCGATTGTGACGGATAGCGGGGGTATGACTTCGCACGCCGCCATTGTTTCAAGAGAATTAGGCAAACCGGCAGTGGTTGGTACGGGTCAAGCGACCCATCAGTTAAAAGATGGCGAGGAAATCACGGTTGATGGCGCAAGAGGTTATATTTATCGTGGAAAAATTGAGAGCCAAACTATTATTGATGAGCATATTGTTGAATCGCAAATCTCAACGCCCAACGACATTTCGATTTTGCGAGATGTGGTGCCAGTTACCGGAACAATAGTTTATCTCAATTTAGCTGAGCCGGCTGGTGCTAAAGAAGCCAGTAAATTACCGGTCGATGGAGTCGGATTACTAAGGGCGGAGTTTATGATTGCTGAAGTTGGCATCCATCCCCAAGCTTTGATTGCTCAGAAAAAAGAAGAGGAGTTTGTAAAATCTTTGACACAAGGAATTTTCGATTTTGCGAGTGCATTTAAGCCGAGACCGGTCATTTACCGAACGACCGATTTTAAAACTAATGAATACAGTGGACTAACGGGTGGGGAAAAATTTGAGCCTAAAGAAGAGAACCCAATGATTGGTTTTCGAGGTGCTAATCGTTATGTGACCAATCCGGAAGTATTTAAACTTGAAATTGAAGCCTTGAAACGAGTCCGTGAAAAATTTAATTTAAAAAATGTGCATATTATGATTCCGTTTGTCCGTACGGTTGATGAGTTAAATAAAACACTTGAAATAATGAAGGAAAATGGGCTGGAACGATCGAAAGATTTAAAAATTTGGATTATGGTTGAGGTGCCTTCGACAGTGCTTTTGATTGATAAGTTTTGCCAATGTGAAATTGATGGTGTCTCTATTGGCACGAACGATTTGACTCAGCTGATTTTAGGTGTTGACCGGGATAATGAAAAATTATCCTATCAATATGATGAACGAGATCCAGCTGTTTTAATGGCGATAGCGAGAGTAATTAATGTATGTAAACTTTATCACAAAACTATCTCAATTTGCGGTAATGCGGCTTCTACCTACCCAGAAATTGTTGATTTTATGGTTCGCCACGGTGCTACTTCAGTCTCGGTTTCGGCTGATGTGGCGATTCAGACCAAAAAACTTATTGCTTCAATCGAAAAAAAGATCTTATTAGAACATCAGTGCGGAGCTTGAGATATATCGGTAACATCCGTTACATCAGTTGAAATGGTTTCTTGTCCAGCGTATACTGTGTGCGTGGAACCGTTAGCATCAATAATCAGACCTAAATATTTGTCCGAATTCATTGGACAATCTCATTTAGTTGGAGTAGGAAAACCTCTTCGAATTGCTTCAGAAAACCAACATTTATTCTCATTTATTTTATGGGGACCTCCGGGGGTTGGTAAAACTACTTTAGCCAGAATATATGCGAATGCGTTGAATGTAAAGTATTTTGAGCTTTCGGCTGTTTCTTCTGGGAAAGAAGATATTAGAAAAATCGTTAGATTTCTAACCAAAGAAAACGAAGCCAAACTATTATTTTTAGATGAAATACATCGCTTTAGCAAAGCGCAACAGGATTTTTTATTGCCATTTGTTGAATCAGGTGAGATTACATTGGTTGGAGCAACGACAGAAAATCCCAGTTTTGAAATTATAGCACCTTTGCTTTCTAGATGCCGAGTGTTTATTTTAAACCAACTTCAACCTAAAGAAATGGAAAAAATAATTGAACGAACTGAACTAAAAATTGGAGCTGACGCAATAGATTGGTTAATTACTATGGCGGACGGCGATGCTAGACAAGCAATTTCAATGTTAGAAAATACAAACAAATTATACGGTAAAATTACAGTTGAGAATTTAAAAAACACACTTCAATCTAAGCTGTTACGTTATGATAAAAAAGGCGAAGAACATTATAATCTTATTTCTGCGTTTATAAAATCAATGAGAGCTAATCAGCCGGATGCAACACTTTATTATTTAGCTAGGATGATTGGCGCAGGCGAAGACCCAAAATTTATTGCTAGACGAATGGTAATTTTTGCCAGCGAAGATATTGGTTTAGTGCAACCAACTGCGTTAGTGGTTGCGAACGAAATTTTTAGAGCAGTTGAGACTGTTGGATATCCAGAATGCGCTATCAATTTAGCGCATGGGGCAGTCTATTTATCTCAAGCTAAAAAAGACCGGTCAGTTTATAATGGTTTACGACAAGCACAGGCAGACTCAAATAAATATGGAAATTTATCAATACCACTAAAGTTACGCAATGCTCCGACAAAATTAATGAAAGAGCTTGAATACGGAAAAGATTATCAAAAATATAGTCAAGAAGATTTATTGCCAGATGAATTAAAGGGAAGAAAGTATTTATAGGGAATAATTTTGTTCTTAATAGCTGGCGGTGGGACAGAGATTCGAACTCTGGGTGTTCTTTCGAACACACACGCTTTCCAGGCGTGCGCACTAGTCCACTATGCGATCCCACCCTACCAGATTATGGTATAATAAAGTCAGATATTATTCAATAAAATTCTAGATTATAAATTATTAATTATTAGGAGGAATAATGGAAAATTCTTATCAAAAATTAGAAAATAGTAAATTGCTCGACTTGACTGGTAAAACAGCGATTGTGACCGGTGGGGCGATGGGGATTGGCAGAGGGATAGTTGAGAGATTGGCTGAGGCGGGGGCAAATGTGGTGATCGCTGATTTTGATCTTGAATCTGCCAACAAAACCGTCGAAGAACTAACCGCTAAACGTTATTCGCTGTACGCTGTCAAAGCTGATGTTTCAAGCGAAGAAGATGTGCAAAATATGGTCAAATCAACCGTTGAAAAGTTTGGTAGTGTTGATATTTTGGTCAATAATGCCGGTATTTATCCATCCGTGCCACTTTCCAAAATGGCTAAAGAAGATTTTGAAAAAGTGATTGCGGTTAATTTGCGGGGCGTATTTTTGTGCGTTGAAGAAGTCAGCGATCAAATGATTACGCAGGGAAAAAGTGGAAAGATTATCAACATTACATCTATTGACGCCTTGCATCCTTCGATGATTGGACTGTCAGCCTACGATGCTAGCAAACACGGTGTTTGGGGTTTTACCAAAAATGTAGCGTTAGAACTGGCGGAGCATAAAATTTGGGTTAACGCAGTTGCGCCGGGGGGGATTGCCACCCCGGGCGTGGCAAAAATGAACCAACCCAAAGAGGGTCAAGCACCAGCGCCTCAAGTAAATCAAGAAGAAATGATTAAAGCCTTTATGGCAAAAATTCCGATGCATCGTTTTGGTGAAAGTGATGAAATCGGCAAAGTGGTATTGTTCTTAGCCAGCGATATGTCTAGCTTTATGACTGGCTCGCAAATCGTGGTTGACGGTGGAGCGTTGTTGAGTTAACTTTTTATAAAGTTCATCAAGTTTATAAAGTTTTATTAAAGTTTCCATTTTTAATGTTTAATAAATTATCAAGGATCAATTTATTCTTAAATCCAAAACCTTAAATCATAAATATATATAGAAAGGAGTTTTATGAACATTATTGAAAATGTAATCATGATAACTCTGGGGTTGATTGCTTTTATTGTAATTAATTTATTCATAATAAAAATATTAAAAAATAATTGTAGAAGTCTTTCTATCGAAATTTCTACGAATAATGCGTTATTAATATCACTAATCACAACCCTGCAAATTGTTATTATTATGGGAATCGCATCGTTTATTACGCCTATTAATATGTACGTAATTATTATTTATAGTATAGTTTTCATTTTCGGAATTTTTTATTTATTACTACATAAATTTACAAGGTTAAATTTTAAACAAATATTAAGAATTGCATTTGCAATAGGCATCTCAATGTTTTTAATATTTTTCTTTTTTGCAATGATTGGACTATTTATAGCATTTTATTTTGCATCAAAATCGGGCTCAATATAATACAATTCCAAGTATCATTAAGTTGTCAATTATCAAATTCCAAACATTAAAATATTTATTAATAAAGGAGGAATAATGGAAGATCAAAAGTGTGAGTGTGGAGCAGAGCTTTGTGAGGACTGCAAATGTTCTTGCAATGAGGAAGTTTGTAAGAAGTGTTGCAAATGTGATGAAGATTGTGACTGCGGTTGTAAAAAATAAATTAGTTTCAAAATTTTCTTTTTAATTTCAACGTTTGCAAAACATATTCAAACTGACTAAGTGTTTTTTGTGTATCATAAAACATTCTGGTATTCTGGTGAATATCAGAATGTTGTTAGTCAGTTTTTTCAGTATTAATTTAACTGCGTAGGTTCAAACACATCGTGGACACTCTACCCTAATAATGATAGGGTAATAGATTAACTTAGAAAGGAGTGCTATTTCAATCAATTGGTTTTTATTAATTCTTGTTTATGCTATATTTTAAGTATGAAAATAGTTAAAGATGAAATATTCCTTGACGAGCTCAAAACAATGTCAAAAAATATGTTTGGCAATTTAGTCAAAGCGGTTGTTGATATTGAGAAAAAAATAATGGCGGTTAACGCAGAGCTTCACAGTGATGAAGAACAAATACTTTTAGAAAACGGTTCCACGCAAAATAATCTATGGGGAATTAACCTATATCCGGAAAAATTTGGCACAGATAACTTTGTTGAGTTTGACTCAATGATAAACTTGCGTCCTTCGCAAAATAATCGCACTCGAGGTGTTGACGATCCAAGAGTCCAAGATTTGATTAAGAACATAGTTGATAAATTGACAATAAATGAGTAATATTTATCATAAAAAATTGGCTATTGGGCGTTGGCAAAAAATGAGTTTTTTTGAGCAAATGGCAAATATCGGAAGTGAAGTGGAGAGATCAGCTAATTGGAAAGAAAAAGACAAATACAATTTTGAGCTTGCAGTTGAGCGAGCGCTGGAATTAATGGATCAAACCATTAACGACAAGAAAAATAAAAAACGATTAAGAGAACTCTGCCGTTTACGAGAAGTATTTGTTGATTGGCGATTTGAAAATAATTATAAGTCTTCATTACAAAACTGGCGCAGTTATTTTTACCCGTTTATTATCGCCCACAGAGCTCAATAAAAAAATTTCCCATATCGTCTGGAACATGGGCTCTCTACGCCCCATTTTCAAACCAAACAACTACTCGCAAATTTGGTTTTAGCTTTAAACTATCCCGAATAGATTTTGGGATCGTGAGCTGACATTTTCGGGTAATATTAGTTGTATATTACAGGGTGTTATTACTATATTAAGTATTACTTATTTTATCAAGTTTTAATGATATCGCTTCATCAGCAACGAGTTAGAGACAACGCTGACGGACGAAAACGCCATGGCGCCGGCGGCGATCATTGGATTTAAAAGTAATCCAGTTAGTGGGTAAAGAACTCCGGCGGCGATGGGAATACCGACTATATTATAGATAAATGCCCAAAACAAATTTTGCTTGATTTTTTTCAGCGTGTGACTGGACAAACGGATCGCTTCCACCACATCGCCAACATCGTTTCTCATCAGCACAATCTCGCCAGTTTCAAGAGCGATATCGGAACCGGATCGCATCGCAATACCCAAATTTGCTTGGGCGATTGCCGGCGCATCGTTGACACCATCGCCGACCATCGCCACTATAGTAGCTCCTCCTCCACCTCGGGAGAGTCCTTTAGCCACTCCCGAGGAGATCCCGTCGCTGGTTCCATTTTGCAATTGCTTGATAATACTCGCTTTATCTGCTGGCAAGACCTCGGCAAATACTTTGTCAATACCGAGTTTTTTGGCGATCGCTTTGCCGACCCGTTCATTGTCGCCGGTAATAATTACGGTTTTGATACCCATTTTATGGAGCTTTGTAATTGCCGGTTTTGAGCTCTCTTTAACGACATCGGCAACGGCGATAAGCGCAACAATCGTTTTATCACAGGCGACTATCATCACCGTTTTACCAGCGTTTTCTAAACTAATAATTTGATCTTCTATATTATCAACTTCGATTTTAGTATCACTCATTAATTTGCGTGTGCCGACAATAACTCCTTTTCCATCGATATTTCCCACCACTCCACCGCCGGGAACGGCATTAAATTTTTCAACTTTTAGCAACTCAACTTTTTGTTTGGTTGCATAACTAACAATGGCGCTTGCGAGCGGATGTTCCGAATTTTTCTCTATCGATGCAGCCAGCTGGATTGCTTTATTTTTTGTTTTAACGCTAGCGTTAAAAATAATTTCGACATCCGTTACCACCGGTTCGCCTTTAGTGAGGGTGCCGGTTTTGTCAAAAACAACCATCGTAATAGTTTTGGCGATCTCTAACGCTTTGCCGGATTTAATAAGAATTCCTTTTTGGGCGGCGATGCCAGCGCCGACCATCACCGCAGTTGGCGTTGCCAGCCCCAAAGCGCACGGGCAGGCGATAATTAAAACCGCTACAAAAACAGAGAGAGCAAAAGAAAACGGTTGACCGACAATAAGCCAGACTACCAGCGCAATAAATGCCAATGCCATCACCGTTGGCACAAAATAATAACTGACGGTATCAGCCATAAGTTGAATTGGCGCCTTGGTGCCGAGTGCGTCTTCTACCGTTTTAATAATATGGGCAAATAAACTGTCTTTGCCAATTCGAGTTGCTTTGATTTTTAATATTCCCGTGCCGTTCATCGTTGCGCCGATAACCCCGTCGCCCTTTTTCTTTTCTACCGGCAAACTTTCGCCGGTAATGGTTTTTTCGTCAACGCCGGAATAGCCGTCTACCACAATCCCATCAACGGGGATCTGTTCGCCGGGTTTGACGACAACCGTATCGCCGACTTTCACTTTATCAAGCGATACTTTTTGCTCAACACCACTTACAATTACCGTTGCTTGTTTAGGCGCCAAACCGATCAACTTTTTTATCGCATCGCCGACTTTCACTTTATCAAGCGATACTTTTTGCTCAACACCACTTACAATTACCGTTGCTTGTTTAGGCGCCAAACCGATCAACTTTTTTATCGCATCGCCGGCTTTGCCTTTGGTAACCGCTTCTAGATATTTACCGAGCATTATAAAGAGCAAGATAATAACTGCGCTTTCAAAATACAACTCGCCATCGCCCCAAAAAGCGATAACAATGCTGTAAAAATAAGCGGTGGCGGTGCCGATAAAAATGAGGGAATCCATATTGGGATGCAGACTGGTAAGTCCTTTGAGCCCGGATCTCCACAAACTAATAGCGCTTACAATAACTGCGGTTGAGAGAGCAAATTGGATCCAGATATTATTTGTTCAATTATTTTTGGCATCTGCATACCAAACAAGTTTCCCATAACCATAACAAGTATTGGCAAGCCAAAAACTAAACAGAGAGCAAAACGATTTCTGTATTTAATTATTTCGTTTTCTTTTGTTACGCCGCCGTGGTGTGAGTGTTCATTGTGGTCGCTATGGTCTGCCAGCTCGGACGCATTATCCGGCTCGGCGTTATAACCAAGTGATTTAATCGCCTCGATTATTTTTTCTGTATCAGTTTTCTTTTCGTCAAATTCAAAATGACCTTTAACGGTTGCCAAATTGACATGCGCCATACTAACGCCGTCTATTTTTGCCACTTTGCGTTCTATGGTTGTGGCGCACGAGGCACAGGTCATCCCAATTATATTAAGTGTTATTTTCATATTTCCTCCATCGCTTGGACGGTGTAGCCGTCGTTGGTAATTATCTTTTTTATTTCGTTTGTATCAACGGCATCATCAACCTCTGCCAGGCATTCACCTTTGGCGTAATTGCAGGTGGCGTTTTTTACGCCAGTGCAATCTTCCAAGTCGCCCTCAATTAGCATAACGCAACTGGTGCAATGCATTCCTTCTATGGTTAGTTTTATTTTTTTCATTGTTATTTTCCTCCTGTCATTTCGACTGAAACAAAACAAAGTTGAGAAATCTCCTACCTATTAAGGGATCTCTC
>Ga0210056_1002258_pt1 | contig 16355 bp, 16 predicted proteins | sample CryGeyCG2014_080_2_FD_183965 | JGI IMG/M metagenome (GOLD analysis project Ga0210056, IMG submission 183965) | Groundwater microbial communities from aquifer - Crystal Geyser CG07_land_8/20/14_0.80 (SPAdes) (version 2) | ecosystem: Environmental > Aquatic > Deep subsurface > Groundwater | place... | reverse complement strand
CGATGGCAGCCAAGTGGGACTGGGCACTAGTGCTGATGCCTATGGTGCCTGGACAATTACCTTTGATGTGCCGGCAAGCGCTAAGGGTGAGCATAACATTGACGCTTATGGCAGCTACACTTCAGCCGCTGATATTGCTGAAAAGGAATTTACCATATCCCACAAGGCAACATTAACACCAACCGAAGGGTATGTAGGTATAAGTCTGAGTGTCAGTGGCACTGGCTTTGCCGCTAACCAGGGAGTCAGCATAAAGTACGATGGCACTCAGGTGGCTACGGCTACGAGCGACAATAAAGGCAGCTTTTCTGCCAGTTTCTCAGCACCTAAAAGCGTCCATGGCAATCATACAGTAATAGCCGGTGATGCTTCAGGCAATTCAGTTTCATTTAACTTCGTTATGGAATCAACGCCTCCAGCCAAGCCCGCGCTTAGCTTGCCAGCAAATAGCAGCCGGCTTGGTTTCATCACCAAACAGGCTCCGACATTTCAGTGGTCGGCAGTAACAGATCCCAGTGGCGTGGCTTACACATGGCAGATTGCCACTGACGCAGGCTTCGTCAACCTTGTGGTTCCCGAAATCAGTGATTTAACTGACAATCATTATACATTGCCTGAGGTACAAGCCTTACCTTACGGTACCTATTACTGGAAGGTAAAAGCGATAGACGGTGCCGAAAATGATAGCGGCTGGACAAACTATTACTCCTTTAAGTCGGGACTATTACCTTTATGGGCATTCGTTGTCATAATAGCCTTAGTAGTAGTGCTTATTGCTGTGCTAGTTTACTTTTCTAGACGTAAAAAGAAGAGTCCCAGCTCATAAGTCAGAAAAGGAAAGGACGTAGGAAATGAAACAAAATGTAGTTGCCCAATTTATTGGGCAATTGTGCCTGATGAATCAGGTAACTACGAAAGCGGTTGCTATCGGTTTGCCTTTTGGTTTTTACCCTGCCTGTCATTGCCTCTCGCATTAATCCTGTCGAGGCTTTGAGGTACGAATGACACTTTTTACTTGATGCTTCATTCTACAACCATGAACTCAAGGTGTTTTTTTGTATCATTAGCGTTACTAACTCTAAACATCTTTATGCCGTCTTTGGCACAGGCGGATACTGGCGAGCTCCAGTGGGCAAAAATAAGTAGTCCAGAGCTAGTCAATCTCTGTGATATCGCTGTAGCGCCTGAGCCTAGAAGTCTATTTGCCGCAACATATAATTCCTCTGGACCGGAAGTCGTCTGGCGTAGCGCCGGCGAGCCTTTGGGCAAATTTTGGGGGTCTGTGTTAACCCTGGATACCACGTCTGACAGGATTATTTTGAGACTAAGCCCCGATTACAGCAGAGACTATACCATTTATGTAGCAGAAGTAGGTGGTTATCTCATAGCGCTTTCGCATGATCGGGGCAATTCGTGGGAAGAGCTTCGTGCGCCTGGACGGATAGTTGACTTGATAGTTCAGGATAAGGATACTATTTATATTGCCTTACCTGGCGGCTTTGTTCAGAAGAGCACTGATGCTGTCTGGACATGGCAGGAGCCGGTGGATAGTGGGCTTTCAGAAATTAATATGCTAACCGTTGCCGAAGAAGGTATGCTTTTTGTTGGCGGCAGGAATGGAGAGGTGGCTTATTCTCAGGATGGTGGAAATACCTTTAGCAAAATTCCCGAAGATATTGGCAAGGGCGATGTTCAGGTTGTAGCTGATATCGATTATAGTAAAAATGGCGTTATTTATGCTGCTACCAACCTCCCCGATGAAGGAATCTGGCGCTGGAGCCTAAGAACTTCTACTGCATGGCAACAAATTGATAGAGCCACTACAGCACAAAATAGTGGTCAATGCGTTGCCGGTTTAGCCGTAGGCAGTGAAGGGACACTTTACGCTCTGAGGTTGGAGCCAGTCAACGGTAACAAGGGAGGTGTGGTAAGATTTCTAAATCCTTCGTCTCCAAATCTCAGCCAAATCGAAGTTGATTCCCTAAGTTTTGGATTGCCCATGGGCACCTCTTTTGACCCTAATACAGTATTCCCTAACACCCTACCTTATCTTAAATTATCAGGCAATTCTGAAGACAACGAACTATGGGCTGTCGATACTGCCAATGACGCTATCTATCAATTTCAGGATACCTTGTGTATGGTTGCTCCAACTCTTGCTACTCCCGGTGACGGAACTACCATATTGCCTGACTGTGGAGGTTATATCTATCAGTTAGGATTAAGCTGGCTGGAACTACCTGGAGCAATTACATATGAAGTAGCAATATACCGAGACTCAACGTGCATAGAGAGGATATGGTTAGGTAACAGTGATACCACAGGTATCGTTGTCTCAGATAACTCTTCCCAATTAGCTACTGGCAATACCTATTATTGGCGGGTAAGGTCTGTTTCGCCTATAAAAAGCCAATGGTCTGAGGTAAGGAGGTTCGCTGTGGGATTTGGAGCTGCTGGAATTTGTCAGGCAGTTGTCCCTGGAAATGGTGCCGCTGATGTCAGCATAAGCAATATTAGTTTTGTTTGGAACCCGGAGCTAAGTCCCACGGAATATGAAATTACTCTGTCTAAAAATGCCGACCTCAGTAACCCAATAATTACCACAAAGACAAGCTTGTCAGCTTATCAATATGCCGGTGCTCTGGACTACAGCACTACTTATTTCTGGGGAGTGAGAATCACCAGGCCGGTATCGGGACTGCTAGCGGTGTTCACCTTTAGCACAAGAGCAACACCAGATGTCATTGCGAGCGCAGCGTGGCAATCTCCGTCAGCCCAAGCAAAACCGGTACCACTAGCAACAACCCCAAATTGGGCCTGGCTAATCATAGGCATCTGTCTTGCTCTAATAGCCGCTACCTTAATCTTAATCTTTAGATCACGCCATAGTCCCCGCCAATAATGTCGAACCAAGATACAGCGTATAAATAGCTAAATACTAAACTCTAATATCTATACTAAGCGAACTCCAGATCCGTAAATTGGTGGGAAATCCGAAGCACAACCCTGAATCAAGTTCAGGGCTAAATCCTATGTAACTACACAGCCGCACTGGTGTCATTCCGAACTTGTTTCGGAATCCCAAGACAGAGATGCTGAAACAAGTTCAGCATGACAATATGGGTGAGCAGTTACTATCCTAAACAAGCTCAAATGTCCAAAATCCAAATCTCTAAAAAGACGTTTTGAAATTGGGATTTTGGATTTGCTTAGGATTTGGTGCTTAGAATTTTGGATTTTTGGTTGAATTTGCGATTCTCGAGGGCGCCTAGTATAAACTCTAAACAATGTCATTCTGAACTTGATTCAGAATCTCATGTTGAAGACTTGGGATTTTGGATTTTCTTTTAGGATTTATTGTTTAGGATTTCGTATTTAGTGCTTGGGATTTCGTGTTTCTGTGAGTCATAAGAACGATTGTGTCCTACAGCTCAGCCCTGAACTTGTTTCAGGGTTATACGGTTAGTCTACGCCTCATGGTAACCAGCGATATAGAGAAAAACAGAGCAGTTAGACCAATTATAAGAGCCAGTGCCCAAAGAAGGTCGGTGTGAAATTCCCCGTTAATTAGCGCTCTGGTAAGATGAACCACCGGTGTTAACGGTGCTATCCAGCTCAAAGTCTGTACTATCTCGGGAAAGGAGGAGAGAGGAAAGAACACTCCGCTGAAAAAGAACATTGGGGTGATAAACAGGGTGAAATAGTAATTAAAACTATAAATAGATGGGACAATGTTTAGCGGAGTGGCAATGATGGCGTCATAGGTTTTTTGATACTCCATACGAACGAAACTCCCGTAAGTACACTCGAAGCTAGCACTGGACATAGCATAGCTAGCGATGATGCCTGGAGCAATAAATTCAATATATTTCTGCCCATCAACCAGGCCTACATATGCCCCGAGCCCCAAGCCCATATCCTGAATCAAGTTCAGGACAGGCGCTTCTGAGTGCCATAGCCTGAAGAAGACATCTCGGTTACCCCTGAAACAAGTTCAGGGCATACTCTAATAAAACGCCAGGAAAAGGGTTTCATTCTACTAAAGACCTCCCCGTAAGCCGGAAGAAGACATCTTCTAATGTGGCTGGCCTCATTTTCTCTGCGAAATTCACTAATCCCCCGGGCATCTCGTCAGTCTCTGCGTGGAAGACATGAATCTTATCTCCCACCTCCTCAAAGTCCAGCCCACGACTTTCTAAATTCTTGACGGTTTTATCCTTTTCTCCTGGGTTTACCTCAATCTCCCATACCTTATTACCTACATATCTGGAAATGAGATCCTGGGGAGTACCAAGGCTCAGGATTTTACCTTGATGCATTATTGCCACTCGATCACAAAGGACAGCCGCCTCCTCCATATTCTGGGTGCAGAGAAGCTGTGTAACGCCCTGGGATTTTACCCTGAACTTATTTCAGGGTTGTGCCAGACTAGATATTTGCCTTGCGGGTCAAGACCTATTGTAGCCCTGAACTTGTTTCAGGGTGGCAATAAGCGCCGCTTCATGCCTCCTGATAACTCTCTAATGTGGTTATTAAGTTTGTTTTCAAGCTCAAACAGGCTTAAGACTTCCATACTGCGCCGATGTGCCTCATTAGGTCCCAATAAACCAAAGCATTCACCTTTTTCCACCTCTAAATCTACATCGTCTACTGCCAACAGGTCTTTAAATTTCTTGGTTAAGTTATGGGTCTTAATAATAACCATTATAAAAGCCAGCTATGTTAGATTAGCTTCTGGTAAATAGTATCAGCTTCAAGCTGTGCCCGACAAGTTTGGGGGCATGATTTTCATAGTCACTAAAAGTGATGGCAAACTCCGATTGGTGGGCAAGTCATAAACATAGGGGAGCGCGGAGGGTGAGGAATTTTAAAAGAATTATTGCCCCTGTCGCTGAAAACGACATTACTTGACTCGACACTGTGGTATAGTATTCTTAATCACCCGGAAGAAATGCCAAAACGGGAGATTTATGTATATGACAAGAAACACGGAGCGTGCCGTCCGACTTATTCAAATCCAGCATTTGGTGAGCAGAAATCCCTTGGGGCTTACCACTAAGGAGCTAGCGAGATTATGTGATGTGGGCATCCGTACCATACAGAGAGACCTACTCACGTTGCAAAGCGAACTGTACATTCCTATCGTCAAGAAAAAGTATGACCGTTACGGGTTGCCTGAAGGCTATTTTCTCCCGCCCGTTTCTCTTTCTCTGTACGAGGCAGTAGGACTATTTTTGGCTGCTCGTCTCGTGATGCGTCAGACAGATGAGCGTAATACCCACATAGAGTCAGCTCTTTCCCGACTTTGCTCAATCTTGCCCTTGCCAGTAGCCGAGCATCTAAAGCACGGGATTCGCTACCTCGGCAGAAAGGTACCCAACCCTGACTACTTAAGAGGCTGTCCGAAAACTAGGGTTCAGGGATGAGAGGCGATTTAAATTCAGGGGGGAAGCAGCTATAATTAAGGTAAAAGAGCAATCATGAGGAGGTAATCATGCCCTATCTAGACTATAATCAATCAAATGGCTATTTGCTTCCACCTTACCTTGAGGAACTAATCCCTGCTGACCATGTAGCAAGGGTAGTGAATAGAGTGGTCGATTTGCTGGATATTCGGGAGTTAACTTCTCAGGAGAAAATTGAGGGTCGTCCAGCATACCATCCCCGGATGATGCTTAAGATCCTGATTTATGCTTATAGCCAGAAGACGCCTTCCAGCCGTGTTATTGCCAGAAGGTGCGGTGAAGATGTAGTGTTTATGTGGCTTTCCGGCATACAGAAGCCAGACTTCCGCACCATCAGCGACTTTCGCAAAAACAACATTAAGGTGCTGAAGAAGCTGTTCAAGCAAGTGGTGCAGATTTGCCAGAGGTTGGGGATGGTAAGCCTGGGATTGGTTGCCATAGATGGGACGAAGGTGAAGGCAGCAGCTAGTGATTATGGGGCAAAGGTTCAAGATAGTCTCAAGAAAGCACTTAAAGCTGTGGAGGCAGATATTGAGAGATATATGGCTGAGGGACTAGCCATTGATAAGGCGGAAGATGCTCTCTATGGTGAAAATAGGACGGGGCAGGAGTTACCCAGGAAGATCAAACAAGCATTGGAGAAGAGAGAAGCTATTGTAGCTGCTATTAGGGAAATCCAGACGATTAAGGAGAACGATAAGACTGGGAAGAAGGAGCCAAAGATAAATCCCCTGGAGAGTGAGGCTCGCTTCATGAAGCACAATGGTCGCCGAATAAGGTTCAGCTACAACTGTCAAGCAGCGGTTGACGAGAAGGAAGGCGTGATTGTGGCTGCTGAGATAATCAATGAAGCTAACGATAAAAAACAGATGCTGCCAATGCTTAAGAAAGTAGAAGCAACAGTGGAGAAAAAGCCGGAGAAGGCAGTAATGGATGCTGGGTATTACTCTAAAGAGAATCTGGAGAAGGCAGAAAAGCTAGGAACCGATTGCTATGTGACCTCCAGGAAGTGGGAAGAGGAGGTTCAAGAGAAGAGGAGCCATGAAAAAGAAGAGACAAAAGTAGTTGTGGGTAGTTCTGCTGACTCAGCATTACAAAAAGGTGTAGGGATAGCTAACGGAGATAGAGTCATAAAGGATAGTGAAACAAGACCAAATAGGGAGCTGGTTAATGTGGTAGCGAGGATGGCAGCTAAATTACGAACTGAAGAAGGCAAGGAGATTTATCGCCAGCGTAAAAAGATTGTGGAACCAGTTTTTGGACAAGTGAAGTTTAACCTGGGATTTAGGAGATTCCGCTTAAGAGGATCAGACAAGGCAGGCGGTGAGTGGACATTAGTCTGCTTGGTGCACAACATCAAGAAAATCCATGCCAAAATTATGGCGAAAGGGGGTGAATTGCATGACTTGACAGGGGAATTACAGACCGCCTATAATCCCGCTTAAACAAGCGGGGGTATCCTTCCAACCCAGGAGAGGGTATGGAAGGAGAAAAACTTAGCTACCTGTTGATCTGGTGGTAGCCAAAGTCAGAAAAGAAATTCCAGATCGTTAAAAAGGTTGAGTTTTTGGACAACTTCTTAAACGTCTTCGAACAGGTAGCCATAGCTTGGAGCACGCAGCGGCGCATGAAGTTCAAATATCGCTCTCTACAGAGTACTAAGACAAAGGAGTGGGTCATTGACCCCTACTTCATCGAGATGACAGGAACGGGCTATTCTACCTACGTAATGGGAAAGGTTGTGAGCGGAGAGCGGGAGGGAATCATTACCTTTAAGCTCGATCGCATGAGAGAAGTCCAATTGCTAGAAGAGAGCTTTGATATACCCGAAGGCTTAGAGCTGGATGACCTCTTGGGTTCAAGCTGGGGCGTAATGTGGGGAGAAGAAATTGAACTAAAGCTACAGTTTTCGGCTCGTGTTACCCGTCGTGTAAAGGAGTCCGTTTGGCACCCGTCTCAGGTAGTAGTTGACCTGCCTGATGGTGGCTGTTTAATGACATTGCGAATAAGCAATCCGCTTGAAGTTACTCCCTGGATAAGGGGCTGGGGACCTGATGTGGAAGTATTAGAGCCAGAATCTCTCAGGAATGAATTCAAAGCGTGGGCAGGTCAACTCTTTAAAATATACAAACCAGAGATGGATTCAAACCAGAGGTGATTTTTATGGCGACACAAAACGTACTATGTTTCTGGGCAAAGAAATCTGAAGATAACGCATATCATTATCCCCTTCTCTACCACATGCTGGATGCTTTTGCGGTCTGCCGGGAGATATGGGAAAAGTGCCTTCATGAAAGCGCCAGGCAGTCTATTGCCTGCAGACTTCAACTTTCCGAGATGGATGCTGATGCTGCAAAATGGGTTTCTTTCTGGGTTGGGTTGCATGATATCGGCAAAGCTACTCCCGATTTCCAGGGCAATAGTGACTCTTTGAAACAGGAATTAGCACGGGCAGGTTTTACGTTTAACTCCAGACCGCAGACGTACCATGGCACTGCCACTGCTTGCATACTCCAGGAATTCTTCCAAAATAGCCTCGATAGGGATCTGGCAAAGAAAATTTCCGTCACGGTAGGCGGGCATCATGGTAAATTTCCACTTTCAGTTGAACGTCAGGAAACACGATTATATCTAGGCGATAGACTATGGAATGATGCTCGCGCTGAATTATATGAGTGTATGATTGACTTGTGCGGAATGCGTGATGTACCCACACCAAAAGGCAGTCCCGGGAATGCGTTTTTCATGGTTTTGGCTGGGCTAACTTCCGTGGCCGACTGGATAGCCTCCAGCGAGAAATTTTTTCCGTACCAAGTCAAACATGACCTCGAATCCCACCCTGATTACGCAAGATTGAAAGCCATGGAGGCATTGGACAAACTCGGCTGGACCGGCTGGCAACCGGCGTCAGACCTGTTTGATTTCCAAAAACTCTTCACTTTCTCACCGAGACCGCTCCAAGTAGAAGCCATCAGTCTCACAAAGGATCTGAAGAATCAACCCTGCCTTGTTATCATCGAAGCTCCTATGGGTGAAGGGAAGACAGAAGCTGCCATATATCTGGCGGATAGCTGGGTGACAAACTTGAAACAGAAAGGCTATTACTTTGCTCTGCCTACCATGGCCACCAGCGACCAGATGTTCGGACGTGTAGAGGATTACCTGGAAAAACGTTATCCCGATAGCCGGGTGAATTTCATGTTGCTGCACGGTCACGCCGCACTTTCGGCTGAATTCAAGATTCTGAAGGACAAATTCGAGGTAAATAATTCAGATGCCGATAAAAAAGACCCCAATTATGATAATGCCTCCCCAGGAGTTGTCGCTTCCGAGTGGTTCACTTCTCGTAAAAGGGGACTGCTGGCCCCATTCGGGGTAGGCACGATTGATCAGGCGCTATTAGCGGTGCTTCAGACCCGGCACGTGTTTGTGCGGCTATTCGGACTGGCGCACAAGACGATCATCATCGACGAAGTTCATGCCTATGACGCTTATATGACCACTTTGCTGGAGCGTTTGTTGGAGTGGCTGGCGGCACTGGGCTCATCCGTGGTACTGCTTTCAGCGACTCTGCCCAAGGAGCGGAAGGACGCGCTCCTCAAAGCTTACCAGAACGGTTTAACCGGGCAAGATAAAAGCATTCCTGGGGAAGTCATTGGAACAAAGTATCCGCGTATCTCATGGACCACGCGTGATAAATATAATGCCAGAACGATTGAAACATCCGAGGATTCAAAAAAAGAATTACAACTCCAATGGGTAAATGGTCTATTGCCGGAAGGTGATACGGATTTTGAACTAGGCGAGAGTTTACGGGCAGCGCTTACCGACGGCGGTTGTGCCGCGGTCATCTGCAACACCGTTGACCGAGCGCAGCAAGTTTACGATGCTTTGAAGCCGTATTTCCCTGAGCAGGATGCCGGTGACGGTTATCCAGAGCTCGACCTGTTCCACGCAAGGTATCTCTATGGTGACCGGCAAGACCGTGAAAAAAGAACGCTAAAACGCTTCGGAAAAGACGAATGTTACCGACCGAGGAAAAGGGCTGTGCTAGTTGCCACCCAGATAATCGAGCAGAGCCTCGACCTAGACTTCGATCTGATAGTGACGGAGATGGCGCCGGTCGATCTCTTACTCCAGCGCGCGGGGCGGCTGCACCGGCACCAGCATAAGAAAGACCGTCCTGGTAAGTTGAAGACGCCGACGCTGTGGATATGCCAGCCGGAGATAGAAGACGGTGTACCATGTTTTGGCAGAGGCACTGAGGCTGTTTATGATTACCACATACTGCTACGATCGTGGCTAGTTATTAAGAATTATGTGGGACAGAAACCCATCAATATCCCTGGGAATGTGGAAGAGTTGATTGAAGAGGTGTACGAAGAGCAGAGTTGTCCTCCGGAGCTTTCGGATGAAATGAAGAAGAAATGGGAAACGAGCAGAGACGCACTTGAGAGGAAACGGGACAGATATAAGAGCACGGCTAAGTCCAATCGTATATTACCACCTTATTACGAAGATGAGATTCTTGAGGATTTCAACCATGAGTTGGAGGAAGACAATCCGAAGATACATGCTACACTTCAAGCTCTCACCCGCCTCTCCGAATCGCCATCAATCTCGGTCATTTGCCTTTTAGGAGATATAGACAAACCATGTCTGGATGCAACATCGCATCAAGTCCTGAATACGCAAACTCCACTCGACGTATCAATAGTCGGAGAATTACTTAAACATTCAACGCAGCTAAGCCACAAAACAATTGTGCACTTAGTGATTAAATCGAATGCTTTGGTATTTCCCGCATGGCGTAAAGAGGCTTTGCTCAGACATCATTACTTGCTTTTCTTTAACGAACGCGGGAACTGTAAATCTGAATTCCCTGAATATAAGCTCTCGCTCAATGATGAACTTGGACTTGTTATTTCAAAGAAAGAGGAATAGCGAAGGAGGGAGTATGTCCAGTTACAATCTTATTGATGAGAAGTGGATCCCCTGTATCATGCCTGACGGTAAGACAGAAGACTTTGGACTTCAAGAAGTTCTGGTTAGGGCACATGAAATCAAAGAGCTATTAGACCCTTCACCGCTGGTAACGGTTTCTCTTCACCGGCTTTTATTGGCGATATTGCACCGGAACTTCGGTCCCTCCAGCCTTTCTAAATGGCAAGAGTTGTGGACCAAAGGTAAATGGGACGAAGATATATTGAAATATTACTTTTCGACATGGCGGCCTCATTTTTATTTGTTCGATGAAGAGAGCCCGTTCTATCAATGTACGGAGATCAACGGTGCAGAGAAACATCCCGTAGTTCACTTAGTACTTGAGTTCGCATCAGGGAATAACGCTACACTTTTTGACCACAATAGCGACGATAGCTTTGTTCCTGTCCCATCCGCAATCGCTGTGCGTTACGTCATTACTACACAGTCTTTCGCAATTGGTTTTGGTAAAAGCGCACCCTTTTATTTTAGCGACTCTCCTCTCATTCGTGGTTTTACAGCTATGGTTCTAGGCAACTCGCTTTTTGAGACTCTGGCCTTGAATCTAATGATTTATGATAATGAACGTCCTTTCTCGCATTCCGGTGATGACCTGCCTATATGGGAGCAAAAAGACCTGACTGTTCCCAACAAGGAAGGGTCTCCAATAAGAGGCTACGTTGATTACTTGACATGGCAAAGCCGCCGTATTCACCTATTTTCTGAAGAACAAATAAGTGTCCGCAGCTGTCAAATTCAGCAAAATCTGAAGCTGCCGAATCAGATGTATCATGACCCTTTCAAAAACTTTCGTAAGGATAAAGAAAAAGGGCTATTACCAAGAAATATTAACCCTGAGAAGGCGGTATGGCGCGATAGTCATGTTTTGTTACAAACATCAGACATGAACTATAAGCGACCAGAGTTATTTAACTGGCTTGCACGCATTGATGAGGCACGGCGAGAAGGTGCAATCCAAGCCGAACCTGCTTATAAAATTATGATTACTGGACTAGCAACCGATACGGGGAAAGCCGCAAGTGTTCTTCTCTGGCGTCATGAGCGCCTGCCTCTGCCTCTGCAATACCTCCAGGATGATAATTTGATTAAGTCACTGAAAGAGGCTCTGAAGTTAGCGGAAGACGCTGGCAGGCTTCTGGGACCGGGTTTCATTCAAACAGATATTACGGATAAAAAGGGCAACCTGAAAACCATACCAAGCCCTTTGCGAAATCTCGCCAAATTCATCTTAGTGCCTGATGTTAAAGTACAGAAACTTAATAAGAACCAGAAAAAGGAGATTGAAAATCTGGTTAACTCGCTTTCTCCCGCCCGCCCCTACTGGGCACAGATGGGCAAAGTTTTTAACCCGTTTATGATAGAACTCGCAGCAGACAAAGGGTCTGACGGAAAAACCTATGGAGAGAAGACATTGCCTGAATGGGCAAAAGAAATCCAGAAAGCCGCCCGTGACGCTTTTAATGAGACCACCCGTAGTATGGACCACACCGGGCGCATGCTCAAAGCTGTCTCCAAAGCTGAAAACGAATTCAGAAACCGGTTGTATAACATCCTAAAAATATATCTTAATGACGTAAAGAAAGGAGGTGAAAAATGAACATCACACCGGCTACTCATCACAAGTTTATCACCCATCTTGAAAGGCTCGTCAGGGAGAAGGACCGCGGCGCCCTGGCCACCCTCCGGCGGGGATTGGGCAAACCGCCGGGCACAGTAAGAGAAATGGATCGCTATATCCTGCATGATTTGCCAGCGGACGTGACAGAGATGCAGGAGAACGCCTATTATTTGGTCGGCGCGCTGTTCGCTTACTGGCACCAGGGCAAAGATAACTTTGTCGCGAATGCTCCTGCTAACCTGGGGGAGTCCCTGCGATTGCTGGTTGACCGTGATTCGGCCGAGACCGGCAACAGGGAAAATGCCGAGAAGCGTATCGAAAGACGTCTGGTCGCCCTGTTAAATTGCCACCGGGATGACCTGCCAGATCACCTGCGCCATATCATCGGACTACTCAAATCGAAAGAAATCGCGGTCAACTGGACGCAACTGCTGTGGGATGTCCAGAACTGGCAATGGGAAAGCCGCGAAGTCCAGCGGAAATGGGCAAGGAGATTCTGGCACGGCTATGACAGAGGAACAAGTCCTGACGAAACCCAGTCTCAAAACGAAAATAATATGGAGGAGGAATAAACATGATTATCGAACTGCATATGCTGCAAAATTTTGCCCCGTCCTGTCTCAACCGGGATGACACCAACTCCCCCAAGGAATGCGAGTTCGGTGGATACCGCCGCGCCCGTATCTCCAGCCAGTGTATAAAACGCTCTATCCGAAAACATTTCAAATCCAGTTCCTTGCTACCAATGGAAAATCTAGCCAGCCGTACCCAGCGTTTGGTAGATGACCTCGCTCAGCGGCTTATCAAACAGGGAAAACCTGAAGAGCAAGCAAGACAGGTCATCAGAAGAGTTATCCAGGGAATAAATCTAGGGCTTGATGATAAGGACAAGACCCAATACCTTATCTTCATTGGTGAAGAAGAGATAGCACGAATGGCAGAATTGATAATGAGACAATGGGATGTGCTGGCGAGTTCTGTCAGAGAAGGAAAGATGGATAAGAAAAAGAAAAAGGACGAATCTCTGAAAGGCTTTTCCGATGTCCTCAGCGGCGGTAAAGCGGCTGACCTGGCACTCTTCGGGCGTATGCTGGCTGACCTGCCGGATAAAAACATTGATGCCGCTTGCCAAGTAGCTCATGCCATCTCCACACATAAAGTTGGTGTGGAGTTCGATTTCTATACCGCCATGGATGACCTTAAGAGACCGGAAGAAGAAGCCGGCGCCAGCATGATGGGCACGGTGGAATTTAACTCGGCGTGCTTCTACCGCTATGCCAATATCGACTGCGCCCAGCTAAAGAAAAACCTCGGAGATGACAAAAAGCTAGCACAGAAGACAATTGAAGCCTTCATTAGGGCCGCCGTGAACGCTATCCCCACCGGCAAACAGAATTCCTTCGCTGCTCAGAACCCGCCTTCTTTTGTCTTTGCGGTAGTACGCCATTCCGGCACCTGGTCTCTGGCTAACGCCTTCGCTAGTCCGGTCTGGGTAGGAGATAATGGCGACCTTGTTCAGAAATCCACGGACGCCCTGCTGGACTACTGGAACAAGCTGGTAAAAGTCTACGGCGACAAGGACATCAAGGCAAAAACGGCCTTCGCGCTGGACTCCCTGAAAATGAAGGGTGTTGATGATGTAGCCAATCTTGAAGGATTGGTCAACAGAGTGAACCAGGTAATCGCCGCGGATTGCTAGAGGGAGGTTGAAATGGCTATATTACTGTTGCGCCTTGCGGGGCCTATGCAATCCTGGGGCACGCAGAGCCGTTTCAGCCACCGTGATACGGACCTGGAACCATCCAAGTCCGGCGTAATCGGTCTGCTCTGCGCCGCCATGGGCATACCTCGTGACGACCTTAAGACAATCGAAAATCTGGCAAAGTTGAAGATGGGCATCCGTGTCGACCGGCAGGGGATTATAAAAAAGGATTTCCATACCGCCGGAGGTTGGCACCTGAAAAAGGATTCGGGTTATGGGGTCATTACCGCCAATTCAAACGATAAGAGAACCGTCACTTCAGACCGTTTCTATCTCTCCGATGCCTGTTTCCTGGTGGCTTTGCTGGGAGAGCTATCTCTTCTCCGTGAAATACAAGAGTCCCTCACTAACCCGGTCTGGCAGATCTACATGGGCCGTAAGGCATTTGTGCCAGGGCTGCCAGTGTTTCTAAAGGATGGCTTACTATCTGATTGCGATAATTTGAAGTCAGCCCTCCTCAATTATCCTTACCTCTTGAAAGACACACCGGAGAAATTGCGGCTGGAAATTGAGATGGACTTCGGCAAAGGCAACCGCGTCAAGCAGGACCAGCCAGTCTCATTTATCAGCGCCAGCCGCCGGTTCGGCCTACGCTATGTGGAAGCGGGCGAGGTGCCGCTGAAAAACTTGCTGCCCGCTAAGGAGGAGTCATGTATCTATCTCTCTTAAAACTCAATCCGTCACACCGGAAAACCAGGGAGATGCTTATAAATCCCTACACTTTGCACCAGGCGGTTTACCGCGCTTTTCCTGAAAAATCTGATGGAGGTCCCGGGAGGGTGCTCTACCGCATCGACCAGAACCGCCGCACCAGCGCGGTTTCCCTGCTTGTCCAATCGGAAAAGGCACCGGACTGGGACAAGGCGGATTACCTGAGGGAATGTCTCCTTGAAAAAGCTGAATGCAAACCGTTTTCCCCCACCATAGCAGCAGGGCAACATCTCTATTTCCGTCTGCGAGCTAATCCCAGTGTAAAAAAACAAGCAGAAGGCAAGAAAAACGGTTACCGGGTAGGGATTCTGCGGGAAGAAGACCAGCTCAAGTGGCTGCATAAAAAGGCTGAAGAAAGCGGTTTTGCGGTCGTCACCTGTCAGTCCATGCCGGAGGGGATTATTAGTGACGAAAGAAGACAGGCGAACGGAGGAAAATTGAGACACTATGCCGTCTGTTTTGAAGGCATGCTTAAGGTGGAAAACCAGGATATCTTTGTTGTCACACTGAATAACGGCATCGGTTCCGCCAAAGGATTTGGCTTCGGGTTATTATCCATCGCCCCAGTACGAGGTTGATAATGCGTACTCTATACGAACTGCCGCGGTTCCGTGACCGCTGGAGCTATCTTTACCTGGAGATGGGCCGGCTGGATGTGGACGCCGATGGACTGGGTTTCCATCAAGGGGATAGTGTTGCGCCCGTGCCGATTGACCAGCTCAGCGTAGTGATGTTAGGGCCGGGCTCCACAGTTACTCATGCCGCGATAAAATCGCTCAGTCGAAACAATTGCCTAATCGCCTGGACCGGGCAGGATGGGGTGAGACTTTACGCCGCCAGTATCGGCGGCACATATAGCGCCCGTCGGCTCATCCGACAGGCAAGGCTCGCAAGTGACGAAAATAAACGCCTGGAAGTGGCATGGAGAATGTACCGTTTCCGCTTCAGTGAGGCAATACCTCCTGTTGTCAGTCTGGAGAGCATCCGAGGTATGGAAGGCATTCGCGTACGGCGTACTTATGCTGAGGCATCAAGAAAATACGGTGTTGAATGGAACGGAAGGCACTATGACCAGAATGATTGGAACAAAGGAGATCCCATAAACCGGGCGCTCTCTGCGGCTAATGCCTGTCTTTACGGCATTTGCCATGCCGGCATTCTATCCGCCGGCTATTCTTCTGCCCTGGGGTTTATTCACACAGGAAAGATGCTTAGTTTTGTTTACGATATTGCTGACCTTTATAAGACCGAACTTACGGTGCCGGTGGCGTTCATGGTTACTGCGATAAATCCTCCCGACCTTGAAAGGCAAGTAAGGATGGAATGCCGCAAAGCCTTCCATGAATCTAAGCTGATGGAAAGGCTGCTGCCGGATATTGCGGAGGTGCTGGGTGTTAGTGATGATATTGGAGAAAGTCCCGACGAGCTTGAGGGGCGCATTGTCGCGCTGGCTGTTGGAACCGAAGGCGGGGATTTTTCTTGGGAACCCGAGCGCCAGAGTAAGGGATGAGCTCTGGAACCGGGCAATAAAAAAATCAAAAAACAGCGGTGCTGTCCTGCAGATATGGACGGACCAGAATCCGCAGGGATTTTCTTCCCGCCAACATGGCGAGAGAGGACGAAAACTTATTGATTTCGAGGGGCTTTCCTTGATACAAATAGAACATAACGACCGTTCTATAAATGACAAAAAACGATGACACTATAAGCGTATAATTACGCTCAGACCGTTTTGTAGATAGCTTTGGGGATCTAGGGTATTCCCCACGCATGTGGGGGTGAACCGTGCTACGCC
>Ga0210056_1002255_pt1 | contig 16359 bp, 15 predicted proteins | sample CryGeyCG2014_080_2_FD_183965 | JGI IMG/M metagenome (GOLD analysis project Ga0210056, IMG submission 183965) | Groundwater microbial communities from aquifer - Crystal Geyser CG07_land_8/20/14_0.80 (SPAdes) (version 2) | ecosystem: Environmental > Aquatic > Deep subsurface > Groundwater | place... | reverse complement strand
CAATTTATACACTTTATAGCCTTCCCTCACTTTTTGCTCAACTTTCAGACCGACTGAATCTCCTTTTTTAGCTTCTTTGACCTTTTTATGCTCAATCTCCATTGATTCAACTTGTTGATTAAAATCGGTCTGACCGCCAACTATTCTAATAGTATCTGAAACTTTTAAAGTATCAGAAAGTTCAATCACCGCCACCCCGATTTTTGAAAAATAGTGAGTGATTTTGCCGATTAATTTCCCTTCTTCGGGAGAAAGATTTTCTTCCGGCATAATTTATAAATTAAAAATTGTCTTCGACCTTTGAGTTTAACCTTTTATCTTTTTTGATAAGAGCGATTAATTTTTTAACCAATGTTTTAGGACTTTTTTCATAAATAATTTTTTTAACCCCTCGAAAAGGACCGGTGGCAATTTTTCTTATTTTATCTGCTGTCCCGCCCGTTCCTTCTAAAACCGCAATTGGTTTTTGAATTTCAAAGGCAGTGGAAAACTCATGGAGGGTCCCCATTCTTCCACAAATAATAATAATCCCATCTACCGATTTTGTCATAATGACATTACGGCCCACATAATCTGCTCCAGTATAAATCATAACATCAAAAGGCTCTATTGGAAGTTTATAAGTTTTTAAATGGGCAGCTTCAGAGGTAGCAGGAGAAAATCCTACATTAAAACCTCCAGTTTCCTTGCAACCCAAAGCAGAAAAATAAGGAACGCCGGTGGTAGCACCAGTAACTAAAATACATTTTTGCCTAGCAATTTCCCGGCCGACCTCTTTTGAAATTTCTTCAATTTCTTTACAGCAGTGGCTGACTCGAGCCGCTCCGGAAACGGCGATTTTGTATTGCATATATTTAATTATACTATAACTTTTAAAAAACTAAAACCCGTTAGATTTCTCTAACGGGGTTTAGTGAGGGGGAACAATACTTTCTGAAATCGGTTTAAGTTTAAACCCTAGCTGGACACTTGCTAGCGAGCTCAATCAAACCTCCTTCATTAAAAATTGTTTGTCCTTCGAGAAATATCTCGCACCCCCTCAATTTAATATTAATTCACCAAAACATTATGTCAAGTGTCCCTACTCCGACTCGAACGGAGATTCCAACCTCCGGAGGGTTGTGCTTTATCCATTAAGCTATAGGGACATAAAAAGGGCTACGAGGGCTTTTGAGCAATCAAATAAATATTGGTTCTTGGGTCTTTCCCTGTCCGCCAAATTTCCTTTATTTTAAATCCTACTTTTTTTGCTAAATTTTCCAATTCTTTTTTTCTAAAGCAATGGAAATATCTCTCAACTAAAACTTTACCTTTCGAATCTTTCCAGGACAAAAAAACATCGAAAAAATCTAATTTTGATTTTTCAATTAATTTTAAAAATGTATATTTTAAAAACAGTTTTGGAAAAGCCTTTCTTCTCCAGAAATCCCAGACTCTTAAAATTAAAAGCCCCCCTGGTTTTAAAACTTTTTTTGCTTCCTTTAGATACTGAAGTTGACATTCTCTGGAAGGAATATTATGTAAAACAGAAATAGAATAAACCTTGTCGAAAAAATTTTCGGGAAATGGTAGATTTAAAGCATCGGCTATTTGGAATTTTGCCCTGGCCCGCCCAAATTTTTGCTTTGCAAAAACTTGTGGCGGGTGAAGATAATTTTTTTTAGCAATCTCAATCAATTTTTCAGAAATATCCACTCCAAAATAATCTACTTTTTTATCCCTCAAGACATCAAAAAGTCTACCATTGGCGCACCCTAAATCTAAGACCTTTTCTCCAACGAAAGTATAATTCCCCAAAGTTCTCACATCTTCGAAAAAAAATGGTCTTGTCCTTGCGTAATCTTCGGCAATCAGGTTATAATCTTGACGGGTCTTCTTTAAAAGATATTTGGTATAATTTGGATCCATGATGAATATCTATGACTCAATCATTAAAGAGTTGATTAAAAGCCGAACTAAAAATCGGTCTGATTTGGCTTCTTTCAAGAGAAAATTTTCCAAAAAATATAAAATTCAATGTCCGAGCAATATTAAACTATTAAAAGCTTATCACAAATTCTTTCAAAATAAAAGGGTAAAAAAATCAAAAAAATTAGAAAATTTACTCAAAACAAGGCCAATTCGTTCGCTTTCGGGAATTGTCAATGTTTCAGTTTTAACAAAACCCTATCCCTGCCCAGGAAAATGTCTTTATTGTCCTTTTCAAGAAGGCATGCCAAAGAGTTATTTATCTGGCGAACCGGCGGCTGAAAGGGCGAAAAGATTAAAATTCAATCCTTATTTACAAGTCAAAAAAAGAATTGAAATGCTAAAAAATGAAGGACATCCAACAGATAAAATTGAACTGAGAATTATTGGGGGAACCTGGAGTTACTATCCAAAACATTACCAGAATTGGTTTGTGAAAAGATGCTTCACAGCTTGTAACCAAGCTGAAATCAAAAATCAAAAATCAAAAATCAAAACTAGAACGTTAGAAGAAGAACAAAAAATAAACGAGAGAGCAAGGCATCGAATTGTTGGTTTGTCTATAGAAACAAGACCAGATTTTGTTAATGCCGGAGAGGTCAAGAGATTAAGAGATCTCGGAGTGACAATGGTTGAATTGGGAGTTCAATCAATTTATGATGATGTTCTAAAGAAAAACTTACGGGGTCACGGGGTAAAAGAAACGATTTTAGCAACTAAGCTATTAAAAGATGCTGGTTTTAAGGTTTTATATCAAATGATGCCAAATTTACCCGGCTCGGATTTGAAAAGAGATGAGGAAATGTTTGAAGAACTTTTTCAAAATCCTGATTTTCAACCGGATTATTTAAAAATTTATCCCTGTGCCATATTAAAAGAAGCACCGCTCCATAAATTGTATTTGAAGGGAAAATACAAACCATATTCAAACGAGGAATTGATAGATTTAATCAAAAAAATTAAATTGGAAATTCCCTATTATGTCAGAATCCAGAGAATTACCAGGGATATTCCCTCAAAATATATTGTTGAAGGTGGAGCCCGAATTTCAAATTTGAGGCAAATAGTTCAAGAAGAAATGAAAAAAGAGGGCTTGAAATGTAAGTGTATCAGATGTAGAGAGATTAGAGAAAAATATACACCTGAAGAAAAAATTTATTTATTCAGAGAGAATTACGAGGCTTCCGGCGGAAAGGAAATCTTCTTGAGTTTTGAAAATAAAAATCACCAAAAACTCTTTAGTTTTTTAAGATTAAGAATCCCCGCCTACGCCCTTCGGGTTTCGGCGAGCAAGCCTTCTCAAAATCAAAAAATGTCAGGGGACGGGCCTCTGGCAGTTTTTCCGGTTTTGAAAAATGCCGCCATAATCAGAGAAATTCAAACCTTCGGCGAAGTGGTACCAATCGGTGAGAAAAAAATTGCTCCTCAACATCGAGGTTTAGGAAAAAAATTAATTAAAGAAGCAGAAAAAATTGTCAAAAATGAACTCGGCCTAAAGAAAATGGCAGTGATTTCAGGAATTGGAACTAGAGGTTATTTCCAAAAATTTGGATATAAATTGAGAGAAACTTATATGGTAAAAGAGTTATGAAAAAAATTCTATTTTCAGGGTCGTCGGACCCAAAAACTGCTAAAATCCTGGCTAGAAAGACTAAGATAAAATTTGGCAGAGTTTTAATTCGAAAATTTGCTTGCAATGAAAAATATATTCGAATTTTGGACGAGGTCAAAGGCAAGATAATTTATATTTATCAAGCCTCCTCTAAAAATCCCGATGAAACTTTAATGGAGACTTTTTTGATTGCCGAAGCGGCAAAAGAAAATGGTGCCACAAAAGTAATTTTGATTTCGCCCCTTCTTTTATATTCAAGGCAAGACAAAAAAACCTCGCCCGAAAAAAAAGAGCCCATTTCGGCAAAACTTTTGGCAAAATTATATCAAGCTTCTGGAATAGACAAAATCATCACTTGCCATCTTCACAATGAAAAAATCTCAAATTTTTATAAAATTAAAATTTTAAATTTAAAAACTTACCATTTGTTTGCAAAGGAACTAAAAAGGGTCGTTAAAAAAGGAGAAAATTGGCAAGTGATAGCACCAGACGAAGGTGCAAAAAAAGAAGCAAAGAGATTAGCTATTCTTCTTGGAAATTTAAAAGTTAGCTTTTTAAAAAAACAAAGAGAGAATCCAGCCAAAAAGACGAATTTAATTTCTTCTCTAAAATTTCATGGAAATGTCCAAGGGAAAAATATAATCATTTTTGACGATATGGTAGATACCGGAGAAACAGTAATTCAAGCAAAAAAGCAGTTAGTTTTTTGGGGAGCAAAGAAAATAATTTTGGCGGCGACCCATCCTATTCTTTCAGGAAATGCCAAAGAAAAATTAGAAAGGGAAAATTTCTTCAAAATCTTTTTCTCAAATTCTATTCCTCTAAAAGCAAAGATAAAAAATCTAAAAATTGTAAATTTAATTTCCGAAATTAAAAAATATCTATAAATCGGGAAAAATAAAAAAATCATCCAAAAATCAAATCTTCTTAAAATCTTTTTCTAAAATTTTTCTGATTTTCGGGAATCTTAAGCCGGCGGCTGGTTAAAAATAAAAAACATAAAAAGCGATCTTCACATCACTAAACTCATTATTGCCTTTTGAACATGCAATCTATTTTCAGCCTGGTCAAAGACGATTGATTGTGGTCCGTCTATTACTTCATCAGTAATTTCCTGGCCGCGATGGGCCGGTAAACAATGCATTACCAGGGCATCTTTCTTAGCAGAGGAAAGTAACTCTTTATTTAATTGATAAGCTTGAAAAGTTTTTATTCTTTCTTCAGCCTCTTTTTCTTTGCCCATACTCACCCAGACATCGGTATAAATCACGTCAGCATTTCTTACGGCCTCTTTTGGGTCATTTAAGATTTCTATTTTAGCGCCAGTTTGAGATATGTCTTTTTGGGCTAAATCTAAGATTTCTTGTTTTGTTTTGTATTTTTCTGGACAGCCCACTTTAAAATTTACGCCTAACTCGGCGCATAAAAGCAAAAGGGAGTTAGTAACATTATTGTCCCCGTCTCCGACAAAGGCTATAGTTAATCCCTGGAGGGCTCTCTTGTGTTCCCAAACTGTAAATAAATCAGTTAAGGCTTGGCAGGGATGAAATTTGTCAGAAAGTCCGTTAATTACTGGAACTGTAGAGTTTTTGGCTAAATTAATAATATCTTGATGGCCGAAAACCCGAGCCATAATGCCATCAACATATCTTGAAAGAACTTTAGCAGTATCAGCGACAGTTTCTCCTCGACCAAGCTGCAAGTCAGAAGTAGAGAGATAAAGAGCGTGGCCGCCAAGTTGAGTCATCCCTACTTCGAAACTCACTCTCGTTCGGGTGGATGGCTTTTGGAATAGCATTGCCAAACTTTTCCCTTCAAGCAATTGATGGGGCTCTCCCCTTCTTTGTTTTTCTTTCAGGTCCTTGGCCAAATGAAATACTTGCCAAATTTCCTCGGGAGAAAAGTCCTGGACTGTTGTAAGATGCTTGCCTCTCATGATTTTATTTTTCCCAAAATTCTAAACGAAATTTTGGAATTTAAATCGTTTTAATAATCTCTTCTCTACTGAATTCTCTTTCGCAATAATTGCATCTCAAAGGAAATTCTTTTTCATTTTCACTAAACTTTAAAATTTTAAACTTCGTTTCTGCTTCTGGGTCATAATTAGTAATACAGAGATTGTTGGGGCAACGAAGTAGAAAATTCACTCCAAAAATTTCTTCAGGTATTCCCACTTTAATTTTTCTTATTCGATTATCTTTTAAGACATTAAAGGTTACTTGGGGCGCAATGAAACTAATTAAACCAAAAAGATACTCGGGAATAAAAACATTTTCTAAAATCAAAATATCTTTAATCCCAAGCTTTTGAGAAGGTACCCCTTCAATGCTATGGACTACGCTGTTTTGTCCGAAAATTTTACTTGCTCTAAGACACTTTTTTATTTTATCGCCTGTGCCAAGGTAAAGGTGGTCTAAGACAGTGCCGTTTCTAATTGGCCGGAAATATTTTTCTTCTTTTTTCTGACCGGCTAGATATTCATCGATTTCGGCTTCTCTGATAATTTCTTTTTTGAGCTCCGGTGTTTTTGAAACCGGGGCCTCTATAAAGCGATGTTGGTTGCTCCATAACAAAAGGCTCATTCTTGTCGGAATGCCGTACCAAGCTTGTTTATCAATAATGACCCTCGAATCAGAGCGAATTTCTGGCGAGATTTCATCAACATAGGGCATTGGGTGCATAATTTTAACCTCTTGTTTCCAACTATCTAGAATATCTTTGGTAATTCGGTAGCGGCCCTTGACTCTTTTCAGTTCCGTTGGGTCACTGAACCTTTCTTCTTGAATTCGGGTGGCATAAACTACATCGCAATCTTTTAGGCGGTCTAATGATTCACTTTCTGAGATATTGAGATTTCTTTTATACCTAAGAGGCAATCTTGTTTCGGGGCAGGAAACTAATTTAAATTGGATTTTGTCTTCCGGAGTAAAGGAACTCAAAAGCGAATGGACCGTTCGGCTATAGTTTAAATCTCCGAGAAATCCAAAAGTAAAGTTTTTTAACCGGCCGAGGGTTTGGAAAATGGTCAGGCGGTCTAAAAATGTTTGGGAGGGATGTTGGTTAGCACCATCCCCGCCATTTTGGATGGATACATTATTAAAACCAGACTTTTCTAAAATTTCGGCCGCGAAACGAGCTGCTCCTTCTTCTTTTGACCTGATGACTAAAATTGCTGCGCCTTGGGTGGCGAACATTCTAACAGTATTGGCAAAACTTTCCTTTTTTATTAAAGAAGTGGTTTCCGGTCCGGCAACTATTCTGGTGGGCCATTCTAACAACCTCGCTGCTTCTTCATATGAACCTAGAGTCCTGGTGCTAGGTTCTAAAAATAAAAGACAAACTTTTGGTTTATCTTTAACCATTGCTGCTGGAGGCGTAATTTTCTTTTGGGCATAAGGAATCATCTCTCTTCCTCCCTCAACAATTCTATCAATTTCCTCTTTCTTGAAATCACTAATACTAATAATGTGTTTCATATTACTTTCCTATTTTTTATTTATTTAATAATGTTTCAAGGCTACCTGTCAAGTTCTCACCATAACCTTTTGGGAAATCATTATTAGTTAATATTTGCCTTTAAAATTCGTTTTCTTTTAAAAATGGCCCGTCAACACAGGCCCTTAAACCCTTCTTAGTTGCACAGGAACCACAAAGACCTACTCCGCATTTTGTTAAAAAATTAAAAGAAGAATAAATTCTTTTTTGGGGTAAAAACTTCCTCTCAATTTCTATTACCTTTTCTACCATTTCTTTCGGTCCACAATTCAAAATAAAATTTGGTTTTTCCTTCCTAACTACTTCTGTCAAAATCTCTGTAATTAAGCCTTTTTTAAGATAAACTTTTCGAGTCCGTCCGGAAAATACTCTTTTAGCAAATAAAAGAAGTTCTTTTTCCTTAGCCGAAAGGAGAACAGAGGTTTTATAATTTTTAGCAAATAAAAGCAGGGGGGCAATTCCTGTTCCTCCGCCGCAAAGCAGAATTTTACCAGAGAGATTTAAATTTTTCCCATAAGGACCTCTTAAATATAAAAAATTTCCTTTTTTTGATTCAGACAATCTTTCTGTAAATGGGCCGACTCTTCTAATCAAAAAAGTTAAAGGGTTATCGTCAAAAATAGAAAATGGTTTTTCTCCAATTTCAGGAAGCCAAAGGAAAACAAAGGCTCCAGGAAAAGCTTTAATTTCTCCATTAAGTTTTAATAAAAATAAATCTCGAGCTAAAAATTTTTTTTCAACGATTTTAAATTTTCTATAATCTCCAACTTCTTTGTCTAAAAATTGCTCTGCTAAATTAGCTCCTTCCTTTAAATCTTGATTTAATGCTTTAAAATAACTTTTCATTTCATCAAAATCCATCTTAAAAAGGGCAGAACCAATTCCAAAAAAATCTGCCCCTGCTTTTTTATAAGAAAGAACATCCTGGGCATTTGAAATCCCTCCACAAGCGATAATGGGAAAATTTCCTAATTTGCGAATTTCGCTTACCACCTTAATTCCTATCGGCAAAATTGCTTTTCCCGAAACCCCACCAACTCGGTTAGATAAAATCGGAAAGCCATCCTTTAAATAAAGCCCGGGTCCTACTGCGTTTATAGCTACCACCCCATCTGCTCCAGCTCTGATTGAAGCCTTGACCATTTTTTGATAATCGATATTGGGAGAGATTTTAACCAAAACCGGCTTTTTCAATCTCTTTACTTTCTTTACAATTTTCTTAACCAGTTCAAAATCTTGCCCAATAATCTGCCCATATTTTTGAGAGTGGGGGCAAGAGAGATTGAGTTCAAAACCATCAATAAATTTATAAAGCTCTTTCGCTATTTCAAAAAATTCTTTTTCATCCTTCCCAAAAATGGAAGTTAAAAGGAATTTATTTTTAGGAAAGGAAATTTGAGAGAGTTTTTCTTTGAATTCTTTAACTCCTGGGTTGGTAAGTCCAACCGCATTCAAAAAAGAAAGGGGAGCAAAATTGACCAAAATTGGCTCTTTGTTTCCTTCTCGCCTTTCTAGCCCAATGCTCTTGGTAGTTAAGATTCCGATTTCTTTGATTTCTTTAGCTACTCTTTCCAAAACCGAAACTTCAGTGGCTATGATTCCACTGGGAATGGTAAATGGACCTGAAATTTTCTTGCCAAAAAATCTCATAGTTTAGTTAATTTATTTTTAAAAACTTTATAAATATTCTCGAAAGTTAATTTCTTTATTTCATTCTGGGAAAGGCCGATTTGGGGCAAAAAATCTTCAGTAAATTCTCTATAAAAATAAAGAGAGGGAAAGCCAGAAAGATAAGGAGGAAAAAGTTTTTCACCAATTTGATGGGGGGCGTGGTCGGTTTCAATCCAGTCAATTTTTCCTTCTTTCAAAAATTTCCTCAATTTCTCTATGTTTTTTCTCTCTCTTAGGGGCGGATTAATCTTATATAAAAGCCCATTTTTCTCTTTTAATTTATCTTTTGTCCACAAAATATGATGAGGAGTGACGGCGCAAGAGATTGAAATTTCTTTTCTGACTTTATCTATAATTTCAACGCTTTCAGCAGTTGAAACATGAACGATATGAAGATGCCCTTTAAAATTTGCTTTTTTTACCAATTTAATTTGATCTCTTATTGCTTCAATTTCCGCCTCTTTTAGTCTTGAATAAAAATGGCTAATTGGATTTTGAGGGTTAAATAAGTTATTTTTTAAATATTCTTTTTTTTCGCAATGAACGGCAATTACCCCCTTATAGTTAAGTTTGGAAAGAACCCTATAAACTTTTTCTTGGTCTTTTAGTAAAACTACACCTAAATCCCCTACCGATTCTCCGGCATACATTTTAAAACCGATGACCTCTCTATATTTTCTATAACAAAAAACTGCTTCTTTAATTTGCTTTTCTTTTGGAGTGATTCCTAAATATAAAAAATATCTTCCCTTTTCTCTTTTGGGAACAAGTTTTAATCTTTCTTTCAATTCTTTCTCCCCTAAAAGGGCTGGTTTTGTATTCGGCATGTCAAAGACTATTTCAACCCCCTGACTCTTTGCTAAATCCAGACCATGGGAAATTGTTTCTTTATAGGCCTCATTTTGATCCCTGAAATGAACATGGGGATCAATTTTGGGAAAACTCCTGGGCATATTTTTGAATTTTTCTTATCCTTCTTTGGTGCCTTCCTTCTTCAAAATCAAAAGAGAGAAAGCTTTTAGTAATATTCAAAGTTCGTTTTTTGTCTAAATGGGATGGTAAACAAAGGACATTGGCATTATTGTGTTTTCTTGCCATTTTTGCCATCACATGATTTAAACATAAAGCCGCTCTTATTTTTGGATGACGATTGGCAGCAATTGACATTCCAATCCCACTGCCACAAAGAAGTATCCCAAAAGAACTTTTATCTTTAGCCACTTTCTCTACTACTTTTTTTGCAAAATCAGGATAGTCATCTTTGAGATTAAAGAAAAAAGCGCCACAGTCTCTAATTTCAAAAGAAGATTTTAGTTTTTCTTTAAGATAATTTTTCAGTTCAAAGCCCTTATGGTCTGCTCCGAGGTATATTCTTTTTTGCATAAATTATTCTAAATTAGCATGCCTCTTTTTCATTTCCTCCTCGCTCACTTTCCCCTCTTTCACTAAGAGGGCTATGACCCCGTCAAGAAAAACCATTGTTGAAAGTTCAAAAAGAGTACCCAGCGGCGCATAATTTTTGGCATCCTCTCCTAAAAGTTCGCGAGTGGTATAGTCTTTTTCTTTGAATCCTTTTTTTCGAATATTGGTTGGGATTTTTAGAAAAAAATCAGAGAATTGTCCCAAAGATGACTCTCTATTGCCGCAAATACTTAGGACCCTTGCCTTATTTCTCTTGGCTGCTTTTGCACAGGAAACAACAAAGGAGGTTTCCCCAGAACCCGAAACAGCCAAAAGTAAATCTTCTTTTTTAATTGAGGGATTGATGGTATCGCCAACAATAAAAACTTCGAAACCAAGGTGCATTAGCCTCATCCCAAAAGCCCTACCTACTAATCCTGATCGCCCGGCACCTACTATAAAAATCCTTTTGGATTTTTTAATTTGCAGGGTTAGCTCTTTTACCTCTCTCTCGTTTAAGTGGCTCAAATTTTTGGAGACTAAACCTAAAATTTTTTTAAAATTTTCTTTCATTTTTTGACTTATGAGATAATTTCTTTTATTTCTTTAGCCACTTTTTCTAAAACTGAAACCTCGCAAGTTACAATTCCGCTCGGGATAGTAAAGGGACCCGAAATTTCCTTACCAAAAAATTTCATAGAATAACTATTCAAATTCTAAATTGCTTTGACATACTTTTCTCCAAGCCATCTTTTGTAAATTTCTGGATACTTTTTTCATCTCTTTTGGGATTAATTCTTTGAGATTTTTCTAAAAACTGCCAGACAGGCTCATATATTTTTTCGACATCTTTGATTGAAAGTGGAGAGTTCTCCCCTTCGATTATATTAACCATATCTTGGACCAAAACATCGTAGGGATGAGGTCCTCTGGGTTTGTCTTTTTTGACTAAAACATTTTTTTTGTTTACCCTCTTAGATAGCAAGCCTCTAACGGGGTTTACTATTTCTCTCAACTGCCACTCTCCGCTTAATCTAGTTTTTCGTTCCTCTTCGACTGAGACAAAATTAAAATCAAGGAAAGCATTTTTCTCAAAGAGCAGCCTTAATGTCTTATGAGTCATGCCCGATAAAAAACCCTTGCCTACTCTGATTATGGCAAAAGCATTGTCTGAAAATAATTTGCCACTCAATTTGAATCTGGCAGAAACTCCGGTGGGATCTACCAAGCTGTAAACTGGATTGACAATATATCGCTCTATTTCATCGCATTTTAAAAATTCTGCACCGCAAAACTTCACCAAAATTTCAATGGGATGAATCCAGTCCAAAAATATTCCACCATTCTCCGGACGAAGGAGCCAAGCTCGTCTCAGGTCCTCCTCATCTGTTTCCTCAAAAAATGTTGCCGCACAATATCTTATCTTTCCATAAGTCTCAACTGCCTTTGGCAAAATTTCCAAAATACTTTTTGAAAGAGCCTTTGAGAGATAATGCAGGTGAGGGTAGACCCTGTTTTCGTATCCATTTTTGACTATAAAATCTTTTATCTCATTAAAATCATTTCTGTTTGTTGCTAGAGTTTTTTCAACTATCACTATTTTTCCATTTTCAAGAGATTGTTTAACCTGGCTTAAATGAAATTGGTTGTGGCTGGCGATATAAACAGCGTCGGCCCCATCAAAAAATTCAGAAGGTATTTTGTCTGATGGACCAATTCGGAAATATCGCTCTTTAGGAATATTGTATTTTAAAAGTAAGGGTTTTTTATCCTCAAAACTTGTCACGTCCAAAGCCTTAAAAAATCTTATTTTTTTTATCTTTTTTATCGAGGGGTAGAGTCTCTTTGCCCAATGGCCCATCCCTATCCCTGCCAAATTGTATTTGTCTTTCTCATCTGACATATTTGGGTATTTACTTTTAATGAATCAAAAATTATTTTCCCATTTTGTATGAAAAAAACCTTTTTTGTCAATTCTTCGATAGCCGTGAACGCCAAAGAAATCTCTTTGGGCTTGAATAAGATTGGCGGGAAGTCTTTGGCATCTAAAGCTATCATAATAAGCCAATGCTGAAGAAAAGCCGCTCGAAGGTATACCATTTGATGTTGCGCTGATAATAATTTTTCTCCAATTTCTCTGAATTTTTTTTAATTTTTGCCTAAAATATTCATCTAACAATAGGTTTTGAAGTTGGGGATTTTTTGCAAAAGATAATTTTATTTTTTCTAAAAACCCCACCCTAATGATACAGCCCCCTTGCCATATTCTGACAACATTTTTTAAGTCTAAATTCCAATTATATTCTTTTGAAGCCGATCTGAGAAGAAAAAACCCTTGGGCAAAAACACATATCTCTGAAGCATATAAGGCATGGTATAGAGCTTTAATAAATCCTTCTTTGTCGTTAATTTTCTTTATCTTTGGACCAAAGAGCAATTTATTTGCTTTCTCCCTTTCTTGCTTATAAGATGAGATATATCGAAAAAAGACTGCGGTGCTAAAATTGAAGGCTGGTACGCCGAGCTCTATACTGTTTTGGGATATCCATCTGCCCGTTCCCTTTTGTTCAGCGACATCCAAAATTAAGTCAATTAAATATTTTCCGGTTTCCTTGTCTTTCTTTTTTAAGATAATTTCAGTGATTTTAAAAAGATAGGAGTCCAATTCTCCTTTGCCCCATTTTTTAAACACATGACTAATTTCTTCGTTTGAAAAATTCAAAACTTCTTTTAACAAATGATATGCTTCGCTGACCAATTGCAAAAGGGCATATTCAATAGCATTATGAACCATTTTTACATAATGTCCGGCTCCATCATTTCCCAAATATTCAGCGCAAGGAGAACTGTCAAAGGCTTTAGCTGCAATTGCCGTTAATGGCGTTTTAATATATTTCCAGGCCTGAAAAGGTCCTCCAACCATAATACTCGCTCCCTTTAATGCCCCTTCTTCACCCCCAGAAATTCCAAGACCAAAAAAATAAAAGCCTTTTTCTCTCAGCTCCTTTTCTCTTTTAATAGTCTCTTTAAAAAAAGAATTTCCACCATCGAGTAAGACATCTCCTTTCTCCAGAAAGGGTAAAAGTTCTGAAATTATTGAATCTACTGCTTTTCCGGCCGGGACCATTATCAGTATTTTTCGCGGCCTTTCGAGACAATTTGCCAGTTTTTCGATGGTTTTGGCAACCTTAATTTTTTTTCCTTCTCCTTTTGTTTTAATAAAATCTTCCATCTGAGCGAAATTTCGGTCATAGGCGACAACTGAAAATCCTTTACTTTCAAAATTGAATGCCAAACCTCTTCCCATTACTCCAAAACCAACAATTCCAATTTTATATTTTTCCTTCATAAATTTTTTCTATTCGAAGTCTCATAATTTTGAGCGAAGCAAAAAATTATCCCCAGAGGCATAATTTTAAAACCCGCGATAGATCCTTCTTCATTTCTATAGCTGCTTCCCTAGCTGCTAAATGAAATTCCTCAGGTTTGAATTTGCTTTTATAGGGCTCATTTCTATAGGCAAAAATTATTCCTCTTGAATTATTAACTATTGCTCCCTGTCCATCCTTATTAAAGTTAAATATTATATTTTTTGCCTCTCCTTCTTGAGCCCCATATCCAGGAACTAAAAAAATGCTTTTGGGCATTATTTTCCTCAATACCCTTGCTTCTTTTGGATAAGTTGCGCCAACTACTGCTCCCACTGTCCCGTATCCCCTTCTTCCTTCTGTTCCTTTGTTCCATTGATTAACTTTTGCTCCGACGACTTCATATAATTTTTTACCATTTTTAAACATCTTATCTTGAAAATCACCAGAGGAGGGATTGGAAGTTTTTACTAAAACAAAAATCCCTTTTCCATTTTTCTTTGCCTCCTCGATAAATGGTTCTATGCCATCAATCCCAAGATAAGGGTTAACGGTTAGGGCATCAACATTAAATCCTTCTTTTGATAAAAAGGCCTTCGCGTAAGCCTCGGCTGTTGGACCAATATCATTTCTCTTTGCGTCAACAATCACTATTTTCTTTTTCTCTTTCAAATAAGAAATTGTCTTTTCAAAAGTCCTAATTCCCTCGCTTCCATATTTTTCATAAAAAGCTATTTGAATTTTAAAAGCGGGAACAATATTACAGGTAGCATCAATAATCATTTTATTAAAATTAAAAAGAGAGGCATCCTCGGCTCTCCTAATGTTTTTATATTTCCTTTTGAACTCTTTTTTTATAAAATCGGGAATATCCTCAATTCTTGGGTCAAGACCAATACAGCTTGGGTTGCCAAACTTTTCTATTTCTTTAAGTAATTTATCAGCGAAATTTTTACTCATAAAAGTTTTAGTTTCTCAACTCCATACTTTTGGAATTCTTCCTCTACCTTTTGAGCGATTTCCATTTTGGGTTTCAATTTTTGATGAGTCATTGGCAGAAGTTCAAGGACGTTGGACATCTGAAAATAGGGAATTCCTTTTTCTTCAACTGCTTCCTTAACGCTTTTACCATCATCTCTTTTCTCCATTCTATTGGTTAAACTAATTGCAGCAATGATTTTAACTCCGGTTATTTTAAGTTTTTCAATGGTCTCAAGGAGCGAGCTTCCAGTGGTGGTTACATCTTCAAGAATGACTGTCTCTCCCCTTGGCATGCCAACAAAAAATCTATCTTTTAAGTCGCCATGGTCTTTTGGTTTTCCTCTCCCCATGGGAAGTATATGGCTGGCTAGCCCAAAATTCGAGGACTTCTTTGCCCATTTGTATTGGGTTAGAATTCCCAATTTTGTTGCCCCTTCTGGCACTCCATAAAAACAGTCTGGTTTTAAATTCAAATCTTCAACAAAATTAATAACAAGGTCAGTTAATTTATCTAATAAAAAAACGTCTTGGGCAACGTTTCTCCAATTAACATACCAAAAAGAGAGTCTCCCTGACTTTAATGTAATTGGTTCCTCAAAAAATCCAATCACATTATTCTCAAGAATAAACTGATTAAATTTTTGCTGATTAAACTTAGCCATTTATAAATATTTTTTAATTTCAGGAATTATATCTACAATTTTGAGATTTTTCAATCTCCCTTTTATCGGAATTGAATTTGAGAAGAAGATTTTTGAAAATTTTGCTTTTTTTAGTTTTTCTTTAGCCTCCCCAGAGAGAATTGGATGAACAGCAGCTAAAATCATTTTTTTTGCTCCTAAAGAGAGTAGTTTTTCTTTTACTTGAATTATTGTTCCTCCCGTATCTACCATATCGTCAAAGAGAATAGCATTTTTCCCTTTAACGCTGCCGCTAAATTTAAAAGGAGAGGGAACATTTACTCTTTTGGTTGGGTCTTCTCTTTGTTTTTTAAAAATTCCAACTTTTAAATTCCCAAGAAGGCTAGCTAAAATATTAGCGTCTTCTTTAGCTCCCTCGTCTGGTGCTATCACCTGCCAATTTTCTTTTCTTTTAACCATTTTTCTAAGTTCTTTGGCAAAAAGATGGTGGAATTTTAAATCTAAAATTTTAATTTTGTAGTAATTTAAAATTCTTTTACTATGTAAATGGCAGGTGATAACTTTATCTATCCCTGAAGCTTGATATAGTCTTGCCAAAATCTTAGCTGAAATAGGTTCTCTTTTTTCAGGTGAAGTCTTTTTGTCCTGCCTTGAATACAAAAGGGAAGGCGAAATTAAAATTACTTTTTTGGCACCACTCTCCTTTGCCGCATTAGCTATCAAAAATGTTTCTATTAAAATTTCGTCTGGATTTAAAGAAGAGGTTTGATAAATATAAACAAGTTTTCTTTTAACATCATCTAATAATTGGATGTATTTTTCATTGCAAGCAAATTTTTTAATTAAAATTCTGCCTAGTCCAATTTTTGCCTTCTGGGCTAATTTTTTAGCTGCTTTTGGATCTGTTGAACCAGCGAATAAAATCTTGTCTATCATATTTAATCAGTTAAAATTTAAGGGTTTATTTTGGACAAAACAACTTTAATCCCTCACCTTTTTATTATTTTAACTTTTTCCTGCTAAAACACCAAGGCTTTAGAGAAAATCTCTCGGAGAATTTTTTAAAAGAATATCTTCCAATTTTAAAAAATCTTTCTCTAAAATTTTTTTGGTTTTTGGGAATCTTAATCCGGCTGCGGGATGATAAGTAGGAAAATAAAATTTTCCATCTTTCTTTACCCATTTACCGCGAGAATCTTTTAATTTTTCTTTCGGAAAGAAT
>Ga0210056_1002254_pt1 | contig 16359 bp, 13 predicted proteins | sample CryGeyCG2014_080_2_FD_183965 | JGI IMG/M metagenome (GOLD analysis project Ga0210056, IMG submission 183965) | Groundwater microbial communities from aquifer - Crystal Geyser CG07_land_8/20/14_0.80 (SPAdes) (version 2) | ecosystem: Environmental > Aquatic > Deep subsurface > Groundwater | place... | reverse complement strand
GCAGCGTCTCGTTCTGCATGATGCCGAAGATTCTAAGCGGCAGGGCCTGGAACAGCGTCTGGGAAAAGAGTCCGGCCTCCATGCCGATGAGGCCGAAGGTCAGGCCCGTGGCCGCCAGGCTGAAGGCGACCGGGAAGCCGGTGATCAGAAACAGCAGCAGGCCGGCAAACAGGAGAGGGACGAAGTTGTGGGCGATGAATTCCATTCAGCGCGCCTCCGAAGGCGGGTTGTCCGCCGGTGTCGCCGCAGGGGAGTCGCTGTCCGCATGGCCGTAGGCGAGCGGATCGGGAATCAGACCGCGCAGGAAGGCCAATCGCTTGATCAGCTCGGAGGCGCTTTGCATGAGCAGCAGGGCCATGCCGACTGGCAACAGCAGATAAACCGGCCAGCGGATGAGCCCCCCGCGTTTTGCGACATCTCGCCGCTTTGCCAGGCCTTGACAAACAGCGGCCAGGACATCTGGATCAGGATCCAGCAGAAGGGCGCCAGGAAGACGAGGATGCCGACGATGTCGATCCACGACCGCCCCCGCGCCGTCAGCCGGGCCGAAATGAAGTCGATGCGCACGTGGACGTTCTTCATGAAGGCGTAGCCGGCGCCAAGCAGAAACACGCCGGAGTAGAGATACCACTGCATGTCCGTGAAGGCGTTGGAGCCCGCATGAAAGACCTTGCGCGCGATGGCGTTGCCGGCGCTGAGGAGGACCGCGACCAGGACAAGCCACATGATGATCCTGCCGATGCGTTCACTGAGCGCGTCGATCCGGCCGGATAGTTTGAGCAAAAATTTCATATCGCCTCCATCCCTGGCGGGCGCTTTATCCTTGAAACAACTTCTTTGAAGTTCCTCCGAAGATATCGCTTCCTGCCTCGGGGTGTATAAGGAAAAAGGCATCGTGTGTCAATGAAATTGATGATTATTGGCGCACGAGGGCCTCGCTTTTTCGCGGCGGGAGTATATGAAGAAGGATCTTGGGCGTCAAGAGGATTTTGGGCAGGTTACTGTTTTTCAACCGTTTAAAGGATAAAGTCGTTCTTTTTCAGCAGATGGACGCTGCGGGGGATCTCCACTTCAACCCTTTCGGCTTGTTTGAAATGTTGCGCATCCCGCGGGTTATACTGGTCGATGATCATGGTTCGGTCACCAATCGTCACCGTGCATTTTGCAATTGATCCCGCATACATATAGGATTTCAAGGCGCCACAGAGAACATTCTGACTTTTACCGCCACAGTTCAGGGAGATGTTCACGCTCTCCGGCCGAATGACCATGAGGACCTCATCACCATTCTGAACATTGTCCTGTTCCAGCGTGATCCCAATCTTGCCATATTCCGTAGCGATGACGGCATCGCGCGTTTTTTCATCGATGGAAGCGATCCGGCCCTCCATGAAATTGACGTACCCGACGAATCCCGCGATGAACTCATTCGCCGGTTTCTCGTAGATCTCGATCGGCGTGCCGACCTGTTCGATCCGACCGTCCTTCATGACGACCAGACGATCGGAAATGGCCATCGCCTCGAACTGATCGTGCGTCACAAATACGGTCGTAATGTGCAGCCTTTCCTGGAGCTTGCGGATCTCCTCGCGCATGACGAGCCGCAGGTTCGCATCGAGGTTGGAGAGGGGTTCGTCGAGCAGCAGCACCTTCGGTTCGAGGCTGAGCGCCCGCGCAAACGCGACGCGCTGCTGCTGGCCGCCGGAGAGCTTGTCGATCATCCGGTCTCCGAATGCCTCCAGTTCGACCATCTCGAGAAGTTCCCTGACCCTCGCAGCGGTCTTGTCCTTGGGCCACTTGTTGATCTTCAATCCGTAGCCGACGTTCTCCGCCACGGTCATGTGGGGAAACAGGGCGTAGTTCTGAAAGCAGATCCGCGTGTCCCGGAGGTTGGGAGGGAGGTCGTTGATCCGCTGGCCGTCGAGGATGATGTCCCCCAAGCTGATATCGGTGAAACCGCCGATCAGTCGAAGCAGCGTCGTCTTCCCGCAGCCGCTGGGACCGACGAAGGTGACCAGCTCGCCCCTTTTGACCTCCAGCGATACCCCTTTGAGAACCTCGTTCGTTCCATAGAATTTGTGGATATTCTTCAGAATCAACATCGGTTTTTCATTCTCTTTGCTGTCCATATATCCGGCGATCCCTTTCTTTTTCATGCTGGTTTCTTTGCGATGCCGCCGCCCAGCCGGGTCTTTTTGCTGATATAATTCAGGATCATCATGCAGATCATGACGATCAGGACCAGTTTCATCGTCGTGGCCGAGGCGATGCCGATTTCCCCATAGACCGCCGCGTCAAAGATCTTGACGGCAGCCAGCTCGAACCCGGGGCTGACCAGGAAGACCACGGCACTCAGCGAGACAATCGCCGTCATGAAGGTATAGATGAAGCCCGCAATGAAGGCGGGGAACATGATCGGCAGCACGATTCGGGAGAAGGTGGTCAGGAAGCTGGCGCCGAGATCCGCAGAGGCCTCTTCGATTTCGATATGGATCTGATGAAGCTTGCTGATCCCCGCCTCAACGCCGACGGCCAGAAAACGGAAAACGCAGTTCAAGGCCAGGATCATGATCCCGCCGGTCAGCTTGAGGGGCGGGGCGCTGAAGGCGAGCAGATAACCGATGCCGAGAACCGTCCCGGGAAGGGCAAATCCCGAGAGGGAGACCATCTCGATGAAGGTGCGGCCGAAGAATTTTCCCCGGACGATGACGTAGGCCAGAAGGACGCCGATGATCGCGCCGATGACAGCCGCCACGAAGCTCACGCGGATACTGTTATAAATCGCCTGATTGGATGTGAAATCCAGATAATTGGAGAGGACGAAGTTATGGGTGACGCCGAGAATCTTGTAGAAGGAGGCCGCAAAGACGACGGCGAAACAGATCAAGATCGCCCCGGCGGCCACCGTCGTGATGATCACGAACGGGACCTGGATCAGCGGGGTGATCTTCCGCGGTTCGGAGGCGACCGGCTTGCCCCCGATCGTGGTGAATTTCTTCCCCTCCAACAAATAGTTATGAATGAAGAAGATCAGGATGCAGGGGGCGATCAGAACGACCGAGAGGACGCTTCCCATGTTGAAATCGGACTCCCCGGTGATCATCGTGTAGGTGTCCGGCGCCAGGAATGGCGTCCGCCCGCCCAGGATGGCGGCGTTTCCGAACTCGGCGATCGTCATCACGAAGATGAGGAGCGCCGCCTTGAGAAGCCCCGGCGCCAGAAGCGGAATCGTGATCGTCCGGAGGATCGTCGCCTCCGACGCCCCCATGTCATAGGCGCTCTCCTCGAGATTGGGGTTCAGCGACATCAACGTGCTTTCGATCATCATGTAGGCAAGCGGGATGAAGGCCAGCGTCTGGGAGATGACGACGCCGCCGAAGCCGTAGAGCTCCCAGTGAAGGTCCAGCGCCCTGGTGACGAGCCCATTGCGACCGAAAAGGATGATGAGCGAAAGGGCGAACAGGTACGGCGGGGCGATCAGGGGAATCAGGGAGATGATCTTCAGCGGTTTTCGCAGGAGCCAGGGTCCCCGGGTCGTCATGTAGGCGAGGCAGAAGCCGATGACAAGGCAGACCACGGTATTGATCACCCCGAGGAGAAGGGTATTGTACAGGGACTGAAAGTAATAATTCTTGCTGAAAAATGCCTGGTAATATTTCAGCGTGAATCCCGACGGTCCCCGGAAGCTCTTCAGGAGAACCGCGATGATGGGGTAGAGGAGAAAGAAGGCAAGCAGCAGGAATAAAACGGCAGCCAGGATGTTGATCAGGTTTGCATTGAGGAAATCCTTGATCCTGTTTCCACTGCTCGCCTGCAGTTTCAAAGACAACTCTGCCGTCGCCATCTTTCTCCTCCGGGAGAGACCCATCAAAAGAACAAGCTTATTTGAAATCGGTTCTCAACTTCTGCTTCCAGATATCGTTGTTCTTCGGTTTTTCGTCTGACGCCTTGCCCAGATCCAGCTTGATGTACTTGGGCAGGGTCTTCCCGTAAAGGGCGTTCGGCGCCGGCCGAGGGGTCACATAACCGATAGCCGCCATGAGTTCGCTGAATTCGGGGGCGCCCAGCAGGTCGATGATCTTTTTGCCGGCGTCGAGCTTCTTCGTTCCCTTGAGGATCATGGCGAAGGTGCCGTCATATCCGGTCCCTTCCCTGGGGATGGTCCAGAGCAGCGGATATCCGTCATTGAGGCGCTTCTTGACGTTCTCGTCCGAGGTGAGCCCCAGCATGAATTCCCCCCTGCCGACGAGATCCGTCGGGGCATTGCCGCTGCGGGTGTAATGGGCGATGTTTTTATCCAGGGCTTCGATGAATTTTCACCCCTCAGCGTCCCCATAGAGGGCCAGGAAGGAGAACCGCATCATGTTCGCGGTCCCCGAGCTCAGCGGCGAGGGCATGAGGATCTCACCCTTCCACTTCGGATCCGTGAGCTCCTTCCAGCTTTCCGGCATCTTGTAGCCCGCCTTGGCCAACCGGTCCTTGTTGCCGACCAGGACGAAGGAGAAGTTGGCGATGTTGTACCAGTTACCCTGCGGATCCAGGAATACATCCGGAACGCCCTTCCACGCCGGGGAGACATAGGGAACGGCCCAGCCGCTCTTCTTGGCGAGGAAACCCGTGGACGAGCCGCAGCCGATAACCATGTCCGCGTTAAAATTCGGGGCCTCGGCCTTCATGCGGGCTTCGATTTCCCCGAAGGACTGGAAGGTCTGGTTGACGGTGATGCCTGTTTTGTCCTTGATGAATTTGGCGATCTTGGCGTTGTTGTCCGGAGAGGTGCCCATGTAGGCGTTGATCTCTTCCGCCATGGCGCTGCCGGCAAGCGCGACCGAGAAGATCGCGGCGACGACGACTGCAATGAACTTTCCTTTCATGATTTTCCTCCAATTCAATTTAATGCATCCCATGTTCATTTTCATAAAACCGTAATCCTTGCTGTGTCACCCCCTTTCACATCCTGTTCACTCAAGAAACCCCTATCCTAAGTTCAGAAGCTAAAATCGGCTGATTCATAACAAAATCGCGACGGCCTGTCAAAGATAGACAAGGAGGACCTTTGCCCCCGAAGGGGAGCATTCACACGCGCTCGTTCCCGAAAGTTTACGCCATTTATAGTGCACTCTATGTATGAGTCAAATTAATAATAATCATATAATGGATAATCAATGGTTATCTTTCCTCGGCGAACGGCTACAGATTCGTAACGTTGATATGGATCAAAATCTGCCGTTTCTCCAGCTCCCGGAAGATCTCCTCCGGGTCGAACGCGAACTCGGGCGCAACGACGCCCGTCCGTTTCACCTTCCCCTTCGCAATCAGGGCCGCCGCGATCCCCATCGGGATTCCCACGCACCGGGTATAGGCCCGGAGCTTTTCCCAGCCGGCCACCGAGCCGTCCGCGGCCGGGTGCGTGTGCGTCAGCAGATACCGGAGTTTCTTGCCGTCCTTCGTCCCCGTCACGTCAATGTGCAGCGCGTATCCGTAGAGTTTCGTCTCCTGTCCCACCGGATACTGCATCAGATAGGCCGACACCGCATCCATGATCCCAATCTCGGCGCCCGCGATTCGGATCTTGTCGTTTCGCAGAATCCCCCAGTCGTAGAGGGCCCGGACAAGCTGCATGTTTTGCGGCGGCCAGGTCCCGCGGACCTCGATCAGGCGGGCCTGTTTCCCCTGCTCTTCCAGATAAGCGGCCACCGTCTTCGTCTCCGAATGGGGAATGATGTACTGGGGATGGGTCCCGTAAGGACCGGGCAGCTCCACAGCGAGCGGCCTCGCGAATGGAGGCACCTGGACGAACTGCCCGTCCTCATACACCACGCGGCCGGGAAGCTTCGGGTCGTACTCGTAACTGGTCGTTTCCGTGATCGATGCCGAGAAGGCGATGGGACGGAAGGCGCCGTGGCTGATGCGGACCGTGTCGATCGTGTCGAGGCGGTCGATCGCATACTTCGCCATCATGTCGGTGGTCCCGGGCGTCATGCCAAAACCGGGGACATGGGTCCGGCCGTGTTTCTTGAAGACCGGGTCATACGGATACTCCTCGCCGAAGCCGTTCAGGTTGATCCCGTGACAGCCCGCCTCCGCGATGCAGGCGGTGGAGAAACCGTTCAGGGTGATCGTCGTCCCGTCCATGACAATATCGTAATCCTTCATGATTTTCACGGCCGCGGCCTTTTCCCTGACATCGACCTTCTTGAAATGGACACGGGGATCGTTGAGCCAGGCGACAACCTCCCGGCCTGCCTTTTCGTCGTAATCCCCGATCGTGATCTCTTCGAAATCCGAAAACTGCACCAGATCCAGTGTGGATTCGCGGCAGATCTTGCCGGCGCCGCCCAGACACAATACCTTCATGATTCAGATCCTTTTCTCTCTTGGTTATCGTTTGACGTTCAATAGCTTGAACCCCGCTCCACCTCGCCGATCGCCCCCTCGATCACGTCGAGGGCCCCGTCCATCTGCTCCTCAGTGATCACGAGGGCCGGCCGGAGGGTGATCACATTGCCGTCGATCGTCTTGAAGGCGACCCCCTTCTCCATGCACTTGAACAGGATCATCTCCGCCTCCCGGGTCGCCTTCTCCTTGGTTTTCCGGTCCCGGACAAGGTCGATGCCGATGTGGAGGCCGATCCCCATGATACAGCCGATGAGGGGGTGCCGGTCCGCCATCTCCTTCAGGCGTTCCAGTGCGTGGGCGCCCAGGAGCGCCGCATGGTCGCAGAGGTTCTCCTTCTCGATCACCTCGATCGCGGCCAGGCCGGCGGCCGCCGCCAGCGCGTTCTTCTCGTGGGTGTAGTGGCCGATGGAGCGCTCCCCGCAGGTGTTGTACTCCTCCCGGGTCACGATCCCCGCCAAGGGAACGATCCCGCCGCCGAGCGATTTGCCGAGGACCAGGATATCCGGCGTCAGGTAATGGTCGCTTGCGAACATCTTCCCGGTCCGGCCGAACCCCTCGATGATCTCGTCGAAGATCAAGAGCGCGCCATAGCACCGGCACAGATCCCGGACGCCTTCCCAGTACCGCTTGCTGGGCACGACGGGATTTGCGGAAACCGGCTCCCCGATCACCGCGGCCATCTCCGGCTCCCGCCGCAGGACCAGTTCGATCTGCCGGAGGCATTCGGCGTCGACGTCGTCCGAATTCGTGAATCCCCAGGGATTGCGATAATAATTGGGGAATTCCACATGAAAGGCGCCGGGAACGAGCGGTCCGATGCCGCCGTGGAAATGCTCCTCGCCCCCCACGCCCGCCGCCCCGAAACCGGCCCCGTGGAAGGAGTCCCAGAAGGAGATGGTTTTGAAGCGACCCGTCACGAGTTTTGCCAGCTTCAGCGCCATCTCGATCGCATCCGTCCCCCCCGGACAGAAAAGGGTTCGACAGAGCTCGCCGGGTGCAATCTCCGCCAGCTTCTTCGCCAGTCGAACGGCCGGGATGTTCGTGTAGCGCCGCGGGCAGAAGGTGAGCGACGCGTCCAACTGTCTCCGGACCGCCCGGACCACTTCGGGGTGGTTGAAGCCGGTGTTGTGCACGCCGTTGCCGTGCATGTCGATGTATTTCCGGCCCGCCAGGTCCTCGATATAAATCCCCCTCGCCCGCGCGATCACATTGAGGACGGGGGTGGAGAGGCTCTGGTGGAGGAAGTGCCTCGCATCCTCCTCGAACCAACTCCTCGCCTCGCCGGAGAGGTTGCGTTCCCAGTACCGCTGTCGCGCCGGCGTGGTGTTGACATCCCCCTGCTCCGACTCCGGTCGTTCGCACTGCTTTCCGAACCCCTGTTTTGCCATGCCGACGCCCCTCCCGATTCGGGGACACCTTGCGGCAAGGTGTCCCCACCCACAATCCAAACACAAGCCGGTCGCTTCGCCCGCACCAACGCTTTTTTCCGGATTCTGCTGCGGATTATCCTCGTGGAAAAGATCCAGATCAAGGGAAAAAAAGTGATTGAACCCATAACAAAAGAAGATTTGACTTCACCGGGGTGGGGATGTTACGGAAAACAGGTAGAATTTCATTCCGGAGGGAGGACAGAAGGCATGGAAAAACTTCACCGATCGGAAGGCGATATCAATATTTCCCCGCGCCGGCAGAAGTGGCAGCAGGAAAACCTGAATGAAGAGACGCGGGCGCTCCTCGCGGAGGACGAAAAATACTTCCTCAACCAGGCCCTCTCCACCCCCTGCCTGAACGCCATGCGCGCCTGCGACGGGATCTGGATCGAAGACCTCCAGGGACGGCGCTACATGGATTTCCACGGAAACAACGTCCATCAGGTCGGCTTCGCCAACCCTGCGGTCATCGCCGCAATCAAGGAACAACTCGATCATCTTCCTTTCTGCACACGGCGCTATACGAACCGGGTCGCCGTCGATCTCGCAAAAAAGCTCGCCGAGATCGCCCCGGGCGACCTGAACCGCGTCCTCTTCTGTCCCGGCGGGGCCGAGGCGATCGGCATGGCCTTGAAGCTCGCCCGGATCGCGACCGGCCGCCACAAGACGATCTCCATGTGGGACGCGTTTCACGGGGCCTCCCTGGACGCGATCTCGATCGGCGGCGAGGCGATCTTCCGCCAGGACATGGGGCCGCTGCTGCCCGGCACAGAGCATGTCCCGCCGCCCGACGAATACCGCTGCATCTATGAATGCCGGGGCCGCGGCGGCTGCGACATGATGTGCGCCCGCTACGTGGAGTACATTCTGGAGAAGGAAGGGGATATCGCCGCGGTGATCGCCGAACCGATCCGGAGCACCCCCTACATCCCGAAGCCCGAATACTGGCAGATCATCCGCAAGGCCTGCGACCGCCACGGGGCGCTTTTGATCTTCGACGAGATTCCCCACGCCCTCGGCCGAACCGGCCGGATGTTCACCTGCGAGAATTTTGACGTGGTCCCCGACATGCTGGTCATCGGCAAGGGGCTCGGCGGCGGCGTCTTTCCGCTGGCGGCCCTGATCGCCCGTGAGGGCCTCGACGTCGCGGGCAACCGCGCCCTGGGCCACTACACCCACGAAAAGAGCCCCGTCGCCTGCGCCGCGGCCCTGGCGACGATCCGCTATGTCGAGGAAAATCATCTGGCGGAACATGCCCGGGAGCTCGGGCGGCACGCCCTCGGGCGGATGCGAGAAATGATGGAACGCCATCCGCTGATCGGCGACGTCCGCGGCCTGGGGCTTTTTCTCGGCATCGAACTGGTGAAGGACCGGACCACCGGCGAGCGGGCGACGGAGGAAGCGGAGGCGGTGATGTACGCCGCCCTCAGCCGGGGGCTCAGCTTCAAGCTCACGATGGGGAACATCCTCACGCTGACGCCGGCGCTGACGATCACCCGTGAGGAGATGGACCGGGCGCTGGACATCATCGAGGCGTGCCTGACGAAGGTCGAAAAGGGGATTTAACGATATCCCGAAAAATAAGACAGGCACTCGCCTTCCGGCAGGCGCCTGTCTCATTGATGATTCATTTGCGAAATGCGTCCAGACGGGCCTTCTATTCGATGACCATCATGAGCTGTTCCGTACCGACGCTGTCATTGGCCTTGACCTTGATCTCCTTCACGGTCCCGTCCGCCGGGGCGTAAATCGGATTCTCCATCTTCATGGCCTCCAGCATGATGACCTCATCGTCTTCCTTCACCTGATCTCCCACCTTGACCAGAACTTCCAGGATTTTACCCGGCATCGGGGCTTTCAAATCTACACTCATTCCCTTGACCTCCGTAACATGAATTTTTAAGATATTGCAACCGCGTCAAAGCTGCAACCCGTTCCTGATAAAGACCACCGCATCGCGAAGTACAAAGACCCATCCACCCGACGAAGATCCCTATCCCGAAAATGGACCGACTGCGCTTTTTTATACTTCCTGGACACTCAAGTCAAGGTCAAAATACCCCCGCTCCGGACCGGGAGGAATACCATTACGGGGACAACAGGCTTTTTTTCATCAACAACGCTTGACAAACGTTTAAAGATAGACATAAAATAAGCCAAATTAATATATTTTATATAATGGATAATATAAGGTTATGAATCTCAATCAACTGAAAATCTTCTACCTGGCCGCAAAGCATGGAAGTCTGAGCGCCGCCGCAGAAGCCATGTTTATCACCCAGCCGGCCGTCACGAAGGGGATCCAGCGCCTTCAGGAGCACTACGAGATCAAGCTCTTCAACCGCTTCGGCCGAAAGATGGCCCTGACGGATGCGGGAGAGGTGCTCTACGGCATCGCCGAATCGATCTTCGAGATGGAGAATCAGGCGGAGGAGAGCCTTCGGGACTTTCAGCAGCGCAAGCGGGGCTTCATCCACATCCTCGCAAGCGAAAGTTTCGGCTCCTACTACCTTCCTTTCATGCTGGACCGGTTTTGCATGGTTCATCCCCGAATCCGGATCTCCATGGAAACCCTGCCGACAGATCTGATCGTGGAGAAGACGGCGACGCTTTCAAACGATATCGGCTTCATCTCCTACCCTGTGCCGCACAAGAAACTGCTCTCGCGCGAGGTTCTGGAGGACAGCTACCAGATCATTGTCCCGCCGGGGCATCCCCTCGCGCTGAAACCGGTTATCGAGCCGGAGGATCTGGCCGGCCATGCGCTCATCGTCCACGAGAAGGGGTCGGCCCCCCGCAAGAGCATCGAAGAGTACATCCAGAGACACAATATCCGCGTTTCGATTCCCCTCGAGCTTTCCAACAACGAGGCGATCAAGACCGCCGTGGAGGAGGGGCTGGGCGTCGCCGTCATCACGAGGCGGGTGGTCAGCAAGGAGATCGGGATGGGAAAGCTGAAGGCCATCCCCCTCTCCGACCCCGCGATGACGCGAAAATTCTATCTGATCCACCACAAGGACAAGTACATCTCCCGGCCCCTTCAGAGCCTGATCGATGTGGTTGACATGTGGGTCTCCGAATACCGGCAGGGTCTTCATTAATTTGTTATCGGTCGGCTCTTATGAAACCACGGTTTGCAAAAATCCTCTTCGACGGGAAAGACCACGAGCTGATTAAACTGGTCCAGGAGGTTCTGAGCCGGGAGGCCTCCCGGAAAAACTTCAAGGATCTGCTCAATCCCTATCTGAACCCCCACGGCATCAAAGAGATGGCGGCCTCCCAGGGATTCCGCATCGCCTATGCGATGGCCAACCTGCTCCATTCCCTGGAAATCGGCAAAGCCGATGACCGTCTGAACGCATTGCGCGCCCTCCGCGATGAGGCGATGAACATCACCCACAGTTCACTCCGCCGGAATACGGCAAGGGTGCTCCTCCAGATCGTGAAGGAGTTGGTCCGGGTGCATGGGGATTATGAAAGGCAGCTCGAACTGGCCCATGATTTCCGTGTGGCCACCTCGGGGAAACCGCGCCTCATCCGCGAGGAGTTGATGCGTTACCATCTCTTGGAGATGCCGGAAGAGTGGAACCAGATCGCCTTCGACGACCATGTCCACGACGCCAACACGAAAGGACGCAAAACCCCCACCCACCTGATCATGGACGCCTGGATCAAAGGGATCCGCCGCCTGACGGTGATCTACTATAATTTCGTGCCGCCGGAGGCCGCAGCCGAGCTCCTCGACGCCGGCGAAATCATGGGAATCGCCATCCGCATCGGTGTTTCCATCGGTGCGCAGTTCCGGGGCCGGAATATCCGATTTATCTGGGCGCCGCGCGGATTCTCAGACGCCGGGGATTTTCTCGCTTTCCTGGCGGAACCGTCCATCCGCGCCTTCATGGACGAAGGGCGCCAGGTATCCGAATACCAGAAGGGCCATGTCATCGCGGTGCTGGATGAATTCAACCGAAAACACCGCATGGCCATCCGCAAAGCCTTCGGCGTTGAACTCCCGCGGCTCAATCCCACCGATTTCCTCGCCTTTGTCGGCAGCGGCCAGGCGTCGATCCTCCATCTGGCAGAGTTTATCCATACCCACCTCCTGCCATTGATGGAAATCCGCGTCTCCGAACTCAGGGACGGCCACGCCCTGGCGTCCGGCGAAGAACGCGAACGGATGGAGGCCCTGACCGCCCGAATGCGGGAGCTCGATTCGGAGGCCATCGTTGAACAGTACCTCCGACCGGTCCACAATCCATCCCTGACCGATCCAAATATTCTCCAAGATGGGGCGGATGTACCGCCGCTTCTTAGGCTCGCGCCTCATGAGCTTATGCTGAAGCTCGATCAGCTCCATACAGGATATCGGATCTGCCTCAATCTCAGCGATCTGGGCGTGGAAGACGTCCTGGAAATACTCTATGACTGCAAGGGGATGATCACCCATCTGGAGATCTTCAACCTCAAGGACCATGTCGCAGGAAAAACCGGGCACTATGCGGAAATCAGCGAACTGCAGACGGCCCTCAACGAAGGAAACGTCATCTCCCTGAAAAAACTGATCCGCGGCATGATCCAGCGTCTCGAAGCTTCGGACAAGGGGGACACCTTGCGGCAAGGTGTCCCCGACCGGATCGCGAAGCTGACCGAAATCCTCCGCAATATTCCCGTCCTGCAGTCCCACTATCGAATCGTCCCCCTCAAGGCAAACATCGGCAGCGACTCCACCGGCCGGTCTCTGCACCAGTACGGCATGGGCCTGATCATCCGGGACACGCTGACCCCACGCGCACAAAGGGCGATCCGGCAAACCATGTTCCCAATGGACTTCATCCCCCCCGTCCGGATGACAGCCTATCCACGGATAACCTATCTGCCCGATTCCGCATCGGGGGCCATGAATCAATGGTTCCAGCGCCTCCGCCTGCTACCGGGGCTGCGGCGCCTCGGAGAACAGCGCGTGCAGGACTGGGAGACTCAGGAGAATGCAACACGGTTGGAGACGCCGGGCAACATCATCCCCCTGGGAGGTCTGCACGAAGAGGGCGGCAATGAGCTCTATCTGGTGGAGAAAAAACCGCGGGTGCAAGAAGAGGGGGGCTGGAGATACCTGAACAGCGGCGTCAAAAACACCATCAAGGTCCTGATCGGTTTCATCCCGGCGTTTCTCACCTTTGCGCTGACGAAGGAGTGGTGGTTTTTGGCCTACTGCGGGGCCTTTATATGGTTCGGGATTACGGGGCTGCGGAACATTCTCCAGTCGGTCCTCGGCGGGGGCGGCTTCCGCCGTTCCCCCCTGCTGCGCTGGAACGACTACGTGAGCTGGGGAAGGCTGACCGATTCGCTGCTCTTCACCGGATTCTCGGTGCCGCTGCTCGACTACATCGTAAAATCGGTAATCCTCGACCGGACGTTCGGCGTGACCACGACCACAAACCCGCTGATACTCTATACCGTCATGGCCCTGGCCAACGGTCTCTACCTCTTCAGCCACAACACCTTCCGCGGTCTGCCGAAGGGCGCGATCTGGGGAAGCTTCTTCAGAACCATCCTCTCCATCCCGCTCGCCCTCGCCTTCAACGCCGCCATCGGCGGCATCCTCTTTGAAGCGGGCGTCCATGGGATCAATGACATCCTTCAAAAATGGGCAGCCGTGATCTCCAAGGCGGCTTCCGACTGCGTCGCCGGCGTCATCGAAGGCCTTGCCGACCGTTACGAAAACCTCCGGCTGCGAGAGCGGGATTACACCGCAAAACTCGGTCAGCTCTTCGACACCTACGCCCGCCTCGAACTTCTGTTTCCCGAGAAGGACGTTCTGGAGATGCTCGAATCCCCAAAGCAGTTCATCCGGACGATCGGCGCCGAAGCGCAGGATCTTGAACGGATCATCATCATCAACGCCCTTGATCTCCTCTATTTCTGGATGTACCAGCCCCACGCCCGGAGCGTCCTTACGGCCCGCATCCGGACCATGTCGGATGAGGAACGGCAGATCTTCGTCCGGTCGCAGTGCATCCTGCAGCGCGAACGGGAGATCAGCCAGCTCTTCATAGACGGGATCATCGGGAGGAATTTTTCCCGGGGGCTGGCCTTCTATCTGGATCGGTACCGGGAATATCTGGAGGACCTGAGACGTATGGTCTTCCCGGAGCCCTCCGGTCAGACCACCGTAACCCTGAAGAAATGATCCGCACGCCATACGCCAGATGCAGATGGCGTATGGATCTTCGTTTTTCTTTTCATACATTGCACCATATCCTGTTTGGTTACACGATTACAAGGTCGTCGCCGTCCGGAAGCCGTGCCTCCTGAACTGCTTCCTGCGGAGGTCGCCGGATCTCTGCCCGATCAAGCGAAACGATTCAACTGCAACCGGTACAGCCCGGCATCGTCCAATCCGTAACAGCAGAAGATAACCGACCGCGGCAACTCATGCGCGGTCAACCACTCGGTTACAGCCGTGATCGCCTCTTGGCAGGCAGCCAGCTTCGGGTAGCCGTACACACCGGTAGAGATGCACGGGAAAGCGACCGACTCCAGCCCGGCCTCAGATGCCAACCGGAGGGACTCCCGATAGCAGGATCGCAGAAGCTCCGGCTCACCGGACCGCCCATCCTTATAGACAGGCCCGACGGTATGGATGACGTGCCGGGCCGGAAGGGAGTGCCCCCCGGTCAGGCGGGCTTCGCCGGTCGGACACCCGCCAAGCCGACGGCATTCGGCGAGCAATCCCGGTCCGGCCGCACGATGAATCGCCCCATCCACGCCGCCGCCGCCAAGCAGAGAGGCATTCGCCGCGTTCACGATTGCGTCCACCCGCAGACGGGTGATGTCACCTTCGACGATGGACAAACGGGTCATGATTCCTCCAGCCATTCGTGCCTCCTATCCGGCTGAAACCATCCACAGCCATCTAAAGTTTCACTCGAAAATACGCCCGTCCTTGAATGATCACAGCGGAATATTGTTATGTTTCTTGGGAAGCCGCGTCTCCGACTTGTCCTGAAACGCATCGAGGAGGGCGGCCACCCTTTTCCTCGTTTCCCGGGGCAGGATGATTTCATCGACGATGCCGAGACTGGCGGCAAAGTAGGGATTGTTGAACTGCGCTTCGTAGGAGGCTGCAAGCTCCGCGCGCTTGGCCGCCGGATCGTCGGCGCCCGCTATCTCGCGCCGATAGATGACGTTGCACGCCCCTTCGGCCCCCATGACAGCGATTTCCGCGGAAGGCCAGGCCATCACATAATCGGCGCCCAGTCCCTTGGCGCACATGGCGATGTACCCGCCGCCGTAAGCCTTGCGGAGGACAACAGAGATCTTTGTGACCGTGGCTTCGGAGTAGGCGTGGAGCAGTTTGGCGCCATGCCGGATGATCCCGGACCATTCCTGCTGGGTGCCGGGCATGTAGCCGGGGAGATCCGTGAACGTCAGGAGAGGGATGTTGAAGGCGTCGCAGAACCGGATGAACCGCGCGGCCTTGTCCGAGGCGTTCACATCGAGGACGCCGGCGCCGAAGCGCGGATTGTTGGCGATCACGCCGACCGACCTGCCCATGATCCGAATGAAGGCCACAACCATATTCTTTGCCCAGTATTCGTGGGGCTCGAACATTTCATGGTTGTCGGCCACGGAGGCAATGATCTTCTTCATATCGTATGCGCGAGACGCCTTGTCCGGGATCACCGTGTCCAGCTCCGGGCACTCTCTGTCCGCGCTGTCCGTGCAGGGTGCGACAGGCTGGGGGCTGTGACAACTGTCGGGAAGATAGGAGAGCATGGTCTTCACGCGGCCGATGCACTCCGCATCGTTTTCCGTGACGAAATGGCAGACCCCGCTCTTGGCGGCATGGGCCATCGCACCGCCTAACTCTTCGTGGCTGACCTCCTCCGCGATGACCGCCTTCACGACATCGGGGCCGGTAATGTACATGTAGCTGTTGTTCTTCACCATGAAGATCCAGTCCGTGAGCGCCGGCGAGTAAACGGCGCCCCCCGCCGTGGGCCCCATGATGGCGGAGATCTGGGGAATATAGCCGGACGCAATGCTGTTGCGGTAGAAGATCCCGGCATATCCCTGCAGAGCGGTAATGCCTTCCTGGATGCGCGCCCCGCCGGAATCGTTCAGCGCAATGAACGGCTTCCTCGCCTCGATGGCCATGTCCATCGCCTTGCAGATTTTTTGGGCGTGCATCTCCCCGAGGCTGCCTCCGGCGCTGGTGAAATCCTGCGCAGCGACGAAGACAACCCGGCCATTGACCTTGCCAAAGCCGGTGATGACGCCATCCGCATTGATCTCCTTCTCGGCAAGGCCGAAGAGGGTGGATCGATGTTTGACAAAAAGCTGGATCTCCTGAAAAGTTCCCTGATCGAAAAGGAGATCGAGCCTTTCCCGGGCCGTCAATTTGCCCTGCTCATGCTGCTTTCGGACCATCTTTTCGCCGCCCATGGCGCCGATCCGGTTTTTCCGTTCTGAAAATTCGCGGATTTTTTCTGCCGTCGTTTTCTCCATCATCTCCCTGGCGCCCCCCTAT
>Ga0210056_1002252_pt1 | contig 16365 bp, 14 predicted proteins | sample CryGeyCG2014_080_2_FD_183965 | JGI IMG/M metagenome (GOLD analysis project Ga0210056, IMG submission 183965) | Groundwater microbial communities from aquifer - Crystal Geyser CG07_land_8/20/14_0.80 (SPAdes) (version 2) | ecosystem: Environmental > Aquatic > Deep subsurface > Groundwater | place... | reverse complement strand
AGGGATTCGAACCCCCGACCCACTGATTACAAATCAGTAGCTCTACCAACTGAGCTACGCTGGCTCAATCAACCGGTCGAATGCCTGTGCCGGGACACTATTCGGTCCCCAAGGCGATTGATTGTCATAAACTTCTATCTTTAAAATATTTATGACTCAAAAAGCAATATCCAAAAAATTTAAAAAAACCTACCCTTTTGCCATTCATACTTAAAAATAAAGGGCATTTTTTTGAATATCGCTTGTTTTCTCTTATTTTCTCTTATATTTTCCTTTTTTCTTTTTTTCGTAGCGGAAGAACTCGAAATATTTGTCTCCAATCAGGCGCCTTTGGAAGGCTTGATACGGACCATAGCCGGATCATCTCAAAATTGCAATCTTTTTTTTCCTCTTGAGGTACAAGGGGGCAAAACATCTTCGCCCTTGACAAGCGAACATGGGCTTGTGTATGTGCGTGATGTTGTTTGCCGTTTGCGTACCGTATCCGATTGCCTGGGCATCACTTTTTCTGCCCGGCAGTGACCATTATTTTTTATTATTGCCAACCGTTTATAATTTGAGGATCAATCATGTTATCAGCCCGACTGATCGTTATCATTACTTGCTGGCTTTCCCTCGTGATTTCCTGTGCACCGGCGCTTAAAACGGTTTCCTCCAAACCTGTTGCGCCCAAATCCGCAACGATGCCTTCCCCCCTTCCCTCCCCTCCTGCCAAACCTGCTCCGGATCTTAAGACATCTGAAAAGACCGAAACCGCTCCGATTCAGAATAACCTCCCCTCTCCGACAGGTATGGTCAAGGAGACCGAAAAACCCGACGAATTCGTTTTCCAGGAAGAAACTCCGGAACCATCCAATGGAAATTCCAAGGCTTTGAGGCCGGGAAAAACCCTTGAGGAAGCCCTCGATTTCTGCGAAGCGGCCCAGGATTTCTGGCAAAAAGGAGAACCGGAGAACGCTATTGAAGCCCTCGACAAGGCTTATGATCTTATCCTTGCCGTGGAACCCGGGGATGATCCGGCGTTATCCCAGCAGAAAGAAGACATTCGATTTATGATTTCCAAAAGGATTTTAGAGATTTATGCCTCTCAGCGCGTCGCCGCAAATGGAAAAAACAACGGCATCCCTCTGGAAGTGAATCACGATGTCCAAGCTGAGATCGATTCCTTCTCGATCGGTGCGGAAAAAGATATTTTCATTGAATCCTACCAGCGTTCCGGCATATATCGGCCTTATATTATGGAAGCTTTCAGAAAGGCCGGAATCCCACCCGAGCTTTCTTGGATGCCGCTGATCGAAAGCGGCTTCAAGGTCAACGCCTTTTCAAAAGCCCGCGCCTTGGGCCTTTGGCAGTTCATCTCCTCCACAGGGTACAAGTTCGGCCTGAAACGGAGTACCTTCGTGGATGAGCGATTGGATCCGATCAAATCCACGGAAGCGGCCATTGCTTATTTGAAGGAACTCCATGAAATGTTCGGAGACTGGACCACGGTCATGGCCGCTTACAACTGCGGCGAGCATCGTATCTTAAGAGTCATCCAGGAGCAAAACGTCAATTATCTTGATAACTTCTGGGATCTTTACCAACGCCTGCCCCGGGAAACCGCCCGGTATGTCCCGAGATTTCTGGCCACCCTATATATGGTAACTCATCCAACGAAATACGGCCTCGACGCCATCCGTTTAGATCCCCCGATGGCTTTTGAAACCGCAACCATCGCCAAGCAGGTCCATATCCGGAACGTGGCAGAAAAAATCGGGGTTTCGGAATCCAAACTGAAGGCACTCAATCCGGAACTCAGATACCAGGTTGTTCCGCCGAGCCCTTATGCCCTGCGGGTGCCACCCGGAAAGAAAGAACTCCTTTTAGCGGCCATCGATGCCGTCCCCGATTCGGATCCGCCCCGCCCTGAGTACATTTCCCACCGTGTAAGCCCGGGGGAAAATCTCTCCACTATTGCCAGGCGTTATCATCTCACTAGGGACAGCATCGCTGAGGCCAACGACATCAACCGCTCCAAACCCTTTCTGCCGGGAAATCTCTTAAAAATTCCCCAAAAAGGAGCGATCGTCTATCATCCAAGAGTCAAGGGAACTTCGCCACAAGAGACGAATGTAACCCATGTCGTCAAATTTGGAGATACCCTATGGACTCTAGCACAAAAATATAAAACCACTATGAACGCCATTCGAGAACTCAATGGACTTTCGGGAGCCCAGTTGACTATCGGTCAAGCGTTAAAAATCTCCAGTCCGGAAGGGGGCACTTCGGAAGTGACCAGCCTCAGAAGCTATAAGGTCCGGAAAGGGGATACCCCTTATAACGTTGCCACCCGATTTAAAATGCAGCTCGAACAATTCCTGAGGGTAAACCGCCTCACCCCAAAGAGCCGGATTTATCCGGGTCAAACGCTCTATATCCAATAAAGGTGCATCCCGGTCAGCCATTGCGCCTTATCGTTGAGTCATGAAAAATTTCCATCTCCGGATCCATCATAATGCACACTTGTTTTCTGAAAGGATTCCCGGTATGATATATAAAATGAAAAGAAAAATCGTTTTCTTGATCATCGCCGGGATACTATCGGCGACCGGTTGCACCGCCCAGACCGGCCTTCAAAAGACTCCTGCGGAAAGGATGAAACAAGACCGCATCGAAAAGATGCCCACCGGGCAGGCGGCGGCTTTCAAGCCGGGGGAGATTCTAGTACGCTTCAACCCATCCGCCCAACCAGAGGCCTTAAAAGATTTTTGCGCAAAATCCGGCCTTTCCATTTTGCACCGGTTCAATTCGCCCGGGCTTTATCTTCTTTCCATCCAGGACCAAAAAAAAGTGCCCGAAAAAATCAAGGAAGTCGAAACCCATCCGCTGGTGGCCTATGCGGAACCCAACTATATTTTCAGCATCGACGACTCAAAAAAGGAACCGACCCACGTGCCCGGTGAAGCGTTGGTGAGATTTGATGTAAAGACGGAGAGAGCCCGCGTAGAAATCATTCTCAAGGAATTGGATCTTCAAATTATGGAGGCCTTTTCCCTGCCGAACCTCTACCGAGTCAAAGCCACAGCCCCTTCAACTTCCACAGAAGAGATCGTCAATCGGTTGACAGCCTATCCGGAAGTGCTCTACGCAGAACCGAATTTTGTATTTACCCTGGAACCCTCAACCCAGTAGGAAGAGAAGTCAATATGAAAAAACTATTCGTCTTGCCGCTTTCGGTCCTTTTTCTGTTTTTTCTTTTTTTAGATGCCTCCTGGGCCGGGCATCCCGCAAACGAATCGAAGATGTTGAAATCCCTGGGGGAGTATGTGCCCGGTGAGGTCTTGGTGAAATTCAAGCCCCAGGCGCGGCTTTCCGCTCTTTCCGAATACCAGGATCGGCATACCCTTTCTTCCATTCAGGCCTTTTCCACCATCGGCGTAGAGCATTTAAAGCTGCCGGAAGGATTGGATGTCGTTTCGGCCGTCAAGATGATGCAATCGGATCCGAACGTCGAGTATGTCGAGCCCAACTACATCTATAAAATTACGGCGAATCCCAATGATCCGTATTTCGGTCTGTTATGGGGATTGAACAATACCGGCCAGAATGTGAACGGAACCGTAGGGAAGGCCGGTGCGGATATCGACGCCGTGCAGGCGTGGGATAAAACCACCGGAACACCCAATGTGATCGTGGCGGTCATCGATTCCGGGGTCTTGACATCCCACCCGGATTTGGCGGCCAACATCTGGGTGAACCCCGGTGAAATCCCCGGAAACGGGATCGATGACGACCTGAACGGATTTATCGATGATGTGAACGGTTGGGATTTTGTTTTCAACGACAGCACCCCCGATGATGAAAACGGTCACGGCACTCATGTGGCCGGAACAATTGCGGCTGTGGGAAACAACAAAATAGGCGTGACGGGGGTGAGCTGGAACGCCAAAATTATGGTGCTTCGAGCCTTCGACAAAGACGGTTTTGGAACCGCAGCCGCTGAGATCAATTCAATTATGTATGCAAGCTCCAAGGGTGCCCATGTCATCAACTGCAGTTGGGGAGGACCCGGCTTTTCGCAATCACTGAAAGACGCCATCGATGCATCCCCGGCGGTGGTGGTCTGCGCATCCGGAAACGGGGGCAATGACAGTATCGGGGATAATAATGATTCGATTCCTCATTATCCCTCTGGGTATTCCAGCGCCAACATCATCGCGGTAGCCGCGACGGATCAGGGCGATGAGCTCGCCTATTTCTCCAATTACGGTCCCACCACCGTGGATGTTGCGGCACCCGGGGTGAACATTCTCAGCACCTGGAATGATGGGGATTATCAATATTTGCAAGGCACCTCCATGTCCACCCCTCATGTCTCCGGGCTGGCGGCGCTTCTATGGGGATATTCAGGGTCTTCAGCCTCTCAAAACCGACTCCTGGCTGCCGGGGATATCATCTCCCGGATCCGATCGACCGTGGATCCCCTGCCGTCTCTTTCCGGATTGATTGCCTCCGGGGGACGTATCAATGCAGATAAGGCGCTCGGCGGCAGCGGAGAGGATGATGATGAAGGCAGCGGATGCTTTATCGCCACAGCGGCCTACGGCTCCTTTACCGCACCCCACGTCAAGATTCTGCGCAATTTTCGGGACCGCTACTTAAAATCCAACGATTGCGGGAGGGCCTTTGTCCGCTTCTATTATCGAAACTCACCGGAATGGGCCAAAACAATCCAAGGAAACGCAAGCCTGCGTTGGGTCATGCGTACGGCACTGCTGCCGATAGTAGGATTCAGCTGGTTGGCTTTACAAATCGGCATCTTCCCCCTACTCGCTTCTCTGTTCATCCTCGTGTTCCTGGCTTGTATCCCTCGTTTCAGGAAAAAGGAAGTTCGCCCACCGCTTTCGTCTTGAAAATCATAAACCAAGGTTGCAACCAGGTATGGGCGGACATAGGAGTCCGCCCATACTGCCTATAGAGTCTGAACTATGCCGGTATTCGAATACAGGGCACTGAATGAAAAAGGAAAGCGTGTGTCCGGCATCGTGGACGCCGAAAGTCCGGTTGCAGCCCGACAAAAACTGCGCACCTCACAGATTTTCCCCATCTCCATCAACGAAATATCCAGGCTGTCTGACGTAACGCATCACCGATCCGTCTCCTTCCTGTTGTCCCTTTTCGGACGGATCCGGATCTCGGAGATCTCCATAACCACCCGGGGACTCGCCACTCTCCTGAGTGCCGGTTTTCCCTTGGTTGCCGCCCTGGAGACTCTGATCTCCCAGACCAAAGCGCCTGCACTTAAAAAAGCCTTGGCAAAGGTTAAAGATCTGGTTGTCGAGGGGAACAGCTTCGCTTTTGCGCTGTCCCAATTCCCGGGGGCTTTTTCGCCCCTTTATATCAACATGGCGCAGGCCGGGGAAGCTTCCGGCACCCTGGAAATCGTCCTTGAGCGCCTGGCGGACATGATGGAAAACCAGTTGGATTTGAACAACCGCATCCGGAATGCGCTGGCCTATCCCCTATTCATGACCCTTTTGGGAACTGCCGTACTTTTCTTTCTGATGACGGTGATCGTCCCCAATATCGCCGCCGTATTTGCCGAAATGGGACGCGTGCTTCCGGCGCCGACGCGTCTGCTCATCGCCGCGAGCAATCTCATACAATCCTTTTGGTGGCTTATCCTCATCCTTTGTTTCAGCGGGATCATGGTGTTCTTCAGGGTCAAGAAGTCTCCCCATGGCCGCGATTTTATCGATCGCATGATCCTTCGGATACCTCTCATCGGATTTTTAGTCATCCGCCTTTCCACCGCGCGGTTTGCCCGGACACTCGGTTCTCTTCTGGAAAACGGGGTTCCCATGCTCCAGGCCCTCGACATTGTTCAAAACATTGTGGGATATACCCCCATCTCCAAAGCCATTAAAGCTGGCACCAAGGAGATCGAAAAAGGAAGCGGACTGGCAGAGGCCCTGGCTTCCCATGGAGTCTTTCCGAACCTTTTCATGCAGATGTTAAAGGTCGGGGAACAAAGCGGCAAACTGGAGGCCATGCTGAAAAAGACCGCCTCCATTTACGAAAAGGAGGTAACCGCTCAGGTGACCCGGATGACCTCCCTTTTGGAACCGATCATGATCCTGGTTATGGGAGTTATTGTCGGAGGTATCGTTTTGTCCATTTGTCTACCTATCTTCGAAATGAACCAATTGGTCTTTTGACAAAAACAGGCGAGGATCACCATGCAAGCTTTGCAAAAAAACATCCTGAAAAACAGGCCTTGCGAGCCCTTTATGGGAGAAGCCGGGTTTACCCTTATCGAACTGATGGTCGTCATCGTTATCCTGGGAATTCTTGCAACCCTGATTCTTCCAAAAATCATGGATCGTCCCGACGAGGCCAAGCAGCTCAGTGCGAAAATCCAGATCCAAAGTCTGGAAACCGCCTTGAAGATCTACAGGCTAGACAACGACGGGTATCCCACCACGGAACAGGGACTCACGGCCCTGGTGGAACCGCCCCAGACCGGCCTTCCTGCAAAGAAATGGCGTCAGGGCGGGTATCTCGAGAAAGGGAAAGTACCCAGGGATCCCTGGGGGAACGATTTCATTTACTTAAGCCCGGGGGTGCATGGAGAATGCGACATCATTTCTTACGGTGCCGACGGAGTGCCCGAAGGTGAGGGAAAAAACAAGGATATCGCCAATTGGGAAATCGAATAGAGGCTTTTCCCTGGTTGAACTGGTGGTGGTTTTTGCCTTGATCGGCCTGATGCTTGTTTTTGCAATCCCCCGATTTCAGCAAAAGCTGCTTCCGGAAGATTCCCGGAAAGTCGCCCGATGGATCATGGCACATACCGCGGCAGCCCGGACGCGTGCCGTCGCCGAACAGACCCAATTCATCCTGAATGTGGGAATCAGCGAAAATCGCCTGTGGATCACGGACAAGGCGATGTCTGAAGAAGCCGCCCTTGCCGCCAAAGAAAAAGCCCTGGTCCTGAATGAAAATGTTCGCATTCGGAAAGTGGAATACCCTGGAAAGACTGCTGTCGTTTCCGGAATTGCGGAAATCTCCTTTTATTCCGACGGCCATGCCGATCCGGCTTGGATTCAACTGAAAGATACAACCGAAGCGCCGGTTTTTCTTTTCATCGAGCCTTTTTTACCCCGGGTGAGATATCAAGATGCTAAAGTTGAATGATTCCAATAATGCACCCCGGGGGTTCACACTCCTTGAAATCATGGTGGCCGTTTCCATCATCGCCATCGTCTCAACGGCTATCTACCAGCTGCATTTCTTTTCTCTTTCTGAAAGCCACAGGGCTCACCTGGAGGCCCAATGCCTCCTCCTGGCACAGAAAAAACTCTCGGAAGTGGAGGGTTTTCATGGGGACACCCTAAACAGCGCTTCAGGAGATTTCGGAGAGGATTTTCCGGGGTTCAGATGGGAGTTGCAGGTTAACGGAATTGAATCCGATATCCTTAAGGAAACCGGAAAAGATCTGAAACGGATCGATCTGAGGGTTTTTTCCGACCGATCATCGGTCCTTTATGCAATCCGTGTTTACCGTTTTTTTAGATAGATGAAAGAGACCAGCGACATGGCTCATCGCCGCATCTATGGAACACCCTCACACACCACGAGGATAAAACGTCATTTCTTTCCGGCCATCTATTCGGGAACCCGAGGATTTACCCTCATCGAGATTCTGCTGGCCTTTTTCATCTTCAGCATCGTCGCCGCTACGGTCTTCGGATCCTATCGATCGGTCTTTTCCAGCGCCGAAACCGTCCTGCAGGTAGTTTCCGATGACGAAACGGGGCTTTCTTGCATGCACCGAATGGTTTTGGATCTGACTTCCATCGTGTTTTCACTTCCGCCCCTTTACCGGGCCAACATGGTCAACAATGAACCCGATTTATACCGCCTCCTGGGAGAAAGGGAGTCAATCGGTGATCGGGACTTTTCTTCCATCCGTTTTGCTTCTCTCGCGTATGTGCCGATGGGAGGAAGCCCCGTCGAGGCCGTATCCAAGATCCGCTATTTCGTCGAGGCTGCCGGACCCAATGGCTTTGTTTTAAAACGCTCGGATGATGCTTATCCATTTTTCAAAGATTTTTCTCCTGAAACCGCCTATGTGATATGCGATCGAGTCCGATCGCTTACCATGACATTTTTTGACGAAAAAGGGGCCGCCTTCGACCGTTGGGATTCGGACTCCCCGGATTTCGGCCGGCTGACCCCGAGGGCCGTCCTTATTCGGCTCGAGGTCGGTAATAAAGCGGCTTTTCGGAGATTTGAAACCCGTGTAGCCTTCCCGTTGTTCAGAGACCGGATCGCCCAATGAAAAGAATGGATCCAAAGCAGAAGGCACTTTGCCGAAACATCAGGGGCTCCCGCGGGATGGCTCTTTTATTGACCCTCGGCGTGATCGCCCTGATCATCTCTACGGTCATGTTCATTCACAAGCGCGTCCGTGACGCCCGAGTCCTGCCTGTAGCTATTAATCATCGCATGATACTCCTTTACATGGCATCCTCCGGAATCCATGCCGGCATGGCGGTACTGACCCAGGATAAGGCAAGTTCAGACATCGATTCCATCCAGGAGGCATGGGCCGACCCCGCATATTTAAAAAAAGTTTCTGAAGCCATTCCCTTCGAATCCGGGGAAGTGTCTCTGGTCATCAGCGACGAACTCGGGAAGATCCAGATTAACGCCCTGGTTAAACAACCCGAAGGCCAAAGCTTCAATGACGTCCAGAAGCGTCTATGGGACAGGTTGCTCCTTTATTTTAAAGATCAACTCAAAGAGCGGGACATCGACTTTCAGCCGGCAACTATCATCGCCGCCATTAAAGACTGGATGGATGCCGGGGATGGGGATACCATCACCGGTTTGGGAGGCGCCGAATCCGACTATTACCAGAGCCTCAATCCGCCCTATTCCTGCAAAAACGGCCCGATAACCCACCTTGGCGAACTCGCCTTCATTAAAGGGATTTCTCCCGATCTCTTCACAGCTCTGGGAGGAACCGCCGGACTCTCCAAGTATCTTTCGGTTCATGGCGTTTCTCCGTCGAGCGGTACCGCACCCGAATTCAAAGGAAAAATCAACATCAACACTGCCGATCTCCCTGTCCTGGCCGCCCTGCTTCCCATTGGAGAAGAGGGGCTGGCCCAGGCCATCTACGACTTTCGGGGGGATCGGACGGAAAATACATTCGTTCATGATCTTTCCGATCCGAATTGGTACAAACAGGCTCCGGGTTGCAATCATCTTCGGATCGATCCCGAACTAATCACCCTCTCAAGCGACCTCTTCCGGATCGAAGCGATCGCTTCTATAGGAGCAGCAAAACTTACCGTTGTCACCATAGTGGCCAGGGGGAAAAAGGAGGGAACGAAACAGTGGGCCTGTAAGGTGTTGAGTTGGCATGTCATATGAAGTATGATGGCTTCGTAAAAAGCTTTTGCAAGCGAGATTGGAGCATTTTCGGAAAAAGAGATGCGAACGGCTGAGCGTTAATAATTTCAAGCTGTTTGAGGTGCTTGCGCCGAGTTCTTGAAATTTAGAGAAGCCGTGAGCATCTCCCGAAAATGATCACGAAGCGAGCAAAAATAGCTTTTTACGATTTCGTCAAGTATGGTAAGCGCGACAAGTGATGGTATTCGAAACGGCATTGACAATTTTCAGTAAAAGGGTGGGTGATGCCTCAAAAGACCCTCGGAATCGACATCGGAAACGTCGGGATTTCCGCGCTGCTGCTTGAAAGCGGAATCTCCGGCCACCGAATCGGAGGGTATAAATATATCCCCTTCTCCGATTCACAACCCGATGATGACGCCATCACCTCTGCATTGAAAAGCGCCGTCGATGGTATGCCGATGGCCGGAGCCCGTTGCGTGGCATCCATTCCCGCCCGTCACGTCTATTTCCGGAATCTTCGCCTCCCGTCGTTTGAGGCAAAAAAAATAAGGCCCATTCTCCTTTTTGAACTGGAACCGCTGCTCCCGTTTCCCGTGGGAGATCTGATCACCGACTTCAGCCTTTTTTCGGATTCTCAAAATCCCGATCAAACCGACATCGTCACAGCTACCACTCAAAAAGCGGAATTGTCGAGATGGCTTGACATTTTTAAATCCGCAGGCCTCGAACCGGAAACAGTCACCTTCGAGGGATACGCCATGGCACGCTGCCTGGCGGAAATGACCCAGGTGCCTGACGATTGGATACTGGCGCATGTCGATAAGAATACGGCCACTCTCTTCGTTTTCCATTCCGGGCAACTGGCTTTCATCCGGTATACTTCGATACCTTCAGAGAAAACACTCTTAGAAGACGCCCTTTCTTCCGTCGTCCATCAAACGATCTGGGCCTTTGAAAATGTTTTTTCTTTTGATTATCAACCTAAAACCGTAAAATTTAACTTTAAAACGGAAAATGGGAATCCGGAACTTTTTAGCGCACTTGAAAAGATGCTCAAAATTCCGGCAAAGCCCGTCGACTTTGCCCAAGGAATGAAATCAAAAAAAAATCCTTTCCAGGATCTGCCGAAGGACTCGGTCGGAATCAATTCCGCACTTTCCCTTTCACTGATGAAAAGTCAGCAAATACGCGGGATAAATTTCCTTCAGGAAGCCTTTTCCCCCAAGACGCGGTTTGCTGAATATCAATCTGATTTTTTCAAAACAGGATTGATTTTCCTGGCCGCTCTGATCCTGGCAGGTACCTATTTATTTATGGACATGCGTTCCATGGCGGAGAAAGTATCCCGATTGAACGCACACATGACCCAGACGTTTCAAAGCGCCTTCCCTGAAGAAAAGATCATTGTTGACCCGATAGCTCAGATGAAGGTCAAAATTGAAGAGTTGAAAAAACGATCGTTTCCAATCGAAAGAAAAGGCCCCTGGATAAAACGGATTGACCTTTTAAAAGAAATCAGCGCGCGGGTCCCGACACAAATGGATGTGAATATTTTAAAATTGACGACTGGGGATGAGGATCTCGTGATGACCGGGAATACCGATACCTTCAATACGGTCAACGACATGAAGAGTCAGCTTGAGGGATGCCCTTTGTTTAAGGAAATCACCATCAGTTCCACGAACCTGAACCGCTCCGGAAACCGCGTGGATTTCGTCTTGACGATTCGATTTTAAACGCTCGTAAGCTATTCCGGGCCTGGGCCCAACCGAAGCACGGACAGATGCGACCTATAAAATGGACCTTATAAAAAGCCTCAATCGATTGAACCTGACACCCAGGGAAAGACTCGGGATCGGTGCAGCCATCGGCGCCATCTTTCTTTTTCTGGTCTTGAAACTGCTGATTTTTCCTTTTTGGGATGCGCGTCATCGGATGCAAAGAAATATTTCTTCTAAGCAGGCTATGGTCCAGGAGATGCAAAAACTCCAAGGGGAATATCGCATTGCTGCAGACCGGTCCAAGACTGTCTCAAAACGCATGGATGGACGACGGAAAGGATTTACGCTGTTCAGCTTCATGGAAGATGCCGCCGGCAAGTCCGGGATCAAGAGCAAAATTGCTTACATGAAGCCTTCGGTGCAATCCATCAAGGATTCAACTTTGAAACAATCTTCCATAGAGATGAAACTTGAATCGATTACATCCGAAGAACTGGTCGATTACTTGTACAACATCGAAACGCGTGATCCTCTGATCTTCGTCAGACGCCTTTCCCTTTTTAAATCCAGCGGCTCAGACGGAAGCATTCAAGCCGTACTACAGGTGGAAACGATTGAAAGATAATCGTATCAATATAAGGCCGGCATTTCGATCATGAAGTCAATCTGGAAGTGGACCCTCTTTGGTGGTTATACTCTGATCACCATCGTTCTTTTCCTGTATCTTCTTTTTCCGGAAGAAACGATCAAAGAATATGCCCAAAACAGGGTGATACAGATGCAGCCGGATCTTTCCGTTACAATCGATACCGTACGTCCCTCTTTCCCGCCGGGATTACGCTTCAAGGCTGTGTCCCTTCAACATGCCGGAAAACCACTGTTGGCCTTTAGCAACATCCGGTTTTCACCGGAGCTTTCAACGCTTTTCACCAAAAATCCGGCCTATAGATTCCTGGCAGCCGCCTATGACGGGAGCATTAAAGGCCGCATTCGAGAATATCCGGACGCCTCGGATGCACACCTTTCAGCCCATGCCCGCATCCAGGACATCGATATCGGAAAACTTTTCGTTTCCAAAACACTTTCCAAGTTCTCTATCGGGGGAAGGCTCAACGGGGAAATTCTTTTAAACAAAGACCATAAGGAGCAAGTCGATGTCAACGCCCAACTCGAGATCGAAGAGGCAACAGTCGAATTGGACGCCCCCCTGATTTTTCTGAAAACCCTTTCTTTTAAAAAAATCCAGACGGACTTGAAAATGCGCAGCCGGACTCTGATCATTCGTCAGTTGTCGGTTAAAGGACCCCAAATGGATGGACGCATTTCCGGTTCTATTTTTTTAAGTGGCGACTTGAAGCAAAGCGTCTTGAACCTGACCGGGAAAATTAAGCCCAACCATCTTCTTTTGGCCGCAATCGGGAAAGGATTTCAATCCCTTCTCTCTTCCGCGATGAAAAGGGAGCAGGACGGCATTTCTTTTCGGATCAACGGGACCATCGAAAAACCGGCTTTTTCCTTTACACCTTCCTGAAAGATGGGACGCATGAAACGATATTTTAATCTGCTGAATCTGATCGGTATCACCGTCGCCGTCTTTTTCGTCGTCAAGATCTTTTACATCTGGGTCACCCAAGACCTGACCGTTATCTCCTCACCACGGGGATATTCCGAAACAACAATGGATGTTGAAAAAACATCTCCACCGCCATCCGATTATCAAAGCATCCTCAAACGCAACCTTTTTAAGACGGTTTCAAAGGGTATCCCCGGTTCCAGCTCCACCGCGACACCCATCGGGGCGCCCCTACCCGTCCAGCTGAATGTGAAACTCTGGGGAACGGTCACATTTGCAGACGGCAATGGATTTGCCGTCATCGAAGATGTCCCGGCAAGAAGGCAGGACCTTTTCACAGCGGGGAAAAAGATTCAAAATGCAACGCTCAAAGAAATCCTGCGGGACCGGGTGATCTTGAGCGTCGACGGCAAAGACCAAGTTCTCAACATGGAAGATCCGAAAAGCCTTCCGGAAAGGGTCCAGCCGATTCCCGTATCCGCCCCGCAAAGTTCGTCGCAAAAGATCGCCCTTTCCCGGTTGCAAATCGATGATGCCGTTCAGAACATCAATGAGCTCATGACACAGATCAAGATTCGACCCCATTTCCTGGAAGGAAAGCCCGACGGCCTTGTCGTAGGTGCAATTGTGCCAAACTCCATCTTCAGCAGAATGGGCCTTCAAAACGGCGACATCATCGCGGGCATCAACGGAGAAAAAATTCTATCGGTGGATGATGCCCTCAAACTGTATCAGGGCATCAAATCCGGAAGCAGCGTGAACATCGAACTCAACCGGGCGGGGAAAACGGAAACTCTGATGTACCAGATCGAATAGAAATACCAAAAAGGATTACCCTATGAATGCAACCGTGAATGCCTTCCTCAATCGACGGCGGCGCCTTTTTCGCCTGCTGGCATTGACCGTTACCATCTCCCTTGCAGCTCTCTTGGGTGTATTTCACCCGGGGGCCTTGGGTCAAAATCCTGAAAGCGTGAGTCCCGGAAATGCACAGAAAGCCGGCCCCCATCAAAGCGACCAGAGTATTTCCATCGATTTCAACAATGTGGATCTTGCCGTTTTTATCAAATTTATCAGCGAGCTTTTAGGGAAAAATTTCGTGGTGGACAATCGCGTCAAGGGAAAAGTCACCGTCATCTCTCCCCGGAAGGTCTCCATTAAAGAAGCCTACGATATTTTCGAGTCGGTTCTGGAAGTTTACGGCTACGCCGTCGTACCGGCCGGGAAAATTTTTAAAATCGTCCCTTCTCCGGACGCCCGTACCAAAAGCATCGAAACCCGGATGAAAGAAGACGCCGATTCCCCCGAAGACCGGGTCGTCACTCAGATCATTCCATTGAAATACGCGGATCCCGAGGAAGTCAAACGGCTTCTTGCCCCATTGATACCGAAGAACAGCGTGATTTTAGCCTACTCCCCGACCAACACCCTGGTGGTCACGGATGTCTACTCCAACATCCGGAGGTTGATGCGTATCCTGGAAGTCATTGACGTGGCCGGTATCGATCGTGCTGTTTCCGTCATCCCCCTTCAATTTTCTTATGCCGAAAAGATCGTTAAACTGATCGAATCCGTTTTTAAAACGTCTCAGCAACCGCCAAAACCGGTTTCCGATCGTGAAGTTAAGGTCGTTGCCGACGAACGAACGAATTCCATTGTCGTCATCGCCAGTGAAAGTGATACACTGAAGATCAAAAAGCTCATCGAGCTCCTCGACAAAGACGTCCCCAAAGGCAAGGAAAAGATCCATATTTATTATTTGGAAAACGCCGAGGCCGAGGCGCTCGCCAAAGTCCTTCAGAATCTTCCCGAAAAAGAAGAAGCTCCCAAGCCCGGTCAGCCTGTAGTACGGAAAAGGACACAACCTTCGGTAGCCGAATCTGTCACCATCACGCCGGACAAAGCTACCAACAGTTTGATCATCCGCGGAGACAGCGATGACTACAAGTCCCTCGAAGAAATCATCCAAAAACTCGACATCCCGCGCTCCATGGTCTACATCGAATGCCTCATCATGGAAGTGGATGTGAATAAGGAATTCGAACTGGGCACAGAGTGGAGCGCGTTCGGAGGCGATCTCCAGGATGACGGGACTTTCCGGGGAGGCGGAGGAGGGTTCGGCGGCGGCGGGTTCAACAAGATCCCCCCCATCGACCCGGACACGGGGCTCCCCACCCAGTCGCTGCCTCCCGGCTTTTCTCTGGGGATATTCGAAACCATCAAAATCGGAAATGTCTATTTCCCGAACCTGGCCGCCATCGTGACGGCATACAAAAAAGACAAAGACGTGCATATCCTGTCTACTCCCCAGGTCCTGACCACCGACAATCAGGAAGCCAAGATCACCATCGGGAAAAATATCCCCTATCAGACCAAGGAAGGAACCACATCCGCCAACGAGACTTACAGCACTTACGAATACAAGGATGTCGGCATTTCCCTCAAGATCACCCCTTCCATCAGCAAGGATCGCCTGGTTCGGATGAACATCTCCCAGGAATTCTCTCAGCTCGAATCGACCACGGACTTCCGCCCCACCACCCTCAAGCGCACCCTCGATACCACGGTCATCGTCCATGATAAAAATACCGTAGTCATCGGCGGTCTTATTGGGGACGCCTTTTCCAAGACCGAATACCGCGTTCCCTGTCTGGGGGACATCCCGGTGGCGGGATGGCTCTTCAGGTCCCTGGCCAAAGGAGGGGAAAAAACCAACCTCTTTGTTTTTTTGACCCCCCACGTCATCAATAATGCCGCAGAGGCCAAGCGCATTTACGAACTCAAAAAAGATGAGTTCGATCGTATTCAGGAAAACCTTTCGAATCCTCGCAAAAAGGAAATGCCGGATGCAGGAAAAGCGAGGGATAACTGACCGTAAACGCCAACCAGCACGAGGTTTGCGAGGAGAACAAGGGCCATGCAGGTCCGCCTGATTGAAGTACTCACCAACCGATTCCAGATTCAAGCAGAGGATGTCCGGGAGGCATTGACACTTCGGAACCGAAAAGGATCCGGTTTGGAAGATATTCTGATTCAGAAAAAAGTGCTTTCTGAAGAAAAACTCCTCGAAGCCTTGAGTCTTGTCTACGGTATCCCATATTGGCCGGATCTTCCCCTGGAAAATATCTGTTCGGAGTTCACAAAACGTCTGCCTATCGGCTTTTTGAAAAAGCATATCATGATCCCACTGTGGGAGCCCGAACCCGCGTTGGATCAGAGTCTATCGTCCGTGCCGAATGGAAAGGCGGAGAAGCCGGATCAAATTTCCTCAAGGAGTTATGTCGTTGCGATTCGAAGTCTCAACAGTCTCCAGGCGGTGGACGACCTGGTCCGGATCATGGGAATTGAAAATTACCGCCTGGTCCTTTCCACCAGAGGGGCCATCCTGTCGGCCATCAACATGTCCTTTGAGTTGTGCCGAGATTCGGCGGAGCAAATTGTTCAGGACATGGAGGAAGATGGGAAAGCGATCCTCAGTGAAATCAAGGATCGGGCCGACCTGTTAGACGACACCAGTGATGCACCGATCATCAAATTGGTCAACCACATCATCTCTCAGGCCGTAAAAGCCAGGGCCAGCGACATCCACGTAGAACCGTACCATGACAGCTTCAAAATCCGTTACCGCATCGACGGAATCCTCTACGATACCCTCACCCCACC
>Ga0210056_1002251_pt1 | contig 16367 bp, 9 predicted proteins | sample CryGeyCG2014_080_2_FD_183965 | JGI IMG/M metagenome (GOLD analysis project Ga0210056, IMG submission 183965) | Groundwater microbial communities from aquifer - Crystal Geyser CG07_land_8/20/14_0.80 (SPAdes) (version 2) | ecosystem: Environmental > Aquatic > Deep subsurface > Groundwater | place... | reverse complement strand
GGGAATGCCGGTCGGGCAGGAATATCTTCAAAGTTTTACAATTGCGGTCCTTTTGAAGGTAGAGGTAATAAGGCTCTGCAAGTAAAGACGATTATTGAAGTTTTTCATCGTGAGTAGTTAACGCGAAAATGTACCGCTGTAAAACTTTTCCGATACCCCTACCCGCCCTCTCAGCTTGAAGCAATTTTTTCACAGCTTCAGGGGGGTTGGAGGGATTATGAAGGGGTTTTTGATTGATTCGATCCTTTCTGGCAATTGAGGTTCCGAAGCCGATCCTCAAAAAGATTGAGGAGGTCCAGGGAGACTTAAGATCAACCCATGCAGATGTGCGGTGGGTGAGTCCTGAAAAGATCCACCTCACTCTAAAATTTTTTGGAAATATAGAAGAGTCGAGGATTGACCCCATCTTCAAATCCATTGAAGAACCGATCCGGGACACCTCACCATTTTCTCTCAAGGTGAGAGGGGTAGGGGCCTTTCCTCAATTGAATAACCCAAGGGTGATCTGGACGGGATTGGTGGATGGGAAGGAAACCCTCGCCTCGTTTCAGAAACAAATAGAGAAGCAATTAGAAAAAATTGGGTTTCAGCCTGAAGACCGTCCCCTCCATCCTCACCTGACCTTAGGAAGGATGAAATCGAGCAGGGGGAAAAGAGAGTTAGTGGAGAAAATGGAGAAACATAAAGAGGAGGAATTTGGAGATTTTCAGGTGGACAGGGTGGTTTTATTTAAAAGCGATTTGAGACCAACAGGTCCGATTTATACGCCATTGAAAGAGATGAAATTAGGAGGCCAATGAATAGCATAGCGCAGAGCGCATAGAGCATAGCGTTAAAAACCTTTAAAACCATTTGTGCAGTGCGCCTTACGAACCCGTTGGACCAGAGACTAGGAGAGAGATGATGAAAGTAGATCCAAAAGTAGATTCCAAAGTAGATCCCAGTAAAGGTAAGGCAGTGGATTTGGCCGTCACCCAGATCGAAAGGCAATACGGGAAAGGCGCCATTATGAAATTGGGTGCGGAAGCAATACTCGGAGAGATTCCGATCATCTCCACAGGATCCCTCTCCTTAGATCTTGCCCTGGGGGTTGGAGGATTGCCCAAGGGACGGGTGGTGGAGATTTTCGGGCCCGAGGCCTCAGGTAAGACGACATTAGCCCTCCATGTCGTAGCGGAAGCGCAGAAGAAGGGAGGCATTGCTGCCTTCATTGATGCAGAGCATGCCTTGGATGTTAAATACGCAAAGAACTTGGGCGTAAAAATCGATGATCTTCTCATCTCCCAGCCAGACACTGGAGAGCAGGCATTAGAGATTACAGAGATTCTGGTTCGGAGTGGCGCTGTGGATGTGATCGTCGTCGACTCTGTGGCTGCTCTGGTTCCTAAAGCAGAAATTGAGGGGGAGATGGGCGATGCCCATATGGGACTTCAAGCCAGGTTGATGTCTCAGGCCCTGAGAAAATTGACTGCCACCATCAGCAAGTCGAATACGATCGTGGTCTTCGTCAACCAGATTCGGATGAAGATCGGAGTCATGTTCGGAAATCCGGAGACGACCACTGGAGGCAATGCTCTCAAATTTTACTCCTCTGTTCGGCTTGATATCCGACGAATCGCCTCCATCAAGCAGGGCCAGGAGGTGATTGGCTGCCGGACAAAGGTTCGTGTGGTGAAGAACAAAGTGGCCCCTCCGTTCAAAGAGGTAGAGTTCGACCTCATTTACGGAGAGGGTATTTCAAAGGAGGGAGATGTCCTCGACCTGGCCGTGGAGAAGAATATCGTTGAGAAGAGCGGGACTTGGTATGCCTATGAAGGCCAACGCATCGGTCAGGGAAGGGAGAATGCAAAGCAGTTTTTAAAAGAGAATCCTAAAGTCTTGGAGCAGATGGAGAAAGAGATCCTTGAGAATTTTCGCATCTCCAAAGCGGGACCGATAGGATGAGACAAGGAAGGAGAAAAAGATGGATTTAAATCAGATCCTATTGGAAGCCCTTTCCCAGGAAGCTTCTGACGTACATATCAAGGAAGGGGCTCCCCCGATCTTCAGAGTCAATGGCACCTTGAGACACTGGGATAAAATGAAGCCCTTCGATCATAATGACTTGTCGAAGATGGCCTTCGGTTTGATGAACGACTGGCAGAAGGAACGGTTTATCAAGAATCGAGAGGTGGACATGGGTTATGAGGTCTATGGTCTGGGACGATTTCGAGTCAATGTCTTCCAACAAAGAGGAAAGCTCAGGATTGCCCTCCGAATCGTGCCTTATCAGATCAAGACCTTAGAGGAACTCCATCTGCCTTCTGTGCTCCGAAGTATTTCTTTAGAGCAAAGAGGCCTTATCCTCTGTACAGGGACGACCGGAAGCGGAAAGTCTACCACATTGGCCTCGATGATAGATATCATCAACAACGAAAGAAATTGCCACATCATTACCATTGAGGACCCCATCGAATTTATCCACGAAGACAAGAAATCGATCGTGGACCAAAGGGAGATCGGTTCGGATACGAGCACCTTTTCCAGCGCCTTGCGGGTGGCCCTCCGTCAGGATCCAGATGTGATCTTAGTCGGTGAGATGAGGGATTTTGAGACGATCGAGACTGCTCTGACGGCTGCCGAGACAGGGCATCTGGTCATGTCCACGCTCCACACATTAAATGCCACCGAAACGATCACCCGAATCATCTCCGTCTTCCCTCCTTACCATCAGAAACAGGTTCGGCTTCAGCTTTCAGGTGTTCTAAAAGGCGTCATCTCCCAAAGGTTGGTGCCAAGGGCAGATGGAATGGGAAGGGTGCCTGCGGTTGAGGTCCTGGTCTCCACCGCAAGGGTGAGGGAGTGCATCGTCGAAAAGGATAAGACCAATGAAATTAATGATGCCATTTCCAGAGGAGTCACCAGTTACGGGATGCAATCCTTTGATCAATCGCTGATGTTCCTGATGAAGGATGCATTGGTCACCTATGATGAAGCCCTCAAACACTGCACCAATCCCGACGATTTTTCTCTGAGGGTGAAGGGAATTCTCGCTACAAGCGACACCACCTGGGAGGACTTCGAGAGATTGGAGAGAGAGAAAGAAGAGGGAACAGAGAAAAAGGTGAAAGTCGCGAAGCCCTTGGATGCAAAAATGAATGGCCGAAGGGGGACAGGTTTGAAACAATGACCTCTGATGAGATTCGAAGGGCCTTTCTCAATTACTTTGAGGAGAGGGGACACCGTATTGTTCGAAGCTCCTCACTGATTCCCAAAAACGATCCCACCCTGCTTTTCACCAATGCCGGAATGGTCCAATTCAAAGGTATTTTTTTAGCCGAAGAGATCCGGGACTATAAGCGGGCGACCACGTCCCAAAAGTGTGTTCGTGCCGGCGGAAAACATAATGATCTGGAGATTGTGGGAAAAACCGCTCGGCACCACACCTTCTTTGAGATGTTAGGGAACTTCTCCTTCGGGGATTATTTTAAAAAAGAGGCCATTGAAATGGGATGGGACCTCCTTATCCACCAATGGAGATTGCCTGCAGAGAAGATGTGGATCACCATCTATTTAGATGATGACGAGGCGTATCACCTCTGGAGGAGAGTTGGTGTCTCGGGAGACAGGATTGTACGGTTAGGGGAAAAAGATAACTTCTGGGCGATGGGTGAGACAGGGCCCTGTGGTCCTTGTTCGGAGATCGTCATTGATCAAGGCGATGGAGTGGGTTGCGGTCGGCCCGACTGTAAGGTGGGATGCGATTGCGACCGATTCTTAGAACTCTGGAATCTTGTCTTCATGCAATTCAATCGAGATTCAGAGGGAAGACTTGAACCTCTGGCCAAACCCTGTATCGACACTGGGATGGGCCTGGAAAGGGTTTCTGCCATCCTTCAGGGGGTCAAAAGTAACTACGAAACGGATCTCTTCAAATCCATCTTTAAAGAGATCGAAATGATCAGCCATATTTCCTATGAACAAGATCCTCGAACCGACACCTCCATTCGAGTGATTGCTGACCACAGCCGAGCCGCGACCTTTCTGATCAATGATGGGGTTCTCCCTTCCAACGAAGGCAGAGGATACGTGCTTCGACGAATTATGAGAAGGGCGATGCGGCACGGGAAAATACTTGGGATCGATGGTCCCTTTCTCTATCGAACTTCCTCCAAAGTTGTGGATCTGATGAAAGAGGCCTATCCAGAACTAAGGGAGACCGAGGCCTTCGTTTCAAAGGTCATTCAAAATGAGGAAGAACGTTTCTCTGAGACTCTTGATTCAGGGCTGAAAATCCTGCGAGAAGAGTTGGAACAACTTCAGAAAGAAGAAAAGACCATTCTCTCCGGAGAGGTAGCCTTCCGGCTTTATGATACTTATGGATTCCCTCTTGACCTGACAACCGAGATCCTTCAAGAGAGAGGGATGGGTTTTGATGAAGAGGGTTTCAGAGTCCAGATGGAGGAACAGAAGCATAAGAGTAAGCAGGCATGGCAAGGGATCGGTGAGGGAAAGACAAAAGAGGTCTACCGACGACTGGCGAACGAAGGGATGAAGACGATCTTTTTAGGATATGAAGAGATTCAATCCGAATCGAAGATCCTGAAATTAATCAAGGGCAATGAAGTGGTTCCTTTCGCGGCAGCAGGGGACAAAATTGAAATTGTTACAGAGAAGACACCCTTCTATGGGGAAGCAGGCGGTCAGGTAGGGGATCGAGGATTGATCTTCCATGAAGAGTTCTCCCTGGCAGTGGAGAACACGATCAAACCCATGGAGGAGTTAATCCTTCATCAGGCGAAAGTAAAGAGAGGAAGGGTGAAAGAAGGGATGGCGGCGGTTCTCCAGGTGGATGGGGAACGCCGGAAAGCCATTGCCCTTAACCATACGGGCACCCATCTTCTTCAGGCCGTTCTGAGAGAGGTTTTAGGAGATCATGTCCATCAAGCAGGCTCTTTTGTTTCACCCGAGCGATTAAGGTTTGACTTCACCCATTTTGCATCGATGGAAAAGAAGGAACTGGAACGTGTGGAGGCCATCGTCAATCAGAAAATTCGAGAGAACTTGAAAGTAGAAACGAAAATAATGGATGTGGAGGAAGCCCTTCAGACAGGAGCGATGGCTCTCTTTGGAGAAAAGTACGGCGAGAAGGTCAGGGTGGTGATGGTCTCGGACTTCAGCATTGAACTCTGTGGAGGGACCCACACTTCGAGAACAGGCGATATTGGTTTTTTTAAAATTGTCAGTGAGTCGGGAGTCGCAGCAGGGGTGAGAAGGATCGAGGCTTTGACCGGGGAAGAGGCCTACCGATTTATTAAAGAAGAGGAAAAGGAACTTTGGGAAATCGCCTCTTCTCTCAAATCCGTTCCTGGGGAACTTTCTTCAAAGATAGAGCGGTTACTTGAAAGGCAGAGGGAGTTGGAAAGAGAGCTTTCATCCTTTCAGGACAAGTTGTCCCATGAAGAGCTCTCGAACCTTCTTCCTTTTGTCAAAGAGATAAAAGGCGTGAAAGTCCTTTCAGCCAAAGTGGATGGAAAGGATGTAAAGCGAATGAGGGAGTTCGTTGACCAGTTGAAAGTAAAGATTGGATCAGGCATCATCCTTCTTGGAGGTCAGAGCCAAAATAAAGTCTCCTTGATCATGGGGGTGACTTCAGACCTCACCCATCGTTTCAATGCCAACGAGTTGATAAAAAAGATTGCTCTTCGTATTGGAGGAACGGGAGGAGGTCGCCCTGATTTTGCGCAGGCAGGTGGGACCGATTCTAAAAAAATGGACGAGGCGCTTAAGGCCATTGACGACCTCATTTAAGTCTTTCATCGGAAAAGATAATCCCCCCCACCTCCTTTTACCAAAGGGGGGCGAGGGGGGATTTTTTATTATTCATTTCATCATTGAGGCTTAAAGTCACCATGACAAAAGTGAGAACACGATTTGCACCCAGCCCAACGGGAGGCCTCCATATCGGAGGAGCACGGACCGCTTTGTTTAATTGGCTACTGGCGCGCCATACGCAAGGGGTCTTTATTCTTCGCATTGAAGACACGGATGTGGCCCGGTCTACCCAGGAATCGATCCAAGTGATCTTGGATGTCATGACCTGGTTAGGAATGGATTGGGATGAAGGCCCGTTTTATCAGACCCAAAGGATTTCATTCTATCAGGAGGCAGCGGAGAAACTTTTGAAAGAAGGCAAGGCATACCGATGCTACTGTACGCCTGAAGAATTGGAGACAAAGCGGGAAGCTGCCATGAAGGCAGGGATTAAGCCCAAATACGATCGAACTTGTCTTGACCGAAAATCCTTTCCTCCTGGGAGACGATCTGCCATCCGCTTCCTCTCTCCCGATGAAGGGAAGACGGTGGTGGAGGATCTCATTCAGGGCCGCGTGGAATTTGACAATGCCGAATTGGATGACCTCATCATCCTGAGGAGTGATGGACTTCCCACTTATAATTTTTCGGTAGTGGTGGACGATGCCACCATGGGAATTACTCATGTCATCCGGGGAAACGACCACCTCAACAATACCCCCCGGCAGATTCAGATCTATCAAGCCCTGGGTAACCCCACCCCGAAATTTGGTCATGTCCCGATGATCTTAGGCCCCGACAAGAAAAAACTTTCTAAACGGCATGGGGCTCAATCGGTCATGGAATATAAGAAGTTGGGCTATCTCCCTCAAACGGTGGTTAACTACCTGGTCCGTTTAGGATGGTCCTACGGTGACCAGGAGGAGTTCACCCGGGAGGAGTTGATAGAGAAATTTAGTCTGGAGGCAGTGGGAAGATCTGCAGCGGCCATCAATCCAGGAAAACTGGATTGGCTCAATGCACAGTATATCAAGAGAATAGAATCAGAGGAACTGGTTCAGAGGGTTCAACCTTTTATGGAAGCCAAAGGGTATTTGAACATCCCTCCCGATCTCCTGAGAAAGGCCGTTCTCTCTTTCAGGGAGAGGGTCAAGACCTTGGTGGAGATGGCTGACCTGTCAGAATTTTACTTCTGCGAAGAGATCGCTTATGATGAGAAAGCTGCCGGGAAGTTTTTGAATCAAGAAACCATGTCGATGTTAGAACAGGTCATCACTTCTTTATCGTACGAATCGATTTTGGGAAAAGAGAATGTTCATCGACTGATTCAAGAATTGGCCGAGAGGCGAGGAGAACCTTTGGTGAAGATTGCCCAACCCATTCGGGTGGCCTTAACCGGTAGAACGGTGAGTCCCCCCATCGACGAGGTGATAGAGGTTTTGGGTAAAACAGAGGTGATCAAAAGACTCGAAAGGGCGATGGAATATATCAGAAAATCCGAAATTCGAATATCGAAATCTTTACCCTGTTAAGTAATTTGGCCAGGAATTGACAAGTTCACTTTTCCGGACGTATCATGATCCACCAAACCAGAAGTGATTCAAGACAACTTAACAGGGCAGGCAAATCCAAAATTCAAATGACCAAATTTTCAAAACATTCTTATTCCTAAAGAAGTTTTGAATTTCGGTCATTTGAAATTGTTTCGAATTTCGGATTTCGTGCTTCGAATTTAGATTTAACAAGAGGGATTTCATGAAACTCAAATCGCTTGAAGCGATCGGATTTAAATCCTTTGTGGATCGTCTCCACCTCAGTTTTCCGGGGGGGATCACGACGATTGTGGGTCCCAACGGTTGCGGGAAGTCGAATGTCGTCGATGCAGTGCTCTGGGCCATTGGCGAACGGAGCGCTAAACACTTACGTGGAAGGTTGATGGAAGACGTCATCTTCAACGGGACAGACGGCAGAAAGCCTTTAGGAATGGCGGAGGTGAGCTTGACTTTCTCCAATGAAGATGGGTCAGCTTCCGAAGCCTATGAGTCCTATAGTGAAATTACAGTCACCCGAAGGCTTTATCGATCCGGAGAAAGTGAATACCTGATTAATAAAGCGCCTTGCCGACTGCGGGAAATCACGGATCTCTTCTTGGATACCGGGATCGGAGTGAATGGGTACTCGATTGTCGAACAAGGACGGGTGGAGCATCTTATCAACGCCAATCCACAGGATCGACGTTTTTTGATCGAAGAGGCGGCAGGTATCGCCAAATACAAGGAAAGGAAACGACTCGCCCTGATGAAGATGGAGGCCACGCAACAAAACCTTGTTCGAATTCAGGACATCATCGCTGAGGTGAAGCGACAAATCGTCTCTCTGGAAAGGCAGGTGAAACGGGCAGAGGAATATAAAACCATACGGAAAGAGGTCAAGGAGATAGAAATCCGTTTTGCCCTTCAGGAATACGAAGAACTTTCAGAGAAGGGGGAGACGGCAAGGGGGTATCTCAAGGCGCTTCGAGACCGAGAGCTGGAGGTCTCTGCCCAAGATGCACAGAAGGAAGCCTTGATCGAAAGCAGGAGGCTGAGGGGAATGGAAGAAGACGAGAAACTCCGCAGCTTCCAACAGGAAGTTTTCGAACTGGGCCGAAAAATTCAAAAAATGGAAAACGAAATTGAATTTTTCCGAAGAGAAGAGGGAGGCCTTCAAAAACAGGAGAATCAATCCATCGAAGAGATCCGGGAATCTCTCCGTGCCTGGAGGGGGACCCGAAGAGAACAGAGGAGAACGGAGCAGTCTCGGAGGGAATTGGAGGAGGACTGCCGAGAGAACGGAGAGATACTGAAAGAATGGGAGATTCTTTTTAACGATTTTAGGACAACCGACCAAGAGCTTTCAGAAGAATTGGAAAATGAGAAGGCGAGATTGATTGATATACTGACCCAACTGACCTCTCTTAAAAATCGTCAGTCCCACCTTGAGGAGAGGAAAGAAGATCTTCAGAAGCGGCTACGCTCCAATGGAGAAGAGTTTGAAGAAGTGAGCCTGAAACTCAAACAATTGGAAGAGGCCTTGGTCGAAAAGATGAAAGAGAGGGAACTCAGCCTCTCCATCCAGGCGATCTATCAGGAAGAAAAGATTAGGTGGGAAGGAGAGATGGAGGGGTTAAAAGAAATCTTTCGCCAGAGGCAAACAGAGCGATCAGCTTTGGAAGAGATCTTGAGGCAAGATCGCTCTCGCTACCTCTCACTCAAAGAGCTTCAAGAGAATTATGAGGGATATGAAAAAGGCGTGAGGTCTATTCTCCTGCGGAAAAAGGAGGAACAGGAGACGTGGAAGGGGATTTTAGGGGCCGTGGCGGATATCTTGGAACCGGACCCGAAGTATGAGATTCCTCTCGAAGCCGTTTTGGGACAGCGATTACAATATTTGATTGTGGAGGGAGAGAGGGAAGGTATGGAGGCCATGACCTTTCTTAAAAGAGAGTCGCTCGGCAGAGGGAGTTTTATTCCTAAAGGGATTCAAGAGATCAGCGCTGGAAATCGAATCTCTCATGAGGAAGGAAAACCCATTCCTCTTTCTCATTTCGTGAAGGTGAGAGAGGGTTTTGCAACCATTGCAGAATTCCTGATCGGGGATGTCGGGGTAGTCGAAAGCTGGGGAGAGGCGCTCCAACAGATGAAGAATGACAGAGAGTTTGGAACCCTCGTCACCCTGGAAGGGGATGTCCTTGAGCGCTCTGGAGTGATGTCCGGAGGAAGCCGAGATCAAGGGCTTGGTCTTTTAGAAAGACGAAGGGAGATCAGAGAGTTAGAACAGAGAGTCAAAGAAACAGAGGAAGAATGCCGAAAAGCCTATGATCAAGAAGATCGCCTCCAGAAGGAGATCGGCGAGAAGGAAATCCAGTTGGAGGGGAGAAGGAAGGAGATTCAGGAAAAGGAGATTGAACTTCTCCATCAAGCAAGAGATTTAGAAGGACTGAAAAAGGAGATCTCACAATTCCAACAGAGGATGGAAATCCTCCAATTTGAAAGACAAGAACTTAAGGCGGAGGAGCAGGATATCGAAGAGGAAATGAAAACGGCCTTGACTCAAATGGAGAAAGAAGAAGCTGTCAAGCAGGAGAAGGAGGAAGAACTTCAATCATTGAAGAAGAAAGGTGGGGAAGTTAGAGAAGGGGGAGAAGAACTGGGAGGAAAGATCACAGAAAAGAAAGTTTATCTGGCCTCTCTTGAGGAGAAACAGAAAGGGCAGGAAGGTCAGATCCAAAATCTCTCAGAAAACCAGAGGACTTTAAAGGAACAGATCTTTAAAAGAGTGAAGGGGATCAGGGAATGCCGGGAAGAAGCCACCTCCCTTCATGAGAAAATACAACAATGGGAAAGGGAGTTAGAAGACGGCCTTAAACAACATCGTCTTAAAGAAGAAGGTCTCTCCGCTCAAAAAGAGAAGGTGGAGTCTCTTTTTAATGAATGGAAAGAAATAGAGGCTTCCTCCAAATACCTGCGTCGGGAGTTGGAGGACGTGAGGCAGAAGATCCATGAGGAAGAAATTCTGGCCTCAGAGGTTCAATTGAAACTCTCCCATCTTCAGGAGTCGATGAAAGAACGATATGGAGCCACGCTTTCCACCTCCATCGGAACCTCTCCTGCAGAATTCCCAAAGGAGGAGATGTCAGAACGGTTGGCAGAGTTAAAAGGGGCCCTGGAGGGATTTGGAGAAGTCAACCTGATGGCCATTGAGGAATATCAAGAGTTGAAACAGCGCCACGACTTCCTGTCAGAACAACAGGCCGATCTTCATCAGGCTCTCGATTCCTTAAAGAAGGCGATTCTCCGGATCAATCGAACAACGACGAAACGATTTTTGGAGACCTTCCATCTAGTCAATGAAAAATTTAAAGAGGTATTTATGAGGCTCTTTAAGGGTGGGCAGGCAAGCCTGATCCTCCTGGATGAACAAGACCCTGCCACCACAGGAATTGACATCGTTGCCCAACCTCCTGGAAAGAAGCTCCAGAATATTGACCTCCTCTCTGGAGGGGAGAAGGCTTTGGTGGCCACGGCCCTCCTCTTTGGACTCTTTATGATCAAACCCACCCCTTTCTGTTTGCTTGATGAGGTGGATGCGCCCCTGGATGACGCAAACATCAATCGATTTATCGAATTGGTGAAGGATTTTTCAAAAACTTCCCAATTCATCCTCATCACTCACAACAAGAGCACCATGGAAGCGGCCCAGACGCTTTATGGGATTACCATGGAAACCCCCGGGGCCTCAAAAGTTGTCTCAGTCCGACTAAATTAAGAGCCCTGCCGTTAGTAGTCAAGAAAATCTTAGAAAAAATTTCCAAGCGCTACTTCTTATTTCCTATCATTGTTATTAAAACGTTTTTTACCAATAACATCACTTTCAACCGACCAACGACAATCTGTATCAGAATATTTAATATCACGGGGATGAAAAAACCTTCGGTTAACTTGTTTTGACATCTCAAAGGTTAATTGGTAAATTGGAATTAATGAATCAATTAATGGAGGCTTTCCATTGAGGCTTGGCACGAAACTAACTTTTTATCTCTCTTTGATCATTATTATTGTCCTTTCAGGGTATGGTTATTTCCAAATCATCACTCGCCGGGATATCCTGATCAGAAAGATGAAGGTGGAGGTGAGAAGCATTTGTCGAACTCTTAAGGTTCCCCTTGAGAAGATATCCCTGCCGAGAGAGATGGAATATGTTCAGGAGTTGATCGATACGGTCGAGGAATATGAAAAGACATTGGGTGTCATTGTCTACCACCAAGGAAAGAATCTCACCTTCCGTTCACGTTCTTTAGGAGAGGGAATTGAACCCTATTTAGTGTTGATCAAGAAATCCATCAAAGAGGATCTTCCACAAGAGGAATTCAGGGTATATAAAAAAGACCCTGTGTTTGCATATGTCTTCCCTCTCAAAGATAGAAATGGGAAGAATATTGGCGGAGTCGCTATCCTCCAGTATACCTCTTTCATGGAAAAGGATGTGAGCGGGGCAGAATGGGGCATTTTCATCACCATTCTTGTCCTTATTGGCGGGACCGTGGCATTCGTTCTTTTTGGCACCAGGAAATGGATTTCCCAGCCCATTTCCCAACTGGTGGGCGGAATTAAGAATTTGGCGAAGGGGAATCTCAATGCCCAAATCGATTTAAAAAGAAGAGATGAACTCTCCGAACTCGCACAGGCATTTAATCAAATGGCTGTTGAATTGAAAGAGGCCCAGGACCGGATTATTAAGGAGGCTGAGACGAAATTGGAATTAGAAAGAAATCTCCGGCAGTCTGAAAAATTGGCAACTATTGGCCAATTAGCATCAGGACTGGCTCACGAGATTGGCACTCCTTTAAATATCATCAGTGGAAGGGTGGAGTTGACCAAAAGAAGGCCTGAGGATAAAGAAGGGGCCCAGAAAAATTTGGATATTATCGCCGAGCAAACCGAAAGAATCACAAAAATCATTCGACAGCTCCTTGGGTTTGTTAGAAAAAAGAAACCTGAGCAGAAAATTTTGAAAATCAACACCCTTTTAGAGACGACACTTGACTTTCTCGACCACCAGATTCAAAAACAGGAATTGAATGTAGTTAGAGAAATAAGTGATGATCTCCCTCCGGTGATGGGAGATCCAGACCAACTTCAGCAAGTCTTTTTAAACATTATCCTCAATGCGGTTCAGTCTATGCCGGGAGGGGGAACCCTTCGTCTTTCAACTTCATCAAAATGGATTTCCAAAGAGGGCCTTGAGGATGGACAGCATCGGTATGTGGAGGTAAAGGTGCAGGATACAGGAATGGGGATGGGGGGAGAATTGATGGACAACATTTTTAACCCATTCTTTACCACAAAGGAAAGAGACAAAGGGACGGGCCTGGGTCTGACCGTGAGCCAGGGGATCGTTCAAGACCATGAAGGATGGATTGAGGTAGAAAGTGAAATAGGGAAAGGTTCCTTGTTTAAGATTTATCTTCCCACATTCCCACCGGAGGTAAAGAATGGCGGATAGAGGTCATAAAATTCTGGTCGTGGACGATGATCTGGAGATGTGCGGATTGCTTTCTGATGTTCTAAAAGGGGAGGGATTCTCCGTCAATACCCTAAACGATAGTTTAGAAGCCTCCAGATTGCTCAAGAAAGAGGATTTCGATGTGATCATTACCGATTTAAAAATGAAGGGGTTGAAGGGTCTTGATCTCCTTGAAGAGACTAACAAGGTGGCACCACTGACGCCGGTGATCATCATCACTGCCTTTGGGACGATTGAATCGGCCATCAAGGCAATGAAGATGGGCGCTTATGACTATATCACCAAACCCTTCCAAATGGATGAACTTGTACTGACCGTTAAAAAGGCCCTCGAAAATCGCTTTCTGAAGAAAGAGGTTGTTAGGTTAAAAAAGGAGGTGGAGGCCCGGTATCATTTTCATCAACTTATTGGAAAAAGCTCTTCCATGCAAAAGATTTATGACCTGATCGAAAGGATTAGTGATACTTCCAGCAATGTCTTGATTACGGGTGAAAGTGGGACGGGTAAGGAATTGGTGGCTAAGGCTATTCATTATAATGGAATTAGGAAGGAGGGGCCCTGCATTGCGGTCAATTGTGCGGCGATCCCGGAAACGCTTCTTGAAAGTGAGTTATTCGGTTATAAGAAAGGCGCCTTTACCGATGCCAAGTCAGATAAAAAGGGTCTGATTTTCGAAGCCAATGAAGGGACCCTCTTTCTGGACGAAATCACAGAGATGTCCTTTACCCTCCAGGCGAAGCTATTGAGGGTGATTGAAGAGAAAGAAGTCCGGCCCCTGGGAGACACAAAATCCTACCCCATTGATGTGGGGATCATCTCTACTTCGAATCGTGATATAAAGTCCCTGATCCAGCAGGGGCAATTTCGCGAAGACCTTTATTATCGGTTAAAGGTGATTGATATCGAATTGCCCCCCCTTCGTGACAGAAGGGAGGATATCCCACTCCTGGCTCAACATTTCATCAGAAAATTTAATGGAGAGATGAAGAAGAATATTTCGAGCATTTCAGAGAGCGCCTTAAAAATTTTATTAAATTATTCATGGCCTGGAAATGTCAGAGAGCTGGAAAATGTGATTCAGAGAGCGATCACGTTAACTCGGCATGAAACAATCCTCCCGGAGGATTTGCCAATAACCATGATCGAAGAGAAAAAGGAGAGTCTCATTGGGAAAGGAATTAGGGAGAAATATACTGTCTCTCAATTAGAGAAAGAATACATTAAAAAAGTTTTACTTGAAGTAGGAGGAAATAAATCTAAAGCTGCTGAAATATTGGGCCTCGATCGAAAAACACTCTACCGAAAACTTCAAGAAGAATAAATACCATTTTAAATTTAAATGTTAATGGCCCATTTTGCCACAGGTTTTCTTTTTTTATTCCCTCCAGTTTTCGACAATGGCTTTAATTAATAAAATTCCTTGAAATGCCATCAATTAAATAGTGAGTTTTATGGTAAAAAAATTTCTTCAATCCTTTTCACCGATGCGAATGAAGTGGATTTGGCGCTGGATCTTCCTTGGGTCTCTCATTGGGGTGGTCTCGGGTTTTGGAGCCATTCTCTTCAACTTTCTCCTTCAAAGAGGAACTCAATTCTTTATGAAAGACCTTGTGACTCTTTTCCTTCCAGAAAAGCTCCAGGAATTTTCCCTCTTGGGGTTTCCTCTCAGTCGATGGATGATCCTATGGATCCCTGCCTTAGGAGGGCTCCTCTCAGGACTCCTCGTATTTCGTTTTGCTCCCGAAGCCGAGGGACATGGGACGGATGCGATGATCGAAAGTTTTCACCGGAAGAAGGGAATCATTCGAAAAAGGGTTCCTATTATTAAAACGATCGCCTCAGCCATCACCATTGGTTCAGGAGGCTCTGCAGGAAAAGAAGGTCCCATCGCCCAGATTGGCTCAGGGTTTGCCTCCTTCATTGGTTCTCTTTTGAAGATGGATGAACGGGAACGCCGGATTCTGTTACTGGCAGGTGCAGCCGGAGGGATTGGCGCCATCTTTAAAGCCCCATTGGGCGCCGCCCTTTTTGCTACAGAAGTTCTCTACCGAAAACCGGAATTCGAATTTGAGGGGATTATCCCTTCCATCCTCTCTTCGATTGTGGCCTATACCGTTTTTACACTCTATTATGGATGGGGGACCATCTTCCATATCCCGAGATTATCTCCCGTCATCGCTCCTAGTGAACTCCTCATCTATGGCGTTTTTGGAATCTTCTGTGCGGCCATCGGTTTCTTATACATCCATTTCTTCTACGGTATAAGGGATCGCTTCTTTACCAGACTCCCTTTTTCAAAATTATTCAAACCCGCATTAGGGGGACTCATGCTGGGGGGACTGGCCTTCTTTTTGCCACAGGTATTGGGAGGGGGCTACGAGTGGATCCAGTCAGCCATTGATGGAAACCTAACCCTATGGATGATGTTAGTACTTGTTTTCGCTAAAATCTTTGCCACTTCCTTTACCATCAGCTCTGGAGGAAGCGGAGGCGTGTTTGCTCCTTCTCTTTTTATCGGTTCCATGTTGGGTGGTTTCTATGGACGTCTCTGTTCAGGATTATTTCCCGATTTGTTAATTAATCCAAGCTCCCTTGTTTTAGTTGGAATGGGAGGATTTTTTGCAGGCGTCGCAAAGGTTCCTGTCGCCTCATTGATCATGGTGGCTGAGATGACAGGTGGCTATAGCCTGATCGTCCCGATGATGATCGTTTCCATCATTTCATATCTTCTATTGGGAGAGACTTCACTCTATGAGAAACAGGTTTCTACCCGAATCGATTCACCGGCACATGTCGGTGACTTCGCTGTTGATATTTTAGATCATCTTTCCGTAAAAGATGCTCTTCCTTTGGATAGGAGGGTGGAGACCATCCCAGAGGGCATGCAATTTGAGGAAATCCTCCAATTGATCGTTCACTCGAATCAAAACAATTTTCCGGTAGTGGATAGGGATGGACATTTGAAGGGAATTCTTTCGTTGACCGATATTCGGAGGGTGATGCTCGGAAAAGAACTTCATAAACTGGTTATCGCCAAAGATATTGCCGTAGAAGAGGTCCTGACCGTAACGCTAAAGGATGATCTCAATACTGCCTTGGAAAAAATGACAGCGGCTGAGATTCGTGAACTGCCTGTGGTGAGTCGTGAGGATTCACGAAAAGTTATTTCCATGCTAAGCCGAAAAGACATCATCCGAACTTATCATAATGAAATCGAGAGAATAAAAGGGGAGAGGCCCAGCAATTCTCGATGAGTTCACAAACTATTGAGATTCTTCGCTTCGCTCAGAATGACAACTGGGGACTTTCGTAATGTCATTCTGAAGGAGCCCTAGCGACTGAAGAATCTCGCTGTATTTTCACCGAGAATTGCTGGGAGAGGCCTAATAATTAAAACTTCGCTCCCTCTGACCCATTTTGCCACAGACTGTTTCGTTTTTCCCCTTTTTTAAACTCCCTGGTTTTTTATAAAAGCCGGAATTAACGGGAATTTAAAAGGATTTTAATTT